>Ga0207851_100074_pt1 | contig 82693 bp, 64 predicted proteins | sample A23E3SouthBayCA_FD_187747 | JGI IMG/M metagenome (GOLD analysis project Ga0207851, IMG submission 187747) | Aerobic enrichment media microbial communities from Eden Landing Ponds, California, USA - A23 E3 (SPAdes) | ecosystem: Environmental > Aquatic > Marine > Unclassified | place: Emeryville... | reverse complement strand
TCGCCGGCGCCGACGTCTGTCTCACCGGCTGGGGGTGCCCCGAGCTCTCCGCCGAGGTCCTCGCCGACGCCGACTCGCTGGAACTGGTCGCACACGTCGGCGGAAGCGTCGCCTCGATCGCCTCAGACGCGCTCTACGACCGCGGGATCTCGGTGTGCAGCGCCAACCACGTCATGGCGCCGTTCGTCGCCGAGGGCGTGCTCGCCTACACGATGTCGGGCCTGCGGGACATCCCCCGTCTCGACGCCGAACTCGCCGCCGGGGAGTGGCCGAGCGGGCGCAAGAGCCGGACCGAGACCCTCTTCGACGCGGACGTCGGCTTCGTGGGACTGGGGACCGTGGGCCGGACCGTGCTCTCGCTGCTGGAACCGTTCGACGTCACGGTCCGCGTCTACGACCCCTACATCTCCGCTGAGGAGCTCGACGAGTACGATTTCGCGGGGCTGGCATCGCTCGAGGAGGTCCTCTCGGAGTCGCGCGTCGTGTCGGTCCACGCCTCGAAGACGCCCGAGACGCTGCACATGCTGGACGCCGAGCGGCTGGCGATGCTGCCGGACGGCGCGCTCCTCGTGAACGCCGCCCGGGGAGCCATCGTCGACGAGGACGCGCTCCTCGCGGAGCTGGAAGACGGGCGGCTCTCGGCCGCTCTGGACGTCTACGAGACCGAGCCGCTCCCCGAGGACCACCCGTTCCGCGACCTCGACAACGCGATACTCGGCCCCCACGTCGCCGGGAGCCCCTCCCGGACGCGACTCGCCGACGCAGTCGTCGCCGAGGTCGAGCGGTTCGCGGCCGGCGACCCCCTCGAACACGCCGTCCCCCGCGAGCGGTACGAACTGATGACGAAGGACTGGCTGGAGGCCTCGTGATGGCGGGCGGAGACCGAAGCGGCGGTCTCCCGGTCGGTCCGGAGACGGAGGGGGGCTGATGGGCCTCGATATCCGTCCGCTCCGCGCCGCGGACGTCCCGGCGGCCCTGGAACTCTCGACGCAGGCCGGCTGGAACCAGCTCGCCGCCGACTGGCACCGCCTGCTCGATATCGCGCCCGACGGCTGCGTCGCCGGGTGGGTCGACGACGAACTCGTCGCCACGGGGACGCTCGTCACGTACGACGATATCGGCTGGATCGGGATGATACTCGTCGACGAGGACCACCGGCGCAACGGTTACGGGACCGCCGTCTTCGAGCGCGTCCGCGACCTGGCCGAACAGCGGGGCGTGACCGCGGGCCTCGACGCGACCGACGCCGGCCGCGAGGTCTACCGGCAGGTCGACTTCGTCGACGTGGCGCCGATACAGCGCTGGAGCGGCGAGCTCTCCCCACCGACCGGGACCGACGGCGGCCCGGCGAGAGACCCGGCGAGCGCGGTCGAGACCTTCGACGAGAGCGACCGGGACGTGCGCGACGCCGTCTGCGCCCTCGACGAGCGGTGCGTCGGCGTCGACCGGAGCGCACTCCTCGACCACCTCCTCGGCGAGGACGGGACGACGGGTCTCGCGGTCGGTGCTGGAGAAGACGGGAGCGCGGCGGGAGAGGGCGGACGCGCGGCGGGAGAGGGCGGACACGCGACGGGAGAGGGCGGACGCGCGACGGGCGACGACGTGCGCGGCTACGCGCTCGTCCGTCCCGGTCGCGAGCACGACCACGTGGGGCCGATCGTCGCGCCGTCCCGGGACGACGCCGCCGCGCTCCTTGCGGCTGCGGCCGAGGTCGCGGGCGAGCGGAGCGTCCTCGTCGACCTGCTCGACGTCGACGGGAGCGCCTCGCTCCTGGAGGCGGCGGGGCTCGAGTGCCAGCGTCGCCTCACGAGAATGGCGTCCCGCGAGCCGGAACCGCTGCTCGTCGGCGACGGCGTCGTCGCCGCGGCGGGGTTCGAACTCGGGTGAGGTCGGCGATCCGGGCGTCTCGCGGCCGAGTCGGCGTACCGGCCGGGCGCGGACCGGGAGCGCATCGGACCGGGAGCGCACCGGGCCACTTATTTCGCTCTCGACGCAGTACAGAGACGAACCCATGCCCGAAGACTCGATCTACGACGAACTCGGGGTCCCGACAGTCGTCAACGCTGCGAGCACCAAAACTCGGATCGGCGGGAGCCTCATCCGACCCGAAGCGGTCGACGCGATGAGCCGCGCCGCCGAGTCGTTCGTCCGGATCTCGGACCTGCAGGCCCGCGCGAGCGAACTCATCTCGGACGCCACCGGCGCCGACGCCGGGTACGTCGCGAGCGGCGCCGCCGCCTGCATGGCGCTCGGCACCGCCGCCTGCATCGCCGGCGACGACCTCGGCGAGATGGCCCGTCTCCCTCACGCCGAGACCGGCGCCGAGGTCGTCATGCCCCGCTCGCACCGCAACGGCTACGACCACGCGTTCCGCCTGGCCGGCGCCGAGATCGTCGACGTCGGCAACAACGACAACCACCTCGGTACCGGCTCGACCAACACCGAACTCTGGGAGATCGAGGAAGCCATCGGCGAGGACACCGCCGCCGTCGCCTACATGCAGAAGGCCTACTCCCAGCCCGACCTGTCCGACGTGGTCGACGTCGCTCACGCCCACGACGTTCCCGTCATCGTCGACGCCGCCGCCGAACTCCCGCCGAAAGACAACCTCGAACGATTCGTCGACGACAGCGCGGACCTGGTCGTCTTCAGCGGCGGGAAGGCCATCCGCGGTCCGCAGTCGACCGGCATCCTCGCCGGGAGGGCGGACCTGATCGAGTCGGCCGCGATGCAGCACCTCGACATGCACGTCGCCGAGGACGTCTGGGAACCGCCCGCGGAGTTGATCGACCTCGACAGGTTCGACGGCGTCCCTCGACAGGGCATCGGTCGCCCGCTCAAGGTCGGCAAGGAGGAGATCGCCGGCCTGATCCGCGCGTTCGAACTGTTCCTCGACGAGGACCACGACGCCAGAAAGCGCGAGTGGGCCGACCGCGCCGAGGCCATGGCGGCCGGCTTTCGCGATCAGGAGGGCCTCTCGGTCACCGTCACCGAGGGCGAGAAGACCGCCGTCGCGCCCGAGGTGTTCGTCCGCATCGACCCCGACGTGACGGGGATCGGCGCCGAATCGCTCGTCCGGAACCTCCGCCGCGAGGACCCCCGCGTCTTCGTCGGCCCCGACCACCTCCACGAGTCCGCCTTCACCGTCAATCCGATGTGCCTCACCGACGACGAAGCCGACTACGTCGTCGAACGCGTTCTCGACTACTGCGACTGAGCGCGCGAGCGGAGCGAGCCGCGCTCACTCGGGACCGGCCCGATTGCACCGCGTCTGCATCGCGTGCAACGGGTGAATCGTCCGAACGAACGCGCTCTCTTCACATCGACCCCCTCTCGTGCCGCCAGATTTATGTTCATTCTCCTACCATTTCTCGCATGGGAATCCAGTCCTCCACTGGTCTCCGTGTCGTTCTGGTGACCGCACTCGTCGTCCTGGCCGGTTGTAGCGGCGTGTTCGGCTCGGACGGCGGGACCGACACGCCGGATACCGACTCGATGTCGCCCGCTCCGGTCTCGCCCGGGGCCGGGACCGACACGGGAACCGCGGCGGCGGAGTATCCGCCGGGGATCGGCCCCGACGGGATAACCAACGTCTCGGCGTTGCTCGCCGCCCATCGATCCCTCCTGGAAAACCAGTCGTACACGGTGACGATGACGTCCAACCGGACGTCTCGGTCGAATATCGACAACAGGTTCGCGGTCGAAGGGAAACTGACGTTCGTCCAGTACGTACGGTCGAACGAGTCGGACTGGAAGGGCGTCGAGTACGTCGGGCCGGCCGGCTACGCGAACCGCCAGTATCTCCCCCACAACGGCAGCGTCAGCGCGGCGAGCGGCAGTCCGGAACGGGTCGAGATGTCACCGCAGTTGCGCCGGATGGGCGTGTTCTGGGGACTCGTCGAACCCGGGTATCGGCTCCGGACACTCGCGGACGACGCGAGCGTTTCGCGCGTCGAGCGCGACGGGACCACCTTCTACCGCCTCGCCAACAACCGCACCACCGTCTACGTGAGAACGGACGGCCTGATCAAGACCATCGTCACGCTCAGCGCCCTCGAAGAGGAGCGATTCAGCTACCGCGACATCGGCAACACGACCGTCACGCCGCCCGACTGGGCCCGGCGGGCTATCCGGAACGGGACCGAGACCGCGACCGACGCGGGTACGCCGCCCGAGAACGGAACGGCCGCGCCGACGTCCTGACCGCGAGCGGCCGCTGCTCGCCCGGGGTCGTGGGAAACACCTAAGCACCGACTCGGCCAATCCCGTGGTATGCCGACCTTCGACGTCAGAGTCCCGGACACACCGCTCAACGTACTGGTAATCGGCGCGCACATCGACGACTGCGAGATCAACTTCGGCGGCACCGCGAAGAAGTACGCCGATCTCGGTCACAACGTCAGGTTCGTCTCGATGACCAACGGCGAGGCGGGCCACCACGAGATCGGCGGCGTCGAACTCTCCCACCGCCGACAGGCCGAGGCCCGCGAGTCCGCCGAGGTCCTCGGCGTCGACTACACCTTCATGGACAAACACGAGGGGGAGCTCCGGCCGACGATCGCGAACCGCAACGACGTCATCGAGCTGATCCGGGAGTTCGAGCCGGATCTCGTGTTCACCCACCGGCCGAACGACTACCACCCCGACCACCGCTACACCTCCGACCTCGTGCAGGACTCGGCGTACATGGTGACGGTCCCGAACATCTGTCACAACACGCCCCACCTGGAGTACAACCCGGTCATCTGCTACCTCGCGGACGACTTTCAGAAACCCTCGCCGTTCGACCCCGACGTGGTCGTCGGGATCGACGACGTGATCGAGACGAAACTCGACGCGATCCACCGTCACGAGTCGCAGATGTACGAGTGGCTGCCCTACAACGTCGGGAAACTCGACGAGGTGCCCGACGGCGACGCGGCGCGTCGCGAGTGGCTCGCTGAGGACCGCCTCCCGCAGTTCGCCGCGGTCGCCGACCGGTTCCGCGACGAGCTGAAAGCCCGCTACGGCGAGGAGCGCGGCGCGGAAATCGAGTACGCCGAAGCGTTCGAACACTGCGAGTACGGCGGACAGCTGACCGACGAGAACCGCGACGTGCTGTTCCCGGTGGAGTGAGCGACGCGCCGCCCCGTTCCCAGTGAGGCGGGGAGAGCGGCGTCCCGTTCCCGGTGAGGTGAGAGGCGCGACGGACGGCGCTTCTCGCCCGCGAGCCACACTTTATTACTGCCCTCCGCGTACCGCGGCCATGGCGGACCCAGACATCGAGATGCGCCAGCACTTCGTGCGTCGGCGCGACGAATGGAACGAGACAGACGTCGACCACGAGGCGTTTCAGGAGACCCTCTCCGACGCGACGCTCGTGGACAACCACTTCCACGTCCCCGTGAACCCGGATACCGAAAGCGGAGGTGGTGAAGGCGACGGTGGCGATGCGAGCGGGCACGAGGCCCGCATGGCCGCCCTCGACCGGGTCGTCGACTGGATGGACGCGGTGGGCATCGACCGCATCCTCGCGCAACCGCTCGAATCGCCGGAGGCCTCGCGGGAGTACATCCCGACGTGGTGGGTCTTCGAGGCCGCCGCGGCCTACCCCGACCGGATCGTCCCCTTCTGTTGCCTGGACCCGCGGTTCAACGCCTGGGAGGGCTACGACTGGTTCGCCGAGCGGATCGACGAGTTCGTCGAGCGCGGCGCGCGCGGGTTCGGCGAGCTCAAGATCGGCATGGACATCGACGACACGCGGCTGCAGATGCTCTACGACATCTGCGCGAAGCGGGACCTCCCGATCCTCTTTCACCTGGACGGCAGCCGCGCGCGGGACGAAATCGGGCTTCCGGGACTGGAACGGATGGTGCGGAAGTTTCCGGACCTGGATTTCGTGATGCACGCCCACGGCTGGTGGGCGCACATCTCCGCCGACGTGAAACCCTCGGAGACGAACAGCTACCCCGACGGGCCAGTCGAGCCCGGCGGCCGCGTCGACGAGTTGCTCACCGAGTACGACAACGTCTACGGCGACATCTCCGCGGGTTCGGGGTTCAACGCGCTGACGCGCGACCCCGAGTACGGGCAGGCGTTCCTCGAGCGCCACCACGAGCAGCTCGTCTGGGGGAGCGACGTCTTCGAACCGACCGAGGTCCCGCAGTTCGCCTTCTTCGAGCGGTTCGACCTCTCGACCGAGGCGTGGGAGAACATTCGCTTTCGCAACATCGAGGCGGTGATGCGATGACAGCGACCGCTCCGGACGACCCGATCGAGACCATCGAGCGGTTCCTCGAACACCGGGGAGTCGCGCCCGCGAACGTCGACGTCACGCCGGAGACCGACAGCGAGGGCGAGACGACGCGGTACCTGCTGGACCTCCACCGCGACGCGCCCCGCGACGAGATCGTCGCGTTCCACCGCGCTCGCAGGGTCAACGTCGTCTACAGCGACGGGACCCGCGTCTGGGTCTACGCCGACCACGTCGGCGCGCTGCCGGACGAGATCGAGGAGTGACGGGCGGTTCAGGCCGACGCCGCGGTCGGACGGTTCTCGCGGACATGGCCGAGTCGCGCGGCGCCGTCGTCCCTCAGTCCCATCGATAGCGGTCGTCTGTCGGACCCACCGATAGCGTTTAGGGGGCGAGCCGTCGACTCCCGCACGATGAAACGAGTTCCGTTCGGCGAGGCAGTGAGCCGCAAGTACCCCGAATCGGTCGTGTTCGTCGTGGCCCCGGACGGCGACGGGGCGCCGAACGTGATGCCGGCCGGCTGGAGCATGTTCACCTCGGGCGACCCGCTGATGATCGCCGTCAGCGTCGGGCTGGAGCGACACACGCACGAACTGCTGGCGGCCGCCGAGGACTACGTCGTCGCGTTCCCGAGCGCCGTCCAGAAGCAGGACGTCGTCTTCTGCGGCTCGCACTCGGGCGCCGACGTCGACAAGGTCGCGGAGAGCGGGCTGGAACTGGCCGACCCGGCCGTCGTCTCGACGCCGATCCTCGAAGACGCCGCGGCGTGTTTCGAGTGTCGGCCCGGCGAGTCGTTCCGCACGGGCGACCACACGGTCTTCGCCGGCGAGGTCGTCGCGGCGCACGTCTCCGAGACGCACGACGAGCGCCTGAAGAACCTCGGGAGCGACTGGGGAGAAGGGGCCGAGCGGTTCGAGACGCTCTCGGAACTGCTCGGGTCCGACGCGCAGTCGCCGTCGGCGGACCGGGCGTGAACACGCCGGTCGCGGGACCTCACTCGACGAGGTCGAGGACGTTCTCGCTCCGCACGCGGTCTTTCTCCGCCTCGTCGACCGGCAGCGCTTCGAGGTAGCCGTAGAACGACTGGACGACGTTGAACGGCAGTTGCGCGCTGAACGCGAGGTGTTCGACCCCCACTTCGTCGACCAGATCCTCGATCTGGGTGTCGTAGTAGAGGAACAGCCCGTCGATGTTGAACAGGAGCTCCCCCTCGTGGCTCCGGTTGCGCAGCCAGTGGTTGTCGAGGTGCGTCCGGGTGCGCTCCAGGATCTCCGGCGCGCTCGCCCAGGCGTTGTCGAGGATCACGTCCGTCTCCGGCGACTCCTTCAGCAGGTCGACGAGCGCGTCGACCTGGTCGTCGTTCCAGCGGTCCCGGAACATCGCGTCCGACCCGTAGGGCTTGTGCGTCGGGTGCTGTTTCCGGAGGTCTTCCAGCACCGAGCAGACGATCACGGGGAGGTCCCGCTCGGCCGCGGCCGCCATGAGTTCCCGGGCGGGGTCCTCGTCGAGGGCGTAGCCGTGATAGAGCGGGAGCATCTTCACGGCCGTCGCGCCGCGGTCGACGCACTCGTCGAGGTTCTCCTCCCACTTCGTGTACGTCGGGTCGACCGTCGCGACCGGAATAAGGCGGTCCTCGTGGCCCTCGATGCGGTCGAGGAACTCGAGGTTCGCCGCCGGGACGTTGCGCCGGTGGGCCGCGTCGAGCGAGGAGACCAGCGCCCTGTCGATCCCCTCGGCGTCCATGCGCGCCAGCAGCTCCTCGGGACTCCCCTCGACGTCGCGGTAGGGCCACGAGCCGACGAAGGCGTTGACGTCGACGATCGTCTCCTCGCGGGGCGAGTCGAACTCCGCGAAGCGGTCGCGCGCCGCGGCCCGCCGCTCGGCGAGTTCGTCGTCGTCGAGCCTGTTCGGTACCGGGTCGGGCACGAGCGACTCGAAATTGTAGGCGATTTCGGTCTTCTCCTCGGCGGAGAGGTCGCACCCTTCGAGCTTGCCGACGCCGGGGAACAGCCAGCCGTCGGTGCCGAACACTATGCGGTCGACCCCGAGTTCCTCGACTGCGCGGTCGATCTGGCCCTGCTCGCAGTCCGACCCCGACGTGTCCAGGATGACGTTGTCGAGGTCGGTGAGGTTTCGGATGCGACGCTCCCAGTCGCCGCCGGCGCCGATGTGCCCCGATATCAGGTCGAGGTCGGGGTAGCGCTCGGCCACCTCGCGGACGTGCTCGGTCTGGGTCTCGTAGGGCGCGACCTCCTCGCGGTGCTCGCGCGTCCGCTGGGTGACGTGAGAGATGACCGGGACGTCCATCTCGTCGCACGCGCTCAGCAGCGGGTCGACGACGGGGTCCGACAGCGGGTGTTCGAAGCGATTGGAGTGGTGTTTGAAGCCGACGAATCCGTCTTCCTCGACCGCGCGGCGGAGTTCCGCGACCGCCCCTTCGCCCCAGTTGGGGTCGATGTAGACCCACGCGTACCCAAGGTCCGGGTGTTCCCGGAGGAGTTTCCCGACGTCTTTGTTCAGCTCGACGGTCCCCTCGAGGGTCTCCTGGGGGTACGGCATCAGCGTGAACCGCTCGATGCCCGTCGCCTCCATCTCGCGCCGGGTCCACTCGGCGTACTCGCGCCGTTTCTCCGGCGTGGAGAGATCCTCGACTCTGATGTGTTGGTGGCTGTCTATCACGATCATCACACCGCTTGCGCCGGGTATATATCTTTTTCTCGGCGCCACGACGCGTTCCCGGCGGCCGCCACCGGGCCGGCCGCGACGACGAGGGGTCGCGGTGACAGTGGGGACTCGCGGCGAGGGCGGCCACCGAGCGATTTATGCGCCAGCGCTGTCACCCCGCGGTATGGAGTTTCGTCACGAGCGACTGGACGACGAGCCGCCGTGCTCCCGACAGATGATCTGCGCTCCGACCGACCTGACCGGAAACGGTCGGCCGGACGTGATCGTCGGCGGCAACGAGGACGAACCGCGGATCTACTGGTACGAGAATCTCGATGACGGCTGGGAACGCCATGACCTCGCGAGCGGGCGACCGATCTGCCCCGGCGCGGCGCTGGGCGATCTGACGGGCAACGGCCGGCTGGACCTCGTGGTCGGCGGGCCCTGGAACGGTCACGAGGCCGTCTGGTTCGAACAGCCCGAAGACCCTCGCGACAGCTGGCCCGAGCACGGGCTCTGCAACGACTTCAACAAGTACCACGACCAGGGGTTCGCCGACGTCGACGACGACGGCGAGCCGGAGGTCGTACTCGTCTCGCAGAACGCCGAGGTCGTCTGCTACTACGACGTACCGGACGACCCGCGGGACGGGTGGTGGCCGCGCGAGAACCGCACTTTCGTCGCCGCCGGCGTCGGCGACGCCGAGGGGATTCAGGTCCTCGACGTCGACGGGGACGGCCGGAGCGAACTCGTCGTCGGGCGGCGGATCTTCCACCGGCAGGACGCGGACGGTACCGAGTGGGAGGCCCAGCGCGTCGCCCCCGACTGGGAGGACGAGCGCGTCCGCGTCGTCGGGGCGGACCTCGACGGCGAGCCGAAACTCGTCCTGGCCGAGTGCGAGCTCCCGTCGCTCGGCGCCAGACACGACATCTACCACGACGGCCGCCTGGGGATCTGCGAGGGCCCCGACTGGGACGACCCGACGGTGCTCCGGGACGACCTGCACTGCCCGCACAGCCTCCAGGTCGCCGACCTCGACGGCGACGGTCGGCCCGACATCTACGTCGCCGAGTCCGACTTCGGCGGCCACGACAACCCCCGTCACTTCGTCTACCGGAACCTCGGCGACGGCGAGTACGAGGAACACCTGATCCACGAGGGCACCGCGACCCACCAGGCGAAGACCGTCGACCTCACCGGCGACGGCCGCCTCGACATCGTGGGGAAAAACGACACCGACGACCCGCACGTCGACGTCTGGTACAACGAGACCTGATCCGGCGTCGAGTACGCGACGACAGTCGGCCCCGAACCGTCGTCGCGAAGAACGTCGTCACCAGGACGCCGGCATCAAGACGCCGTCACCAGGACGCCGACGTAATCGTCCCTTCCTCGTCGGCACCGACGTCGTAGTAGTGTACCTCCGCGGTGCGGGCGTCCGCATCGACGGTCATCCAGCGGACGTCGCCGGCGTAGTCGGGGTCGTGCCCGTGGACCAGATGACGGGCGGTGACGTACTCGACCCCCTCGACCTCCTTGCACCCCCGACCCTCGCCGCCGTAGTAGTGGCCGGTGTTGACGAGGACGGTGTTGCCGCGTTCGAGAACGTGCTGGACCGAGAGGTAGTTCAGCGTGACGAACTGGGCGCCCATGCGCCGGGTTTCCCAGTCGCCTTTGACCTCTGTGTGTTTCGCCAGCGGCGTGTGACAGAACACGAACGTCGGCGCGTCGGGGTCGTCGTCCATCAGCCGTTCGAGCATCGACAGCTGGGGTGCGGAGACGAAGTTCGCCCGCTCGTCGAGGATGTGGTACCCCGGCGAGGGGTTCGAGTCCAGGAAGACGTAGCGGACGCCCCCGTCCGCGAACCAGTACCACAGCGGGTACTCCTCCTCGGGGAAGAACTCCCGGAAGACCGACAGCGGGCGGTCGTTGTTGCCCCGGATCACGAAGTACTCGCCGTCCAGTTCGTCGTCGAACAGCCGCTTCGCCCGCGCGAAGTCCGCCCGGAAATGGTAGTTCGCCGGGTCGCCGTTCCAGTCCCCCCAGCCGGTGTAGGGGGCGTTTTCCTCCGGCGTCGGCACCGTGAACGACCGCAGGTCGCCGCCCAGCAGCGTCCAGTCGACGCCGACATCGTTAAGCTTCTCGATCGCCCGGCGGACGATGGCGACACTGTCGTGGTCGCGACGGTCACCGCCCACGACGTGCGGATCGTACAGGAGCCCGATCGTTCGCGCCATCTCACTCACTCCACAGCTGGACGTTCGTGGCCGGGTCGAGAGTTCCCGTGCCACCGGACACTTTCGCCGAGAGGCGATACTCGGGATACTCCGGCCCCCAGGGCTTGCTCTCGTAGTCCGGCCGGTCCGGCGTGCACTCGACGAGCGGCGTCATGAACGGCCCGGGTTCGGTGTTCGTCAGTTCGATTTCCGTCTCGTAGGGCTTGCCCGAGAGGACGGAGTTGGACAGCTCGACCGAGAGCGTCTCGCCCGCCGTGTCGACGGCGCCGCGACCGCAGACGGTCAGGTACGCGGGCGCGTAGTTGACGCCGGTCAGGTACGGCGGCGACAGGAGCGTACTCTGGAGGGTGACGTACTCCGTGTCCGTGATCTCCCACGGGACGCGGCCGGGTTCCGTCTGGCCGGGAGGAGCCCCGAGACGCCACGAGGCGACGAGTTCGGGGCCGCCGGTCCGCGGCTGGTAGTCCCGCGAGGCGAGCGCCGACTCGCTCCGGTCGGTCGGCGAGCGCCGCGCGAGCATCCGGTTGCGGTCCGCGCGCGGTTCGTCGACGCTGGCGTCGTGTGGGTGAACGTCTCTCATACTGGAGGTCCGGTGGACAGTCAGCGCTCGCGTACAAATCGTTGCCGGTGGCGACCATCGCAGTCACCGACCCCGGGACGTCAGTTCTGCCCCTCGAGTTCCGCGAGGCGGGCGCGCTGGTCGCGCTTCGCGCGGCGGTCGACCGCCTCCGGGTCGACCCGGTCGCGCAGGTCTCGCTCGAAGGCCTCGCGCACGTCCTCGTAGTCCGGGTCGGTCGCGAGGTTCGTCGTCTCCTCGGGGTCGTCTTCGAGGTCGAACAGCTGCGGCGGGTTCTCGGGGTAGTGGACGTACTTGAATCGGCCCCGCCGGAGCATGAACATCCCGTGGCCGACGCCGTGGGCGTGATACTCGCTGAAGACGGTGCGGTCGGGGTCCGGCTCGCGCTCGCCGCGCACCAGTGGGAGCAACGACTCGCCCCGCCAGGCCGGGTCGGGGTCGACTCCGACGGCGTCGGCCATCGTGGGGACGATATCGAGCAGCGACACGGGCTGGTCGACGACCCCCCGTTCGACGCCCGGGCCGCGCGCGATCAGCGGGACGCCGACCGACGACTCGTACATGCAGCACTTCCACCAGCACTCGTGGTCGCCGAGCGGTTCGCCGTGGTCGCTCGCGTAGACGACGAGCGTGTCCTCGGCCATCCCGAGACGGTCGAGGGCGTCGAGTATCTCGCCCACGTACTCGTCGAGGGCCGTACAGAGCCCGTAGTAGGCCGACCGGGTCCGCCGGAGCGTCTCCTCGTCGAGATCGCGACCGTCGAAGTGGTACCGCAACTCCTCCAGAACCGGATGGTCGTCGCCCGCCGGGTAGTCGACGGGCAGGTCCACCTCTCCGGGCGGGTACCGCTCGTAGAGCCGACGCTCGACCTCGAGCGGGAAGTGCGGGACGATGTAGTTCGCCCAGCACACCCAGGGCTCGTCCCCAGGTGAGTCATCCCCGTCAGCTCGCGCTTCCAGGAACTCGACGACTTCGTTCGTCGTCGCGGCCTCGCGGTCGGCGTACCAGGGGTCGTCGACGGGTCCCGCCGCGAGGATCCGGTCGCGGGCGCTCTCCCGCTGGATGACGGGATCCCTGTAGAGCCCGTTGACATCGGGCGACTCGCGGTGAGTCGCGAGGCGCGCGTCCGCGAACCCGTGGTCGGCGTCCGGCGCGAAATCGAGCTTTCCGACCGTCGTCACCGGGATGTCACGGTCGCCGAGGTACGCGCCCCAGCTCTCGGGGGTCCCGTCATACGGCGTCGCGTTGTCCCAGTTGCCGGTCTCGTGGACGTAGCGGCCGGTCGCGAAGCTCGCGCGACTCGGCGCGCAGAGCGGGCTCGAGCAGTAGGCGTTCGTGAACCGGGTGCCCTCGCCGGCCAGTCGGTCCAGGTTCGGCGTCTCGACGTGGGGGTGGCCGGCGACGCCGAGCGCGTCCGGCCGGTGCTCGTCGGACAGCAGGAGGAGGACGTTCGTGGGTTCGGCCATCGACTGTCGAGTGTCGCCGCGGACAGTTATACTTTGACGACAGACCGTGCACGCGACTCCGGATCGGCCCCAATCTCGGATCGGTCCGGATCAGCCCTGGATCGATCTCGGGTCGGTCCGGATCAGCCCCGGACCGGCACCCGGACTCGACCGGTGTCAGTCGCCGTCGAACGACCGCTCGTCGCCGGCGTCCATCGCCGTCGCGAGCGCGAGCGAGCGAGCGCCTGCGGAGAGCGAAGGGGCGAACCCCTCGCCGCGGTCCACCGCGTCGAGGAACGCGCGCGTCTCCGCGAGGGTCCCGTTTCGCTCCCAGACCGGCGCGTCGTCGCGGACCTCCCACCTGACCGCCTCGTCGCCGTCCGCGGAGACCACCAGTCGCGCGGCGGCGAGGTCGATCCTGACGTCGTAGCCCGGCCCGAGCAGTTCGAGCGTCTCGGCGTGACAGCCCGCGTCCGGGACGAGCGCGAACTGGGCGGTCGCTGCGGTCTCGGAACCTTCGCTCCCCTCGGAACCATCGCTCCCCTCGGAACCATCGCTCCCGAACGTCGCGCGCGCCGCGCAGCACTCGCCGCCGGACTCGGGCGTCCCGTCACCCTCCGCGGACGGCCGCGACTGCCACCGGCGGGCCGAGACCCGGCGGGGACGACCGAGGAACGAGCAGACGGTGTCGGCGGCGTGGATACCGGTGTAGGCGAGGAACTCGGTCTCGAACCGGTCGGTCCGGAGGAGCCGCGAGACCGCGTGAGTCGGCGGCCGCTCGGCGGCGTGCTCGGCCAGCCACGACCGGGCGCGCCGCACGGCGGGGTTGAACCGGCGGTTGAACGACACCGCGTGGTCCGCATCGTGGCGCTCGGCGATGGTCGCCAGTTTGCGGGCCGCTTCGGGGGTGGTGCCGGGCGGTTTCTCGACGAGCACGGCCACGTCCCGGGTCAGCAGGTCCCCGGCGAGTTCGCGGGTCGCCGACGGCGGCGTGACCGCGAGGACGGCGTCCAGCGACTCCGCGACGAGCATCTCGTCGAGCGACCCGTAAGTCGCCGCGAAACCGAACTCGTCGGCGTAGTCCTCCCTGCGGTCCGCGTCGAGGTCACAGACCGCGCGCAGTTCGACCGCGTCCGGGCGGTCGTCGCGACAGCGCGCGAGCGCCGGCCCGTGCATCCGCGTCGAGTGTCTGCCCGCGCCGAGCACGCCGATTCGAATCATCGTGTATCGCCTGGATCCGCCGGGTCAAAACCCTACCGCCGGTGGAGGTCAGGGAGTCCCCCGCGAGTCGGGGCGACTACGAGTCTGCCCGTTCGGTGAACGGCTCGCCGGGTTCGCGCCCGACGGGCCGGCCGTTGGCTTCGAGGTCGGCCGCCACGGCCTCGAACCGCTCGCGCAGCCGCGCCACCGCGTCGGGGCGCTCCTCGCTCACGTCGGTCCGTTCGCTCACGTCGCGGTGGAGGTCGTAGAGTTCGCCCTCCTCGGGGTAGTACTTCAGCCCAGCGTCGTCGCGGACGGCGCGGAGGTCGCCACCGCTGTCGAAGTACGCGAACCCCTCCCGCGGCGTGTCGGCGCTTTCGGGGTCTTCGAGCAGCGACCGGATGTCGACGCCGTCGAGGACCCGGTCGGTCGGGACCGCGTCGGCGGCGCCGGCGAGGCCGGCCAGCGTGGGCAGCAGGTCCATCGTCGTCGCGAGTTCCCGACACACCGTCCCCTCGGGCACGACGCCGGGCCATCGGACGACGGCCGGGACGCGGTGGCCGCCCTCGTAGGCGCTCTGCTTGCCGCCCCGCAACGGCCCCGAGTTCCCGCCGTCGTGTCCCATCGTGAGCCACGGCCCGTTGTCCGACGTGTAGACCACGAGCGTGTCGTCCGCGACCCCCTCGCGTTCGAGCGCGTCGAGCAGGCGGCCGACGCCGTGGTCGATCTCCTCGATCACGTCGCCGTACAGCCCGCCGTAGCTGCCGCCCGCGAACTCCTCGGAGGCGTGCAGCGGCACGTGGGGCATGGTGTGGGCGAGATAGCAGAAGAAGGGTTCGTCGTCGCCCGCGCGGTCCTCGACGAACGAGACGGCCTCGTCGGTGTACCGCCGGGTCAGCTGCGACTGGTCGGGCTCGGCCTCGACGACCTCGTCGTCGCGGACGAGCGGGAGCGGCGGGTGGCTGTCACCGCCGTGGGTGTTGTCGGGCCGCATGTCGTTGCTGTACGGGATGCCGAAGTAGGAGTCGAAGCCGTGGTCGGTCGGCAGGAACGGGTGGTGGTCACCGAGGTGCCACTTGCCGATACAGGTCGTCGCGTAGCCCGCGCCGGAGAGGACGTCGGCGATAGTCACCTCGTCAGGGTGGAGCCCCTCGTCGTCCCCCGGGAAGAGAACGCCCTCGCCGAGGCCGACCCGGGCGGCGTAGCTCCCGGTCATCAGCGCGGCCCGCGACGGGGTGCAGATCGGCGCCGCCTGGAAGTCGGTGAACCGCGCTCCCTCCGCGGCGAGGCGGTCGACGTTCGGCGTTTCGACGTACGGCGACCCGAAACACCCGAGGTCGCCGTACCCCTGGTCGTCGGTGAACACGAGGACGACGTTCGGTCTCTCGGCGTCCGTCATGGCCGGGTCACTCGGTCCCTGCTGCGAGGTCAGCGAACGCCTCGCTGCCGCGTTCGAGCGTCCGGGCCTGGTCGATCGAGACGCCGTTCTCGCAGACGATCCACTCGGCGCCCGCGTCGACGGCGGCATCGGCACAGGCCGCGAGGTCGACGCTCCCCTCGCCGGGGTCGGCGTGGAGCGCGTCGGGGTCGGACGGATCCGAGTCCGTCAGGTGGACGACCGGCGCCGCCCCGTCGACCGACGCGATGAGGTCGAGGGGGTCGTAGCCCGCGTGCGCCGCGAGCCCGACGTCGGGTTCGAAAGCGAACCGGCCCGCCGCGCGGTCGACGAACCGCTCGAACGCGACCGTCCCGTCCACCTCGTCGAACTCGAAGGTGTGGTTGTGATAGAGCACCGCGACCCCGTCGTCGGCGTAGTCGTCCGCGAGCGCGGCGATGCGGTCGGCGGCCCGGTCGACCCCGCCGACGCTCGCGAACTCGTCGGGATCGTAACTCGGTACGACCACCCGCGGGCAGTCGAGCGCGCGACAGACGTCGAGGACCTCGTCCGGGTCGGACTCGAGACGCTCGAGATTGACGTGAGCCGCGGGGACCGAGAGGTCGGCGTCGGTGAGCGCGTCCGCGGTCCGGTCGCGGAGCGACCGATCGGCCAGCGCGTCGACGGTGCCGTCGTAGAGTTCGACGCCGTCGAAGCTCGTCTCGCCGACGCGTCGGACGACGTCGGGCAGCGGTTCGTCGATGTCCCGGAGCGTGTAGAGCTGGATCGCAGTCCGTACCATGTCTGTGAGGCGTCGACCCGCGCTAAAGGCGTTTGCGGTGGGACGCGACCGGACGGTGCGGGACCGGCTTCCCGGAACGGAACCGCAACGCGGATCCAGATCGCGCAGTCGGATGCAACGCTGCAAAACCGGACTGGAGAGGACCGAACCGGGACGGGCCGGACCGCGACCGCATCGAAACGGGCCAGACCGCGACCGCATCGAAACGGGCCAGACCGATACACGGCGGTCGGCGGGTGGCTCGGTGGACGAGCGCGGACGGCGAGACGCTCGACTCACTCGACAGTGACGAACACCGGCGAGCTCCAGGCCATGTGGCCGTCGTCCTGCCGGACCCGGACGTAGTAGGGATGGGTGCCGGACTCGGTCGCGTCGTCCTCGAACCGGCAGTCGACGTCGAACGCGGTCGCCGCGCCGGTCTCGCGGATGACGAGTTCGCAGTCGAGGCCCTCGGCCGCGATCCGTTTCGGGCCGCCGGATCCGTCGAGGTCGGCGAGCGCGAACGACTCGCTCACGGGCCGGGTCCGGACCGCCAGCTCCGCGTCCGCGGGCGCGTCGACCGTCAGGCGGACGCCCTGGTAGTTGCCCGTCGTCGTCGCGTCCCACTCGACGGACTCCGGTCGGCTGTCCGCGACTCCCTGGGTCGGCCGGTGGAACCCGAACGCCTCGACGTCGCGGATCTCGCCCGCGCTCAGCGTACAGCCGCCGCTCCAGTCGACGACCTTGTCCCGGCCCGTTCCCCGCGCGCCGCTCCAGGTGAGTTCGACGACGCGGACGCCGTCGCCGGCGGCGCCGTCCGCACCGGCCCCGCCCGCAGTTCTGTCGCCATCGCCCTCGCCCGCGAACGACCGCGACGCGATCAGCTCCGACCCGCGGAAGCAGTCGACCCGGCGCACGGGGGCGGTCCCGTTGACCGCGACCGAGACCGGGACGGGCGAGCCGTCCGTGACGGTCGCCTCGGCCCCCATCGGTTCGCCGGCGACGGCGACGTCGAGGAGGGCCCGCGCGCCGGTGGTCGCGTAGACGCGTCGCGCCTCGAAGGCGTCCCACAGCGACTCTCTCGTGAGGTCGGGGGCGGTCACACCCATCAACCCGCCGCGGACGTTGTGCTTCGCGAGGTTGTCCGGGTGAGCGACGCCGGGGCGGCCGGAGTGGTCGTCGGTCCCGCCGACGAACCCGACCTCGTAGCCCCGTTCGAGCGCCTCGCGACCGAACCACTCGAAGACGCCCCAGACGGAGTTGATCTCGACGAACGGCGTCAGGTCCGGGTCGTACGCGTCGAGCGTCGCGGGCCGACCGCCCTGATGGGGAATTATGAGGACGTCGTCGCGCCCGCTGTAGGTCTCGTAGAGCTCCTCGGCGGTGTTGGTTCCCTCGGTCTTCGCGTCGCCCTCGGCGGTCAGCCAGTTCGACGAGCGACGGATCTCGGCCGCGTCGCCCCTGAAGTAGACGTTGTGGTCGCCACCGAGCGGCGTGTTCGCAGACCACTCGTAACAGAGAAAGGTGACGAACGCGCCGGGGTCGTTGAACGCCCGGATGGTCGACTGGATCGTCTCCCAGAACTCGTCGGTGATCTGGAAGTCGTTGCCGGCGTGGGACGCGAAGTCGAGGAACGCGGCGTCGCGCGCGTAGTCGAAGTACTGCTGAATGGTCCCGGACCCGACCGTCTCGCCGGACTGGCCGTGGAGGTCTCCCCAGTACGTCCGCCGACCGCCCTCGCGCTCGCCGTCGGGCCGAAAGTCGGTCGGGTTGCTCAGCGCGTCGAGCTCGCGGGTCTCGTCCGCGACCGCCAGCCGATAGACGCCCGGTTCGGCGAACGAGACCGACGCGGTACCGACGCCGTCTTCGAGTTCCACGGCGTCCGGAAGGGCGTGGTCCGCCCGGGAATCGTCGACATCGCCGGAGTCGCCGGAATCGTCGGCATCGCCGGAGTCGCCGGAGTCGTCGGCATCGCCGAGATCGTGAATCGAGACGTCCAGCGACCCCTCGAATCCGGTCGCGACGTTCCCCCAGAAGTCCTCAGCGCGGACCGAGAGGGTGGCCGGCTCGTCGGGAGCCGTCGCGGCGTCGACGACGGCCGTCAGCGACGTGGCGGGTCCGGCGACCACGTCGAACGTGAGCGGGTCGCCGACGGGCAGGAACTCCCCGGTCCGGATCGGGTCGACCAGCACGCGGAGTTCGTACGGCGACTCGACGAACGACTGGGCCTGGTGACCCATGCTCCCGCCGCCGGTCGCCCCGAGCGTCAGCGTCACCTCGTCGCCGGGCGCGAGCGAGCCGTCGAAGACGTCGACCACGACGCAGGTCTTGAACGGGCGGGTGTGCCCTTTGTCCTCGTAGCGACCGGCGACCGACGCGTCGCCGGTGGTCTCGACCGTGGCGTAGTTGTCGGCGGCGGGATCGTCGAACTGCGGCGTCCCCCAGTCGCTGGTCTGACTGAACGCGACCTTGAGGGCGCTCCCGTCGTCCATGCCGAACCGGCCGGCCCGGTAGGTGATCGTCCAGGTTCGATACGAGCCCGCGACGACGTCCTCTTCGGGGGTCAGCGTCGCCGTACCGTACGGTGTCGTTTCGGGGTCTGACACGCTGTGTTCCTCGGTACCGGCAATGTGACGCCGGCAATTAAATCACCCGGCCGGGCGGGAAGCGCGCGACGGGCGACGGGCGTTGCCGCGAGGGCGGGACGCCCCCAACGCTGATTACCCGCACTCCCGTCAGGACGGACGATGAAGACGGCACTGTTCAGCAAGGTCTTCGCGGAGCGGAGCCTGTCGTCGGCGATCGACCTGACCGCCGACCTCGGATACGACGGGATCGAACCGATGGGGCGGGAGCCCCACCTCCCGCCCGACACCTCGCGGGATCGGGCCGCGGAGATCCGGGCGCGCGTCGACGACCGCGGGCTCGAGATCCCGTGTCTCGCCACCTACACCGGCGGGTACGTCGACGCGACCGACGAGGAACGCGAGCGACAACTCGCCGACCTCGAGTCGTTCCTCGAACTCGCGGACCCGCTCGACTGCCGCCTGCTCCGTCACAGCGCGGGCGGGCCGCCGCTCCACGAGGCCACCGAGGCCGACTTCGAGGTCGCGGCGCGCTGGCTCCGCCGCGCCGCCGACCTCGCCGCCGAGTACGACGCGACGCTCGCGATGGAGATCCACGCGCACAAGCTCACCGAGACGGTCGATTCGACGCTGAAACTCGTCGAGATGGTCGACCGGGAGAACCTGGGCGCCATCCACGACGCCGGCAACATGTACATCGTCGACACCGACTACGGGCCGAAATCCGTCGAGCGACTGGGCGAGCGCCTGTCCCACGTCCACGTCAAAGACGAGCGGCGCGTCGACGACGCCTCGGTACCGGGCGCGTTCGAACTCGAGACGCGCCACGGTCGCGAAATGTTCCAGCCGCGTCGCCTCGGCGAGGGTGACGTCGACCACGGACCGCTGTTCGGGGCGCTCGCCGAGGCGGGCTACGACGGGTTCGTCTCCGCCGAGTGCCACGTCCCCACGGACGAACCCGACGCCGACATCGCGGTCGCCGAACACGAACGGGAGGCCCTCGACGAACACATCGACGCGGCGCGCGAGGCGGTCGAGCGAACGAATTATTAGCGGGAGCGTTCTGCTGTCGGTATGGACCTGCTCGCGTTCGTCGCCCATCCGGACGACGCCGAAGTGTTCTGCGGTGGAACGCTCGCCAAACACGCAGCCCGCGGCGACGACGTCACGATCGCCTACATGACCCGCGGCGAGTACGGCGGTCTCGAATCGACCGAGGCCGCGGTCGCCGAGACCCGCGAGGCCGAGGCGCGCGAGGCGGCCGAGGTACTCGGCGCCGACGTGACGTTCCTCGACTTCGAGGACGGCCGCGTCACGTACTCGCTCGAGGCCCGTCTCAGGATCGTCGACGCGATCAGGAAATACGCGCCGGACGTCGTGCTCACTCACTACGACGACGACATGCACCCCGACCACCGCACCACGTCGGAACTGGTGAGCGACGCGTACTACATGGCCTCGCTCCCGCTCGCCGAGACCGACCACCCGCCGTGTGACCCCGACAACGTCTACTTCTTCGGCAAACCGACGTCGTCGTTCGAGCCAGACGTCCTCGTGGACGTGTCCGACTACCAGGAGACCAGGGTCCGGGCGCTCAGGGCCCACGAGTCCCAGGTGGAGTTCCTGGAGGAACACGGCGGCATCGACGCGGAGTTCTCCGGACTGATCGAGGGACTGAACGCACAGGCGTCGGTCCTGGGTCGCCTCGCAGGCGTCGAGTACGCCGAGGGATTCACCGCGCTCCACGAGAACGCGGTCGAGTATCTCGAGTGAGGCGGCCGCGGCGCCGACCGGCGGCGCGTGTCGGGGACCCGGCGGGGCTCGCCGGTCAGGACGGCCAGTCGACGGCCGGCGACCGGTAGTACTCGATCCCGAGGTGGTCCCACCGCGGGGCCTGCGCGGCGAGGCGCCGCTCGTAGCCCTCCCAGTCGCACTTCGCGTCCGGTGACCAGCCGCGTTCGGCGACCCCCGCGATCCGCGGGAACGCCATGAACTCGACGTCGTCCGTCGTCGCCAGTTTCTCGGACCACAGCGCCGTCTCGGTCCCCAGCACGGCCGATTCGTCGACGCCGTCGACGTGGGATCCGGGGTCCCAGTCGTACGACGTCGGGACCGACGCGATCCGGCGGCCCCACGTCTCCGGCCCGTCCGGCGGGACCTCCTCCGCGTACCGGAAGTTGAGATAGCAGTGCGAGCGCGGCGAGAGGACCATCTGGTACTCGGAGTAGTCCGGTGCTGCTTTCGCCTCCCCGGAGGCGTCGTCGCTCGCGGGGTCGATGTCCGCCTCCTTCCAGTACTGGACGACCGTCGAGGACGGGGCGCCGCCGCCGACGACCTCCTGCCAGCCGACCGGTGTCTTGCCCTGCTCGGCGACGATGGGCAGGAGGCGTGCGAGGAAGCGGTCGTACTCCGCGGCGGACATGTCGTCGGCCTCGTCGGCGCCGACGTGGACGTACGGCCCCGGGGTCAGCGCCGCGACCTGCCCGAGCACGTCCTCGAGGAACTCGTAGGTCACTTCGGCGTCGGGATCGAGCGTCCCCGAATCCGCGGGCATCGACTCTGGCGGGTCGCCCCGCGAGAGTTCCGGGTACGCGGCGGTCGCGGCGCCGGTGTGCGCGGGGACGTCGATCTCGGGCACGACCGTCACGTACCTGGACGCCGCGTACGCGACGATCTCCTCGTACTCCGACCGCGTGTAATACCCGCCCTCGCCGCCGTCGATGTCGGTCTCGGCGCCGCGACCCGTCAGTTCGGGCCAGCCGTCGATCTCGAGTCGCCACCCCTCGTTGTCGGTCAGGTGCAGGTGGAGGTGGTTGACCTTGTACTGCGCCACCAGGTCGACGAACTCCGTGACCTCCGCGACGGTGAAGAAGTGCCGGGCCACGTCGAGGTGGGCCCCGCGGTAGGGAAAGCGGGGGTAGTCGACGATCTCGACGCCGGGGATCCGCCACGGACCGGCCCGCTCGCGGTCGCTCTCGACCGCCGGCGGCAGCAACTGCCGCAGGGTCTGGACGCCCCTGAAGAGACCGGCCGCGTCGGCCGCCCTGACAGTCGCCCCCGCGTCGGTCACGTCGAGTCGATACCCCTCGTCCGCCGCCCCCGCTCTCGCACCTGCATCCGGGTCCACCGGGTCGTCGGACAGTAGCAGCGAGACGGTGTCCGGTTGGCTTCCCCGGTCGGCTCCGGACGCCTCCGCGAGCGGCAGGTCGTAGCCGGTCGGCGGGCGGAGGAGGTCGGCGAGGTACTCGGCGACGGGACGCGCCGCCGAGTCGTACCTGATCGTCGTCGTCTCCGACAGTCGGTATTCGCCCGACGTGCGGTCTACCTCGGCCGGAACCGGCAGGACGGACGCTACGCGCGAACGATCGCTCTCGGCTGGAGTCGTCATCCCGTCGGCGTAGGGGCCGACCCCGTTTATTCGCTTCGTGGTCCCGGTCCGTGCCGAATCCCGGTCCGTGGCCGAATCCCGGTTGCGACCCGGGTCAAGACTTTTGCCGGGTGATGACGTATCCTGTTAGCATGGCCACCACCGATCGAGCGGAGCGACCAGCCGACGGTCCGGACTCGGTCTCGCGGGCGGTCCTCGCGCCGATCACGGCGGCGGAGCGGACGGCGCAACGCGAGTACGACGAGATGCACGCGGAGCAGCGAGCGTTCGAGCGGTTCCGACGACGGGTCACGGACATCGACACCGTTTCACCGCCGTCGGCTTCGGGGACGCCGCGGCTACTCGCCGCAGACGACGGGGACGGACGGATCGAACGGGTGCGCGAGGCGTTCCGGGAGACGGTCACGAGCGTCGCCCACTACGACGAGGTGTACGGCGAACCCCTCGCGGTCCACTTCGCGGAGGAGCTCTCGGTCGAACTGGCGGCCGGTCTGGAGAGCGACGCCGTCTCGTTCTCCGACGGCTACAGGCGAGTGCTCCTCACCCAGATCGAGGAGGCGATCGAGAACCGCGAGACGTTCTGTGACCTCGTCGAGACGGAACTGGCGTCGCTCCGGGCGGGCCGCGAGGCGCTGACCGCTCTCGTTGAGGAAGGCGAGCGGCCCGACCCGAGCGAGGGGGGCCCGACCGACCGTCTCGACGATATCGCCCGGGCCAGACAGGAGTCGCTCCACGCCCGCGGCTCGTTCCCGAACCACGACGGCCACGACGCGTGTTCGTTCCTCTATCGCGACCACGAGTGGACGTACCCGGTTCTCACCGCAGTGACGACCGTCCGCGACGAAATCGCGTAATTCCGGCGGCGTCACCGACGTGCCGCTCTGCGATCCGAGCCCGAAAACGATCCGTCCGTACGCTGGTGCGGTCGATGCATCCGCTTGCAGCGTGACACGACCGACTCGTCGATTGCATCCGCGTGCGTCGGCGTGCAAAGACCGGCTACCGGCCGCCGGCGTCGCGTCTCAGCAGTGCCGACCGTCGTGTCGCGGTATCCACGGGGACTTCCAGACCCGTTCTTCCTGGATCTCCGAGGGCGGCCACTTCCCGTCGAGCAGGCGGTCGTCGGTGTCGACCATCCACTCGTCGACCGTCTCGCGGAGCCGGGCGAGGTCGTCGGCGCGGTCCTCGTCGCCGGCCAGGTTCTCCCGTTCGTGGGGGTCCGCGTCCAGGTCGTACAGCTCCTCCTCCGGGCGCTGTTCGCCGTAGAAATCGGCCCTGACCGCCTGTCCGGCCTCGCTCGAGAACAGCGGGGCCGGGATGTACACCAGCGGGAGGTCGCCGAAGTTGCGCACGTACTTGTACCGCTCCGTGCGGACGGCGCGCATCGGATTGTACTTGCTGTGCCAGGTGAACTCGAGGAATATCCGGTCGCGCGGTTCGTAATCGTCGCCGGTCAGCAGCGGGGCGAAACTCCGCCCGTCCACGTCGTCTGGGCCGGTTCCTGCACCCTCTTCGGGCACTGGTTCGCCGAGCAACTCGAGCATCGTCGACCGGAAGTCGACGTGGCTGAGCAGTTCCTCGCGGACGGTACCGGCCTCGAACTCCCCGGGCCAGCGCGCGAGGAAGGCGGTCTCGACGCCCGGGTCGTAGCAGGTGCCCATCGACCGCGGGAACCCGATGCCGTGATCGGTCGTGAATACGAGGATCGTGTCCTCGGCCAGTCCCGCGTCGTGGAGCGCGTCGTCGATGCGACCGACCGCCTCGTCGACGGCCCCGATCATCCCCTGGAAGTGGCGCAGTTCCTCGCGGATCCCCGGTTCGTCGGGGAGGTACGGGAGCGGTTCCACGTTCTCGGGGTCGTCGGGCTCGTAACCCGGCAGGTCGAACGTCCACCCGCAGTCGAGACAGCGCTCGACCAGCGGCTCGCGGTGGACCTCCGAGAACCCGACCGACGCGAAGAAGGGGTCGTCGTCGGCGTCGACGTCGCCGAGGAACGACGCGACGCTCTCGGCGACCTCCGCGGCGGGCTCGTCGACCTCGAACCCGTGGGTCGACCCCTGGACGTGCTGGAACCCCGCGCGCCCCGTGTCCGAGGAGATGTGCTGGAGGCCGAACAGGTAGGTGTCGTAGCCGGCGTCGTTGAGGTCCATCACGAGCGTGCGCTCGTCGTCGTGGAGTTCCCAGCCGAGGTGCGCGAGCCCGATGAGACCGTTTCGGTGCGGGTACTTCCCGGTCCAGATGCTCCCGCGCGCCGGCGAGCAGTGCGACGCGGTACAGAAGTAGTTCTCGAGGCGGACGCCCTCGTCGGCGATGGCGTCCACGTTCGGCGTGTCGACGGGCCAGCCGTAACACCCGAGGTGCTGCCCGAGGTTGTGCGGGTGGATGAAGACGACGTTCGGTCGGTCGTCGCTCCCGGAGTCGGTATCGACCATGGCGGGGTATCGACACCGCGGATAATAATTACCGTGGCCGGTTGCGAATCTTCGACCGCCCGGTGACCGCGGATCTTCGGGCACCCACCGACCGCGGTCTCAGGTCCAGTCCAGCGGCGAGTCGTCGACCGCCTCGACGACTCGCTGCCGCATCCGCTCCTCGTACGTCCGCGCGGACTCCAGTTCGTCGTACTCGCGCTCGAGGTCGGCGAGCGAGACGTCTTCCGAGACGGACTCGAGGACGACCAGCCCGTCGTCGTGGCGCTCGTGCATGACCACGTCGCCGCGATACGCCTCCATCAGATCCTTCAGGACCGGTCGCGCCGGGTAGACGTTGGTGTCGAGGTTGACCTCGGCGAAGGACAGTCGGGCGGACCCGCCGTGGAGGTCCATGTCGTCGAGCGCCGGGAGGTTCCACTCGTTCCAGTTGCCGCCGACGACGTTCCCGGTCGGTTCGAACACTTCCGCGCCGTGTTTGTCACAGAAGACGACGTGGTACCCGTGGTACTGCGACCAGGTCTTGCACCGCTGGTAGCCGCTCCCGTGAGTCGGGTGCAAGACGAGGTCCGCGCCCTTGCGCGCGAGTTCCGACGCGACGACGGGGTACTTGATGTCCCAGCAGATGAACAGCCCGACGCGGCCGAACTCGGTGTCCCAGACCGGGACCTCCGTGCCGGGGGTCAGCCCGCCGTCTATCTCCCCGCCGGTCGGGGCGACCTTCCGGTAGGTGCCCCGGACGTCGCCGTCCGGGTCGATGAGAGCGGCCGAGTTGTACAGGCGGTCGCCGTCGCGCTCGTACAGCGGGAGGACGACGTAGCTGTCGAGCGCGCGGGCCTTCTCGCCGACCGCCTCGGTCGCGGGACCGGGCACCGTCTGCGCCAGTTCCTCGGCGAGGCCGTCCTGGCGGGCGGCGTGCTGGAGGCAGACCTCCGGAAAGCAGACGAAGTCCGGGTCGTACTCGTCGGCGACGTCGAGGAGTCGCAGGATGTTGTCGAGGCCCTTCTCCGCGCGGCCGACCTCCGACCGCGGGTTGTGCAGCGCGACGGACAGGACTCTGGCGTTGCGCATACTCGATGCCTTCCCCGCCGGAGCATATAACGGTTCGCTCGGGGCTGGACCTATAACGGTTCGCTCGGGGCTGGACCCGGTCCGATCGGGACCGGACTCGCTCGAGTCGCGACCGAGGGGGGCGGTGACCGCTGGACCCCGCCGTAACTTACTTCCACCAGTGCGCGGAACGACACACATCCATGCCGCGAGAGACCGCGACGGACCGGCCCAACGTGCTGGTGGTGCTGACCGACCAGCAGCGACCGGACACGATCGGCGCCTACGGGAGCCCGATGGACCTCACGCCGAATCTCGACGACGTCGCCGCGGACGGGACGCGCTTCGACGCGGCGGTCACGCCGCAACCGCTCTGTGGCCCGGCCAGGAGCTGTCTGCAGACCGGGCAGTACGCCACCGAGAGCGGGTGCTGGAAGAACGGGATCGCCCTGCCCGACGACGCCGACCACCTGCTCGCGCGCCGGTTCGCCGAGGCCGGCTACCGCACCGGCTACGTCGGCAAGTGGCACCTCGCGAACACGGTCGAGGAGCCGGTGCCGGCGGGGCGCCGCGCCGGGTACCAGGACTGGAAAGCGGCTGACGTTCTCGAGTTCACCTCCCACCCCGAGGAGGGGACCGTCTACGACGAGGACGGGGAGCCTGTCGAACTCGACGGCTACCGCGTCGACGCGCTGACCGACCTGACGATCTCCGCGCTCGAATCGACCGAGGAACCGTTTTTCACGGTGCTCTCGCACCTGGAACCGCACCACCAGAACGACATGGAGACGTACGTCGCGCCGGACGGCTACGCCGATCGACACCGGCGGAACCCGTACGTCCCGCCCGACCTGCAGGGCCGGCCGGGCGACTGGTACGAGGAGCTCCCCGACTACTACGGGATCTGCGAGCGCATCGACGAGACGTTCGGCCGCCTGCTCGACGCGCTCGAGCGCGAGGGCCTCGCGGAGGACACGATCGTCGTCTTCGCCTCGGACCACGGCTGTCACTTCCGCACGCGACCGGGCGAGTACAAGCGCAGCCCGCACGACGCGTCGGTCCGCGTGCCGCTCGTGTTCCACGGTCCGGGGATACGCTCCGACGCGGTGGTCGAGTCGCCCGTGAGCCTGCTCGACCTGCCGCCGACCCTCCTCGACCTCGCCGGGATCGAGGTCCCGGACGAGATGCAGGGCCACAGCCTGGTCCCGGAACTGACCGGCGGGACGAGCGACCGGCCCGAGGAGGCGTTCGTCCAGATCAGCGAGTCGCAGATCGGGCGAGCCATCCGCACCGACCGCTGGAAGTACGCCGTCGCCGCGCCGTCCGAACGCGGCTGGCGCGGCGGCCTCGACGAACCGGCCAGCGACCTCTACGTCGAACGGCACCTCTACGACCTGCACGCGGACCCCGCCGAACGGGTGAACCTCGTCTCGCGCCCGGAGTACGCGTCGGTCCGGGAGGACCTGCGGGACCGACTCCTGGCCCGGATCGACGAGGTGGAAGACGCCGAGCCCGAGGTGGTCCCGTTCGCCGAACCGGGCTTTCGCCAGTACTGACCCCGCGGGCCTCCCGAAACTGAACCGACTCCGCACCCGTCGACCCTCCGCCGACCGAAAGACCGTTATCGCGGCGCACGAACTAGCGCTCGTCTATGCGAACAGTCAGATTCACCGATCCGACCGGCTACGCCAGGAGCGGCACGTGGACAGACGACGGCATCGAGACCGGGTCGCGGACGTACGACCCCGACGAGGTGTCCGTGCTCCCCCCGTGCGAACCGACGAAGATAGTCTGCCAGGCGGGCGGGTACATGGACCACCGCGAGGAGTCCGGGTTCGAGGACACTCCCGACCGCCCGGAGCTGTTCCTGAAGACGCCCAACTGCGTCGTCGCGCACGGCGACGCGGTCGAACTGCCGCCGGGCCGCGACTCCGTCGAGTTCGAGGCCGAGTTCGGGATCGTCATCGACGAGCAGTGCCGCGAGGTCCCCGTCGAGGAGGCGATGGACGTCGTCCGCGGGTTCACCTGCGTCAACGACATCTCCAACCGCGACGACCAGACGGACGAGCGCAACTGGGTCCGCGGCAAGGCCTTCGACGCGTCGCTCCCGATCGGACCGGTCGTCGCGACGCCCGACGAGGTCCCCGACGACGCGGCGCTCACGCTCCGCCTGAACGGCGAGACCCGACAGGAGACCACCCGCGAGCACATGATCTTCTCCGTCCCGGAACTGGTCGCGGACGTGACCGAGCTCATCACGCTCGAACCCGGTGACGTCATCGCCACCGGCACCCCCTTCGGTCCCGACGAACTGAGCGACGGCGACCGTCTCGAGGTCGAGTTCGAGGGCGTCGGCGTTCTCGAGAACCGCGTGACATCGCGGTAGCGTCCAGTCGGCGCGACGACGCGGTAGTTCCGCCGTTCGACCGCCGTCCGGGCCGCGCTCGCCGGCCTCACTCGAGGAGCGCGTCGGTGTGCGCGCGGACCTTCCGGATCGCGTCGGCGATCGAGCGGATCCCGGCCTCCTCGGCGAGCAGCACCTGGTGGCCGTAAGAGACGTTTGTCCGGCAGAGCTCCTCGACGCCCGGCAGGTGGCGGTTCCGGTAGTCGGGGACGTCGACGTCGTCGGCGAGGAGACGACCGATCTCGTTCCGGAAGAACGCGGGCTGGCGGTAGAGGGGCATCTCGTAGCCGTCGCTGACGGGGACGCCCTCCGCGACGAGCGCCTCGATGAACCGGTCGCGCGAGAGCCCGTCGAACGCGTCGGCGTCGTAGCGGAAGTTCTCGAGACAGTAGCCGCGCGCGGTGATCCGGTCGTCGCGCGGTTTCGTGTGGATGCCCGGGATCGACTCGAGTTCCGCGAGCAGGACCTCCTCGTTTCGCTCGCGGCGGGCGTTCTCCTCGTCCAGCTTCTCGAGTTGCCCCAGCGCGAGCGCGGCGCTCACCTCCGAGAGCCGCCGGTTCGACGCCATCCGGTAGTGGCGGTAGCCGGTCGTGCCCTGCTCCCGGCCGATGTTGTGGAGGATGCGCGCCCGCTCGGCGAGCACGTCGTCGTCGGTGACGACGATGCCGCCCTCGCCCGCCGGCAGCGACTTCGACTCCTGGAAGGAGAACGTGCCGACGTCGCCGAACGTCCCAACCTTCTCGCCGCGCCACTCGGTCCCCTGGGCGTGGGCCGCGTCCTCGACGAGGAAGAGGTCGTGCTCCGCGACGATGTCGGTCAACCGGTCCATGTCCATCGGGTAGCCCGCGAAGTGGACGCCCACGACACCGACGGTGTCCTCGGTGACGACCTCTTCGAGGTGGTCGAGGTCGATGTTGTACGTCTCGACGTCGGTGTCGACGAACCGCGGGACCGCGCCGACGGCGGGGATGGCGCTCGCGCTGGCGATGAACGAGTACGACGGGACCACCACCTCGTCGCCCGGTTCGACGCCGCAGGCCTCGAGCGCGAGTTCGATCGCGACGGTCCCGTTGCTGACGGCGACGGCGTGCTCGGCGTCGTGATAGTCCGCGAACTCGGCCTCGAGCCGGTCGCAGAACTCGCCGCCGGTGTTGCGACACCACCGACCGCTCTCGAGCGCCGCCTCGACGTACTCCCGGCTCGCGTCGTTCAGTCGCGGCCACTCCGGGACCGTCAGCGACTCGGCTGCCGCCGGCCCCCCGTGGATAGCTAACTCGGACATACGACCACTCCGCCGAAGGAGGTAATAAATGCTGGCCAGCGATTGCACGGCCGTCCGGCCCGTTTCACAGTAGGCGGCTCGAATTCGCAGTCCGCAACGCGGATCCGTTCGCGGATCCGATCAGCCCGCGGCGTGGATCCGTTCGCGAGTCCGGTCAGCCCGCGGCGTGGATCCGTTCGCGGATCTGGTCTCTGGTGACTTCCCGCGTCGACTTCTCGGAGAGGCGGCCGGTGACCAGGTCCAGGAGGTTGAGAGCGCCGAGCAGCCGGCGAGCCCGGTCGTGGTCGAGGTCCATCTTCGTGCGCACCTCGTACAGCGTCGACGACGACACGACGATCTCCGCCACGTCCTCGATCGTCAGGTCCTCGGGGAGCCCGATCCCGTCGGTGACAACCTGCGCGGCCTCGATGTCCAGGGAGTCGCCGTCGCTCGATTCGGCGTCCCGTGCGGACGCCGCCTGTTCCGGAGTCGCGTTCTCGCTCGCGTCGGACCGCGATTCCTCGTGGTCGGCGGGGCTCTCCTGGGGGTCGGTGGCGTCCTCGTTCCGGTCGGGCATCTCCTCCGGCTCGTGAACGCCGTGTTTGATCATGTGTCGCCTGACCGTCGACGGGGACACCTCGACGTCGAGGGCCTCGGTCATCTCTTCGAACGTCTCGTAGGCCTCGTAGACCTCCGCGAGGGCGCTGGGGTCCTTGTATCGCGGCACCGTCTGTTCCCCCGCGGGAGCCGGTATCCGGCCCGGACAGTCCGACGCCTCTTCGAGGGACACGTCGACCTCGACCGTCATCGGAACCGACCCGTCCCGAGTCCGATGAGGGTCCGTCACCGACACGTCCGCGCAGGTCTCCGCCCCGACCTGCTCCTCGATCGGTACCGAGAGGTCCAGTTCCACCGAGAGCGTCTCGCCCGATGCCGCCGACTCCGACGGCCACCGAACGTCCTCGACAGTGTACCCGGACGTCTCGAACCCACCGACGACCACTGACAGTTCCCGGAGCGCGCCACTGAGTGGCATGATCGTTCATTAGACTAAATGTGTATATAATCCTTTCCCTTAATTTCCTATATTTCGTATGTTCGCTTCAATCCGGCATCCCGTCGATCGGCGCCACGTATTGTTCACTATCGTTAAGGCACGATCCCGGAGCCAGTTCCGCGGGCGGAGAGGTGGAGAACCCGGCAGACCGGCGCGATCTCGCCGCGAACCCGCAATTCTCGGCCGAACAGGGACGGAAGTATTCGGTCCGCGAACCGGACACAGATACTGCATCCACTCACCAGCGTTTAGCTCTGGTGAACGCATGTACTGCCGAAAGGCGCCGATGAGACAGCTCGACCGATCCGGCGAACTCCCGACTCGCGTGGGATTGAGAGCGGTGTCGCGACCTGTGACACACCAGAGATTACAGTAATAATTCTGTAATCACAGGCTCGCGTCACCCGGCGAACACACCCGGTGAAATAGCCAGCGCTCGACGATTTATTACAAGTGTAGTAATGGAATCGGTGACGGGCGCGGGGCGTCCTTCCACAGCGCTCCGGCCCTCGTGCCCTTCGAGGCAGCCGTCCACAATTCGAATCGCCGATTCCCGGGCTCGACGTCCCCGATCTCGGCCGGAGTCCACCGCGACGGAGATCGACGTGTCTCTCTGACCCCGTCATTCGTTAGCACGAAACGATGCTCGTTCACCCTGGGAAAACAGTATCGGCCCTGTCATCGAATTCGAGGGTTTTCATTTACCAGCGTTGAACGATTTCCCGCGCGTACAGGAGAGAGAACGAAGGACGAACCATTCGCATAGGTGACGACCAGTCGTGTGCGGGGCAACGCAGTCGTGGGAGAAAGTACGGTCGCGTGAAGAATGGGTACCAGCGGGTGACGGAGCGCGGCGCCTGACGCGGGAGAGCTGTCGCGTGACAGGAGACCGCTGGCGCCGTCGGGTCCGTCCGGAACGCACCGTCTCGTTCACGCGTTGCATCGATGCATCCGGTTGGGACAGACTGCAAACGCATCGCGGGCGGGCCGGACGACGACGGAAATTTCTTAACCACCCGCGCCAACTGCGATTGTGTATGTTTGCTCGTCGTATCAACTACCTGATCGTCCGCGGACAGCGGCAGGCGGGCCCGGGAGATCCGACGGATGGGCCCGACGCTCCGGCCGATGTCACGGTGATGTCCCCATGAACAGAGCGAGGGTGACCGCTCGATGAAGTTCGGCGTCTTCCTCAACCAGTACTACACGCCGGACGGCGATTTCGAAGTCACCGACCTCTACGAACAGGTGGAGCTCATGGAGGCGGTCGGGTTCGACTTCGCGGCGCTGGGCGAGCGGCACGTCCACCGCGAGGGGATCGTCGAGCCGCTGTCGACGCTCGCCGCGATAGGCGCTCGCACCGAAGACCTCGGGCTGGCGACGACCGCCATGCTCCCGGCGCTGCACGACCCCCTCCTGCTGGCCGAGCAGGTCGCGATGATAGACCGCCTCACCGACGGCCGGATGGCGTTCGGCGGCGCGATCGGCTATCGCGAGCGCGAACTCACACCGTTCGGCGTCGAGATGGACGACCGCGCCGGCGCGTTCATGGAAGCGCTCGAGCTCTGCAAGCGGTTCTGGAACGAGGAGTCGGTGACCCACGACGGCGACCGATGGTCCTACGACGACGTCTTCGTCAGCCCGCGACCGGCCGACGGCATGCCCGTCTGGATCGGCGGACACGCCGACATCGCCATCAAGCGCGCCGCCTACCGCGGCGACGCCTGGATCGCGAGCGCCTCCTCGACCACCGAGGACCTCGACCGACAGATCGGCGTCTACGAGGACGCCCTGGACGAGTTCGACGAGGACCGCGCGGACAACGACATCGTGTTGATGCGGGACTGTTTCGTCGCCGACGACGCCGAGACGGCCAGGGAGACGATCGAACCCCACCTGCTCGAACTCTACCGGCTGTACGCCCGCTGGGGCCAGACCTACGTCGACGAACACGAGGTCGAGGTCGACTACGACGAGCTCGAGGAGAAGTTCGTCCTCGGCTCGCCCGCCGAGTGCGTCGACCAGCTCCGGACCTACGAGGACCTCGGCGTCGACCAGGTCGTCGTTCGCGTCCAGTTCCCCGGCCAGCCACAGGCGCCGACGCTCGAGTGTCTCGAACGCTTCGGCACCGAGGTCGCCACGGAGTTCGAGTGACCATGTCCGTCGAGACGATAGGATACATCGGCCTGAACCACCACCACAGAGATCCCTACCTCGAGTCGCTCGCGGAGCTGCCGGTCGAGGTGACCTGCGCGTGCGAGCCCGACCCGTCGTTCGACGTCGGGGACGTCGATCACCTGGGGGAGGTGCCCGTCTATCGCGACCCCCACCGACTGATCGAGGAGGCCGACGTGGACGCCGTCTGGGTGACCCTCCCCAATCGCGACACGCCCGGCGTGGTCCGGGCGGCCGCGGAGGCGGGCGTCCACGTCTACACCGAGAAACCGGCGGCCCGCACGGCCGCCGAGCTCGCGCCCGTCGCCGACGCGGTGGCTGACGCGGACGCGACCGTCGGCGTCTCGCTCACCTGGCGGTGGCACCCCATCTCCAGAGAGCTCAAACAGCGCGTCGAGAGCGGATTCTTCGGGTCGCTGCGGTCGTTCGACGCGCGGTTCGTCGCGTCGGCGCTCGCCGAGCGCGACACCTCCCACTACCTCTACGACAGCGACGCGAGCCGCGGCGGGATCGTCCAGTGGCTGGGCGTCCACTGGCTCGACCTCCTGTCCTGGCTGTTCGAGACCGACCCCATCGAGCGGGTCCACGCCAGTTTCTCAGCCGGACCGTCCGACGTGGACGTCGAGGACGGCGCCACTATCAAGCTCGAGACCGCGTCCGGCGCCGTCGGGAACCTCCAGTGCGGGTACTACCTGCGCGAGGGGCGCTACGACACCCGATTCGACGTCTACGGGTCCGCGGCGCAGAGCTCGTGGGACCCGATGGGCCCCACCTTCGGGTTCGACGGCGACACGTCGCTCGAACTCGACGCGCGTCACACCGACGCCGCGAGTTCCCCGCACCGGACGATCAACTACGAGTACGAACCCTGTCCCGGCTACGGCGGCCGGTGGGGGCTCGAGTTCGTCGAGGACTTCCTCGACGCCTGCGAGGGCGACGGCCCCGTCCCCGCGGGCATCGACGACGCCATGCGACTGCTCCGCGTGCTCGACGCCGTCTACGAGTCCGCCGAGGCCGAGGAGTGGGTCGCCGTCGACTCGGTCACCGACACGGTCCCCGACCGCGCCGAGTCGGTCACCGACTGACCGACCGGAGGAACTCGTAGTCGCGCCGCACCGCCGTCTCGTAGTCGAGGTCGGCCGCGACGAACTCCACTTCGACGGCTCCGTCGAAGCCCGCGGCGTCGAACCGCTCCAGGATCCCGCCGACGTCGAAGTACGCGTCCGCGAGGAGACACCGGTCGGTGGCATCGGGGGCGGGCATCGCCTGGATATGCACGTTGTTCGACAGCGGCGCCAGCGCCTCGGCCTCGGAAAGCAGGTCCGCCGCCGGGATCCCGAACAGCGGTTGCCAGTTGAGGCCGCAGTTCGGATGGTCGACGTCTTCGATCAGGCGGCGAGCGCCCTCCCCGGCGTCCGTGAGCCGGCCCTTGTGTTTCTCGACCGTGACGCCGACACCGCGGGCCGCCGCCCGCTCGGCCACTTCCGAGAGGTCCGCGACGGCGGCGTCCCACTCGGCGTCGCCGCACTCCTCGTACTCCGACTCGCCGGGCCAGACGCGGATCAGGTCGGCACCGAGCCGGTCCGCGACCGCGAGTTCGGACTCGACCGCCGTCGCGAAGCCGTCGGTCCCGGGCGCGAGATACGAGCCGTACACCGCGATCTCGAGCCCCAGGTCGGCCGCCCGGTCCGCGATCCGCTCGCAGGTCTCGGCCGAGCCGTCGCCGACGTGGTCGCGTCCCCAGACCTCCACGCAGTCGTATCCGGTCTCGGCCGCCACCGCGAGGACCTCCTCGACCGGCGCGTCCGTGTTCGATATCGTACAGAGTCCGAGTTCCATGCCCGCACCGACGCGATCGGGCACCAAAGCGTTGCGGGATACGGGCCTACCCGACGCGCCGCGGACGACACGTCAGAGGGGAGCGTCGCCGGTTACGACTCTATCGACCACTCCGCCCGCGGTGTGAACCGGTCGAGGTCGATGGGGACGTCGTGCCCGAACGGCGCGTCCACGACGCTGTCGAGGGCGAGCGCGCCGTCGCTGACGTCGACCGTGACGAACCCGTCCTCGTGTCGGCGGAAGAGGTCCCCGTGGGCGTCGAGTACGGCGGACTGGGTGGCTTCCGGGAACGCGCTCAGCCCGCGGAAGTAGTGGTGGCCGTTGCGCTCGACGTCGTCGGCGCCGATCGTCGCGACGACGGCCAGGTCCTGCTGGAGGGCGACCGGCCCAGTGACGGTCAGGTCCTCCGCGCTCACGACGTACTCGCCGTCCGGGTCCTTCCGTCGGCGGTGCTCGGCCAGGCAGGCGTTCAGGAGCCCGCGGAACACCCCCTTGCAGTTCTTGTGGCTCGTGCCGCGATAGCCGCAGTCGAGCGCCCGCCCGAAGCTGTCGAGATAGGCGTCCGACTCGTCGATGATGACCGGCGGCCCGTCCGCCCAGTCGGTCAGGACCGCCGCGGTCTCCTCGCCGAGCGCCTCGTCGCGCGCGAGGGGCTGTTCGACGTAGCGCAGGCGCTCGAGGAACGACGAGAGGGCCGGGTCGGTCGCCAGTTGCTCCCACTGGCGCCTGAACTCCGCGGCGGTGCCGTACTGTTCGTTCGCGTCCAGCGTGAACGCGTAGTCGTCCGGACAGCGCGCGTCGAGCACGTCGGCGATGTCGGCGAGGCGCTCGGCGTCGCGCTCCGCGTCCCCGGTGAGTTTGATCTTGAAGCTGGCGAGTCCCTGCGCGTCGACGTATTCCGCCAGGCTCTGTGGAAGGCCGTCGTCGAGGCGGTCCCCCGGGGCGACCTCGGTCAGCGGGTCGGTGAACCCGACGGTGTGGCGCACCGGGATCGACGACTGCGGTTCGTCCGGCAGCAGGTCCGCGTGGTCCGCGCCCTCGAGTTCGTCGTAGACGGTCCCGAGTTCGATCCCGAGCGCGTTCTCGCGGACGGCATCGGCGAACGTGGTGTCGGTCGCGCGGCAGTACGCGTCGATGACGGCCCGCTCGACCATGCTCGCGCCGAACGACCAGAGCAGCGGCGGGTACGACGCCTCCTCGCCCCAGTCCCGCTGCTCGGCGAACAGTCGGCGCCAGAAGTCGAACACCGTCTCCGCCTCGGTCGCTCGCCCGACCTCGCAGGCGTGGTCGACCACGTCGAACATCCACTCGATCCCCTCGTCGAACGGCACCTCGTCCTTGAGGAACCAGACCGGCGAGAAGCCCTCCGCCGCGACCCCCCGCTCGGTCCCCTCGCCCGCCCCGACCGAGAGGTCGACGGCGAGAAACACGTGCGGGAGGTCCGTGACCGTCGTGTTCGCGAAGTGGAACGGCATTCTGAGCGCGGCGTCGCGGACGGCGATCTCGACGCCCCTGATCTCGAGTCCCATGCCGGGCGCTTCGTCGGTCAGGACAAAAAGGTGCCCGTCGCGGGCGCCCGGCGTGCCCGTCGCGGGCGTCCGGCACCGCTCCACCGGTCCGGTTCCGGACCGAACCGCACCTGTCCCGGACCGAATCGCATCCGTCCGGTCCGGAACGCGTCGGGCCGTTGCGTTCCGGATCCGGGCGCATCGGTTCGATTCGGTACGCACCGGTCCGAACCGGCCAGCACGCTTATGTCCGTTCGGGAGCGATCCGACGAACGATCGATTCCGATGACGCCACGTTTTCCAGAACCGGCGACCCCCGGCTCCGCCCGACACCAGCGAACCGGTACCGGCGCGGTCCGGACGGACGGCGGGGGGCGCCCGTCGTGGGAGGTCGGGACCGCGGAAGCGGTGATCACGCCGGAACGGCCGATCATGCTCGCCGGGTACGGCGACAGAACCGACCGCTCGACGGGCGTCGCGCGGGATCTCGAGGCGACCGCGGTCGCGATAGCGGACGCGGACGCCGCCGGGTCGCGCGCGGTCCTCGTCGGCCTCGACCTCCTGGGCGTCACCGACGACCTGCGGACCGCCGTCGCGACGCGGTGCGCGTCCGAATACGGGCTCCCGCCGGACGCGCTCGTGTTGAACGCCTCGCACACCCACCACGGCCCCGAGTACCGCGTCGACGAGTACCGACTCTGGGACACCGAGGGAGCGAACGACGAGCGGGCGCGGGCCTACCGCGAACGGATCGAGGACGAAATCGTCGCCGTCGTCGGCGACGCGCTCGCCGACTGCGAGCCCGCGGCCCTCCGGTTCTCCCGCGCTCGCTGCGGCTTCGGCATGAACCGCCGCCGCCCGACTCCGGACGGCTTCGCGCTCGAACCGTACCCGGACGGCCCCACTGACGTCTCGGTCCCGGTCCTCGCGGCCACCGTCGAGGGGACGGTCCGGGCCGTCGCGTTCGGGTACGCCTGTCACCCGACGGCGCTCCCCAAGGGAACCGAGTTCCACCCGGACTGGCCGGGGGTCGCGCGGGACCTCGTCGAGGACGCCTACGCCGACGCGACCGCGGTCTTCCTCCAGGGCTGTGGCGCCGACCAGAACCCGTATCCGCGAAACGAGCCCGACTCCGCGGCCCTGCACGGGCAGACGCTCGCGACCGCCGTCGAGGCCGCCGTCGATGCGGCCCTCGACGACCGCGGGACCCGCCTCGACGGACCGCTCCGGACGTGTACCAGCGAGGTCACCCTCGAGTTCGCCGACCAGCCCGACCGCGCCGAGTTCGAGGCGCGACTCGCGGCCGCGGACGGTGAAGACGGCGAGAACGACGAGAACAGGTACGCCCGGCGGTGCCTGGCCGAACTCGACAGCGAGGGGGAGATCCGGACCGAGTTCCCCTACCGCGTCCAGACCGTCGGGTTCGGCTCCGGTCCGACGCTCGTCGCGCTCCCCGGCGAGGTCCCGGTCGACTACGCCGGGGCGATCCGGTCCGCGCTCGCGGACGAGACCTGGGTCGTCGGCTACTCGAACGGCGGATACGTCTACGTCCCGTCGGCGCGCGTCCTGCACGAGGGCGGGTACGAGGCGACCTGGGTGTTCCTGTACTGGCGGTACCCCGCACCGCTCGACCCCGGGAACGAAGCGCGGATCACCGAGACGGCGGTCGCGCTCGCACAGCGGGTCGGCGCGACTCGCGACCGGCGGACGACCGGCGGCGGAGGGGCGGAGCGCGGGAGGGGCCCGTGAGCTGGCGCTTCGAGCGAGTCGCGGGCCCCTTCGAACGGGCGCGGGGGCCCGTCTGGGACGGTAGCGGCGTCCTGTTCGCGGACGCTCCGTCCGGACAGGTTCGACGGTACGACCTCGCGGCGGACGTGTGCGCGACCGTCAGGAGCGGCGCCGACGGCGTGACCGACCTCGCGTTCGGCCCGGACGGTCGACTCTACGGCTGTGAGAGCGGTGCCGGTCGCGTGGTCCGGTACCGAGAGGACGGCGAGGCCGAACCCCTCGCCGACGAGTACGAGGGACGGGCGCTGAACGGGCCGGCCGACCTCTCGTTCGACGGCGGCGGTCGGCTGTGGTTCGGGGACCCCGCGACGCCGGAGCGCCAGGGAGGCGAGACCGGCCACGCCTCGGTCTACCGACTCGACCCCGCGAGAGACCCCCGACAGGTGTCCGAGGCCGGACAGGAGTGGGACGTCACGCGCGTGACGTACGACACGACCGATCCGACCGGCGTGCTCGTCGCGGACGACCGGTCGACGCTGTTCGTCGCACAGAGCGAGGCCGGCGTCGGGAACCGGCGGGAGCTCCGGGCGTATCCGATCCGGGAGGACGGCTCCGCGGGCGACTACGAGGTGGTACACAACTTCTATCCCCACCGCGGCATCGACGGAATGTGTCTCGACCGGGAGGGGAACGTGGTCGCCGCCGCCGGCTGCGACCGGAGCGGCCCCGGTTCGATGCTGTACGTGTTCACGCCGACCGGTCGCGTCCTCCGGACCCATCCCTTCCCGGGCGGCCGCCCGACCGACTGCGCCTTCGGCGGCGACGACCTCGGGACGCTTTTCGTCACGTCGGCGGACGGCTGTCTCTACCGCGCGGAAACGGACCGGACCGGCCGTCTCGACGCTCCCGACCGGCCTCGGATCTGACCGGACCCGGACAGCCCGTCCCGGGACAGATCTGTCGGTGTGAAAGGGGGCGCCCGGCCGTCGCTACCTCACGCGGGCGGTTCGTACGCGTCGACGAAGCGGGCCGCGTTCACCCGAACGTCGGCGAGTGTCTCGCCGTCCCGGGTGACCGGGTCGCCGTCCGCGAGCGCGGCGTGAACGGCCAGCAGGAGGGACCCGGCGTCGAGGTGGCGGTGGGAGTCGACGCGTTCCCCGTCGACTGCGGCGAGGAACGCGTCGAGATACGGGTTGTACAGGATATCGCGCGCCCGACCGTCGATGTTGACCGTTCGGGTGGCGTCGGAGACGTCCAGGAAAGCGAACGAAGCCTCGTTGTCCGGCCCGTCGAGCCTGATCGTCGCGCGGGCGTCGTTCTCGAAGACGACGTCCACCGTCTGTCCCGGGTCCGGGGACGGTGCCACCGACGTCCAGTCGGCGCCGGCGATCCGCCGGATGGGGTCGACCACGTGAGCGCCGTAGTAGAATGGGTCGTCGAACCCCGCTCCGTACACCTGTCTCCCGGAGTAGTCGACCGGGAGCGAGTCGAACTCGGGATGCATGGCGACCGCGGAACCGCCGAAAAGCGGCGCGTGCGCGCTCGCTCGTCTGAGCGAGTCGAGAGCGGTCAGGTCGCCGGCGAGCGGTTTGTCGACGAGCGTCGGCACGCCGCCTTCGAGAAACGGCACGGCCAGCGCCGCGTGCCTGTTCCAGTCGGCCGTCAACACCAGGGCCGCGTCGACCGCCTCCCGCACGCCCGCGAGGTCGTCGTACCGCGTCGCTCCGTGTCGGTCACAGAACCGCTCGGCGTACGCGTCGTCACGGACCGTCCCGTCGTCCCAGACGGCGGTGACCGACACACGGTCACGTTCTTCGAGGAGCGTCGCGAACGCGTCCGCGTGGCTTGTATCTAATCCGACGATCGCGACCCGGGTCATCGTTCCTCAATTCACGGTATATGACTTAAGCGTTCGTGAATCGGACACCGATCGCGTTGCTCCGTCGCGGATCGGCATCCGCTGCATTCCGGCGAAACGCGAGGCATTCGCCCGTCGCGGGGCCGCAAATTGTACGACGGTGGACGTCGTCTTCGAGAGTTGCGCCCGCCAATTATACTGAACCCGCAGCGCCGCCACCGTCGGGAGCACCACGCGTGAGCGACGCCCCTCTTTGCCGCCCGTCTCGACTGGCGCCGCCTCCAGCGGACTCGAGCCTATCTGATCGGTTGTATTGAAAAACCCATACTAGATCGGAAATGTAGTATTTCGATGAGTAATATATTTATGACAGAAAGTGTCGAGACAGAGCGTCTGACTCGAATTTCTCCGCATCCGTGACCGCCGCGTGGCAGGACCGACCGTCCCATCGCTATTCCGCCTGTAGCACCGATTTTGTTTACCAGGGTTAAACGTTATACAGTTGGGGACCCTACAGTGTGCCATGTCAAAGGAGTCCGAGGGATCGCCGAAGACTATCAACGCGATAGACACGACCTTCAGGATCCTTGAAGCGCTCGGGGACCTCGACGGCGCCGGCGTGACCGAGCTCGCGAACCACCTCGGCCTGACGAAAGGGACCGTGCACAACCACCTGTCGACGCTGAGACAGCGCGACTACGTGGTCAAAGACGACCAGGACCAGTACCATCTCGGTCTCCTCTTTCTCGACCTGGCCCACCACACGAAATCGCGGATCAGAGTCTTCCCGCTCGTGAAATCCGAAGTCGATACGCTCGCCGAGAAGAGCGGCGAACTGGCGCTGTTCACCGTGGAAGAACACGACAAAGGCGTGTGTCTCTATCGCGAACACGGAGAGAACGCGGTCCAGACGGAACTCTACGAGGGGCGTCGGTCGGGACTGCACCACTCCGCCGTCGGGAAGGCGATCATGGCTCACCTCCCCGAGGAACGGGTCGACGAGATCATCGCCGACGGCCTCTCCGCGGAGACGCCGAACACGATCACCGACCCCGCGGAACTCAGAGAGGAGCTCGAGGCGATCCGCGAACGCGGACTCGCGTTCAACAGGGAAGAGACGATCCCGGGGCTCGTCGGCGTCGGCGCCCCGATCATGGTGCCATCGGGCGATGTCGCCGGCGCGATCAGTATCATCGGCCCCGCCAAACGACTCGACGAGGACTCCCTCCAGAACGAGATGGCGGAACTCGTGATGCGGAGCGCGAACATCATCGAGATCAACGCGACGACCGTCTGAACAACCGAGCCTCGCGCGCGCCCCTATCCGACCGCGCGTTCGCGTCGGTCGCCGGCGTCATTACGCTCGTCTGCCGTAGCATTTGTCCCCTCAGTCGTTGTTCTATCCATTCGATAATTGTTTATCCTATGTTATATATGTGGAAATATCAATTTCGAATTATACCAAATATACTTATAATAAGCGGTCTACGATCTCGGTTCCGTATCGTGAACGAACGCGCCGCTTCGGCGTCCTCGCTCGTAGTGGTTGTTGTAGATCATTCCGGGTCGCGCCGACCCCGGTGTCGGTTCGTATCGGTACGTCGCTGCAACAATCGCTAGCAACGGAAGTGAACGTCCGCGAAGTCGAGGACCGCGTTCCAGTACCCGCGAGTCAGGGTGTGACCCGTTTCCCGCCGGTACTGGAGGAGCGGGCCCGCCGTCTCGGCGGAGATCTCGTCGGCGCCGTACAGGAGGCCGTCGCCGACGAGTCCGCGACCGTCGAGCAGGTCGTAGACCGGCGCTGCCGCCTGAACGGCGTCGTACGCTCTCCCGGGGTTCGCCCAGTAGTCCCGGGACCCTTCGGTGTCGATGAGCGGGCGCGGTGCGACGAGGGCGAGAAGCAAGTGCTGATCCACCGGGAGGCGCTCCGGTCGGCCCCCGAACGCCGGAAAGAGGTCGTTGAACCAGTGCGGGAACGTCTCGTTGATCGCCGCGACCGTCTCCTGGGAGTTGTCCCGACTCGGAGCGCACCCGCCGGTCCCGGACTGGTGGGGAGCGACGAGGTCGATCCGGTCGTCGAGCGCCCCCGCCAGCAGCGCCGCCTTCCCGCGCCGCGAGTGGCCGGTGACCGCGATCGCGTCCGCGCGCACTCGGTCCGCTCGCTCGAGATACGTGACCGCGTGCTGGAGGCCCCAGGCCCACGCCGCCAGCGTTCCCGGTCGGGTCGACGCCGCCCCCTCCCCGCAGTACGGGTGGATCCCATCGGTGAAGTCGTCCCGGTCCGGGTCGACGTCCGCCTGATGGAACGTGGCGAACCCGTATCCGCGCTCGAGGAGCCGCCCCAGGCAGTAGGAGTCCCGAGACGAGCCCCGCTGTTCGACGCCGAAGCGGTCTCCGCTGTCTGTGATCCTGATGACGTCGTCGGTCGCGACCGCGTGGTTCCCCCGATGGTTCGCCTGGAGGAACACCGGCGCAGCGTCGGCGTCCGCGGGAACGACGTGCAGCAGGTCGATCGTCGGCGCGTCCGACGGGAGGTCGTCGAACTCGATCGCGACATCGTACAGCGTTCCTCGACCGCCCAGAACGGCACCCCGGTTCTCGACAGCGGCGGTTATCGGTGACCGGGGCGGGAGGTACCCGTAGACGTAGTGCTGGAAGAGTTGCTCGAGTTCGGGCCGCCGCACGGTGCGCCACTCCTCCGCGGTCTCGACGGGGTCGCCGTCGAACGTCACGAGCGGGTCGGGGAGTTCCGGCCGAGCCGGCAGTTCCGACGGCCGCGGGAGGTCGGTTTCGGGGAGAGGTCCGTTCACGCCCGTCGACACGGCACAGTGATACAAAGGATTGCCGCCGGGTTCCGCGTGCCGAAAAAACAGCGTGGCAGACGCGACCCGTTTCTACTCCTCGCCGGACTCGTAGTGCTCGCCGGCGGCGGAGGGGATGCGGGTGCGCCCGACCAGCGCGAGGACGACGATGACCATCACGAACGGGATGACCCGGACGAGGGGGCTCGGGACGCCGATGTCGACGTTCTGGAGGTTGGTCTGGACGGCGTCGAGCCCGCCGAACAGCAGGGTCGAGAAGAAGGCGCCGACCGGGTTGTAGTTGCCGAAGAGGTAGGCGACGATGGCGATGAACCCCTTGCCGTTGACCATCGTCTGGCCGTTGCCGGTGAACTGGCCGAGGCTGAGCGAGAGCGCGGCGCCGCCCATCCCGGAGAAGACGCCCGAGAGCAGGACGGCCGCGTAGCGGACGCGGGTCACGCTGACGCCGGCGGTGTCCAGCGCCTTGGGGTTCTCGCCGCTGGCGCGGACCCATCGGCCGAAGCGCGTCCGGTAGAGCAGATACCACGAGAGCGCGACCATCAGGAACATCAGGTAGACGCCCACGTCGGCCTCGACGAGGGCGCCGACGACGACGACGACCGATGCGTGGAACAGGCCGCCGACGACCGGAAGGCCGCCGACGAAGGTCAGCGTGTCACCGACGAGACCGCCGAGCGTGGAGATAGCGTCGCCGACGACCGGCAGTCCTTCGAGAACCTCGTTCATTCCCGGCGGCGTGCGGACGGTGTCGGTGTTCGGGGCGCCGTAGATGACCTGCGAGGCGAAAGGCGCCAGGCCGAGCGCGATCAGCCAGACGGCGAGGCCGGCGATGATCTGGTCGGCGCGGAACTCGATACAGACGACCGCAAAGAGGAGCGCGAGCACCGTGCTCGCGACGACCGCCACGAAGAAGGCGACCCAGAGGTTGTTCGACAGCTCCATCGCGTAGATGGCGGTAAAGGCCGAGATGATGAGCAACCCTTCGAGGCCGATGTTGATGACGCCGCTTTTCTCGGCGAAGATGCCGCCGATGGCCGCGAGGACGATGGGCGTCGAGCGCCGCAGCGCCGACCCGATGGTCCCCTTCGCGAAGATCACCTCGAGCAGGGTCCCGAAGATAGACCCCGGGAAGACGACGCCGAGCGCGCCCAGGCCGAGCAGCGACCCGATAGTGACCACGGCGAGGAAGCCGCGGCGACCGAGGTCGACGGCATCGAAATCGAGGGCGGACGGGAGCGCAGAGCGGACGCTCATCGGTCCTCACCCCCCGACGCGGCCGCGTCCTGGTGCGCCGCGGGATCGGGCTCGCGCCCGCCGTCGGTCGCGACGGCAGTCCCGCCCGGCCGGTCGGGTTCGGCGGGGAGCACTCGCCGTCCGATCAGCCGGAAGAACTCCGGCATGGCGACGAAGAGGATGATGAGCCCGCGCAACACGCCGACGAGCTGGGGCGGCACGTCCGTCGAGAACTGCACGACGAGCGTGCCGCTTTTGAGGATGCCGAACAGGAACGCGGCGAAGCCGACCCCGAGCGGGTTGTTGCCGGCGAGGATGGCGACGGTGATACCGTCGAACCCGTAGGCCGGGACGCCGGTCTGGTAGTTGCCGAGAACCATCAGGACGTACACCGCGCCGCCGAGACCGGCGAGCGCGCCGGACAGCGACATGCTCGTGACGATGGTTCGTTTGGCGTCGACGCCGCCGTACTCCGCGGCCGCCGGCTGGATCCCGCTCGTCCGGATGTCGTAGCCGTAGGCCGTCCGGGTCAGCAGGTAGTAGAGGGCGAAGACGCAGACGACCGCGAACGCGAGCGCGGCGATCGAGAAGTTCGACGTACTCGGGAAGACCAGCGACGGAAAGAGCGCGTAGTCGGGCAGCGGGACGGTCTGATTGGCGAAGCTGTCGGGGTCTTTGAACACGTCGCGGACGAGATAGAGGATCACGCCCGTGGCGACGAAGTTCAACATGATCGTCGTGATCACCTCGTTGGCGTCGGCGTAGGCTTTCAGCGCGCCGGGGACCGCGCCGTAGAGCCCGCCGAACAGCGCGCCCACCAGAAGGCCCAGCGGGATGAGCGCGAGCGTCCCGACGAGCCCGGAGACCAGCGACGAGACCCAGAGCACCGACACCGCGGTCGCGAGCCCGCCGACGAGCATCTGCCCCTGCGTCCCGATGTTGAAGATGCCCGCGCGGAAGGCGAGCGCGACGGAGAGACCGGTAAAGACCAGGATCGTCGTCTCCTTGAGCGTGTTCGCCATCTGGGCGTTCAGCGGGTCGTAGCCCGCCCGGAACGGGTTGATCGGCCCGCCGGTGAAGGGGGTGAACGGCCCCCAGCCGCGCTTGAGCGGGTCGCCCAGCGCCCCGATGAACAGCCGGTCGAAGACGAGCACGGGGTCGTAACAGAAGCCGATCCGGAACAGCTGGGGGAAGCCGAACGGTCGCGGGTGGCCCAGGTAAAAGGCGGCCGTCTCGCAGGTCGTCATCCGGCCGCCGACGAGGACGATGACCGTGCCGATGACGACCGCGAGGACGAGCGACGCGAAACTGATCAGCGCGCGCTCGGTCGCCGAGGCCGCGACGAGCCGTTCGAGGGCGCTCCGGGCGCGGTCGCGGACGCGGTCGCCGACGCTCATTCGCCCCCACCTCCCGAGTCCGCGGCCGGGGTGTCCGCCTCCCGGACATCCGCCGAGTCAGCGTCGGGCCGCTCGCCCGCCATCAGCAGGCCGAGCACCTCCTCGGTCACGTCGTCGGGATCGACGGTGTCGACGAACGACCCCTCGTATATCACCCCGAGGCGGTCCGAGAGCGCCTGCACCTCCTCGAGTTTCGACGAGACGAGGAGGATCGACACGCCCTGCGCGCGCAGTTCGAGTAGGCGCTCGTGGATGAACTCGATCGAGCCCACGTCGACCCCGCGGGTGGGGTGAGCCGCGACGAGCAGCGTCGGGTCGCGCTCGAGTTCGCGGCCGACGACGAACTTCTGCTGGTTCCCGCCCGAGAGGTCCTCGCTCTCGACCCGCGGGTCGGGCGGGCGCACGTCGTACTCGTCGATGACGCTCTCGGCGTGGTCGCGCGCTCTGCCCCAGTCGATCCGCCCGTTCCGGGTGAACGGCGCCTGGTGCTGGCTGCCCAGCAGGCCGTTCTCGACGAGGTCGAAGTCCATCACGAGCCCCTGCTCCTGGCGGTCCTCCGGGACGTAGGACATCCCCGCCTCGATCCGTTCGCGGCGCGACCGGTCCGCGATGTCGGTTCCTTCGAGGGAAACAGTCCCGGAATCGGGAGATTCGAGGCCCGTGATCGCCTCGACGAGTTCGGACTGGCCGTTGCCGTCGACGCCGGCGACCCCGAATATCTCGCCCTCGCGGACCGACAGCGAGAGGCCGTCCACGGCGCGGACGCCCCGGTCGTCGGTGACCACGAGGTCGTCGACGGCGAGCGCTTCCTCGCCGTAGTCGGTCGGCGGGCGCTCGACGTCGAGCAACACCTCGCGGCCGACCATGAGTTCGGCGAGTTCCTCGCGGCTGGTCGCGTCGGCGTCGACGGTCCCGACGTTCTTCCCGTCCCGGAGGACGGTGATCTCGTCGGCGGCGGTCATCGCCTCGCCGAGCTTGTGCGTGATGAAGATGATCGTCTTGCCCTGTGCGGTGAGCTCGTCGAAGACGGCGAAGAGATCCTCGACCTCCTGTGGCGTGAGAACGGCGGTGGGCTCGTCGAGGATGAGCACGTCGGCGCCGCGGTACAGGGCCTTGAGGATCTCGACGCGCTGCTGGACGCCGACCGAGACGTCCTCGATGCGGGCGTCGGGGTCGACGTCGAATCCGTAGCGCTCGCTGAGTTCGACCACCTCATCGCGGGCGCGACCGCGGTCGATGGAGAGTCCGGTCAACCGGGCGAGCCCGCTCCGGCGGCGCGGTTCGTTGCCGAGCGTGATGTTCTCGGTGACGGTCATCGGATCGACGAGCATGAAGTGCTGGTGGATCATGCCGACGCCGGCGTCGATGGCGTCGCGCGGCGAGTCGAACGACCGCTCCTCGCCGTCGACGACGACAGTCCCCGAAGTGGGCTCGTAGAGCCCGTAGAGGACGTTCATCAGCGTGGTCTTGCCCGCGCCGTTCTCGCCGAGCAGGGCGTGGACCGACCCGCGCTCGACTGTCAGGTCCACGTCGTCGTTGGCGACGACGCCGGGGAATCGCTTCGTGATCTCGCGTAGTTCGACTGCGGGCGTACTCATTGTCGGGGGTCGATGTGAGGGGCGGTCTGGCGGTCGGTGTGTGGGGCGTTCTGACGGGTTATCTGGGAGTGTATCCGAAGATCGGTCGGTCGACCGATACGGGCCGAGAGCGACAGTCGGCTCAGACGTTCCCGGGGCTCGTCGGGACGGAGATGTCGCCGCCGATGATCGCCTCTTTCGACGCGGCGATTTCGCCTTTCACGTCGCTGGATATCTCGGCGCCGAGTTGCTGGCCGTAGACGATGTCGACGCCTTCGTCTTCGAGGCCGAGCGAGACGACCGACCCGCCCTGGAAGTTGCCGTTCGCCGTGGCCTCGATGGAGTTGTAGACGGCCGTGTCGACGCGCTTGACCATGCTCGCGAGGATGACGTCCTGATACGAGCTCTTGGTGACCGACTGGTCGCGGTCGACGCCGATGGCGAACCGCCCCTGTTCCTGCGCGGCCTGGAAGACGCCGGTGCCGGTGTTGCCGGCGGCGTGGTAGACGATGTCGGCGCCGCTGTTGTACATCGACAGCGCGGCCTCGCGCCCGCCCTGCGGGTCGCCGAAGCCGCCGACGTAGTTGGTGATGACGTCGACGTTCTCGTTTGCGTGTTTCACGCCGGCGGTGAAGCCGGCCTCGAACTTCTTGATGAGGCCCGACTCGACGCCGCCGACGAAGCCGACGTTGGTCGAGTCACCGTCGGTCGACCCCGCGCCCGCCGAGAAGTCCTGCGACGTCAGTAGCCCCGCCATCTGGCCGACCAGGAACGAGCCCTCGTGCTCCATGAACGTGTAACTGGAGACGTTGTCGGCATCGACTGTCTCGTCGACGATCATGAATTTCTGGTCGGGGTAGTTCGACGAGGTGTTACTCAGCGCGTCTTTCTGCAGGAAGCCGATGCAACAGACCAGGTCGTAGTTCGGGCTTGTCGATTGGGCGAACTGCTGCTGGAAGGTGCCGAACTCGGAGGCCGACTCGGGCTGTACCTGCTGATACTCGACGTTGAAGTCCTCCTCGGCGGCGAACAGCCCCTGCTGGGCCTGGTCGTTGAACGACCCGTCGCCGAGGCCGCCGGCCGCGTAGACCATCCCGACGGTCGTCACCTCGGCCGACATCGTCGACGTGGCCGTGGCGGTGCCGTCCGTTCCGCCCGCCGTGTCCGTCGACCCCGATCCCGTCGCCTCTGTCGGCGTGTCCGTCGGCGTGTCCTCCGCTTCGGTGTCCGTCGAGTCGCTCGGGCCGCCCGTACACCCGGCCAGCCCCGCGATGCCTGCCGCACCGAGCCCCTTCAGGAAGCGTCGCCTGTCGTTGTCCATGTTCGAGTCCACAGTACAGGGAAGCCACCATAAAATCACCGACGGATCAGATACCCTTTCTGACGTATCCCGGCCTGAAGACGATATATATAGACGCGTGTCGTCGAGAGAACCATACTTTCTGGCATATCACACACAACTGACCCGTCTCTCTATACACATCAGTAGTCCTAAAATACTCATCGCCGTGTCACGACGTGGTTCGCGCGAACGGCCGGGCGCTGGTCGACCCTCGAACGGTGTTCGAACAGGTGTTTTTCAAGACTGAACGCCGAGAGAGGCGACCGACCGAACAGCGCGACCGGTCGGGGTAGATCCGAACGAACGTCAATTTCGTTCTACCATTCTGAATTTACTTAGTAACAAAATATTTTTCACTGAACGTTCGCAGGTGAGGGCATGGATCGGAGACGATTCCTCGCGACGCTCTCGGCGGTGGCGGCTGGTGGTCTCGCCGGCTGTCCCGGGGGTTCGGGTGGTACGGACACACCGGGTGGTACCGACGGCGGTGGCGGTTCGACGCCGACGGCGACGCCGGCGGACCCCCCGATGACGACGGCGACGCGCTCGCCGACGGACTCCGGGACGCTGACTTCGACGGACGCGCCGACGCCAACGGACACGCCGACGGACTCCGGGACGCCGACGGACGCGCCGACGGACACGCCGACACCGACACCGACCGACGCACCGACACCCACAGCGACCCCAACACCGAGTGGGCCCGTCGAGTCGGACCTGCCGGCGCTCCGGACCGACGGCAAGTGGATCGTCGACGAGAACGGGAACGAGGTGGTTCCCCGGGGCGTGGCGTCGGTCGAGCCGCGCTGGGGGATGAACTACCCCAACCAGAACGGCGGGGACTACTGGGAGACGCTGACGCATCTGACCGACGAGAGCCGGGGCTGGTACCCCGGCGTCGTCCGGGTCCCGTGTACCATCGGCAGCTGGGAGGACGCGGGCGGCCCCTCCGCGTACGCGGCCGAGTACCTCGACCGGATCGTCGACCACTGCGCCGAGAACGGCGTCTACGTGATGATCGACCACCACCTGGTCAAAGAGTACGAGTCCGACGACACCGACCGGAAGATGCGGCGGTTCTGGAACGCCATCGCGCCCCGCTACGCGGACCGCTCGCACGTCATCTACGAGCTGTACAACGAACCGACGACGCCCGCCTACTGGGACGACGACGAGCGCGCCTGGAGCGCCTGGAAGGAGGTCGCCCAGCCGTGGGTCGACCTCGTGCAGGACCACGCCCCGAACCGTCCGCTGGTCATCGGCTCGCCGCGCTGGACCTCGATGCCCCACATGGCGCCCGCGGACCCCTTCGAGGGCGACAACCTGATCTACGCCGGGCACATCTACCCCGCGAACGGCACCCCCGCGGAGTTCGACGACATCTACGGCCGGCCCGCCGACGAGGTGCCCGTGATGATCACCGAGTTCGGCTGGTCGGAGACCGGCGAGGCGAGCGTCGACCGCGGGACGACCTCCGGGTGGGGAGAGGGCTTTCGCGAGTGGGTCGACTCGTATCCGAACATGGGCTGGCAGGCCTGGTGTTTCTCCGGCGGGTGGTTCCCCCGGCTTATCGACTCGCAGGCGAACGTGCTCGGCGGCGACGCCTTCGCCGGCCACGCCGTCAAGGAGTGGCTCTACGACAAACGCGACGACCGCACGCCCGACGCACTGACGACCGACGGCGCCGCCTACGACGGGCCGAGCGACCAGACGCCGCCGCCCGCGCCGACGGGTCTCGAGGCGTTCGAGATCTCCGACGAGAAGTTCGAGGTCGTCTGGGACGCCGTCACGGACGGCGAGACCTCGACCCAGTTCTACCGGGTCTACGTCGACGGCTCCGAGCGGACGTCCACGAGCGCGGAGACGTTCACGATGAGCGGGACGCCGGGCGAGTCCTACGATATCGAGGTCACCGCGGTCGACGCGCTGACCAACGAGTCCGAGCGCAGCGAGCCCGTCACCTACTCGGTCGGCGGCGAACTCCAGGTCGACGCGGAGTTCCCCAGGGCCGACAGCGCCCCGGCCATCGACGGCGAGCCCGAGGGCGTGTGGTCGGGCCTCGCGACCCGCGAGTTCCAGCACGTGGTGACCGGGAGCGTCGACGGCCCGGAGGACCTCAGCGGGACCTGGCGCGGGTGCTGGGACGGCGACGCGTTCTACGCCCTCGTCGACGTGACGGACGACGCCTCATCGACCGACTCGAGCGCCCAGTACAACGACGACTCCGTCGAGGTGTTCGTCGACGCCGACAACTCGAAGGGCGACTCCTACGACGGGTCGAACGACTTCCAGTTCTCGTTCCCGCGCGGCGGCGGCTCCATCGAGGGCCAACACCCCCAGAGCGTCGAGGACGTCGAGTGGGCCCAGACCGAGACCGACAGCGGCTATCGCGTCGAGATCGCCTTGCCGTGGTCGGTGCTGACGGTTTCGCCCAGCGCGGGCCACGCGATGGGGCTCGACGTCCACGTCAACGACGACGACGACGGCGGCTCCCGCGACGGCAAGCTCGCCTGGTACGGCGAGGAGGACGTCGCCTGGAACGACCCCAGCGCGTTCGCGACCGTCCAGCTGGTCGAGTGAGCGCGACCGGCCACGGCCGCGCTCCTTTGCTCTACAGGTCCCGCCAGGACCGCTCCGGTTCCCAGCCCAGCAGCTCGCGCGCTTTGTCGACGCTGATCAGCGACTCCGTGCCCGCGAGGTCGGAGCGGCGCTCGGCCCCGGGGAAGAACTCGGCGGCGAGTTCCGTCGAAGGGGCGTCGGCGGTGGTGTCGCTCGCGACCGCCCAGAACGCCTCGTGACCGTCGAAGTCGGCCTCCACGCAGCGGCGGGCGATTGCCGCGGCGTCGTCGACGTGGAGATACGAGAAGAGCGTGTCCGCCTCGGGGTGGCGCGAGTCTCGGATCCCCGCGATGGACCGGTCGCGCTCGGTGAAGCGGTCCCGGAGTTCCTCGCTCGTCGCGACCCACGGGTATCGCAGGGAGGCGACCGGCGGGGTGTCGGGGCGGCGGCCGAATCCCGCGCCGGCCACCTCCGTGGCGTGTTTCCCGATCGCGTAGGGATCACGCGGCGTGAGCGGGTGGTCCTCGTCGACGGGGAGGTACCGCACGTCCGTCGGCGCCTCCTGATAGGCCGCGCCCATGACATTGATGCTGGAGGGGAGCACGACGGACTCCAGGTCCAGCGACGAGGCGGCCTCGAGGACGTGATACGCCGACATTGCGTTGCTCTCGAAGACCGCGTGTTCGGCGTGCGAAAGGGGGTGTGGGATCGTGCCCATGTGGACGACTGCGTCGGCGTCGCTGGCCGCCAGCGCGGCGTAGGTCTCGCCGGCGTCGAGCAGGTCCGTGGTGCGGTACTCGTCGGAGACCTCCTCGCGCTGTTTGCCGCGCGCGACGTTTATCGCGTGGTATCCGTGGTCGGCGAACTCCCCCAGGATCGCTTCCCCGATCTTTCCGTTGCCGCCCGTCACGGCGACGCGGTCGATGCTCATGGTTTGGCTTTGCGAAACGGCCGAAAATAGGTGCCGGAAGGGGAACGCGCTTCCCGGAGCCTCGGACCGACGGAACCGTCCCCACTCCCCTGCGGTGGCGCGCGCCGCCGCGCCCCTGTGGCGCGACGTACTCGCGCGAGGGACGAGTGCCGAGGAGCGAGTCACGCGAGCGACGAGACGCGAGGAGGCTGGGGAGGTATGAGGCACACGCTTGTCCCGTCAGCCACCGTTCACAGACTTGTTCAACAGGATCTTCCTGACGGACTGAACGGGAGAGGCGTGCGAGGCGCCTGCGCCTCGATGCCGAACGGCGCTTGTCGCCGTGAGCGAGTGGGCCGAGGGTTTTCAACGCGCAGGATCACTCGCGTCGCGACGTGGTCTGCGGTCGCGGCGTGGTCAGCAGTCACGATATCGTCTCCTGTCGCGGCGTGGTCAGCAGTCACGATATCGTCTCCTGTCGCGGCGTGGTCAGCAGTCACGGTATCGTCTCCTGTCGCGACTCGGTTCCCGACAAACACCACAACCCCGAGCCACCAATCAATACCTAGTACTCCTGCAACAGTTCGAGCATCTCCCGGTCCAGGTCGTGGCCGTGCCAGTCCTCGTAGTCGACGTCGTCGCGCTCACTGTTCAGAATGCCGAACGGGCCGCGGAAGTTCCAGAGTGCCCAGCCCCAGCCGGCCCGCTCCCACTGCCGGAGCACGTCCTCCATCCACGACAGCGTCACGTCGTGGGGGGTGTGGTTGTAGACGCCCCACTCGCCGACGTGGACGCCGACCCCCTGCGATTCGAGGTGTTTCCACGGGGCGATCCGGTCGGCGTACACCCAGTCTGCGTCCTGTACCTTCCCCGAATCGGTGACGTGGGGCCACTCGGGCGGCTCGTCGCGGTCGATATCGGTCCACTCGGCCTCGTGGTGAGTCAGCGGGAACGGGTCGTAGCCCCGCGTCGACTGCGCGCAGTCGACGTCCGTCAGCCGAAACACGGGCTCGCGTCCGTACCGCATCCCGTCGGCGACGACGAGCCGGTCGGGGTCGACATCGTGGATCGATTCCACTGTGCGCCGCACCACGTCGGCGTACGCGCCGTGGCTCGTGTCCGCCGGTTCGTTGACGAGGTCGAAGCTCAACTCCTCGCTCGGGATCCCCTCGTAGCGCTCGGCGAAGCGCTCCCAGTGGGCGACGAAGGCGTCCTGTGCCTCGCGGTCGGTCCACAGGTCCGTCTCCTCGGGCGGGTCGGCGACGGTGAAACCGGGGCCGCGGTGGAAGTTGAGGTTGACGTGAACGTCGTACTCGCGCCCGTACTCGACGGCCTCGTCGATCTCTGCGAGCGTCTCCTCGTCGAAGTCGAGCCAGTCGTCGCCGGTCCAGCACCGGTAGTCCATCGGGAGGCGCGCGAAGTCGAAGCCCCACTCGGCCATCCACTCGAAGTCCGCCTCGCGGAAGCGCTCTTCGTCGTCGGCCATGAACTTCCCCAGCAGATTGAACCCCCGCCAGCGCGGGAGCGAACTCGCACTCGGAGCCATGTCCCAGCGAGCGGCCGCGCGGGACCTAAAGGCACGCTTCGGGGAACGTCACGCCTCTTTTCGGGTCCCCCGTCCCCGACACTGGGCGTCGCTGTCTCACCACGCCGCGTCCAGCACGGCCTCGATCTCCGCGGTCGTCGGGTCGACGCCCGCGGGCGCTTCGGGGAGCAGGCCGTCTCCGCGGATCTCGGCGGCGATCGCGGGGAAGTCCTCGCGAGCAAGTCCGTCGATATCCCGCAGTCGAGAGGGAAGCCCGAGGTCGTCGCTGACGCCCGCTACCGCGTCGACCACGCGCTCGGCGAGCGCGTCGCCGTCCACTCCCGGTTCGGCCACGCCGAAGGCCTCCCCCAGCAGGTCCCGGCGGGCGTGAACGCGCTCGAAGACGAACGCGAGGACGTGCGGCGCGAGGATCCCGTGGACGGTGCCCTGGTGGGCGTCGTAGTCGTGCGAGAATCCGTGGGCGAACGCGTGGATGATCGACGCGCGGTAGGTCCCCGGCGTCGAGATGCCGTACTGCGCGAGGACGACCCCCGCGACCGAGTCGTAGAGAGCCTGTTCGTCCATCGACTCCTCGGGCAGCGTCTCGAAACCCGACTGCGCGAGCGAGAGCGCTCGCATCGCTGTCGCGTCGGTGACCGGTGTCGAATGCGGCGAGTAGAGACACTCGACGGCCTTGTCGAAGCCGTTCATCGCCGAGGCACAGAGGACGCCCCTGGGCGTGGTCTCGAAGAGCGCGAGGTCGTAGAACAGCGCGGCGGGCATCAGCCGTCGGTCGCTGACGCCGCCGTTGGGGATCTCGCGTTCGGCTGTCCCCGACGGGTCGAGCGTGAGCCCGACGCCGGCGATGACCGACAGGTCCGCGCCCGCGAGCGTCGTCGGGACCGCCACGACCGGGAGAGGGTCGCCGTCGGCCGCCACTGGGACCCCGCCCGTCTCGACGCACCGTTCGGCGGCCGCGCGGGGGTCGTCGTGGCTGGTGAGCGCACTGGCGACCTTCGCCACGTCGAGACTGCTGCCGCTCCCGACCGCGACGAGCGCGTCCGCCCCCGTCTCCCGGGCGCGTTCGGCCACCGCCAGCCCCGTCGCGAGGTGCTTCGCGGGAGTCGTCTCGTCGAACACGCCCGCGAGACGGTCGCCCAGGCCCGCCTCGACGGGGTCCATCACGTCCCGGTTCGCGCCGACGTGCTCGCCCGTGACCACGAGCGATGCGTCGAGGTCGCGGGCCGCGAGCGCGTCGCCCAGGTCCGCGACGCAGCCGCGACCGCAGCGCAACTCCCCGGGGTCGTAGTCGAACGCGAACCGCCGCGCCGCCGGGTCGTCCGTCATGGCTCGGATTACGGCGAACTCGGTATAAGCTTCCCGGGAACCGTCACCGGCTCGACGCCGCCGAGCGGGGAATCGTCACCGGCTCGACGCCCCCGTACGGGGAGCCGTCACCGAGCCGGTCCGACGGCGCACGCGAAGGCCAAACGTTCAATAGGGTCCGCGGGCACCCGAGTAGCAATGGCGGAGTACTTCCGGGGACAGGTGACACAGCGGGGGATCGTCTTCGGGCCGGGGGGCGACGTGTTGCTGGTCACGAGCGGGCTCCGGCCGTGGACGTTCCCGGGCCAGCGCATCGAGGCCGATACCGACCCCGAGTCGTCGCTCCGGCGCGCGCTGTTCGACCAGGTGGGGCTGCACGCCACCGTCGAGCGGCCGGTCGGGACGGTCACGGACATCTGGGGGAGCGGCGACGAACCGGTCTACGCCGTCCTCTTCAGGGCTGAAGCGCGCAGCCGGAGCGTCGACCTGAGCGACGACTACGACGACTTCTGCTGGTACACGCCCGACGGCGCCATCGAGGAGATGCACTTCAAGCCGCTCGAGGAAGCCGTCGAACGCGCGGTCGTCGACCGCGAGACAGACGTGGAAGCGGCGGCCGAGTGATCCCGTGTTCGACATCGAGGGCGGAGCCTTCCTCGGCCTCTGGCTGGCGTTCGGCCTCGCGATCTTCGGCTGGATGGTCCTGTTCGACCGGCTCCGGCGCTATCTGAACCGACGCTGAGTCCCGGACTGACGGTGAATCTCGGGCGACAGCTTCGTCGCGACCGACCAAGCGCCGTCGGAGATCACGACGCATCAGAGGTCACGACGCGCCGGCGGACCCGACCGCCCCGTCTGAGACGCCGGCGGGCTCGGCCCCAGTGACCTCGAAACGCGCCCCGCCGTCGAGGCCCTCGGTCACGTCGAGGGACCAGCCGTGGGATTCGGTGATGGTCTTGACGATGGCGAGCCCGAAACCGGTCCCGTCGCTGACGGAGGTTACCCCGGGCTCCAGGACCTGCGTTCGCTCGTCGGGGGGGATCCCGGGACCGTCGTCCTCCACGAAAAAGCCGATCCCCTCGCCCGAGTCGGCGCCCGTCGGGTCCTCGAGCGCGCCGACGCGGACCGTCACGTCCTCGCCCGCGTGCTCGACCGCGTTGCGGAACAGGTTCTCGAACAGGCGCTGGAGGCGGAGCCGGTTGGCCCGGATCGCGAAGTCGTCCGGGAGTTCGAGTCGCTGCACGTCGTCGCTCACCGACGCCCACGCGTCCCGGGCGACGGTCGGTATCGAAACCGACTCGGCGTCGGTGACCGCCTCGCCGTGCCGGGCGAACGTGAGCACGTCCTCGATGATGTCGTCCATCCGGTCGAGTTCGCTGTCGACCGTCGCCAGGTGACCCTCGACGCCGCCGCAGTCGCAGTTCCGGCGAGCCAGTTCGACGCGGCCGACGGCGACGTTCAGCGGGTTCCGCAGGTCGTGCGAGACGACCGAGGCGAACTCGTCGAGCCGGCGGTTCTGGCGCTCGAGTTCGTTCTGGCGCTCGAGCCGGTCGGTGACGTCGCGGATGACGCCGGCCGTCCCGCGGAACGCCTCGTCGTCCTCGGTCGGGAGCGCGCGGAAGCGGACCTCCGTCGGGATCTCCTCGCCGTCGGCGGTCACGTGCGGGTGGAAGCCGATCTTCATGCCGTCCGGGTCCCGGTCGCGCAGCTCCTGGCGCTTGAGTCGCCCCGACTGGACGGACTCGTCGGTGTTGACGAGGGACTTGTGCGCGCCGATTATCTCCTCGCGGTCGTACCCGGTCAGGTCCGCCATCCCCTCGTTGACGTAGAGGTAGTGCATGTCCTCGTCGAGGGCGTAGATGGCGTCCGGGACCGTGTTGACCAGCTCCTCGTAGAACTGGATCTCCGACTCGAGCGCCCGCCGCTCGGTCGGTTCGTCGAACGCCACCAGCGTTCCCCCGGTCACCAGCGCGTCGGCGTCCGGACAGCTCCGGTACCGCAGCGGAACCCGCTCGCCCGCGGCCGTCACGAGCGTCACCTCGCCCCAGGAACCGTCTTCGCCCGAGACGTGGTCGACGACCGCCGGTTCCCGATCCTCTCCGTCGTCGGGAAGCAACGCCGAGACGGGCTCGCCCCGGAGGTCGGCGCGGTCGTAGCCGAGCCGGTCCGCGAACGCCTCGTTACAGTCCGCCACGACCGCGCCGTCGTCCTCGCTCGTGACCGCATCGCCCCCCTCGCTCACGACCGCATCGCCGCTGCTCGCGCGCAGGACCGCGTACATGCCGACTAACGACGTGAGCGCCTCCCTCACCGCCGCGTCCGAGACCGAGGGGCGCTGCCGTCCCCCGCTCACCGTATTCCCGTTGCCGCCCCGGTACTGCTCGACGGCGTTGACGATGCGGTTCGCGAGCAACTCGTATTTCGTGTTCCCGTTCGCCTTTTGCAGGTAGTCGGTGACGCCCGCGGAGATGGCCTCGCTCGCGATCTCCTCCGAGCCCTTGCCGGTAAAGAGGATGAAGGGGAGGCCGGGGTAGTCCTCGCGGACGGCCTCGAGGAAGTCGAAGCCGTCCATTCCGGGCATCTGGTAGTCGGAAACGACGCAGTCGATCCGGTCGCGTTCGAGCACGTCGAGCCCGTCGGCCGCGCTCGTCGCGGTCACCACGTCGAGGGCGTCGTCGACTCGCTCCAGAAACGACGCGGTCAGTTCCGTGACATTCGGGTCGTCGTCGACGTGGAGCACCCGAATCGTCTCGTCCATACCCCTACGAATAGCCAGCATCGGTGAAAAGCGTTGTCCGCACCGCTCCGCGACCGAGCGAGGCGGCGTGGCATCGAGCGAACCGCTCCACCACCGAGTGAGCCGGTGGGACACCCGGCGAATCGATGCGACACCGGGCGGGCTGACACACTGTCGGGACGACAGATTCGAGCCGATCTAGCGTGCGATCCGACCCTTCGATCACTCACCACCCCAGATATCAATCTCGATATTCAAATATATTTGTCGCATAAACAGGGTTGAAAAGCCCATTAGAGAGATTTCTGTTATTCGAAGAATATCACGAATGAAATTCTGAGAATCGTAACTGAGAATTCGGGGGGAATACATATACCCCACGCTCACAGAAGAACGACCATGACTGCGAACCACCGCTCGCTCTCGCGCCGACGTCTTCTGCGACTGACTGGAACTGGTGCGGCGGCGGCTGCGGGTGGGCTCGCCGGCTGTCTCGACCTGCGGGGCGGGTCAGGGACCGACAGCGGGAGCGGGTTCCGGGACGCGGTGAACGACCTGGATTTCGGGGCGAACTACGAGGAGCGACGCGGTGCGACGTTCGAGGAGTGGTCGGTCGCGGACCGGACCCGGACTCCCGACGAGAACCGCGGGGAACCCGGCGCCTGGCTGGATTCGACCTCGGTCTCGACCGCACCCTGGACCCCGCCGGACGGGTGGGAGGACACGCCCGCGAGCGACGTCGACCGGTTGACGATCCTGAACTACGGAGACATGCGCTTCGACCCCGCGACGGCGGCGGTCGACGCCCTGTTCGAGCGCGTGACCGGCATCTCGGTCGAGCGGGTGCAGGTCCCGCTCGACCAGGCCATCCCGAAAGCCGCCGCCTCGCTCTCGTCGGGGCAGTCCTCGCCTCACCTCCTCCAGTCGACGACCTCCTCGTCGATGACGACCTACGCGGGGTCGGACTGGCTCGAACCGGTCGATTTCCTCATGCCCGACGAGTCGATGTGGGACATGTACCTGCCGCTGACGAAACGCACCTACAACTGGAACGGCCACCTCTGGGGCGGGCCCGGTACGCTGGAAGGAGTGCCCGTCAACGTCCGCGTCGACCTCCTCGAAGAGCAGGGTCTCGACGACGAACTCGGGAAAATACGCGACGGGACCTGGACCTGGGCCGACCTCGAGAGCGTGCTTGCTGCCTTCGAAGGCACCGACGTGTACGGCTACGGCTTCCGCGGCGGGTCGCTGACCGACACCGAGCGCGACTGGCGGATGCTCTGGTACCAGACCGGCGGCCAGTACGTCGGCGACGACGGCACCGTCTCGGTCGATCCCGAGGGGAGTGGCCTGCTCGCGCTGGAGAAACTCGTCGAGTGGAAAGAGAAGGGATGGCTCCCGCCCGAGTCGGTCAGCTGGGGCGAAGCGGAACTCTCGGACGGCTTCCTCTCGGGCCAGCTGGCGATCGCATCGATCGCGACCGACATCGTCGGCGACGCCTCCGAGGCGTTCGACCGGGGCGACGAGTACATCATCGCGCGCCCGCCCAGAGCCGACGAGGGGCCGGCGCCCCGGCACGCCACCTACGGCGGCGGCCCGGTCTCGGCAATCAACGCTCACGCCCCGGTCGAACACAAGGTGGCCGGCGCGCTCTTCCAGGACTGCCGGTTCAGCGAGGCCGCAAGCTGGTGGGAGTACGTCGAGGAGGGGAACATGGCGCCGGCACGCCGGACCTACGAGCAGGCCGACGCCCACGACCTCGTCTGGATGTCGGGCGTCCGCGGGCAGGTGATGGACGACGCGGTAAACGAGGTGTTCCCCCAGCAGCGCGCGCTCACGCAGAAGGTCAGCCGCGAACTCCAGGCCGCCTACGCCGGTGAGAAATCGCCGGCGGACGCGCTCGCCAGCGCCCAGGACTACATCGACACGGTCCTGAGTCAGTAAGACCGAAACGGGATGCATGACCGACGGACCGACCGAGGTCGACCGGGCCGGTGCGGGGGCGAGCGGCGCCGGTCCCGCGACTCGCTCTCTCCGTTCGCGCGCCTGGTGGCGCGTCCACTCGTTCGTCGACGACCACCCGGTGCTCGTCTTTCTCGGCCCGGCCCTGTTGGTCGTCCTCGTCGTGTTCGTCTACCCGGTCGTCTGGATGGTCCGCGAGTCGCTGTTCGCGACGATGCCGGGGCTCGACCGGCAGTTCGACCCGCTGTTCAACTACGAGCGGATGCTCGCGTCGGCGTCCGTTCGCCGGTACGCCGAGCAGACCCTGTTCTACTCCGTGGGGTCGCTCGCCCTCTCGCTGGGCGGCGGGACCGTCCTCGCGCTCGCGGTCAACCGCGTCCGCAACCGCTGGCTCAAAGCCGCCTACACGACCCTGCTCCTGTTCGCGTGGGCGCTCCCGCTCGCCGTCGTCGCGCTCACCTGGAAGTGGGTGCTGGTCGCCCGACCCTACGGCCTGCTGAACAGACTCCTGCTGGATCTGGGCCTCGTCGACGCGCCGCTCGCGCTGCTGGCCGAGGCCGATACGGCGCTGTGGGCGGTGACGTTCGTCGACGGCTGGTTGCGCGCGCCGTTCGCGATGATCGTCGTCCTCGCCGGTCTGCAGTCGATCCCCGGCGAACTGTACGACGCCGCGCGCGTCGACGGCGCGACCGTCTTCCAGCGGTTCCGCCACGTCACGCTCCCCTATCTGCGCCCGTACCTCGCCATCGTCGTCCTCATCAACTGGATGTTCGCCTTCCGCGCCTTCTCCATCGTCTACCCGATGACCGAGGGCGGCCCCGGCACCGCGACGACGACGCTCGCCGTCGAGGTGTACCGCCGCGGGATGGTCGACCTCGACTTCGGCTACGGCGCCGCGCTGTCGGTGCTGCTCGTCGCCGTCTCGCTCGTCGTCGCCGCCGTCTACGTCCGCGTCGTCCTCCGGCGGATCGAGGCCTGATACCATGACCGGACCACCACTGCCCCGCTGCCGACCGGACGCGACGAACCGTCGACGGGAGGTCCCGCGATGACTGACGGCAACGAACGGGTCAGTTACGCCACCCGCAAGCGTTTCTGGGGCGTCGCGAGCGGCCGGGTCGTCCGCCACCTCACCATCGCGCTCGGACTCGTGACCGTCCTCGCGCCCATCGCCTGGCTCGTGCTCACGTCGCTGAAGACCGGCCAGGGCGTGTTCGAACCGCGCTACGTCCCCCGCGATCCGACCCTGGAAGCGTACCGCCGGGTGCTCGTCGAGGCCGAGTTCTGGAAAGCGGTCCTCAACAGCCTCGTCGTCTCCTCGGTGACGACGGTGATCGTCGTCGCGCTCGCGGTCCCGGCGGGCTACGCGTTCAGTCGCTTTCGCTTCCCATTCGACGACGCGATCTTCGTCGGCGTCATCTTCTCGCGGCTGTTCCCGCCGATCGGCATCATCGTCCCCTACTACCAGGGGATCGCCGCGCTCGGCCTGCTCGACACGCGGGTCGGCATCATCGTCGCTCACATCTACCTCTGGCTTCCCCTGATGGTCTACATCATGCGGAACTTCTTCCTCACCGTGCCGCAGGCGGTCGACGAGGCGGCGCTCGTCGACGGCTGTACCCGCCTGCAGGCGTTCCGCCACGTCGTCCTCCCGCTCGCGCGACCCGGCGTCGCCGCCGTCTGCATCCTCACATTCCTCTATTCCTGGCGGGAGTTCCTCTTCGCCTTTATGATCAGCGAGACGCTCTCGGCGAAACCCATCGCCGTCGCCGTCTACAGCTTCGTCGGCGAGGTGACCGTCAACTGGGAGGAGCTCGCCGCGGCCGCCGTCGTCGCCATCATCCCGACGATGCTGGTCGTCGTCTTCTTCCAGCGCTACGTCGTCAGCGGACTCACCGCGGGAGCGCTGCGAGGCCGATGACCGACGCTACCGACCCGCGAGACCACGAGCGCGACGGTGAGAGTCCCGAGTACAGCGTCGAGATCGACGACCTCGTCGTGCGCTTCGACGGGGACGGCACCGCGGACGACGGCGGGGGGACAAACGATGGAGACGAAAGCGGCGTGACCGCGGTCGACGGCGTCTCGCTGTCGGTGCGCGAGGGCGAATTCCTCGTTCTCGTCGGCCCCTCCGGGTGCGGGAAGACGACGACGCTCAGGTCGGTCGCGGGCCTGGAGACGCCGACCGAGGGAGCGATCCGCATCGACGGCGCGGACGTCACCGGCCGCGACCCGCGCGAGCGCGACGTCTCGATGGTGTTCCAGAACTACGCGCTCTACCCGCACAAGACCGTCCGCGGGAACCTCGCCTTCCCGCTCGCCGTCCGCAAGGTCCCCGACGAGACGATCGAAAAGCGCGTCGCGGCGACCGCCCGCTCGCTCGGCATCGAGGAGTTGCTCGACCGGAAACCGGGACAGCTGTCGGGCGGCCAGCAACAGCGCGTCGCGCTCGGTCGCGCCATCGTCCGCGAGCCGACCGTCTTCCTGATGGACGAGCCGCTGAGCAATCTCGACGCGAAGCTCCGGGTGCGGACCCGCCGGGAGATCGCCGCGCTCCATCGGCGAGTCGGGAAGACGACGGTCTACGTCACCCACGACCAGGCCGAGGCGATGACCCTCGGCGACCGGATCGCGGTCATGCGCGGCGGCCGAGTCCAGCAGGTCGGCCCGCCCGAACACCTCTACGCGGAACCCGCCAATCGCTTCGTCGCCGGCTTCCTCGGCGACCCCGCGACGAACTTCCGCGACGGGATCCTGCTGACGGACCCCGCCCGCGTCGAGACCGACCGGTTCACCGTCGATCTCGCCGACGAGCGCGCCGCCCGGCTCGCTGATCGGCTGGACGACTCGGCCGGAGGCAGCGAGTCACGGCCCTCGGACAGCGGTTCGCGGCCCTCGGACGTCACGCTCGGCGTTCGGCCGGAAGACCTGCGGGTTCGTGCCATCGGAGATTCAGACGACGGCGACGACGAAGGGCCAGCAGTCGCAGCCCGGCCCATCGTCGTCGAGCCCCTCGGGTCCGAAACCGTCGTCTCGCTGGTGTTCGAGGACGGGAACGGACGAGAAGAGTTCGAACCGGTCGCTGACCCCGGTTCCGACCCCGGTGACCTCACCGCGGTCGTCGACCCCGACCGCGCGCCCTCGGTCGGCGAGCGCGTCACGGTCTCGATACCGCCGGACAGCGTCCACGTCTTCGACCGCCGAACGGGCGAGAACCTGACCAGCGCGCCGGACCCGGAGCGGTGAGAGCCGTAGACAGCATCCGCGGCGCGGCGCGCCGCGGTTCACCGCGAGCGCGCCGGAGGCGCGACTCGCGGCCTTTTTTGGTCCAGCTTTTTTCGCGGGGGTCGAGCGCTCGCCCGCAGGCGAGCGCGACGCCCCCGCGAAAAAAGGTGGGTCCGCGAGAGTTTTCACACTGCCGCTCACACGAACGATTCATGACCGAGATTCGCCGGCTCGACGAGGCGACCGTCGAGCGCATCGCGGCCGGGGAGGTGGTCGAGCGGCCCGCCTCCGTCGTCAAGGAACTCGTCGAGAACAGCCTCGACGCCGACGCCGCTCGGGTCGATGTCACCGTCGAGTCCGGCGGCACCGATGGGATCACCGTCAGCGACGATGGCATCGGCATGACCGAAGACGAGGTCCGCACCGCCGTCGAGGAACACACCACCTCGAAGATCCGCGACATCGACGACCTGGAAGCGGGCGTCGCCACGCTGGGCTTTCGCGGCGAGGCGCTGCACGCCATCGGCGCCGTCTCCCGACTGACGATCACCACTCGCCCGCGCGCGGACCGCGACGTCGAGTCGTATCGCGGCACGAAACTCACCGTCGAAGGCGGCGAGGTCACGAGCGTCGACCCCGCCGGCTGTCCCGAGGGCACGACCATCGAAATCGAGGACCTGTTCTACAACGTGCCCGCGCGCCGGAAGTACCTCAAGCAGCAGAGCACGGAGTTCGCCCACGTCAACACCGTCGTCACGAGCTACGCGCTCGCCGAACCCGAAGTCGCCGTCTCGCTCACACACGACGGCCGCGAGACCTTCGCCACGACCGGGCAGGGCGACCGCCGCGAGGCCGTCCTCTCGGTCTACGGCCGCGACGTGGCCCGCTCGATGGTCGAAGTCGACGCAGGCGTCGATGACGAGGACTTCCCCGACGGTCCCCTGGAGGGGGTGTCTGGGCTGGTGAGCCACCCCGAGACGACCCGGAGCACCCGCGAGTACTGCTCGACGTACGTCAACGGGCGCTACGTCACCGCGAGCGCCGTCCGCGACGCCGTCGTCGACGCCTACGGCACGCAACTCGCGCCGGATCGCTACCCCTTCGCCGTCCTCTTTCTGGATCTGCCCGCCGGCGACGTGGACGTGAACGTCCACCCGCGCAAACTCGAAGTCAGGTTCGCCGACGAGGCGGGCGTCCGCGAGCAGATCCGTGCGGCCGTCGAGTCGGCGCTGCTGGAGGAGGGATTCCTCCGCAGCGGCGCGCCGCGGGGCAAGTCCGCGCCCGAACAGACCGAGATCGCGCCCGAGCGCGGCGGCGAGTCTGGATCCGGCTCCGCGGCAGAGACGGACGGCGAGCGCGCCGCGAGCGGCGGCGCCGACACCGAGCGCGACGAGTCCGAACGGACGGCGAGCGCGTCGACCGCGGACCGGACGGAATCGCGGTCTTCGCCGCCAGCGTCGGGGCGGACGCCGGATGTCGACGGCGATGGGCACGCGACGACGGAGCCAGCGGAGCCGAGCGACGCGCCGGCGGAAACCGAGACGACTGCCTCACCATCGGCGACCGAGGCGAGCGGACAGACCGACGCCGGAACAGTCGAATCGCCGCGGACCAGCGACCCGCACGACCGCCGGCGGAAGTTCAGCGAGCGCCACGACCAGGCCCGCCTCGGAGACGACGGCACAACCGCGGGCGCAGATGCTGACGGGCCGACCGCGACCGCGGCCGGACCGACCGACTTCGACGGACTCCCGTCGATGCGCGTGCTCGGCCAGCTCCACGAAACGTACGTCCTCGCCGAGACAGAGACGGGCCTGGTCCTGATCGACCAGCACGCGGCCGACGAGCGGGTCAACTACGAGCGCCTGCGCGAGTCGTTCGCCGGCGAGACGACGACGCAGGCGCTCGCGGAGCCGGTCGAACTGTCGCTCACAGCCGGGGAAGCCGAACTGTTCGAGAGCCACCGCGAGGCGCTTGCGACGCTGGGCTTTCGCGCCGAACGCGTCGACGACCGCACCGTCGAGGTCCGCACCGTCCCGTCGCTCGTGGCGGAGGCGGCCGACCCCGACCTCCTGCGGGACGCGCTCGCCGCGTTCGTCACCGAGGGATCGGCCGCCGAGACGGTCGAACAGGCCGCCGACGAGTTGCTCGCGGACCTGGCCTGCTATCCGTCGGTGACCGGGAACACGTCGCTGACGGAAGGATCGGTCCGGGACCTGCTCGCGGCGCTCGACGACTGCGAGAACCCCTGGGCCTGTCCGCACGGCCGGCCAGTCATCGTCGAGATCGACCGCGACGAGATCGAGGCCCGGTTCGAGCGAGACTACCCCGGCCACGGCGGCCGCCGGGAGTGAGCTACGTCCGGTGTCGTGACAGCGGTGCTACGAACCGACCACGAAAGCTAAACCCCATGGTTCCGATCGAGGGGGTATGACGGACCTGGTGACGTTCGGGGAGACGAGCCTGCGCGTATCGCCGGCGGGGGGCGAACGACTGGAGACGGCCGCGGACGCGCGGATCCGCGTGTCCGGAACGGAGAGCAACGTCGCCGTCGCGGCGAGCGCGATGGGCGCCGAGACCGCCTGGCTGTCGAAACTCCCCGATTCGCCGCTGGGTCACCGCGTCGAGCGCGCGCTGCGCGAACACGGCGTCGAGACGACGGTCGCGTGGGCCGACGACGGCCGCCAGAGCCTGGAGTTCGCCGAACCCGGCGTGGAGCCGCGAGAGGGGCGGCGCATCCAGGACCGGGCGGGCGCGGCCATCGCCAGCGTGACGCCCGGCGAGTTGCCGATGGACCGGATCCAGCGAGCGGACGCGACGTTCGTGGCGGGGAGCACGCTCGCTCTGTCGGGCAGCGTCGTCGAGACCGCGGAAGCGGTCCTGCGCGCCGCGGGCGGCAGCGTCGTCGCGATGGACCTCGATTACAACCCCGGCCTCTGGTCGCCCGAGGAGGCCCGCGAGACGCTGGAGGGGGTCTTCGACGCCGTGGACGTGCTCGTCGCCACCGAGGACCAGGCGCGGACGGTGTTCGACCGGAGCGGCGAGCCCCGCGAGCTCGCCCACACGATCGCCTCGACGCGGGACTTCGAGGTGGTAGTCATCACGCGCAGCGAGTGGGGCGCGCTGGCCTGGCACGACAACGTCATCCACGAACAGGACGGCGTCGACGTGGACGCGGTCGACCCCAGCGGTCAGCACGAGGCGTTCACCGGTGCCTTCCTCGAACGACTACTCGCGGGGGGCGACGCGGGCGAGGCGCTCGCTCGCGGCGTCGCCTGCGCCACGCTGACCCGGACGCTCCCCGGCGCGATGACGACGGTCACCCGCGAAGAGGTCGATGATCTGGTCGCGGAGATGGACGACCGGCGCTGATCCAGACGTGATATTCGCGGCACGCGGCGGGACCGAGGGATGGACGGTCGACAGAGATATGGGGGACCCTTTCGAGGGGTAGCACATGACGAGTACACGCGCACGGGTCGGGACGGTACTGTTCTCGCTGGTCGTCGTCGCCGCGGCCGCCGCCGGTGGGGTCGGCGCGGTCGCGGCAGCGGGCGCCTCGTCGTCGGACGCCGCATCGGCGGACGCTGGATCGGCGGAGGCGTCGTCGGTCGACGTGACGCTGACGGTGACCGTCGTCGACGAGGGCGGGAACCCGCTCGGGGACGCCCAGCTCAGCGCGACCTGGGACGGCGGCGGCCCGGTCAACCAGACCACCGCGGGCAACGGCAAGGCCTTCCTCGACGTGCCCGAGGGCGAGGACGTCACCATCGCCGTCGACCACACGCACTACGTCCGGAACAACCCCTTCGTCGTCGAGGACGCCAGCGAAGGAGAGGTCACCATCGAGATGGCCCAGAAAGGGCAGGCCACCGTCGTCGTGCGGAACGGAACCGGCCGCGTCCCGGACGCGGTCGTGCGGCTCGCTCACGACCGCGAGCGGGTCACCGCCGCGCGCACGAACGAGAACGGGGAACTCGTCACCGGCGAGATCGAGCGGGGCAACTACAGCCTGCTCGCCTACAAGGAGGGATACCTCCGCAACGAGACCACCTTCACCGTCGACGGCGAGGTGACCCAGGTGATCCACATCACCCGCGACTCCCGGCTGGTCACCTTCACCGTCACCGACGACCACTTCACCCCGCCGCGTCCGCTGAGCAACGTCAACGTCACCATCGAGGACCAGATCGACGTGACGACCCAGGGCACCGGGTCGGTGACCGTCAGCGTCCCCGTCAACGACGAGTACCAGGTCGAGATCGGCAAGGAAGGGTACGGGACCGTGACGCGGACGCTCACCGTCGACGAGGCCCAGACCTCGCTCAACGCGAGCATCCGGCGGACGCCCGCTCTCTCGGTCGAGACGATAAACGAGCAAGTCGTCGTCAACGGCACCGCCGTCGTGACCGTCACCGACGAGTACGGCGACGTCGTCTCGAACGCGACCGTCAGTCTCGACGGCGACTCGGCCGCCGAGACGAACGCCAACGGCGTCGCCCGCGTGTCGATCGAGACGGTCGGCAACCACACCATCAGCGCCGCGAAGGGCGACCTCGAGACCAGCGTCGTCGTCACCGGCGTCCGGCCGGCGCCCGACGACACGCCGACGGCGACGCCGACCGTGACGGCGACCGCAACCGCGACGGCAACGCCGACCGACACGCCGACCGACGCGCCCACCACGACCGGCGGCGGCGGACCCGGTTTCGGTGGTCTCGCGGCACTTATCGCCGTTCTCGCGCTCGTCGCGCTCCGGCGGCGGCGGTAGGCGTTCGGCTCACCCGACCTCTTCGCTTGCCACGATGTGGCGAACCGGTAAGGACCTCCGGCACACGTGACTTTAGCACTGTTCCACCGGTGAGGCCGCCATGAGCGCGAGGGCGCAGAGATGAGCCCCGACACGAACGCGAGGGTCCCGGAATGAGTACCGACACGCCCAGCGTGCGCGCGACGGTCCGGCAGTTCTTCTCGCTGGAGCGAGACGTGCTCGTCCTCTCGGTCGCGATGTTCGCCTTCAGTCTCGGCTTCCAGATGACCGGCCGCTACCTCTCTGAGTACCTGGTCGTCCTCGGCGCCACCCCGTTCGTGGTCGGGCTCTACGGATCGTTCGGCAACGTCATCAGCGCCGTCTACCCCTACGCCGGCGGCGTCTTCTCGGACCGGGTCGGCTCGCGCTACGCCCTGACCCTGTTCGGGCTCATGTCGACGCTCGGTTTCCTGTTCTGGCTCGTCGCGCCGCTCGTCGGGACCATCGACCTCGCCGGCCTCGCGGTCGAACCGTGGGTCTGGATCTTCGTCGGCCTCGTCCTCTCGCAGGCCTGGAAGTCGTTCGGCCTCGGCGCGACCTTCGCCATCGTGAAACAGAGCGTCCCGGACGACCGGCTCGCCCGCGGGTTCGCCAGCACCGAGACGTTCCGTCGGACGGCCTTCCTGATCGGGCCGCTGCTCGCCGCCGGCCTCCTCTTTCTCGCCGGCAGCGAGGGCGACGAAGCGATCCTCCCCGGCTTCTACTGGGTGCTCGGCGCCGCCGTCGTCTTCGGCGCCGTCGCCACCGCCGTCCAGCACGTCGCCTACGAGTCCGAGTCGGACTCCTTCGGGAAGGAGTTCGAGGGCGTCGCCGCGGTCCGTGAGGACCTGCGGGACCTCCCCGCGGAACTGCGGCCCTTGCTCGTCGCCGACACGCTCGTGCGCTTCGCGAACGGCATGGTCTACGCCTTCTTCATCCTCGTCGTCACGCGGATCTGGGAGCTCGACGCGACCGTCGCGGGCGTCACGCTCTCGCCCGCCGTCTTCTTCGGCGTCCTGCTGGGCATCGAGATGGTCGTCGCGCTCGCGTCGATGGCGCCGGTCTCCATCGCCGCCGAGCGCGTCGGTCTCAAGCCCGTCGTCGCGCTCGGATTCGCCGTCTACGCCGTCTTCCCAGTGATGCTGATCTTCGCCCCCGCGGACCCGCTCGTCGTCGCGCTCCTCTTCGCCTTCTCGGGGCTGCGCTTCGCGGGGTTGCCCGCGCACAAGGCGCTCATCGTGGGTCCAGCCGAGCGCGACGCCGGCGGCCGCGTCACCGGCGCGTACTACTTGCTGCGAAACACCATCGGCATCCCCAGCGCCGCCGTCGGCGGCTACCTCTACGGTAGCGACTGGCGCGTCGACGTACCCACCGACCCGCTCGGCCTGGAAACGCTCACAGCCGGCCCCGAACTGGCCTTCTCCGTCGCCTCCGCGGTCGGGATCGTGGGCGTCGCCTACTTCCTCGTCTTCGGCGAGGAGTTCGACGCGTACGCGTGACCCCGACGGTTGCTGCGGTCTCACCGGATCCCCACTCGTTTTGGTTCCCCCGTACGACGCTCCGGGCATGACAGCCGACGCGCTCGAAGCGTTGCTGGCCGGCAACGCCGACCACGTCGAATCGCTCCCGGAAGACTACTTCGCGGCCGTGCAGGACGGGCAGGACCCCGCCGTCGTCTCGGTGTGTTGCTCGGACTCGCGGGTCTCCCAGGAGGGGATGTGGGCCGTCGACGAGCCCGGCTGGCTGTTCACCTCGGGCAACATCGGCAACCAGGCCTGGGACCGCTACGACGGGGAGCGGGTCGTCGACGGGAACCTGCTCTACCCCGTCGCGAACGCGAGCACCCGGACCGTGGCCGTCGTCGGCCACACCAGTTGCGGCGCGGTCACCGCCGCCTACCGCGCCGCGACCGACGGCGACGCCGACCACGCGCCGGGCATCGAGAAGTACGTCGAAGCGCTCGTCCCCGTGATCGAGGACGGCCTCGCCGACCCGAGCGTCGACGAGACCGCGTCCGACGACGAGGTCATCAACCAGCTCGTCGAGTACAACGTCGACCGGCAGGTGTCGTTCCTGCGCGAATCGGACGAGATTCCCGACGACGCCACGGTCCTCGGGTTCGTCTACGACTTCCAGCGCGTCTACGCCGACGCCGTCGGACGGACCTACCTGATCAACTACGACGGGGAGACCGACCCCGACGCGCTCGCGGAGTTCGCCCCCGAGGGCTACGAGGAGTGGGTCCAGCGGCTGACCGCGTGAGCGGTGGGTGAGCGGCCAATCGGCACGCGAGAAGCCTGATCGGCGTGACCATCCCGGCACCGGCCGGCACACATTTGCCTACAGACGTGGTACCAAGAGGCATGGCGACGGACGACCGGACACCGACACCCGAACTGACAGACGCGGAAGTCGACGCGCTCCACGAGATCGAACTGGGCGTGGAGTGGCTCCGGCGGGCTCACGGCAAACTCGTCGAGTTCCATCACAACACCGGCCACGCGATGGAGCACCTCGCTGTGGCGGAGGCGGAACTGCGCGAGGCGGGGCACGAAGACGTCGCCGACGAGATCCGGGATCGATACCTGCCCCGCGGCGTCATCGACGAGGACAGGTGGTCGTACGACGTGCTGGAGTCCTTCGAGGCGGACTTCCTCGACGACCTGACCGCCTTCGAGGAGCGGACCCGCGAGGAGGTGGCCGACGGCCACCGACACGTCTCAGAGCGCCGGCAGGAACGCGAGTGGAAACGGCGCGCCGAAGACCCGTCCGAGTCGGAGTGAACGGGCCTCCGCCGCCGCGTCGTCCGCGGCCCGATGCACTGTCAGCCGTCCGAGAGTGATTATAGCGTCTGATACTGTGGGGCGCGGTCTTTTTACGCGATAGCCGATCCGGTAGGGTATGAGCAACAGCGTCGAGGGGGCGGCGAGCGGGGGACGGGCTCGCAACTGGAAGCGCGGACTCGCGGAGTTCGTCGCGTACGTGCCGAACGGACGATCGATCCCGGCGGAGACCTGGCGGCGTCGCCATCGAAGCATCGTACTCGTGGTGCTCGCGCATCTCCCATTCCTCCTCGCGCTCGGGCTGTTCGAGGGGACCGAAGCGACGGTCACCGGCGCGACGATCCCGTCGATACCGCTCTCGACCGTCCTGGTCGAACTGGGCGTCGTCGCGGCGTTCGTCGGCGTCGCGAGCCTGTCGCGGCTGCCCCGGCGGGCGAGGACCGCGCTCGCGACGATGGGACTGCTCTCGTCGTCGGTCGTGCTCGTCCACTTCTCGGGCGGATACATCGAGGCGCACTTCCATTTCTTCGTCGGGATGGCGGTCGTCGCCGTCTACGAGGACTGGGTGCCGTTCGCGCTCGGCATCGGCTACGTCGTCCTGACCCACGGCGTCTTCGGGATGATAAACCCGAGCCGCGTCTACAACCACGACGCCGCGATCTCGAACCCGTGGGTCTGGGGACTCATCCACGGCGTGTTCGTGCTCGCGCTCGCGGGCGCGCTGATGGCCCACTGGGTCTCGACCGAGCGCTCGCGCGAGGAGGCACAGACCCAGCTCGAACAGGTCGAGGCGAAAAGCGACGAGGTGGAAGACCTCGAAGCCAAACAGGCCGAGATCGAGCGGGCGCGCGCGGAGGCCGAGGAGATGAAAGCCGAGGCCGAGGCCCGCCAGCGCGAGGTCGAGCGGATGAACGAGCACCTCGAAGCGAAAGCCGACGCCTACAGCGCGGCGATGTCGAAGGCGGCCGCGGGGGACCTCACGGTCAGGCTCGACCCCGAGAGCGAGAGCGAGGCGATGGCGCGCATCGGCGAGTCCTGCAACGAGATGCTCGACGAGACCGCGGCGGCGATGCGGGATATCCAGTCGTTCACCGAGGAGATCGCGGCCGCGAGCGACGAGGCCAACCGGGGCACCGACGAGGCCAGCGAGGCCAGCGAGGCCATCAGCGACTCCATCCAGGGTATCGCCGCCGGAGCAAACGAGCAGCGCGAGACGCTGGAGACCGTCGCGGGCGAGATGAACAACCTCTCGGCGACCGTCGAGGAGGTCGCGGCAGCCGCGGAGACGGTCGCGGAGACCTCCCGCGAGACGGCCGACATCGCCGACGACGGCGAGGAGACCGCTCAGGGTGCCATCGACGACGCTCGCGAGGTCCAGTCGGCCATCGACTCGACCGTCGCGAACGTCGAGACGCTCGACGACCGGATGGCCGAGATCGGCGAGATCGTCGACCTCATCGGCGACATCGCCGAGCAGACGAACATGCTCGCGCTCAACGCGAACATCGAGGCGGCCCGTGCCGGTACCGGGGCGGGCGGGGGCGGCGACGGGTTCGCCGTCGTCGCCAACGAGGTGAAGCAACTGGCCGAGGAGACCCAGGAGTCCGCCGCCGACATCGAGCGGTTGATCGAGGAGGTCCAGTCCCAGACCGCGACGACGGTCGCGGAGGCGCGGACCGCCGAGGAGTACATGGAGGCGGAGCTCGACGCGGTCGAGGAAGTCGCCGAGGCGTTCGACCAGGTGGCCGACAACGCCGCCGAGACCGACGACGGGATCCAGGAGATCAGCGAGACGGCCGACGACCAGGCCGCGAGCACGGAGGAGGCAGTCGCGATGGTCGACGAGGTGGCCGATATCAGTCGCGAGACGGCCGCAGAGAGCGACGACGTCTCCGCCGCCGCCGAGGAACAGACCGCGGCGATGAATCAGGTCAGCGCGAACGTGAGTTCGCTCAGCGACCGCGCGACCGAACTGGCGTCGCTCATCGGGGAATTCGAGGTGGACGACAGCGGGTCGCAGACGCCGGGCAGCAGTGGATCGACCGGAGCGAGCGTCGCGCTTCAGGACGGCGGCCGGCGAGAGTGAGGGCGGGGCGGTGTGGCGGTGGCGGGGCGGTGTGGCGGTGGCGGTTGCGGTGCGGAGCGGTGGCCGGGAGCGCGTGCCGGCGCGAGTGCGCCGGCCGCGCGACCCGGGGACAGGCAGACTGGCGGTTCAGGTGGCCACGAGCATCCGCGCCGCAGGCGCGGTTCACCGGACGCGAACGAACGGAGTGAGTGAGTCGTCCGGCAGTTTTTCCCCACGTTTTTGCAAGCGGGGGTTCCCGCAGCGCGCCGGAGGCGCGCGAGGAAACCCCCCGCAGTAAAAAGTGGCTGGGATCGACAGGGTTTCCGTGTTCCTGCCCGTGGCTATGGGTGAATGAGCAAGGACGTCATCGAGGTCCGCGGGGCAGAGGAACACAACCTCAAGGACGTGGATGTCGAGATCCCGCGGGAGGAGCTGACGGTCGTAACGGGCCTCTCGGGGTCGGGGAAGTCGTCGCTGGCGTTCGAGACGATTTACGCGGAGGGCCAGCGCCGGTACATCGAGTCGCTGTCGGCCTACGCGCGGAACTTCCTGGGACAGATGGACAAACCGCAGGTCGAGAACGTCGAAGGGCTCTCGCCGGCCATCTCGATCGACCAGAAAAACGCCGCCAACAACCCCCGGTCGACGGTCGGGACCGTCACCGAGTTGCACGACTACCTCCGACTGTTGTACGCGCGGGTGGGAACGCCTCACTGTCCGGAGTGCGGCCGCGAGGTGGGCGAGCAGTCGGCCCAGAACATGGTCGACCGGATCCTCGAACTCCCCGAGGGGACGCGGGCGAAGATCGCCGCGCCGGTCGTCCGCGACCAGAAAGGGGCCTTCGAGGATCTCTTCGACGAACTCCTGAGCGAGGGGTACGCCCGCGTCGAGGTCGACGGCGAGGAGTACGACCTGTCGCTCGACACGCCGGACCTGGACGAGAACTACGACCACACGGTCGACGTAGTGGTCGACCGGGTGAAAGTCAGCGCCGAGGCGCGCTCGCGGATCACGGATTCGGTCGAGACGGCCGTCGAGGAGGGCGACGGACTGCTGAAGGTCATCCTCCCGGACCCGCCCGAGGGCGCGGCCGAAGACCTCGGCGGCGCGACGACGCGGTCGGTGGGAGACCTCTCGGGCGCGAGTGCGGACGCCGGCGGGGACGAGGACGACGAGGGCGACGAGAGCGATGGGGACGCGACCGCCGAGCGCCTCGTCGTCACGTTCTCCGAGGACCTCGCGTGTACCCACTGCGGGATCGACATCAGCGAGATCGAAACGCGGTCGTTCTCGTTCAACAGCCCCTACGGGGCGTGCCCGGAGTGTGACGGCATCGGCTCGACCAAGGAGGTCAGCGAGGACCTCGTCGTGCAGGACACGTCGAAAGCGCTCAAGCACGTCTTCGAACCCTGGAGCTACAACCGCACCTACTACTCGCGGCAACTGGACAACGTCGCCGAGCACTTCGGCGTCGACCTGGACACGCCCTTCGAGGAACTCGACCCCGAGATCCGCCGGCAGTTCCTCTACGGCACCGACGGGCTGGTCCACTTCGAGTGGACGACCAAGAACGGCACCCGCGAGAAGACCGAGCGCTTCGAGGGGGTCATCCAGAACCTCGAACGACGATACGTCGAGACGGACTCCGACCGCGCCAGGGACCACATCGAGAACTACATGGCCACCACTACCTGCCCGGCCTGCGAGGGTACTCGCCTCAAGGCCGAATCGCGGGCGGTGCTCGTCGACGGGACCGCCATCACCGAGGTCAACCGGATGTCCATCGGCGACGCGCTGACCCACTTCGAGGAGATGGAGGGCCATCTCGACGCCCGCGACACGAAGATCGCCGAGGAGATCCTCAAGGAGATCCGCGCGCGGCTCGGGTTCATGAGCGAGGTCGGGCTGGAGTACCTGACTCTCGACCGCGAGGCGGCGACGCTCTCCGGCGGCGAGAGCCAGCGGATCCGCCTGGCCACGCAGATCGGCAGCGGACTCGTCGGCGTGCTGTACGTCCTGGACGAACCCTCGATCGGGCTCCACCAGCGCGACAACGACCGCCTGCTGAACACGCTCGAAGAGCTTCGCGACCTCGGGAACACGCTGCTCGTCGTCGAACACGACACCGAGACGATGCGGCGGGCCGACACCGTCGTCGACATGGGACCGGGCCCAGGCAAGCGCGGCGGCGAGGTCGTCGTCAACGGCGACGTCGAGGAGGTCAAGGCGACCGACGAGTCGATCACGGGCGACTACCTCTCGGGCGACCGCGCGATCCCGGTGCCCGACGAGCGCCGCGAGGCCGACGGCGGCGAGGGCAACCCCGACCACGTGACGATCGTCGGCGCGCGCCAGCACAACCTCGCGGACCTGGACGTGGACCTCCCGCTGGGTTGTTTCACCGCGATCACGGGCGTCTCCGGGTCGGGCAAGTCGACGCTGATGCACGATGTCCTCTACAAGTCGCTGGCCCGCGAGATGCACGGCAACACCGACGTCGACCCCGGCGAGCACGACGCCGTCGAGGGGCTCGACGCCATCGAGACGGTCCGCCTGATCGACCAGTCGCCCATCGGCCGGACGCCGCGCTCGAACCCCGCCACCTACACCGACGTCTTCGACCACATCCGCGAGCTGTTCGCCGAGACCGACCTCGCCAAACAGCGCGGCTACGACAAGGGCCGGTTCTCGTTCAACGTCAAGGGCGGTCGCTGCGAAGAGTGCGGCGGCCAGGGCACGGTCACCATCGACATGAACTTCCTCTCGGACGTGCAGGTGCCCTGCGAGACCTGCGACGGCGCGCGATACAACGCCGAGACGCTCGACGTGACCTACAAGGACGCCTCCATCGCCGACGTGCTGGGGATGTCCGTCGACGAGGCCCACGACTTCTTCGAGGGTCACTCCCAGATCCGACGGCGGCTGAAGCTCCTGAAAGACGTCGGGCTGGGCTACATGCGCCTCGGTCAGCCGTCGACGACGCTCTCCGGCGGGGAGGCCCAGCGGGTCAAGCTCGCCGAGGAACTCGGGAAGAAAGACTCCGGCGAGACGCTGTACCTGCTGGACGAGCCGACGACCGGGCTCCACCCCCACGACGAGCGCAAGCTCATCGAGGTGCTCCACCGGCTGACCGACGACGGCAACACCGTGGTCGTCATCGAGCACGAACTCGACCTCGTCAAGAACGCCGACCACATCGTCGACCTCGGCCCCGAGGGCGGCGAGCACGGCGGCGAACTCGTCGCCGCGGGCACGCCCGAGGAGGTCGCGCGGACCGAGGAGTCACACACCGGGAAATACCTCCGGGACCTGTTGCCCGCGGTCGATCTTGAGGGGCCCCGCGGCGACCGGGTCGTGACAGCCGGTGCGGACGGCGAGATCGTCGCGGACCGGGACGGTGCCGACAGCGAGACCGAGACGGACGCGGAGACGGCGCCGCGGGCCGACGACGACTGAACCGCGGCGCCGACCGGTCGGTGTCGGGGTCTTCGGCGGCTACAGTTCGTTCGCGAGGAGCCCGCCGATAGTTCCGAGTACGACGGGGAGCGCGAGGCCGGCCAGCAAGATCGCGGGCATCGTCTCCGGCGCCGTGGTGCTCGACGACAGGACGCCCTCGGACGTGGTCTCGAACAGGAACACGCCGAGGGCCGACAGGACCAGGTAGCCGACGGCGACCGTCGCACCGGTCACGGCGGCGCTCGCGGTCTGCAGTCGCGATCCCGTCTGTTTGACCGCGATGGCTCCGACGGCCAGCAACACGACGATCGGGGCCGCGTGGTAGACGAAGCTCGGAACCGTGCTCGTGACGTCCGACCCACCGAGGAACGGTTCGAGCAACGCGCTGGAAGAGGTCCCGGTGACGAGATTGAACGTCACCGTCTGTCCGTTGGCGGTCACTTCTGTCGCCACGAACATCGCGTTGTAGAGGACCTGTCCCGCCGCCTTCCACCCCTCGTCTCCCAGGTCAGCCTCGTCGACGACGAGGAAGAGGTACACCAGCACGTAGTTGACGACGTAGGCGACCGCTCCGAGCCCCGCGCCGACGCCGAAAGTGTTCGTGAACGCTCGTTGTGGACCGACGTTACCACTGGCAGCCCTGGACATGGTGTCTACCAAGGCGCGGTCGATCGGGATAAATGTGGGTGTGCGCTGCCCGGATCCGTCGCCGGGCGTCGATCACCGCCAAAAACGGCGGCGGTCGCTACAGTTCGTTCGCGATTGCGCCGCCGATCGCGCCGAGAGCGAGCGGGAAGACGACTCCCGCGAGTCCGATCGCCGGCAGGAGATCGGGTGCGACGCTGGTGCTCGACCCGAAGAAGCTGACCGAGTACTCGAACAGGAAAGTCCCGACGACCGCGAGGACGGCGTACCCGCCGACGATCGTCGCGCCCGTCGCGGCCGAGCTCCCGGTGTCGAGTCTCGACTGCGTCTGCTGGACGGCGATGTACCCCGCCGCCACGAGTACGATTATCGGGACGATATGGTAGACGAACGACGGTATCGTGCTCGTCAAATCAGACGAGCTCGACGCGTCCGAGATCGCGTTCGAGGTCGTGGTCCGCCCGCTGTTCGACGCCTCCGAGTCGACGAACTGCGCGTTGTAGAGGACGTTCCCGACGTACTTCCACGTCGCGATCGGTCCCGTGTCGACGCCATCGATGGCGACGAACACGTACATCAACACGAAGTTGACGACGAAGGCAGCCGCCCCGATGCCAGCCCCGACACCGATGTTGTTCATGAACGCTTGCTGTGGCCCGACGCTGCCCCTGTATGCCCTGGACATGTCATCTACCAACGCACGGTCAACGGGCATAAATGTAGGTGCCTACGATGCTAGAGTCCCTGTCCGGCGGGCGATCGACGGCGTTTCCGTTCGCCGAGACGTTCGACAGAGCCCGCGGATCTGCCGAACGTCTGTGATGCTCACGAGGTATCCGTCGCCTCCGGAGTCTGAGACGAGTCGGCGCGACCGGTCGCCAGCGATTCGATCGCACCGCCCCACACCAGCATCCGCTCGCTGATACGACCGAGCGTTTGCCACCCAGCGCTCGGTTCGCTCGAGTCGAAGGAGACAGCGTTCGGGACCGGTCCGTGCGTCGGAATCACACGCTGCCCCAACCGGCAAGTCCCCGCGGCCGGAAGCCGCTGGTGAAACGATGACGACCGACGCGATGGACCGCGGGACCGCGAAAGCGGCTCGCGGCTGGGTTCCGGCAGTATCGAACGCGTAACCACTGGTTCTCGACCGACGCGCGAACGACCGACGAGCGACTGCACCGCACCGGACGCGGGTGGCGCCTGAACGGGGGTGACCGACGTGCGGCGTAGCGAGGCGCTGCTGGCGACGAGCCGCGAGGCTCCCGACACGGGGAACGCGGCCACCGCGCTCCTCCGGCGAGCGGGGCTGATCCGCGACTTCGGCAGCGGGCTCTACGGCTTCCTGCCCACGGGCGAGCGCGTCCTCGAGAAAGTCCGCGCCCGCATCGAGACGGCGATGGGCGACGTCGGCGCCGAACGGGTCAGCCTGCCCGCGCTCCAGTACAGCGACGACTGGCGGGCCAGCGGCCGCTGGACGAACTTCGAGAACGAGATGTTCACCCTCGAGAACCGCGACGGCCAGGCGATGTGCCTCGCCCCCTCACACGAGGAGGGTGTCGTCAGGTTGCTGGACGGGGTCGTCCGATCGCACGACGACTTGCCCCTCGTCGTCTACCAGATCGGTGAGAAGTACCGCGACGACCGCGCCCGCAACGGGCTGGTGCGGTGCAAGGCCTTCGAGATGAAAGACGCCTACAGCGTCCACGCGAGCGAGGACTCGCTCGCGGCGACCTACCGCGATATCCGGGTGGCGTACCTGCGCGTCTGCGACGACCTCGGCCTCGACGTGGCCGTCGTCCCCGTCGACGACGACGTGATGGGCGGTGCGGTCTCCGAGGAGTTCGTCGCGCCCGTCGCCGACGGGAGCGACCACCTCCTCCACTGCGCGGCCGCGGAGTGTCGCTTCGGCCGTACCGCGGAGTCATCGGGAACCGACGCGCTCGCGGCCGGCGACGACTGCCCCGACTGCGGCGGCCGGCTCGCCGCGAGCGAGGGGATCGAGGTCGGCCACGTCTTCCAGCTGGGACGGCGCTACAGCGAGGCGCTCGATTTGACCGTCGACGACGCCAACGGCGGCGAGTGCCACCCCGCGATGGGCAGCTACGGTCTCGGTGTCACTCGGATCGTCCAGACGCTCGTCCAGCAGCGGGCGGTCGACGCGGCGGGCGGTGAGTCCGATGGAGACCGCGACCGCGGCCGCCTCGACTGTCACTGGCCCGTCACCGACTGGGGGTCGGTCGCCCCCTACCGCGCCGCTATCGTCCCCCTCGACTACGAGGGTCGTCACGGCGCAGTCGCCGACGAGATCTACGACGCTTGCGGCCGCGAGGACGTGCTGCTGTACGACGACCCCGACCAGTCGATCGGCGAGCGCTTCGCAGAGAGCGCGCTCCTCGGAATCCCCGCGAAAGTCGTCGTGGGCAACCACTACGACGAGACTGGCGAGGTCGAGATCGAGCGAACCGACGGCGCGACCGAGTCCCTGGCGCACGCGGCGGTGCCCGACGCGGTCGCGGCGTTCGCGGCCGGCGGTGGTCGAGTGGCGGGACAGAAGGGTCGGTCGGCGGAACGGAGTGGTCGCTGAAACGATTTTCAGCGAGCGATTAAGGGCGTGCCCGCCCTCCCGTCAGGTATGACGACCGACGACACGCGCCTCTACGCGGCGCTGTCCGACCGAGTGCTGACGCTCGACCGCGACGGCGGCGACTGGACGACGACCGAGAGCCTCGTCGGCGACGACATCGAGTGCGTCGCGGCGAGCGACGCGCGCCCGGACCGGGCGTTCGCTGGCACCGTCGATTCGGGCGTCCAGCGGACGACGGACGGCGGCGACACCTGGGAGCGAGTCGCGCCCGCCATCGACGACCGCGTCACGTCGCTCGCGGTGAGTCCGCACGACCCCGACGTGGTCTGGGCCGGCACCGAGCCCTCGGCGGTCTATCGATCGAGCGACGGCGGAGAGTCGTGGGAGTCGCTCGCGCCGGTGACCGACCTCCCCTCCGAACCGGAGTGGGCGTTCCCGCCGCGTCCGCACACCCACCACGCCCGCTGGATCGAACCCGACCCGACCGACCCCGACCGGCTCTACGTCTCCATCGAGGCGGGGGCGCTCCTGCGGACGACAGACGGCGGCGAGACGTGGGAAGACAGGCCGGGCGAGTACGACGACGACGCCGAGCGGTCGGTCGACCCGGAGAGCGGACCGTGGGGGTCGCCCGAGCGGACCGGCGGCGCGCGCCGGGACAACCACACGCTCGCGACCCACCCCGACCGGCCGGGGCGAGTCTACGCGGCCGCCGGCGACGGCTACGCCCAGACCGGGGACGGCGGCGACAGCTGGGTCTACCCGCAGGCGGGGCTCGACCACCGCTACGTCTGGGGGATGGCCGTCCCCGACGCGGACCCGGGGACCGTCGTCGTCTCGGCGGCCACCGGCGCCGGTAACGCGCACGGCAGGGACAGCCCCGAAGCGTACGTCTACCGGACGACCGACGCGGACGCTGTCGAGACCAGCGCCGGGACCGGCGCCGAGGGCTCGAACGCCGACCGAGTCCGCTGGGAGCGCGCGATGGACGGCCTACCCGACGCCGCGGGCACGCTCCGCTCCGTCCTCGCGGCCGCCGGCGGCGAGACGCTCTACGCGGCGAACAACCACGGACTGTTCCGGTCGACCGACGCCGGCGCGACGTGGACCCGGACGGCCGTCGAGTGGCCCGGCGACGGGCACACCCACCCCGCCGCCCTCGCGGTCGTCTGAGTTCCGCGTGGTCGTCTGAGCCCCTCACGGTCGTCCGAGGTCGGAGTCCGTACCGAACGACGCGCGACCTGACAACAGTTCGTTTACTCGTTTCCGGAATAATTTTACGATAGCGTCGTGTGGGCGAGTGGCATGGACAGACGCCGCTTCCTGGCGACGCTCTCCGCGCTGTCTGCGGGGGGGATCGCGGGGTGTCCGGGTGGATCGAGCGGAACCGACACACCGGCGGAGACGGACGCCGACACACCGACTGGAACGCCCCCACCGACGGGGACACCGACCGCTGTGCCGACCGCGTCGCCGACCGACGCGCCGACGCCCACGACCGAACCGACCGATACGCCCACAGAGACGCCGACCGGGGAGCCGACAGACGAACCCACCGACACGCCGCGCGAGGTGGTCGAATCCGATCTCCCGCGACTCGGTACCGGGGGGACGTGGATCGTCGACGAGAACGGCACCAAGGTGGTTCCGCGCGGGATCTCGACCATCGAGCCGTGGTTCGCCCGCGAGTACGCGACCGGTCCCGACGGCGACTATCGGTCGATCCTCTCGCTGGCGACGGACCGGGACCGGGCGTGGTACCCGAACGTGATCCGGGTGCCGCTGGACGAGCGCGGCTACGAGAACGCGGGCGGGATCGAGGCCTACGCGGCCGAGTACGTCGACCCGATCGTCGACCACTGCGCCGAACAGGGCGTCTACGTCATCGTCGACCATCACCTCATCGAGGGGTACCTGACCGACGCGGTCGACCGGAAGATGCGCGAGTTCTGGAACGTCTTCGCGCCGCGATACGCCGACCGTTCGCACGTGGTCTACGAGATCTTCAACGAGCCCACCGAACCGACCCACTACGGCGACGCCGGACTCGCGTGGTCGAAGTTCAAGGAGGTCGCCCAGCCGTGGGTCGACCTCGTGCGCGACCACGCGCCCGACACCCTCCAGATCGTCGGCTCGCCCCGCTGGTCCCAGATGCCACACATGGCCGCAGAAGACCCGCTCGAGGGCGAGAACCTCGCCTACGCCGGACACTTCTACCCCTCCCACGGCGCCGCGACGGAGTGGGCCGACGTCTACGGCGCGGCCGCCGAGCAGGCGCCGGTCCTGATGACGGAGTTCGGCTGGAGCGAGGCTGACCCCGCCGACGAAGTCACGCACGGTTCGACGTCGGGCTGGGGCCAGGGCTTCAGGGAACTGGTCGAAGCCTATCCGAGTCTGGGGTGGGTCGGGTGGGCCTTTTCCGCGGGGTGGAAGCCCGCCATGTTCAGCGACGAGTGGACGCTGCTCGGCGGCGACTACTTCATGGGGCACTTCGTCAAGGAGTGGCTCTGGGAGAAACGCGACGACCGCGTCCCCGACGCCGTGCCGACGAACGGCGCCGCCTACGCCGGCCCGTCCGACGAGACGGCGCCGCCCGCACCGACCGGACTGGAGACGCGGGACGTCTCGGACGAGCGCTTCGAGGTCCTGTGGGAACGCGTGAGCGACGGCGAGACATCGACGCAGCTCTACCGGGTGTACCTCGGCGACAGTCCGGCGTCGGTGACGGCGGGTACGTCGACCATCGTGGACGGCTCGGCCGGCGAGTCCTACGAGGTCAGCGTCACTGCCATCGACGCGCTGAGCAACGAGTCCGAACGGAGCGAGAGCGTGACCTACGACCTCTGAGTCGCCCGCCGCGGCGACCGTCGCGAAGCGGACTTAGATCGCCGTGCCGACCGCGTAAACCGCGACCGTGGCGACCGCCGCGGCCGCGCCCGAAACGGCGAGGATCTGCGCGGCCTTGATCCGGTCGTGGCGCACGGCGTCGGCGTTGTCGACGCGGCCCGCGTCGCCGCCCGACCCCGAGAGGTCGTAGCGCGCGAGCGCGCCGAAGGCCGCGCAAAAGCCCATCCGGTCCTGGACGAGACCGACGAACCCGCCGAACAGCAGCGGGAACGCGCCCAGCAGTGCGGTGTCGCTCCACCCGCTCGCCAGCACGACCGCGACGTAGCCCGCGGCCGCGAGAAAACCCATCGCCCCCACTGCGCGGCGCTTCTGTCGCTCCTCGTGACCGATGTTGCAGACGCCCGGTCGATATTCGCTCATTGACTCAGCATGGGTTCCGAAACCGCATGAATGCGGTGCCAAACAGCGTCGGTATCCGACGTGGTCGCTGCAGAGAGAGTCTCGAGCGGAGTGACTGCGGCCGCGATCGCGAACAGCGTGGGAGCTACTGCAAAATGAACCGCGACAGCAACCGCAGACAGCGTGAAAGCCCCCGACCGCTCCGGTCGCGCGCCTCGCTGCGCGCTTCGCTCCCTCCGGTCGCTGCAGTGCTTACGTCGTCGGGCTTCCCGGAGCGGCCGGCCCCTTTCAGTCCCACCCGCACAGACTGTCGAACCAGCCGACACGGGTAGGACTGAAAGGGGCGACGCGTTCGACCCGTCCCGGACGATGTAAGCACCGCAGGAGCGAGTGCAACGAGCGACGAGGCGCGCAGCGAGGTCATCGGGCGCCTTGCGCCCGATTGCCCGAGGGACCTTTGGTCCCTCGCTGCCCGGGCGGTCGAACGCGTCGGGGCTTCACGCCGTTTGCGGTCGCGGTCCAGTTCGTTGCTTCGAGGGCGTTCACGCTGTTTGCGGTTGCGGATGCGGTTTCGGACGAGAAGAGCGAGCTGTCCGCGACACTCAGTGTGACTCCACCCTCAGAACCCCATCCAGATCGGACTGAAAGGTATATACAGCCGACAGACCCAGAAGCGGTATGCACGATTTCGTCGTCGTCGGCTGCGGACCGGCGGGG
>Ga0207851_100073_pt1 | contig 84207 bp, 80 predicted proteins | sample A23E3SouthBayCA_FD_187747 | JGI IMG/M metagenome (GOLD analysis project Ga0207851, IMG submission 187747) | Aerobic enrichment media microbial communities from Eden Landing Ponds, California, USA - A23 E3 (SPAdes) | ecosystem: Environmental > Aquatic > Marine > Unclassified | place: Emeryville... | reverse complement strand
TTCGCGGTGGTCGCACGATTTGCAGAGGTCACTCGTCCCGGGAGTCGACATCGGCGTCCGATTCGTTCGCCGCGTCGCGCTCGCGGTGGGTCGCGAGCGCCTCGTCGATACTGAGATCACCGGCCGCGACCCGTCGCGCGAGGCCTTCGTCGATCGTCCGTCCGTCGGCCGATTGACGGCGCGAGCGGTCTTTGATCCGCTGGAGTTCGCCAGCGGTCGGCTCGACCCTCCGCGAGTCGATCGCGTCGCCGGAGAGCCGCGCGATGTTGACGGCGGCGAGAACGTCGCCCATCCCCCGCGCGCCGGTCCCGAGATACGGGGTCGTGCCGGTCTCGTCGACCATCTCGACGGCGACGTCGTCGAGGTCGTTGATCAGCTGTGAGCCCTGCAGTCTCGCGCCGTCGCCGACTCTGACGAGGGGGTCGGGTGCGTCCGCGACTTCCCGGCGGATCGTCTCGACCGCGTCCGCGAGCGGAACCTGAAACGCCGAAACGATCGTCTCCCCGTGGAGGACCGCGATCCCCGGGCGCACGCCGGGGTCGACGCCCACGATCGTCCGTCCGCCGCCGCCGCGGAGGATCGCGACCGCCTCCTCGACCGCGAGGCGTGCCTCCTCGGCGGTTGCGACGACGGTCTGGATCTCTCGGCCCTCGGTATCCGATACAGCGGCCGCTTCGTCTTCCGGCGAACGGATGACTACCCGCGTTCGGTCGGGGAGTTCGTCACCGGGCTCCTGCGTGGTGAACGTGACTCCACGGTCTCGAAGTTCGTCGACGACGTCGTGGTACAGCTCGAAGTCGTCGGTCGCGACGACGATCACTGAGCGGATTTTGGTCGTCTTGGTATAAAAGATGTCGCGAGCGGGGGATTCGAGGTCGAGGTGGGTCGGCCGAGCGAGTCCGCCGGATCGGGGGGTTTTTCGCCGATGCCGACCGAGACCCCGGCGTGTCCGACGCACTCACCACGGGGTGTCGATCGCTCGACGAGCTGCTGGGCGGGGGCTTCGAGCGCGGCACCGTCACGCAACTCTACGGGCCGCCGGCGGCCGGCAAGACGAACCTCGCGCTCTCGGCGGCTGTGGAGGTCGCCGCCGACGGGGGGACGGCCGTCTACATCGACACCGAGGGGCTCTCCGTCGATCGGTTCCGACAGATCGCGGAGGCCGCCGCGGGCGGCGACGAATCGATCGAAGACGTTACCTCCCGACTAGTCATCTCGGAAGCGCACGACTTCGAGGAGCAGGAGGAGGCCGTCCGCGACGCCGCGGAGTTCGCCGATCACGCGGAGCTGATCGTCCTCGACAGCGCGACTGGCTTCTACCGGCTCGAACGGACCGGCGACGCCGACGCCGGCGACTCGCTCCGGCGTGTCGCGAGCCAAGTGACGCATCTCCTCTCGCTGGCGCGGAAACACGACCTCGCGATCGTCATCACAAACCAAGTGTTCACCGACCCCGATAGCGACCGCTCGCGGGCGCTCGGCGGGCACACGCTGGAACACTGGACCGGCGCTGTCGTCCGCCTCGACCGCTTCCGGGGCGGGAACAGGCGCGCGACGCTGGAAAAACACCGATCGAAACCGGTCGGCGAGTCCGCGACGTTCGAGATCACGGGCGAAGGGCTCGCCGACGCCGATATTTAAGTCGGAAACGGAACGGCGAATCCCGTTAGAGCTCGCCGAGCTTCCGGATGAGCTGGCCGCGGTACTTCTCGTCGGCGTTGAGTCCCTTCAGTTCGAGGACGTTGCGTTCGAGCTTGTCGAGCGCGACGTGGAAGGCGTGTTCCGCGCCGTAGCCCTCGCCGCTACCGACGATCTGGCCGTGACTGGTGCGCAGCCGGATCTGACACTGGATCAGCGGCGTCCCGCGGAGCTTCTCTTTGTGCTCGTGGAAGCGGACGTGCGCGTGCAGCACCTGCATCTGCTGGTACTTGTCGACGACTGACGTGATCGAGTCGGTGACTTCCTGTCGCGTGAGCGTCTCCAGCAGTTTGACGTTGGTAATCTGGACGTCCATATGCTCCTGCTCGGTGAAGGTGAGCGCGCGAAGAACGTCCGTCTTCGTGATAATCCCCTGCACTTCAGCGTCGCTCTCGGTGGGCGTCACCACGAGCCCGGAGATGTCGTTCTCGACCATCCGCGCGACCGCCTTGTCGACGGTCTCGGCGGGCGTCGCCGTGAGAACCGGCGACGACATCAGATCGTATACGGGCAGGTCCAGCATCCGATCGAGGTCGCCGCGCCGGTCGCCCCGGCCTTGTCGACTGTCGTCGCGGACCATGAAGTCGATGAGGTCGTGCGTCGTGACGATGCCCGTGAGCTTGCCGCTGTCGTCGTCGACGACCGGAAGTCGCGAGATACCGTGCTCGCGGAGCTTGTTGATCGCCTGTCCGACGTGGGACTTCTCGCTGACGCTGATAATGTCCTCGGATTGGATGTCCTCGACGGAGATCGCATCCAAGCTGTCGTGGACGGCGTCGAGGATGGTGTCGCTGGTGATGACGCCGTAGAGCTTCTCGCCTTCGAACACCGGTGCGAGCTTCACGTCACCCTCGACGAGCATCCGTGCGGTCTCTCGGACGTCCTCGTGGCGGTCGACCCGCGGCGCGGACTTCATCACGACGGAGGCTTTCGTATCGTCCTCCATCCGGGATCGGATGAGCTGCTTCTCGCCGATGATGCCGACGTAGTCGCCCCCCTCGGTGACGACGATTCCTCGAGGATTCTCGCGCTCAAAGATTGCGCGAATCTTCCCAAGGCGCTTGTCGACGTCGACTTCGACGAAATCAGGAGTGGCAATATCAGTAATATCCATAAGTGGGAGTCGCCTCCGGATGGGGGTACGCCGGCTGCCATCTTGAAACTTCGTCCCGTTCTCAACTCCTTGGCGGCAGCGAAGCGCTTGGGCGACCCGCATCGCCACTCAGTCGTCCGCGCGGGCGCTCTTGAACTGCTCTGCCGGGAGCCGAAGCTCCGCCAGTCCCGGCAGTTTCTCGATGTTGAACACGACTTTCAGACTGTCGGTGACGGGCGTGCCGATACAGGAGAGTCGGATCCCCTGTTCTTTCATTTCGTCGGTCAGGATGGTGCTCACCGGCATCTCGACTTCGCCCTCGACGACGGCGACGGCGCAGTTCGCGCACGCGCCGCCCCGGCACGCGTAGGGCCACGAGAAGCCGTACCGCTCGGCCGCTTCGAGGAGGCTCTCGCGGTCTTGGACCACGAGCAGGCCGTGCGTGTCGACAGGGAGGTCGGCGGCGTCGGCCTTCTCGAACAGGTCCTCGTCGGTGAGTTCCCAGCCGTGCGCTTCGACCGCCTCGTAATCGAGGTATTCGACGGTCGGGCCGAGCGCGTCGCCCCCCTCGTCGTCCGATTCCGCTTCGGATCGACTCGTTTCCGTCCCGGAAGTCGTCGAACTGTCTCGTGTCGTCGAAGACGCTTGCGACGAAGGTTTCGGCTCGTTCGCCTCGAACGTCGACGGATCGCGTCCCGCGGTGATATGCTCGTACGCCCGCCTGACACGCTCGAACTCCGCGAGCGACCCGCCGTGGTCGGGGTGGGCGTCTTTCACCCCGCGGCGATACGCCCGAACGACCGCATCCTCGTCGGCGTCGGCGTCGATTCCCAGTACGTCGTACGGCGACTCCACGCGCGGGCTTTAGGGGATGACGCGCATAAGTCCTCTGACGCGATTCGGCCCGTTCCGCGTGGTGTGCCAACGCCCCAAATCGGCGACGCTGATACTGATTACTCTCTTCTCTTACCGCCGAGTGCCGTCAACGGGAAGAGCCCTCGGCGGAACACAGTGAGAGTAATCAGTATGAGTCGACAGCCGAGCGACTAGCTCGGGTCGGGGAAGTCGACGTACCCCGCGAGGGTCTCACGGGCGTTCTCCAGTACCGACGACCCGTGGAACACCAAGGCGGCGTCGAAGTCGTATTCGAGTAGCTTCTGCAGCATCAGTTCCGCCTCGTGGACGTCCTCGGAGAACGCGGCCGGCGGCGGGACCAGATACCCCGCCGGCAGCCCTCTGCGATCGGATCCGAACGCCCCGTCGCCCATCACCGCGATGCCCCGAGCCTCGTCCACCAGCGCGTGGTTGTCGGCGCGGTGTCCGGGGAGGTGGACGGCGACGAATTCGCCGATGGTTTCGCCTTCGGTGTACCGATGGTCGGGGTCGTTGCGGAGGTCGCCGATGTCAGTCTGTTCGGGAACCCACGTCTCCACGTCCAGCGCGTCGACGAGCGCATCGAACCCATCGATGTGGTCGTGATCGCCGTGGGTGATGACCAATCGTTCCGGGTCGACGCCGAGTTCGTCGACGGCCTCGACGATTTTGTCTGTCGTTTCCTCGAAGCCGGTGTCGACGAGCGTCGGCGTCTCGTCGTCGAACAGATAGACTCTGAAGCGGCCGCCGCCGGGGCGCGTCTGGGTCGTGATGTCGTACACGTCGGGCGCGATTTCGTCGATCATACCGCGAGTGCGGTCGCTCGGGAATTAGTGGTTTGGGTCTTGAGGGTTGTGCAGTAATATACCGCAGAGAGAAACGGCCGGGGATTGAATTATGTAATCGAGGATTTCGGGCGCAACTGAACGCTACCAGAGATCTAATCCTCTAATCCTTCAGATTTCCCCAGTGCTTCGCCGACTTTCTCGTCAAATTCTTTTTCTGACTCTGTAGTTTTCACGACATAGTTATCCAACCGGTCCACCATCTCTGGTACCCAATCGGCGATCGCATCCATATCTGTGGACCGAATTTGATAATTTATCTGACGAGGCGATGGGGATAGAATTTGAGGCTCTCTTCCAAATAATCGCTCTTCGAGCTCTGCAAGATATTCGTCCTGACTGAGTTGTTCAGTGATACTCCCGATCTGTACTTCTTCGCTAAAGCGAATATTGACCTGGGTCATATTCTCACCCATTGCAGCAAGTGAAATCGCTACCTCGATATCGGACTGATCGAGTTCGTAATGCACACTGTTACCGATAGGGAGGTTCTCGTCGTCGAAATTATCCGTGAATAACCGTTCGATCGCTTTTTGAATTCCGGGTAGATCAACGGCTGTAATCGCTGCCTCAATATTATTCACAGAGCGATCGACATCTTGCAGTTGTTGAATGGATTCATTGATTTCTTCCATCCCTTCGGTCATCTGATCAACGTTTTTGGGAACTGACCCAGCTTGCTCCACATTAATACTGTCAGTGATCGTTTGCAGTTGTCCGGACAGTTCAGATGCGTTATCGGCCGCTCTGTTCATACCATTCGCTACCGCCCCCAATTTCCAAGCTACACCAATAAGGCCAATCAAGAGGCTAAACGCCGTGAAAAACAGCCCCGTGCTGATGTTAATCCAAGATGGGAGTGCCATAGTAAGTAAGTAGTCTTGTATAAAAGTATGAATTTGCTCAGATAAGAACCTTGGTGTTACGTATATTGCTGACCGTCAGTACTCGATTGATCAAGCAGATTTGATTCCATCTGTCCGTTGCTGGTACCAATCGCGCCGCTCCACGACATTCCGCGCTGTCGGCGCTGAAACTCCAACCTCGTCGCTGATCTCCGTGTAGGTCTCGCCCTGATCTCGACGCCGGAGGGTCCCCCGAACCTTGTCGAAGTCCTCACCCGGCACCTGATAGTGCTCCTGCTCGTCGTAGGTCATCCCGAACTTCGGCCGACTATGGTCGTATCCTCGCCCCTTCCGCTCCTCGATCGCCCGGATCGACTTCTCGATCTCGTCCTCTTTCGTTTCGCGCTCCATCCGGCGCTTCAGATCGTGCATAAGATCATCTTCGGCGACCTCGCCGACGTAGACGAAATCGGCGTCGCCGTCGCGAGTGAGTGTTAAGAAGCCAGTTTGTTCGCCGAGGGCCAACAAAAATGATTCGCGCAGGAAGAGGATAGTATAAATCCAGTATCACCCATTCATAAGCCTACATTCTCCCATAGCTTGTGGAAAACTAGTATTATTCATACCAACGATATAGTTCGTATAAGCGATACCTTTTGTTTGAATAGTCTTACCACGTACTATAGAGTGGTTTTGCCGCTGGAATGCTTCTCGGAAATCTTGTTGGAATCCCATCCCAATCTGGCCTGATTCGAAGAACCGAATTCCATTCTTCTGCCACTGGTAATTGTAGGCCATCTTGTTTTCTGTTCCGATGCCTTGCAGCAAGTCGCACTGATCAAAGGAAACGCGTAGCAAGAACCTTATCGAGACACTGTCTCCCGGATCTAATTGCTCAACGGAAACTGTCTTAGAACAGGAATAGACTTCTACTCCTTCTCCTTGGCCTCTAAGATCTAAAGAGACGTAATCTACCACTCTAACCTCTGAACCAATACCTCCTTTGGTATAATCGACAACGCATCCCGGTAGCGGGATATTGACGTCTAAATCGTTTATTGGCTGATCTCCGGGATTCGAGATCTGCAATTCATAAAGTCTGACCGTATCATTATATTCGATTCCACCAAATTCTTCGAGGCTCTCACCCTCTACTGTATACCCTGAACCACCAACCATTGAGATAGATGTGGCTGGCGTGCTGTACGGTGGGACGTTCCAATCATTCAATCCATACGCTACAGCACCTGTAATGATAGGACCTGCGGCTGCAGAGATGACAATTCCGAGGATTGCCCCAATAACGAGAGACGCAGTATTGAGATCCGTAATATCTCTCCTAAGCCAGTCAAAAAGACGCCTGAGAACTTCTGGGGACTTCACGTTCCTGTTAAGTTCCTGATAGCGTATATTAATTTTCACGGAGTAGATACTCAAAGCACTCAATGTAGATCGGAAGAATACGTCTGAGTTCGCACTGTCCGTGCGAGAACAACGGTTCTCGAACAGGTTGGCCATTCCAAAAATTCAAGCGCCTGCTATATGACAAGGAAGTGTGACTGAAACACAACAAGAAATAGAGGAATATATGCTTGGAGACGAAGAGGTCCAGTATTCCCTCAGTTACCGAAATACCGGAATTATCGCTTGGCTCTTGTCGATCCTTGGCTACGGACAGACCCACTGGTTTGTGACAGATCAACGGCTGTTAACTTACTCGAATTCAGCAGGTGGTTTCGATTTTCAGGAGATCGCGCTTTCGAGTATCTCATCGGTCGAATATAGCCGTACAATCGACACTCGATTGATTCTATTAGGAATCGTAACGATCCCTATTCTCATTGGAATTGTAATTCTTGCTTGGGCTCTGTTTCGAACTCCACAGCAACTGCGTGTGCACGCCTCAGGTGGAGCGAGTATCTCATTGTTGCTAAACAGAGGAACAGATATTGATCAGATTCTCTGGTACCTACCGGCTCAGCGGACGATTAAAGAATCCGAATAGGCCGCTCAAATCCGTGTCTTTTCTTAGTCCATCAGCCGACCAGCGTCAGCAATTCCACGAGTTGCCGGACGGACAGAGAGTCCGGTCATCGCCCACAACTTCGCCGCTGCAGTCCCGAATCCTGCGCCGACGCCTGTAAACACGCTGAACGCGACCACGAAGATGCGGTTGCTTCTTGATGTCTTGCTCGCGCCCGATTTCGCTAGCGACCTCAGCAACTTTCGCGGCTTCAGCGAGTCGGCGCACAGGCTGAACTACGACAGTGTTATGTCTGCCCGAAGATTAGTTAGATAAATGACGCCCTCTATATCAAATGCTGAGCGACAGCCGGCGGACAAGATGACTCTCTATTGCCCTGAATGCGGTCACGAGAGCAGAATTAACGGAGACTGGATCATCCACGTCCTCACTGATTCGCTTACGTACGAATGTCCGAACTGTGAGGCAGTGATCGATTCCCGCCGGAATCAAGAAGAATTGGTTGCAGGGAGTGGTGGATCGCTTCAGTTCGCACTCAAGAACTGATTCGGACGTCGGCAGCGCCAGTTTTCACGCTAATTCGATGGTCACGAGCCACATCGCACTGAATCTGGAATATCGCTCTCTCGGGCCCACTGACACCACCGACTCGCGAGGTGAGAGCACCAGCCGTCGGTAAAGCGGTGCGCGTTGAAGTCGAAGTCAACGACTAGGAGAGTTCGGTTCTGCGAAAAGAAAGTGGGTTGGGGCGAATTTGAATCGCCGGCCTCCTCCATGTCAAGGAGGTGTCATAACCAGACTAGACCACCAACCCATCTAGTCCGCGTTCATCGCGCCCATCTAAGCGCACTCATTGGTTCCCCGGGGATGTAATTGAAGGTTTCGTTTCGGGAACGGACGGTGCCGTCGTTCGATTTTCGCGCGCTGGGGGACGATGGCCGCCGCGCGTTCCGATCTCGGCACCCGCCCGCTTCGCCGAACCGAGCGCGTGAGGCCACCGCTGCCACCGACTGCTCCGACAACCTTATACTGATGAACGGATTTGTTCACTACAACACGAAGACGTACATCGGTGGCCACAATGACACTCCAAGACTACATCGAACGGACGACCGGCGGCGAGGACCTGACGCAGGAAGAATCCCGCGAGGCGGCCAGCCTCGTGTTCGAGGAGGCGACGGAAGCCCAGATCGGCGCGCTGCTCGCAGCGCTCCGCGCGAAGGGCGAGACCGAGACCGAAATCGCGGGCTTCGCACAGGGGATGCGCGACGCCGCGCGGACGATCGAGCCGGATCGAAGCCCGCTCGTCGACACCTGCGGAACCGGCGGCGACGATTACAGCACGATCAACGTCTCGACGACGAGCGCCATCGTCGCGGCCGGCGCGGGCGCGGCGGTCGCAAAGCACGGCAACTACTCGGTGTCCTCCTCGTCGGGGAGCGCAGACGTGCTGGAGGTCGCCGGGGCCGACGTCGATGCCGAGCCGCCGGCCGTCGAAGCGGCGATCGAGCGCGACGGAATCGGCTTCATGCTCGCGCCGGTGTTCCACCCCGCGATGAAGGCGGTCATCGGCCCGCGGAAAGAGTTGGGAATGCGCACGATCTTCAACGTCCTCGGCCCGCTGACGAACCCCGCGGGCGCGGACGCACAGGTCGTCGGCGTTTACGACGAGGACCTCGTGCCGGTCCTCGCACGCGCCCTATCGCATATGTCCGTCGAGCGCGCGCTCGTCGTCCACGGCTCCGGAATGGACGAGATCGCGCTGCACGACGAGACGACCGTCGCCGAAGTCGACGGCGACGCGATCGAGGAGTACACGCTCACGCCCGAGGCGATCGGCCTCGACTCGGCCCCGATCGAGGCCGTCGCGGGCGGCTCTCCCGAGGAGAACGCGGCCGACCTGCGCGGGATTGTGACGGGCGAGGTCACCGGCGCGAAGCGCGACATCATCCTCGCGAACGCCGGGGCGGCCATCTACGTCGCCGGCATCGCCGACAGCATCGAATCGGGCGTCGAAGCGGCCGCAGAGGCGATCGACGAGGGCGACGCCGCGACCACGTTCGAGGCGCTCTGCGAACCGCTCGACGCCGCGGTGGAGCGCTGAGATGGTCCGGGTGAAGGTCTGCGGCGTGACGAACGAGGCTGACCTCCGAGCGGTCGAATCGGCCGGAGCCGACGCGGTGGGCGCGATCGCCGACGTCACCGTCGACACGCCGCGGGAGGTGTCGCTCGACACGGCGGCGACCCTCTTCGACGCCGCGCCGCCGTTCCTCACGACGACGCTGGTCACGATGCCGGACACAGTCGAGGACGCGGTCGACGCAGCTGAGCGAGTCGGCCCCGAAGTCCTCCAACTCCACGGCGGGTTTTCCAAGACGGACCTCAAAGAAATCCGCGAGCGCATCGATGCGAATCTCGTCGCTGTCGTCGACGCCGCAGAACCGGAGCGCGCTCGCGCTGTCGCCCCGGCTGTCGACGCTGTGCTCGTCGACTCCCTCGACGACGAGGAGGCCGGCGGCACCGGCGAGACGCACGACTGGGAGGCGACCGCCGCGGTCGTCGAAACGCTCGACGCGCCGGTGATCCTCGCCGGCGGACTGACGCCAGAGAACGTCGCCGAGGCCGTCGAGATCGTCCAGCCCTACGCGGTCGACGTCGCCAGCGGCGTCGAGCGGACGGGCGGCGAAAAGGACCACGAGGCCGTTCGCGCGTTCGTCGCGAACGCGACAGACGTCGTTTCCGACGCCGACGTCGATCCGGCGGGCGAGCCTGACGGTGACCGCGACGGCGACCAATCGACCCGGATCGAGGAGGTCTCGTCGTGAGCGACGACGCAGGCGACCGCGACACGGGAACCGACACCGCCCTCTCGCAGTCGCGAGAATCCTTTGTCGCCGACGTCGCGGCCGCGACCGAGGAGGCCGACGGCCCGGTCGTCGCCCACGTGACGGCCGAACTGCCGGACGTCACGCCGATGACGGCCTACGCCGCGCTCTCGGATCGAAGCGACTACGGATTCCTCTTGGAGAGCGCCGAGAAGACGGCCTCCAGCGACCCCGCGGGCGCGTTCGCGCCCGATCACGTCACGGCCGATCGCCACGCCCGCTTTTCATTTGTGGGCTACGATCCCGACGCGGTCGTCACGGTCGACCCCGACGGCGTCGACGTCGAGCGACTCGGCGGGCGGGCGGCCGACTACGTCGACGTGGAAGACGGAAGCGGTTTCGACGCGGCCGACGCCGACGATGAACCGGATTCCGACGACGACCCGGACGTCCTCGACCGACTTCGCGCCGCGTTCCCCGACCTGCCGCGCGTCGGCTTCCCCGAGGAAGAGCGCCAGCAACTCCGCGGCGGGATGGTCGGCTTCCTCGCCTACGAGGCCGTCTACGACCTCTGGCTCGCGGAGGTCGGCGTCGAACGCCCCGAGACCGACACGCCCGACGCGCAGTTCGTCCTCACCACGAAGACGCTCTCGTTCGATCACGCCCGTTCGGCGGCCGAACTCGTTCTCACGCCCGTCGTCGCCCCCGACGACGACCCCGGCGAGATCTACGACGAACTCCAAGCCGAGGCCGTCGCGGTCGCCGAGACGCTCGCGGACGCGACCCCTCCGGAGACGGGCGGCTTCGTCCGGACCGGGGAGTCGGCCGGGCCGAAGGACGAGTACGAGGCGGCCGTCCGGACGACGAAAGAGCACGTCCTCGACGGCGACATCTACCAGGGCGTCATCTCCCGCGTTCGAGAACTCCGCGGCGAGGTCGACCCGCTCGGCCTCTACGAGGCGCTCCGCGAGATCAACCCCTCGCCGTATATGTACGTCCTCCGCCAAGACGACCGCCACATCGTCGGCGCGAGTCCCGAGACGCTCGTCTCGGTCCGCGGCGACCGCGTGGTCTCGAATCCCATCGCGGGGACCTGCCGGCGCGGCACGAGCCCCGTCGAGGATCGCCGTCTCGCCGGCGAGATGCTCGCGGACGCGAAAGAGCGCGCCGAGCACACGATGCTCGTCGACCTCGCACGCAACGACGTCCGGCGGGTCTCCGAGGCCGGTAGCGTCCGCGTCGAGGAGTTCATGAACGTGCTGAAGTACAGCCACGTCCAGCACATCGAGTCGACCGTGACGGGGACGCTCGCGGGGCGAGACGGCACGAACGGGGAGTATCCGGACGGCGCGGACGCGTTCGACGCAACCCGGGCGACGTTCCCCGCGGGGACGCTCACCGGCGCGCCGAAGGTCCGCGCGATGGAGATCGTCGACGACCTCGAACTGGAACCCAGAGGCGTCTACGGCGGCGGCGTCGGCTACTACTCGTGGTCCGGCGACGCGGATTTCGCGATCGTCATCCGCACCGCGACGGTCGACCGCAGCGGCGACGAGGACGTGATCTCAGTCCGCGCGGGCGCGGGAATCGTCGCCGACAGCGACCCGGCCGCCGAATACGAGGAGACCGAACAGAAGATGGGCGGCGTCCTCTCGGCGGTCGAGGCGATCGAAGAACCCCCCACAGATGAAGAACCGATCTCGGGGGAGGTGTCGCGATGACGCTCCGACTGCTCGTGATCGACAACTTCGACTCGTTCACGTACAACCTCGTGGAGTACTTTTCCGATCAGCGCGTCGACGGCGAGCCCGTCGAGGTGCTCGTGCGGAAAAACACCGCCGACCTCGACGAACTTCGCGACCTCGACCCCGACGCCATCGTCATCAGCCCCGGGCCGGGGCATCCGAAGAACGAGCGGGACGTCGGCGTGACGAACGAGGTCCTGACGACGCTCTCGGAGACGATTCCGACGCTCGGCGTCTGTCTCGGGCTCGAAGCCGCGGTGTACGCCTACGGCGGCGAAATCGGGCACGCGCCGGAGCCGATCCACGGCAAGGCCTACCCCGTCGACCACGACGGCCGGGGCGTCTTCGCCGGACTCGATCAGGGCTTTCAGGCCGGCCGCTACCACTCGCTCGTCGCCACCGACGTCCCCGACTGCTTCGAGGTGTCGGCGACAACCGAGCACGCGCTATCCGAGGAGACTGACGAGGCCGACGGGGGCGATGAGGCCGACGGGGGCGATGAGGCCGACGGGGCCGACACGGAATCGACCACCGAACTCGTGATGGGCGTTCGCCACCGCGAGTTCCCGATCGAGGCCGTGCAGTTCCATCCCGAATCGGTGCTGACGGGCGTCGGCCACGACGTCGTACGGAACTTCCTCGAAGAGTGCGTCTGCGGTGCCGAAGCGACGAGTGCGGCGCGGCCCTGAATCGAACTAATCCGCGTCGTCCTGTTATCCGAGACTCAGAGGACGTTGATCCCGAAGAAGGAGAGAATCAACAGCGCGCCGACGACGATCGCCGCGATGGTGACCAGCCGCCACGCGATTTTGAGGGCGATCCGACCGACTAACACGACGATCGCGATCGCGACGATCACGGCGAGCGCCTGACCGAGCGGTTCCGAGAGGAGTCCGCCGAGTTGCATCGGTGCGACCGTCGCGGTCGAGGCGAGTAGGGACAACATACACCCGGTATCATCCGACGCCGGAATAAGTCTGTGGGAGACGCAGATCGGTGAGGTGAAAACCGCAGTACCCGACCGGAATCGGCCGAATGATAATAATTCTGGTGGTTCGTTTGGTACGGTTCGTCTACCCGATTGACCGGCGCATCCGCATACGAGATTCGGCCCCGAAACTTCCGGGGATTGACAGCTAAAACCGTCCTCTAGTTCGGCTGGATAAGTACTGGACTGCGTCGCCTTCTCCCTGTTCGGATTCCACTTTCACTCCGGTCTGAGTAGCTTGATAATCACCGTCTGCGTACGACCGGTGGAAACGCAAACTCCATACCGACTGGGGTCACGGATAAGGTAATAATTATGATGTACCTACGGTGATGCCCGGATACCGAAGCCTTAACCGACCCGCCGCACTCACAAGACACCGTTACAATGACCGGAACTGAGCCACGCAATCGATTCGAAACCGTCCGGTGTGACCACACTGGACTGGAGGAACAGTAGATGAGCGACACGAACGTAGGCGCAGGCGACCTCGAACTCCCCGTCAAGCGGACCGACGGAGACACGCTCGAGGAGCGCCTCACGGCGAACGCCTACCACAACATTCTGCCCGCGCGCTACCTCCGCAAGGACGCCAACGGCGATCCCGTCGAGACGCAGGAGGATCTCTTCCCGCGCGTCGCGAAGAACGTCGCGCTCGCCGAGGCAGTCTACGAGGCCGAGCAGCGTGACGTCGACGTCACCGTCACGCCCGAGCAGCTGAAGCCCGGCCACCCCCGACGCGACGAACTCGCCGAAGACGTGTTCGGCAAGGGTGTCACCGCCGACGACGACGCCGAGACGTCGCTGTCGGTGTACAACGTCAACAAGTTCGCCTACGACACCGTGGTTCCGGAGCTCCCCGCGGAGATCCGCTCGGCGGTCGAGGACAAGCGCGAGGAGTTCGAGGAGCTGATGGAGGATCTGTCCTTTATGCCGAACTCCCCGACGCTGATGAACGCCGGCGACGAACTCCAGCAGCTCTCGGCGTGTTTCGTCGACTCTCCCGAGGACGACATCGACGACATCCACCAGACCGCCAAGGAGGCCGCGCAGGTCTTCCAGAGCGGCGGCGGGATGGGCTACGCCTTCTGGCGGCTCCGACCCTACGGCGACGCGGTCGGCTCGACAGGCGGCATCGCCTCCGGGCCGATCACGTTTATGCGGACGTACGACCAGCTCTGTGAGACGATCGCGCAGGGCGGCGCGCGCCGCGGGGCGCAGATGGGCGTGATGCGCGTGTCGCACCCGGACGTCATCCAGTTCCTCCACGCGAAGAACAAGGACGTCTCGCTGGCGAACACGCTCCGACTCAACGACCCCGACGACTTCACGCACAACTCCTTCGCCGATGCGCTCGAAGAGGCGCGCGAACTCATCGACGACGAGGGGCGCGTCCCCAAGCACCTCCGAAACGCCGTGGAGGGTCACCTCTCGAACTTCAACATCTCCGTCGGCGTCACCGACGACTTCATGGAGGCGCTCTTCGAGGGCGAGGAGTTCACGTTCACGAATCCACGAACCGAAGAGCCGCACGTCGCGACGCCCGAGACGAAGGAACTGTACGATATGTTCGGGCTCGGCGAGCACGTCGAAGTCGGCGAAGTCCTGTCAATTCCGGCCGAGAAGATCTGGGATCAGATCGTCGACGGCGCGCACGAGAACGGCGAGCCGGGCGTCATCTACCTCGAACGCGTCAACAAGCAGCACTCCTTCGACGTCGAGGAACATCCGGATCACCGGATCCTCGCGACGAATCCCTGCGTAACTGGTGACACGCTCATCAGCACAGAGGGTGGGCTTGTCCCGGCCGAAGAGCTATACGACCAAGGCGTCGCCCGCGACGTCGTGGTCGACGGTCGCTTGAGCGAAGACACGATCAAAGAGGCCAGTAGCGTCTACAAGACCGGAGAGAAGGACGTCTACAAACTCACAACCGCAGAAGGGTACGAACTCCGTCTCACGGCAGACCACCGTGTGATGACCGCCGACGGATGGATCGAAGCCAGCGAACTCGAACCGGGAGACACCGTTCACGTCCAGAACCGTAAGGGTGCATTCGGCCAGCACGGCTCGGCCGAAGAAGGCCGCGTCCTCGGATGGCTCGTCGGCGATGGCCACCTCAAGAACGGCGAAGAGCGTGCCGTGCTCAACTTCTACGACGAAGACAGCGAGGTCTCGGAGGCGTTCGCTGCCGACGTCAACGACGTCGTCCGCGAACCGATGGGGAACGGCGACTACGAGGTCGGCGTGAGCGAGATCGCCCGCGGCGACGACTACCGCGGCGCGACTGCCGTCGAACAACGGGTCCGCTCGGCGCGGCTCTACGAGTACGCCGACGAGGCCGGACTCGTCGAGGAGAAACTCCAGGTACCGAAGGCTGTCGAGCGCGGCAGCGAAGCGATGGCTCGCGGCTTCCTTCGCGCGCTGTTTAGTGCCGATGGACACGTCGCAGGTAACGTTGAGAAAGGAGTGTCCGTTCGATTGACGAGTACAAGCACTGATCTACTCAAAGAGGTTCAGCGCCTGCTTCTCAACTTCGGCATATTCAGCAAGATCTACGAAGATCGTCACAAACCCGGTGAAACCGAACTTCCCGACGGAAAGGGCGGCACCGCGGTCTACGAGACACAGGGCGATCACGACCTCGTGATCGCGAAGGACAACCTCGTTCGCTTCGCAGAGGAGATCGGCTTCCTGCTCGATTCGAAGACCGATACACTCGAATCTCGCCTCGACGATTACGATCACGGCCCCTACGCCGAACGGTTTGAGGCCACCGTCGACTCCGTCGAGCACGACGGTCACGAGGCGGTTTACGATCTCACCGAACCGGAGACGCACTCGTTCGTCGCGAACGGGCTTGTGGTCCACAACTGCGGTGAACAGCCGCTCGAAGAGTACGAGGCCTGTAACCTCGGGCACATCAACCTCTCGACGCTCGCGGATCTCGACGCGCCGGACTGGCGCGTCTGGTACGACGAACACGGCGACGAGTACGACGAATTCGAGGACGCCGTCGACGCCTTCCTCGAAGACGCCATCGACTGGGAGGAGTTCGACTACCGCATCGACCGCGGAACGCACTTCCTCGAGAACGTGGTCACGATGTCGGACTTCCCGGTCCCCAAGATCGAAGAGAAGGTCCGCGACATGCGGAAGATCGGCCTCGGCGTGATGGGACTCGCGCAGCTGTACATCCAGCTCGGCATCCAGTACGGGACCGAGGAGGGCAACGAGGTCGCCCAACAGCTGATGAGCCACATCAACCACACCTCGAAGTGGACCAGCCACGAACTCGCCGAAGAGCGCGGCGCGTTCAACGACTGGGCCGACTCGAAGTACGCCGACCCGACCGAATATCGCGAGTGGTTCGAGCACCACACCGGCCTCGACGCCGACGAGTGGGAAGACGGCTTCCCGATCCGCAACCACAACACGACGACCGTCGCGCCGACGGGCACGACCTCGATGGTCGGCAACACGACCGGCGGGATCGAGCCGATCTACAACGTCGCCTACTACAAGAACGTCTCCGACGACGTGCAGGGCGACGAGATGCTCGTCGAGTTCGACGACTACTTCCTTCGTGTCCTAGAGGCCAACGACATCGACGTCGACGCGGTGAAGAAGGAGGCCCAAGAGCAGATGGCCGCAAACGAGTTCGGCGGCGTCTCCTCGCTGTCGACCGTTCCGGACGCCATCTCCGAACTGTTCGTCGTCACCGGCGACCTCTCGGGCAAGCAGCACGCGGCCGTGCAGTGCGCCACCCAAGAGGGCGTCGACTCGGCCATCTCGAAGACCTGTAACTTCCCGAACTCCGCGTCGAAAGAGGACATGGACGAGGTGTACCGCTACATCTACCGCAACGGCGGGAAGGGCGTGACCGTCTACCGCGACGGCACGCGCTCGAAGCAGGTGCTGACGACCCGCGCGAAGAACGCTGACTTCGCCGACGAGGGCGAAGCCGCGGAGACGCTCGTCGAGCAGATCGAGGAGGTCTTCGGCGGCCTCGAGGGCTTCCTCGACAACGAGAACGTCCAAGCCGCGCTCGACGAAGAGGTCGAACGCCTCCTGTCGGCGGCGGACGGCCAGCCGGATCTCGGCAAGAAGCGACCCCGGCCTGACGTCCTCCACGGCGTCACCCAGCGCATCGACACGGGGTACGGAAAGCTCTACGTCAACATCAACGAGGACGAGCACGGCCAGCCGTTCGAGCTGTTCGCGAACATCGGTAACTCCGGCGGCTTCACCGCCTCCTTCACCGAGGCGCTCGCGAAAACCATCTCGACAGCCCTCCGATCGGGCGTCGATCCGAGCGAGATCGCCAGCGAACTGCAGGGCATCCGCAGCCCGAAGGTCGCTTGGGACAAAGGCGAGCAGATCAACTCCATCCCGGACGCCATCGGCACGGCAATGCGTCGCTATCTCGACGGCGAGATCGACAAGGGCTACCCGCAGCAGCAGAACCTCACCGAACTCTCCGGCGACGCCGACGCCGACGTGAGCGCGTCGGCGGGACGGGAGACCGACGGCGGCGCGGCGGTCGACGTCGGCGACGCCAACGTCAGCCCCGACGCCGAAACCGACGACGGGACGCCAAAGGGCGGCGCGCCGGACGCGACCGACGACCTCCTCGCGGCGGGCGAGAGCCCCGAGTGCCCCGAGTGCGGTAGTATGTCGCTGTACTACTCCGAGGGCTGCAAGACCTGCGAGTCCTGCGGCTGGTCGGAGTGTTGAGCGGGGGACGCAGGATCGACACGACGCTTCGGTGACTGATCCACACGACGCTTCGGTGACGAGTCGGCCGCTGCGGACGGTTTTGAAACGCGAACTTTCTTGGTAGTTGCGAGCGCCGAGTCTGGCGTGACCGATCCGGATGAACCGGGCGGGGCCGAAACCCCTGACGAGGGGGTGGAAACGCTTCCGGGGCGACCCTGCCCGATCTGCGAGCGCTCGATGGCCCACCGCCACTGCAAGTACATCTGTCCGGAGCACGGCGTCATCTACGACTGCAGCGATACATTCTGGTAGTCTGATAGTTCATTTTCCGAACAGTCGAATAGGGGTATATGAGTCTACTGGCCGTTTTTTCTGGTTCAGTTTGATTTCCTTTCAGATCGGCACGAAGCGTTATATGAGTCCGGTCCGTCCATTAGGTGACAGATGTGTGGCCCGACGGCACCGCGACGAGACGCCCTGAACTGTGATACGTAACGATGGTCAAACAAGAACAGGTCCGACAGAGCAAGGAGATCCAGCGTCGAACGGGCAAGACCTTCCACCTCGCGACGCGAGTCCTCCCCGAGCGCGTCCGCCACGCGACGTACGTGCTGTACGCGTTCTTCAGAGTGGCCGACGAGGTCGTCGACGCGGCCGACACGGCACCGCCGGCCGAACAGCGTCGCCGACTCGAAGAGCTTCGCCGACAGGCGCTCGGGCGCGAGGAGAGCGACGACCCCGTCCTCGTCGCCTTCGCGGAACTCCGCGAGCGCTACGACATCGACGAATCCGACGTCGACGTGTTCGTCGACGCGATGCTCGCCGATATCGAGAAAGATCGCTACGAGACCTACGAGGAGTTGGAGGCGTATATGGACGGGTCCGCAGCCGCCGTCGGGCGGATGATGACCCAGATTATGGAGACCCCGGAGGCCGAGCGCGCGCTGCCGCACGCGACCGCGTTAGGCGAAGCCTTCCAGCTCTCGAACTTCCTCCGAGACGTCCGCGAGGACGTCATCGAGCGCGACCGCATTTATCTCCCGAGAGAGACCCTCGACGAACACGGCGTGACCGAAGCACAAGTGCTGAACTTCGAGTACGACGAGAACTTCCGCGCGGCGATGGAGTCCGAGCTGCAGCGGACCGAGGCGCTCTACCGCGAGGGCGTGGAAGGAATCCGGTATCTCCCCGAGGACTGCCAGTTCGCCGTGGTGCTCGCCGCAGTGCTCTACGCCGATCACCACCGCGAGATCCGCAAACTGGACTGCGACGTCCTCTCGACGACGCCGTCGCTGTCGACGTCGCGAAAACTGCTGCTCCTCGCGAAGACCCGGCTTTACTGGGCGATCAACCCCGACCCGGTGGCCGTCTTCCGCCGCGTCAGCGTCGTCCCGTACCCCGACGACGGCGATGCGGCCGGCGAACCCGGCCACTCGGGGCCCTCGACCGACCGAACGTGGTTTCCGTGGTCCGCCGGCGGCGTCGGCGGTCGCCTCTCCGGGTGGATCCGCGGATTCACCGAATAGCGCGCCCGTCAACGGGCGAACGGCGTCGCCGACTCCTACCGACTGGCGAACACCCTCGCCGATTCCTCCCGACTGGCAGAGGCCGTTGCCAACTCCTCCCGACTGGACCGTCGTCGACTCACCGTTTTCGATCCGTCGACGACTCCTCGCGAGCGGGACGAATCCACAAAAAGCCCAAAAGCGGCGCGTCGAATCGGTCGGTTTTGAGCAATCCGAGCCCGAACAGCGCCGCGAACGCGACGGGGATCCAGTTGCCGAACCACGCGTTGATGCCGCCCCAGAGGATCACGAACGACACGAGGTCGTCGAGCAGGAACTCGCAGTCGTCGAGTCGGTCGCGGAGCGCGCGGCGGTCGTACCCCCAGTCGAGGGCGACGACTGCGAGCGTGGCCGAGACCACCCACCCGGCGTAGTTCGACAGCGGAACGCCGTAGAACGCACCGCCGTTCGGGTACACCCAGAAGCCGAGCGCGACGGCCCCGGGATCGAGGACGACGTCCATCGTCAGCACCGCGGCGATCACTGCGAGGAGGCGGACGCCGGTCCGTGCGGCGCGCTCGCCCAAGAGGAGCAGACAGAGCAGGTACGCGTTCATCACGAGCGGGATGAAAAAGACCGGTAGCCCGAGCGGGACCCCGGCGACGATCGGCCCGAGATCGACCCCGTAAAAGAACTCCCCGTACGGAATCCCCGTGTGGACGCCGAGGTACTCGATGCCGTACGCGTACAGCGTCAACGCGCCGACGCCCGCGGCCGCTCGCCGGTCGGTAATCGGGAGGACGCCGACGACGAGCGGCGAGCGCATCACGAGCGTCCCGAGGAGGATCAACAGTCCGTTGAACGCCAGTGGTTCGGGGAGCAGTCCCTCGGCACTGGCCAAGAGGAGAACGATGCCGTTGAGCGGGAAGAACACCGAGATAGTGAAGCGGTTCTCGCGGACGAGTCGTTCCAGTCGGGTCTCCCACTCGGCCCGCGTTCGAGGTATTCGAGTCGTTAGCGAGTCGCCTTCGGCCGTATCGCCCCGATCAGGCATACACGAGCCTCCAGAGCCCGCCCATCGTCAAGAGCGCGCCGACGGCGGTGTTCACGATCGGATACCACCAGTAGGCCCGCTCGACGTCGACGTCGGCGCGGTAGATGGCGAACACGAGCGCCGGATAGGCGACGAGGAGCGCCCCGAACCTGACGTCGACGAGTCCGAAGACGATCGCGGCGGCGAGCCAGCAGGCGAGGCAGTACGCGAGCGTGCGCCGCTCGCCGAGGTACGTCGCCGTGGTTCGGATCCCGGCCGCTCTATCGGGTTCGATGTCTGGGATCGCCGAGAACGTGTGCATCCCCATCGTCCAGAGCCACGCGCCGGCGACCGCCGCGAGCGGGGGATGCGCGCCGGCGACCGTTGCGTACGCGGCCGCGCCCGGGAGGATGTAGAGGCCGTTCGACACCGAATCGAGAAACGGCGTCGTCTTGAAGCGCAGCGGTGGCGCGGAGTACTCCAGACCGAGGAGGAAGAACCCGAAGAGATACGGCCACGCCGCGAGCGGGGCGACGGCGAACGCGGCGACACCGAGCACCGCCGACGCCGCGATCAGAACGGCGAGTATCGGATCCCCCTGCCAACGGGCCTCCCGGTCGTCTTTCTTCGGGTTGTCGGCGTCGACGTCGGCGTCAAAGATGTCGTTGACGCCGTAGAGGAAGACGTTGGCGGGAAACAGGAAGTACGCGAACAGGCCGATCGTCACCGGCGTCACCAAGTCCGCGGTCGTCTCCGCACCGTAGGCGATCCCGACCACGACGGGGCCGGCGAGGTAGAACCAAAACCGCGGCCGCGACAGCGTCAACAGGTACCTGAATCGCCCCGTCACTCCCGCGAGGGGGGTCCGAGCCGTCATTCGCTCGTCCTCCCCGGGAAACGCTTCGCAGTCATCCGCTCAATCGATCCGTTCGGCCATCGCCTCGGCCGTGAGTTGGCCGCTGATCAGACACATCGGGACGCCGATACCGGGCGTCGTGAACGACCCCGTGAAGTACATCCCGTCGACTTCCGTGGAGTGATGCGGCGGTCGGAACAGCGCCGTCTGTCTGAGCGTGTGCGCGAGGCCGAGCGCGGTCCCGTTCGTGCTGTTGTATCGATCGGCGAAGTCGTTCACGCAGAAGGACTCCTCAACGACGATGCGGTCGCGGAGGTCGACGCCGGTGTTCTCTGCGATGTCGTCCAACACGAGTTCTCGGAACTCCGCGCGCAGTTCCGGGGTGTCTTCGAGACCCGCGGCGATCGGCACGAGCGCAAAGAGGTTCGAGTGGCCCTCCGGCGCGACGCTGTCGTCGGTCTCGGAGGGAACGCAGAGGTAGTACGCGGGATCTTCGGGCCACGCCGGGTCGTCGAAGATCTGCTCGAAATGTTCGTCCCAGTCGGTCGGGAGGACGAGCGTGTGGTGCTCCAGCGGCTCGACGTCGCCCTCGACGCCGAGATAGAGCAGGAACGCGGAGGGCGCGTAGGTTCTCGAGTCCCAGTAGTCCTCGTCGTACTGGCGCTTCTCGGGCGGAAGCAGTTCCATCTCGGTGTGTCGGTAGTCGGCGTCGCTGACGACGTAGTCGGCGTAGAACTCTTTTTCCTCATCCGTCCGAACGACGAACGCACCCTCGCGACCCCGGATCTCGGTGACCGGCGCGTCGGTCCGGAAGTCGACGCCGAGTTCCTCGCCGAGGGCGACGATGCCGTCGACGACGCCGCCGAGGCCGTTCTCGGGGTAGTAGACGCCCATATTGAAATCGACGTGACTCATCAGGTTGTACAGCGCGGGCGTGTTCGTCGGCGCGCCGCCGAGAAAGACCAGCGTGTACTGCATAATCTGCTGGAGCTTCGGATGGTCGAAGTACTTCTCGACGTGACCCTGCATCGACCCGATCAGCGAGAGGCCCCGAGCCTGCTTCGCGACGTCCCAATCCAAGAAGTCCCGGATCGACGTCCGATCCTCGTAGACGAAGTGCTCCATTCCGACCTCGTAGTTCGTTTTCGATTTCTCCAAGTAGTCGTCGAAGCGCTCGCCCGCGCCGGGTTCGTAGGACTCGAAGACCTGCCGGTTCTGTTCGAGGTCCGGGAGCATATCCACCCGGTCGCCGTCTTTGAAGAAGATCCGATAGTGGGGATCGAGCCTCGTGAGGTCGTAGTAATCCGACGGTTCGTGGCCGAAGTGCCCGAAGAACCGCTCGAAGACGTCGGGCATCAGATACCACGAGGGACCCATATCGAAGCGGAACCCGTCGACTTCGAGTCGACTCGCTCGCCCGCCGAGTTGCTCGTTCTTTTCTACGAGCGTCACGTCGGCACCCGCACCGGCGAGATAGCAGGCCGTCGAGAGACCGCCGAAACCGCCACCGACGACGACGACGTCCGCGCCGTCGAGCGAACTGAGATCCGAGAGCGCATCCATAGCGCTACTGTGGAGCGTGAGGGGTATAAATCGGCTGGCCAGATCCCGTCACTGGATGGGGGCACGCGACGACAGGGAGACGAGAACGGAACTGTTATTAATTTATGCCGTTGGGTTAATAGTATGAGGAAGTTCTCTCGGCTCGGAGCCGGTGCGACGCTTGTGCTCGTCGGGTTGTCGGCGCTCGCGCTCGCCAGCGACGTGACGAACGCCGGAAAACTCGTCGGGATCTCGTGGGTTGCGTTCCTCGCAATGGCGTTGGCGGCCCCCCTCGGGGCGAAGACAGTGGGTGACAGCGCCGGTGCGTTAGTCTGGGGGTACGGGCTCGCCGCGGGCGCGATGGTGACCAGCGCGGCCGTCTTCTTGGTCCCGCAAGCGATCGGCCAACATCCCCAGTGGGGCGGGTTCGGCGTGGCGTTCGGCCTCTTGGCCGGGTTCGCCTCTCACACGGTCGGCCACCGATTGGCGCATATGGATCTCCCGATGGACCGCACCGTCGCAGAGTTGACCGCCCACGCGCTCTCGGCGGGGGCGATCATCGGGATCATCTACGGCAATATGCCCGAACTCGGCGCGCTGCTCGGCCTCGCAATCGTCTCGCACAAGGGCCCCGCAGGATATGCGGCGGCCCGCCGGCTCTCGGCCGCCGGACGCGACTGGTCGATACTCTTGCTCCCGGCGACGGGCGTCGGCCTCACGGGTCTCGCCTCCTCGATGATCGCGCTCCCCGCGGCGGGACCGGTTCGCGGACTCGTCTTCGGCTTCGCCGCCGGCGTGTTTCTGCACGTCGCGATGGACTTCCTCCCCCGCTGTGAGATCGGCAGCGAGATCCACGATCTCCTCTCCGTTACGGGCGACGCGCACGCACTGCTGGATCGACTCCGCGTTCACGCCGTCGCCTCGACTTCCCTCGGCGGCCTCGTCGTCCTGCTCGCTTGGCTCGTGATCGCCTGATACTGAATCGGCGCGACGGCGGTGAGACGTCGATCGGTGAGTCGGCGACAATGAGTCGGCGACGGTGAGTCGACGCCGACGGGGCGGTAGCGGGCGCGTATTTTTCACCCGGCGCGTCGTGTCGACGGTATGAACGCTCGCGCAGTCGTGCTGGCAGTCGCAGCCGGAATCGCCGCCTTTCTTTTGAGTGCGATCGCAGTGATCGAACTGCTGCTCCCGACGATGGAGTTCTCGGTATTCGTCGCGCTTCCCGTGGGTCTCTTCGTGGGAGCCGCCGTCACCGCGCTCGTCTTGTTCGCTTACGGCGACGGCGGCGGGTCACGCGCGCTCGCGAACGCGGTCGGGACGTTCGCAATCGCGTTCCTCCTCGCGTTCGCCGCGCTGCTGTTCGTCGTCGGTATCGGCGCGGTCGTCTCGCTCCTCGTCGCGATGATCGTCGGCGTGGCCGTGGCCGTGGCTGTAGCCGTGCGCGGCCGATAGGTCCTAAATAAAAAGACGTCGCCGGCGCGTCAGCCGAGGATGTACCGCATCCACGGATAGCGTTCGATGAGCGGTTCGCCGCCGACCTCGTACTGCTCGATGTAGGCGTCGAGGCCGAGGATCCGCCCGGCACCGAAGGCCGCCACCGAGAGGAACACGAGCATGTACGCGAAGTCACCGTTGATGTACCCGTGTGAGACCTCCCAGTTCCCGAGGTAGAACATCAGCATCATGAACGCGCCCCAGAACGCGGCGAGGCGCGAGAAGGCCCCGACGATGAGGCCGAGGCCAATGAGTAACTCGCCCCACGGGACGGCGATGTTAACGAAGTCGACGAACACGGGGTTTTGACCCATCGCGACGAACAGCCCTGCGACCGGACTCCCGTTTGCCGGCGGCGCGTTCTGGAGATAGCCTGCGGCGCTGAAACCGCCCGAAAGGACCTTACTGATACCACTCTGGAAGAACGCCAAGCCCATCATCAGCCGAAGTGCGAGGATGAACCAGACGCTGAGGGTGTGTAGCTTACCGTCTGCCGTGAACCCACCGACCGTGCTTGTGAGTCTTACTTCTTGGGTAGACATAGTGTACACCTGATGCTCATCTGCCTATCTTAAAAATATAAGCCCGCGGTTACCAGTTCCTGAGACTCATCCCGACACATTCGGTGTTGCTTGGGCTACCCGCCGGACCGCGACAGACAGGTCGGTTACGGGCATAAGAGACGACCCTCGGAACAGCGACGAGAGACGACTCCCCGTTACAGCGACAAGTGTTTACCGACCGCGCGAGAGTAGCCGTCGATGGCATCACTCCCCGTCGAAATTCTCTACGGCCTCTATCTCGGCGTGCTGACCGGACTCGTCCCGGCGCTCATCGCGTGGGTGCTGGGGTTCGGATTCAAGTACTTCACCGGCATCACCATCCCGGGGCTCGGGGTCGTCGCGCTGGGAGTCACCATCGCCGGACTCAACGGCGGCCTCCTCGCGCTCGCGGACCCGTCGCTCACGGGCTCGACGAACCAGCTCAGACTCACTATCGCGCTCCTCGTCGTGCTGATGGGGACGCTGTACGCCCACGGGCAGGGGGATAAAATGGGCGCGTCGCTCCCGAAGCGCGTCAGCCTCCGCGACCTCACGAAGCGAACGCTCTCGGCGGACGTGGTCGAACTGGTCGGCGGCCGCGGTCAAGTCGAGATCGGGGTCGTCGGCGACGTCGGCGACATCGAGGGCTACCCGCCGCTCTCGGCGGCGCTGCGGCAATCGATCCGCGAGGAGACGTGGCGCTTCCCCGCGGATCTCCCGCTCCCGGAACTGGAGACGCGCGTCGAGACGGCACTCAGGACCGAGTACGACCTCCTCGAAGTGTCGGTGACGCTCGACGAGCGCGCTCGCGCGACGGTGATTGCGGCCCCGCCGACCAGCGGCCTCTCGAAACATCTCCGCCCCGGCGAGCGGGCGGTTTCCGTCGACGCCTTGGTGCCGACCGGCGCGGCACGCGGCGACGAGGTGACCATCTTCGCCGGCGGTGAACGGTTCGATGCCCGCCTGCTCGGGGTCCTCGACGCCGAAGCCGACGCGGAATCGCCGGCGGCGACAGCGGCCGGTGCCGACGATCCGGACGCCGCGACCGACGGCGGCGAAGCGACCGCCGCGAACGACGCCGACGGGGTGGACGCCACGATCGAGCAGGCGGCCGGCGGCCTCGCGCGGGCCACGGTTGCGGTACCGCGTCAGTCGGCACAGCGGCTCGTCGGGACCGACTCCGTTCGCCTCACCGTCGGATCGCGGGGGAGCCGACGCGAGTTCGAGCTGGTCGGGCTGCTCCGCCGTGCCGGAAAGCGATTCCGTCGGTTCACGGTCGGCTCCGGGAACACGCTGGCGGGATCGACGCTCGGCGACGCGGCCGTGCGCGACGAGTACGGCGTCGTCGTCCTCGCGGTCAGAACCGAGGGGTCGTGGGCGATCGTCCCCCGCGGGACGCAGCAAATCACCGCCGGCGACGACCTCCTCGCCGTGGGCAGCAAGGCAGATCTCGACGCGTTCGGGGAGGTGGTGGCGTGAGCGTCACGGCGCTGATCGCCGCGGACGCACCGCCGACGCTCCAAGTTGGCACGGACGCACCACCGACGCTCCAAGTCGGCACGGACGCACCGCCGACGCTCCAAGTCGGTGCCGGTCTCACCGACGATCCGACGGTCGTCGGCGCGGTGTTTCAGGTCGTCGGGCTCGCGGCGACCGCGGCGATTCTCGCGGCTGTCGCGGCGATCGTCTACCGGTGGTACACCCGCGAGGAGATCCCAGCGTGGCTCGCGACGCTCGTCGGCGCGTCCGGTGTCGCACTGTATCTCAACGCTGTCGGGCTGTTCCAGCAGGCCGTCGGCTCGAATTCGGGGGATATCTTCGATCCGATGACCGTCCTCATCAACGCCGCGACGCTCGTTGCGGCGATCGTCGTCTCTCCGGCGGGGCGCGTCGTCGGCGACAGGATCGCGACGAGCGTCTTCGCCATCGTCGGCGCGCGCGAACTCGACACGGAGGTCAGTCGGCTGGTCAGCAACGTTGGCCGCGTGCGTGCGATCGAACTCCCCGCGGACGCTGACGACGTCGGCGACATCGAGGGCTACGAACCGGTTCCGTCGGCGACGAAAAGCGATCTCGCCGGCAAGACGCTGCTCGTGCCCCGACGCCTCCGCGGCGACGACCTCAGAGAACGGGTCGTCGCGCGGATCAAGGAGGACTACGGCGTCGGATACGTGGACCTCGAACTCGACGACAACGGCACCGTGACGACCCTCGCGCTCGGGCGGCGCGTCGCGGGGCTCGGGACGACCCTCGCGCCCGGCTTCGCGGCCGTCGCAGTTCGCGCCGATCCCGGGGTGGGCGCGTCCGCGGGCGACGCGGTCCAGCTGTGGCGGCGGACGACCGCCGACGACGGCACCGAGACGGCGACCCGCGTCGCGAGCGGCGAACTCCGCGCGTCGAACGACGACGTCGCCACCGTGATTCTCGACGAGGCCGACGCGGCCGCCCTCGATCCGAACGAGTCCTACCGGCTCCTGACGCTCCCGACGGACCCCGGAGCCGAACGGGAGTTCACCGCGCTTCTCCGGGCGGCCGACGAGACGATGGACGTCGTTACCGTCGACGCCGGAAGCGACCTCGACGGGGCGACGCTCGGCTCCGTGGACGCGACCGTCGTCGCGGTCCATAGCGGCGGGGCGATCGAAGCGATTCCCCCCAGAGGCCGGGCACTGTCCGACGGCGACGCGCTCTATCTCGTCGCTCGGCCGGAACGGCTCCGCAAGATCGCCCAGCGTGCGACCGCGAAGACGGGTGACGAGCCAGCGGCGACGGACGCGACGGCCCCCGGCGACCCGACGGCGTAACGCTCAACTCCTCCGGGGCGCGAGAGGTGGTATGGACACGGTCACGTGGCGACTTTTCGCCGACCTCGCAGAGGTCGCGGGCGGACGAGAACACACAGTCTCAGTCGATTCTGACAGCACCGTCGGGGACGCGCTGGACGCGCTCGTCGCCGAGTGCGACGGGCTCGGCGATCGGATCCTCGACGGCGACGCGCTCGTCGACGACGTGAATCTGATGCAGAACGGGACGCCGGTCTCGCTCGACGCGGCGCTCGACGACGGCGACGAACTCGCGATGTTCCCGCCGGTGACCGGCGGATCGCGACGGTAACAAAATGGATGCGACGGGAGCAGGCTGAATCACGCTTCCGGAAACGCCGGCCTCGACGACGATAACCAGACGACGACAACCCGACGACGACAACCCGACTACGACAGCCACTCCTCCGGCTTGGTGTCGTAGTCGATGTCGTCGGCCTCGATACGGGCTCGCAAGTCGTCGCCGAGCTCGAACGTCTCGAACGCCTCCCCGTCGAATCGGATTCGGACGCCGACCTCTGTCGGTTCCGGTTCGCGGTCGCGCCGTCTGGCGACCTCGACGTCGTGCTCGTCGTACTCCTTCCGAATCGTCATCAGGTTCACCGGCCGACCCCACAGTTCGTGGACGCGTTCGAGGACGTCGCGGGCCTGCTCGATGTCGAGCATAATGCCGTTGTAGCGGTGTCCCAACAGCAACTCCCCGCGGTTCTCGAAGTTGTCGTCAAAGACGGCGACCGTCGGCTTCCCGAAGTTCGTGAACTGCAGGAGCAGCTTCTTTTTCACGTCCGCCGGATCCGTCGACGCGACGCGGAAATCGCCCGTCGAGCGCGTGTATTCGTAGGTGAAGTAGTGGTTTGATTCGACGAACTCCGCGGAGAGGAACGCGTCCACGAACGTCACGTCGTTGTGGCTCTCGCGGATCGCGCGCATCCGATCCCAGCCGACCGTCTTTTCGACGTCGGCGATCGCTTCCTCGACGCTGTCGTACGCCGCGCCGTCGAAGACGTACCGCGAGAGCTCTTCGAGTTCGTCGCGCCTGATCCGCCCGAGGAAGCCCCGGTTCTGCGGTTTCACGAGCGAGAAGTGCCGCTCGGCGAGGCCCTCGTAGGTGAGCACCTTCCACGGGTAGCGCTCGATGTCGACGGCGTCGGGGTCGGTCAGCGCGCGATCCAGCGTCTCCCAGTCGACGCGCGGGTCGTCCTCGGGGAGCGCTGCCAAGTCTGCGAGCGTGTCGCGGGTGACGGTCGCGATCGGTTCGGGAGGATCGAGGAGTCGCTGGACCGTCTCGAAGTCGATGACGTCGTGGAAGTTCCGCCACGTGATCCCCTCGACGCGGAGGAGTTTCTCGGCGATTTCCCGCCGGTTGGTCGTGTTCTCGACGTATTCCCAGAGTTCCTTGCCCAGTTTGTACGGATTGAGCCCCGGCGACCCCAACACGCGCGATTGGTGGTCGGCGTAGGTGACGAACTCGTCGGTGTCGGCGAAGCGCTCGTCGCCCATCATCAGCGACTCCCAGTAGGCCGCCCATCCCTCGTTCATCACTTTCGTCATCTTCTGCGGGGCGAAGTAGTACGCCTCGCGGCGGAGGACGTCGAGCACGTCCATCTGCCACGGCTCCATCTCGACGGCCTCGCCGGATTCCTCGTCGTAGACGGTGCCGTGCTCGCGGAGGAAGCCGAGGACGTCCGCGCGCGGGCGATCGAGCGCAGCGGCCGCCGCCTCCGCGTCGGCGAGGTCGTCGAGCCACGCGTCGTCGAAGACGGCGTCGCGGACCGAATCGGAGAGGCGAAGCGAGTCGAGTCGCTCTCGCAGGTCTTCGGGCTGCGTCCGCTCGCCGTCGCGGTCGGCCGCGAGCGGCCGGTGTTGGTCGATCGTATCCTCCAAACAGGTCACGGCGTCGACGAAGCGCTCGACGGCCTCACGGTCGACGTCGGGGTCGTCGATGTACCGCTGAACCGTCTCGGCGTGCCGTTCCAGCATCGCCGCGGCGTCGAGGTCACCGTCGCCGCTGAAGCGGCCGAACCACTCGTTGTTCCGGAAGAAGTCCGCGTGCGCCTCGACGTGCGTGATGACCGCTTTCTGGTCGGCCAGCGAGTTCGACTCCTGTAAGAAGGCGTGGCTTGGATCGTCGTTGTTGACGATCTCGAAGGCCTTGCCCATCCCGAACTGATCCTGCTTGCGCTGGCGGTCGTAAGTCATTCCCCATCGCCAGTGCGGGTAGCGGCGCTGGAAGCCCCCGTAGGCGATGAGCTGATTCATCTCGTCGTGGTCGACGATCCAGTAGTTCACCGGGTATGGATCGAGTCCCAGTTTTCTCGCGAGCGCTCTGGCCTCTCGAACCGGCTCGTCGAGCCGGTCGGCCACGGCGCGCGCGACGTTCCTGAGGCGTCGTAGATTGGTTGCCATACGGTAGCTCTCCCTCGTTAGGTCTCCCCTGCCGGTTTCGCGGTCACCTTCGAGGACGCGGGCTGGAGGATCTCGTAGATCGCGCCGGTGACGTCCTCGCGGGACTCGACGGTCGCGACGACGACGTCGCCGTCGTCCTCGAAGGCGCGGCCGACTTCCTCGGCGTGGGTCGCGTTGATCGCGGTCCCGCCGGGTTGCGTTTCCACGTAGGCGTGGCGGTTCGCGGGGATCTCCCGCATCAGCGGGATCACCCGTTCGGTCGTGTCGTTCGAGGAGTTCTCCGAGTCGCCCGCGGCGAACACGTAGCGGTTCCACTCCGCGAAGGGGTACTGTGCTTCTAAGATTTCCTTGGCGAGTTCGTACGCGCTGGAGATGCGCGTCCCGCCGCCCGAGCGGATCCCGAAGAACTCCTCGCGTTCGACCTGCCACGCGTCGGCGTCGTGGGCGATGTAGACGAACTCGGCGTTGTCGTACTTCCCCTGTAAATACCAGTCCAGCGGGGTGAACGTCCGCTCGACGAGTTCGCGCTTCGTCTCCCGCATCGACCCCGAGACGTCGCGGATGTTGACGACGACGACGTTCTTCTGTTTCTTCTCCTCGATCTCGGGGTGGCGGTAGCGCTCGTCGTCGCGGCGGAACGGGACTTCGCGCAGGCCGTCGCGGCGGATGCGTTGGACGGTCCTGGTCCGGTCGATCTCCCGTTTCATCTCCTCGAAGGAGGTCCACGTGCCGCGTTCCTCCTCGGGGATTTCGTCCCATTCAGCCTCGACCCACGCCAGCGAGACGAGGATGTTCTCCTCCCGGCACCAGCGGTAGACGGACCGCGGCGTCTCGCCGTCGACTTTCATCGCCTCGCGGACGAACGACTCGTCGAAGTCGGTCGCGAGCTTTCGCTTGAGTCCCTGTTTGAACAGCCGCTCGAAGTCGAGCGTGCTGTTCGGGCCGGTCCGGGTGACGTCGGTGAAGTCGCCTTCGATCTCCTCGATCACCTTCTTGCCCTTCGGTTCGAGGTCCAAGCCGAGTTCCTCGTCGAGTTCTTCGGCGAACTCCTCGGGATCCATCTCGTAGTACTCGTGTTCGCCACCCTCCTCGCCCGGCTGGCCATCCTCGTCTCCGTCCCCGTCGCCGTCGCCCGGTTGCGCCTGCGGTTGACCCACCGGTTGGCCGACGTCCGGGGTTCCGCCCTGTCCCTGCCCGACGCCGCCGCGGTCCAGCCGGTCGTACTGGAACTCCGGGAGGTCGACGACCTTGATAGGGATCTTGATCTGATCCGACTCTGAGCCGCTGAGGTCGCCGTACCGAATGAACGACTGGAGATCCTCGCGGCGCTCCTCGCCGACCTCTCGGAACCGTTCGAGGTCCTCTCTCAGTCCCATCTTTCACGCACCCCTCGTTTCAGTCCCATCGCTCGCGCACCTCCCGCATCACGGCGCGGCTCGTCAGCTCCGCCGACGCCTCGGTGTAACCGCGGTCGACGAGCGCGTCGATCGTCTTCCCCTTCAACCGCGCCGTCTCGGTGTTCGCCGGCGGGTCGTTCCACTGCGCGGGGTCGAAGTCCTCGTAGCGACGGCGGACGTCGCCCCACCCGTGGGCCGAAAGCACCGACTGGATGACCGGGATCTCCGAGAGGTCGACGTCGTCGACGGCGAAGCCCTCGTCGCGGTTCTGCCACGCGTACCGGTTCAGCGCGGTGATGATCTTCTCGCGGCGGAAGCGCTTGACGGTCTCAGTCGGCTCGCTCCCGAGGTAGGCGTCCTCGTCGAACTGACCGAGCTCTTCGATCTCGAAGAGCTTCATCCGGAGCGGGTCGGGATCGACGGGGCCGCGGTCGGTCTCGATCTGCTCGTCGCCGTCCCACGCGTACACGTGCTCGACGTACTCGGCGACCGTCTCGCGTTCGACCGAGTGGTCCGCGAACAACGCCGCGAGCACGTCCGATTCTTGCTTGTCGCGGACGTACTCGCGCGCCATCGACGCCCGACCCTCGTACTCGGTGCGCTCCGCCCGCGAGAACACGGGCGCGTCCTGCAATCGCTCGACCATCGCGTCGAGGACGTCGTCCGGGAGCACGACACGCTCGACGGCGAGGTCGGGGTGCCAGCGGTCGGTCTCCTCCTGTAACAGCTCCGCGACCACGTCGCGGGTGAACGTCACCGGGATCCCGTGTGCCCCCTCGTGTTCCCGGTCGAACTCGAACGCGCCGATCTCCGTCCGATCGCCGTTCTCTTCGAGGTAGCCGGCGTCGAACAGCCGCGCCTTCTCCAGCAGGTCGTAGCCGGACGGAACGTCCTCGCTGTCGAGACGCGTCAGGACACTGTACATCGCTGCGGCCGAGACGGCGTGTGGTGCGAGCTCTCGGCGTCGCACGTCGCCGGGGCCGTTCCGCACGTCGACGGCGAGCGGGGCGCGGACGCGCTCGCGGAGCTCCTCTTCGCCCTCGACGTCCCAGACCGACGTCTCGTCGGTGAGTTCGCGCCGGATCAGCTCGGCTTCGAGCGAGACCGTCGTGAGGTAGCGGAACTCGTGTTTGTCGAGGCGGCGCTTGAGCGCCTTGAGCGGGTCGTGATCGTTACGATCGGCGTACTTGTCGAGTTCGGCGTCCAGATCGGGGTTCGAGATGATGAGTAGCTGCGAGTCCACGTCCATCCCGATCCCCTTGTCGAGTTTCACGCGGCCCTCGTCGGGCACGTTCAGGAGCTTCTGGAGCAGATCGGCGTGCTGGGAGGCGTCCTCGACGATGGTGAGGAGCCCGTTGCCCTGCGAGAGCACGCCGTCGTAGCTGAACGCCTGCGGGTTCTTCCGGCCGCGGGAGTCGAGCTCGCGGAGCATCCCCGGCATCCACGACCCGACGAGCCGCTCCTTCGGCGTTCCGTCGTCCTCGGAGTGGAGGACGCCGATCCCGCTGCCGACGTCGACGACGTAATTCTTGACGCGCAGATGCGCGGGATCTGTCACCACCGAGAACAGCTCGTCGGTGCCGTTTCGCCGGTAGCGTTCCTCGAGGAGGTCGTACGCTTCCCGCGAGAACGGGTCCAGTTCCTGCTCGACGGCGATCGGCACGTGTTCGTCCGCGGACTCGTTCAGCGCCGCCAACAACTCTCGGCGGACCTCGGCGGGGAATACCGAGAGGGGGTGGGCCTGCACCGGGCTCTCGTACCAGTCGGCCTCCCGCTCGGTGCCGGTCGTCTCGCCGCCGTAGGAGAGCCCGCGGGTTTCACCGCCGGCAGCGACGTTCCACTCTACGGTGTAGCGCCGCCCCGAATCGGTCTTCGAGTACGCGCGCAGCCCGTTGATCAGACACCGCTTCAGTTCGGATTTGCCGGTCGCCGTGGGCCCGTTGAACCAGATGATCTTCTCGGATTTCCCGCGCTCGGTCGCGATCGTCCGGAGGTCGTCGACGAAGCCGTTCAGGACGTCCGTGTTGCCGAGCACGGCGTGCTCGCCGTCGTTCGCCGGGTCGTCGAAGAAGCGGTAGCGCTCGCGGGTCTCACCCTCCTCCAACACCGTTCGCGTCCCCATCGATTCGATCGCGTCGAGCAGATACTTCGCGGCGTGTGCGGCGATCGACGGACGCGCGAACGCGGCGTCGACGTAGTCCCGAAGGCTCATTGGCTCCTCGTAGGTGCCGCGGAGGTGTTCGTCGGCGACATCGACGTAGTCTCTCGTCGGGCCGCCACCGCTTTCCGGCGTGTATGCAGCGGTCATACTCACTCCTCGAGTTCGCTCTTTGCGACCTCCGCGCCGGCGAATTCGAGCACCTCGCGAGCGCCGGGCTGGGAGTACCCCTGCTCGATGAGCGCGTCGATCCACGCGCTCCGCTCGTCGTCGTCGAGCTCGTTCGCGCTCACCAGCGCCGAGAAGTTGATGTTGTGCTTCTTGTCCTCCCAGAGCTTCCGCTCTAAGGCGCGGCGGAGGCGGTCGTTATCCTGCGGATCGAAGGAGGTACCGCCGCGAGCGCGGCGGGAGACCCAGTTCGAGACCTCCTGGCGGAAGTCGTCTTTTCGATCTTCGGGGATCTCCAGTTTCTCCTCGACCGACCGAAGAAACGTCTCGTCGGGCTCCTGTTCGCGGCCGGTGAGTTCGTCCTCGACGGTGGCGTCGTCGATGTACGCCATCACGTGGTCCATGTACTTCTCGCCCTGCCGGCGGATCTCGTCGACGTCGTAGGCGAGGGCGTGACGGACGTCCTCGATGGACCGGTCTTTGTACTCGCCGCGCACCAGTTCGAGGTAGCGGTGGTAGCGGTCGAGGTTCTCCTCGGGGATCGACCCGTGGTTCTCCAAGTTGGCCTCGAAGTGCGAGAAGACCGAGAGGGGAGAGAGGTACGAGCGTCCGCGGTGCGTCGAGTCCATAATCGCCTCGGCGATCTCGTCGCCGATGAATCTGGCAGATACGCCGTCCATCCCCTCGCCGATGTCGGCGGCGGCCTCGCCGTTCTCGCGGAGCTTCCTGACGTCGATGTCGTCGCCGTCGTCGATTTCTCCGTTATAGGCCTTCGCCTTCTGGACCAGCGACACCGACTCGTCGGGTTCGGTGATCCGCGTGAGGACGCCGAAGAGCCCGGCCATCTCAAGCGTGTGCGGCTCGATGTGCATATCCGGCACGTCGGCGTTCCGCAGCATCTTTCGATAGATCTCGGCCTCCTCGTCGTACTCGAGGACGTACGGGAAGTCGATCCGCTTCGTCCGGTCGTTGAACGCCTCCATCTTCTCGTCGCCCTTCTTTTCTCTATACTCGGGCATGTTCGTCCGCCCGACGATCACCTGGTCGATGTCGATCCGGGGGTTGTTCTTCGGCTTGATCGTCTGCTCTTGGGAGGCGTGCAGGAAGTCATAGAGGAACTCCCGCTGGAGTTTCAGCAGTTCCTCGCCCGAAAAGAGCCCGCGGTTGGCGTTGCAGAACGCCCCGGAGTAATCGAACGCGCGCGGGTCCGACTCGCCGTAGACGGCCAGTTTCGAGTAGTTGACGTCGCCGGTGAGTTCGGTCTCGTCCTGATTCTTTTTGTCCTTCGGCTCGAACGTCTCGACGCACTGTCGCTTGTTCTCGCTCGCGACGAGGCGAACGATCTCGACGTGGTTTTCGAGTACCTTCTGCAGCTCGTCGTCGTACTGCGCCAACAGCGCATCGAGGTAGAACTCCGAGGCGGGATCGAGCGTCTGGTCGTTCCGGATGGTGTAGGGCGCATCCAGCGTCTCGTTCAGCCGTTCGATCACCTCGTCGCGCTGCGGCTGGGGCAGGAGGACGAGCGGATCCTGATTCATCGGCGAGGTGACGACGTCGTCCTCGGGGTCCTGATCGCGGATGACGTCACAGAGGTTGGTCCACCGGAAGGTGTACATCCGACCCGCGTCCGTCGCGGTGTAGTCCTCGAAGTACCGCCTGACCATCCAGTCGAAGTGCGACTTCCCCGACCCGACCGGGCCGAGGAGGAGTTTGATGCGCTTCTGCGGGCCGAGTCCGCGCGCGCCCGACTTCACCTTGTTCACGAACTCGTGGATCGACTCGTGGACCTCCCTTCCATAGAAGGTGTTCTCGCCGTCGTGCAGCGGGTCTTCGGAGGCCATCCGGTACTCGACGACGCCCGCCTGTTCGTCGTACGCGGTGCCGTAGTGGTCGAACATATCGGCCACGCGCTGGTGGGCGTTCCGGGCGATCCGAGGGTCGTCGTACACCGCGTCGAGGTACCAACTGAAGCGCTTGGCCTCGCGGAGGTCTTCGGGAACCGAGTCCTTGTACGCTCGACTCAGGGTTTCGAGGGTTTCTCTGTCACCGTTCATTGTTTTGTCCGTCCCGGGGAGCGATGCGGTTCCGCGCCGAAGGCGGGAGCCGCGGCGGACGCTTCGTCCACCCGCTATTCCTTGGTAAGTCTCACCATACCAAGGCACACACGCGCAACGAGACTTCGCGGGGCGACGGCGACTGGACGGCGACAGGGCGACAGAACGTCGGGTTGACTGGCAAGACGTGTGCGGGCAGTCGCTCGATCCGATTGACCGAGACTGGAAGTGTGTGAGTGATCGACACACATAAGGCTTCCTGCGAAGCGACACTCCATTCTCGGAGCCATGCTTGCTCCGGAAGCGACGCTGAAATCGGGACAGTATTTGTGACTGGGCGTCCGACAGGGCAGTATGAACGTGGACAGGCGGCTTCAGCCGAGTCGGGAGCGGCGTCGACCGCGACAGATGCGCCCAAATCGACGATGACCGAGACCGAGCCGCCAGACGGCTGGTCGCTGTGGAACGACGAGCCGCGAGGCCGGCGGATCCTCGTGTTCCGCCCCGACGTGTTCAACGAGGGCAACGACCTCCCCGCCGAGTGCATTCCGACGATTCTCGTCTCGAACCGCTCGCGGGCGCGCCGACCGGGGGCCGCACAGATCCCGACCGACACGTGGCACGTCGTGCTCACGCTCGAACCCGACGTGGAAGCCGTCGTCGAGGACTACGAGAGCCGCGAGGCGGCCGTCGCCGCCGCGAACGACCTCGCGGCGCGGTTCGCCGACGGCGACGTCGACTACCGCGGGGCGTATCAGCTCCCCCGAGACGCGTATCTCGACCGCCTCGACGATGTCATCGAGGACTGAGCGTTCGCTCCGCGATGGGATCGCTCACCACTGCGCGTAGGGCGTGCCGCTCGCGGACCGCTCGACGTACGTCCGCTGCATCTCTTCGATCGCCTCCGCTACCGACGCGCCGTCGGCGAGGTTCTCTCGGACCTGAGCGCGCTTCCACGCGCTCGGTGCGCCGTGTGTCGCCTCGCGGCGCGCCTCGATCGGTCCGAGCGCCCACTCGATCGTCTCGCTCCCGACGCCGAGTTCGTCGAGCCCGCGTCGCGCGAGCGCGAACAGCTCGTCGTAGATTCTCCCCGTCGCAGTCGTCTCCTCGCCGTCTCGGGTCATCCATCGCAAGTCGGCGTCGGGGCCGTCGTCGACCGCCGCGTAGAACGACGCCTCCGCGTCCTTCCACGGGAGCGTCGCCAGCGGGTGGCCGGTCGCGTCGACGCCGCGCAGGACGCCCGTGACCAACGCCTGCATTCCAACTGTGTCCCTGATCGTCGGCTGCGTCGGGAGCGGCCGGTACTCGATCCGGACCGAGTCTGCAACTCCGTCCGGAGTCCCGTCTCCGTCGTCCGCTCTCGGAATCTCCCCGCCGAACACCGGCCGGACCCACCGCCAGTACGTGCCGCGCTTGGCGGCGAATGCGCGGTAGTCGTCGGTGTCCTCGTCGCCGTCGCCATCAGGCTCACCGTTCTCACCGTCGTTGCCAGCCCCCTCTTGGTCGCCGAGGTCGGGCGGCGCGACGAGCGTCGGATCGGACGCGATCCGCTCGATCAGTTCGTCCATCGTCTTCACGTCGCGCGGCACGCGGCACTTGTTCGAGCCATCCTCGACGGACCGCTCGAAGATCGGGATCCGGAGTTCGTGCGGCGTCTCCGCGAGGAGGTCCTCGAACTCCTCGCTCCCGTCGGCGAGCGCTTCCTCGTACAGATCGGCCGGGAGGAACGGCGAGTTCGACGAGAGCGAGAGGATCGGCCCCATCGTCCGCGTGGCGACGTTCAGATACCGCGGGACGTCCGTGGGATCGGGAATCTGCAGATGCGGCTGCATCGACGTCGCGAGCGACTCGACGAGCATCGACTCCGCCGACGCGAGGGCCGGAAGGTCGAGATCGATCCGCCCGCCGTTGCGCTCGCGAATCACCTGATCCAGTGCCACGTAGCGAGGGACCGGCCGCATTCCGTCGGCGAGGAAGACGCCGTCGACGGTTCGCCCGTCCCCCAGATGCCGGCGCGTTCCTGCCTCCGGCGGCACGGTCCACATCGCGTCGAAGACGAATCGGCGATCGGATTCTCGGAGGACGTCCCGGACCGATCGGTGGGTCGACCGAAGTTCCGAGGCCTGCCGCCGGAGCCCGCCGTCGGAGACGACGTCGGGGGCCGTATGCAGTTCGACGTTGTGAAGCCCGAGCTCGCGGCTGCAGCCGTCCGTCTCGAACACGTTCTCCGGCGCGGCGGCGAGTCGCCCCGCGTCGTCGACGACGTACCCCTCGAGTTCGAGCCCCATCGCGAACGCTCCCGCGTCGAACTCGCCCGCCCGGACCGCCGCCCGCAACGAGTCGGCCTCGCGGTGGACGCGACGGTCGAAGGCCGCGCGCCGTTCCGCCTCGAGCGCCCCACGGACGGACTCGATGGTTTCCATCATTATCCACCTATCGCGTCCCACGGCTACTGATACTGTCGACTCGGTGTCTGGACTGGGCGCGGGCGCGTTCATACTGTCGGCTGTAACTGTTTCAAACCATTCGCGACCCCGGGGTTGCGAAATTCTTCATAGGCGTACAGCCGGCAGTATCAGGAGTCGCTCTCGTCGTCCGCCGTCCGCAGAATGAACGGCCCGATCGAGAGCGTCCGCTTGGCGACCGTCCCGATTCGGAGGACGAACGAGAAGAGAATCGCGAAGGGCGCGAGCGCGACGGCTGACGCCGCCGCGACGATCCACACGTAGTGTGCGATCCCGAGCGTCGACCCCGACACGGCCCGCAGCACGCCGTGGAACAACAGGACGTTGGTGGCGACGACGAGTGCCGGCACGGCGCTGTACAGCATCGCACGCGAGAGATTCACGAGTTCCCACTGGAAGTACAGCGTCTTGACGTGCTCTCGCGTCGGCCCGAACAGCGTCAGCACCGAAATCAGTTCGTCGAGGGCGACCGCCACGGACGACTCGCGTTCGTTGTTGTCGTCGGTGTCGCCGGTATCGTCGGTGTCGTCAGTTTCGCCAGTCTCGTCGATCTCGTCGATCTCGCCAGTGTGCTTTCCGTCCTCGCTCGCTCCGGCTCGTCCGTCGGCGTCGACGGCCGCTCGCAATCGCCGCGCCTCGTTGATCTTCCACGAGTAATTGAAGTTCAGCGCGGCCGAGAGCACGTCGAACGTACCGAACTGCCCCCCGTGGAGCGCTGACTCGACCGACGACGCGTGCCTGCGCAGTTCGTCGGCGTACTCGCGGATCCGGTCGGCGTCGTCCGACCCCGACGCGCGGTCGTCGCTCGCGGCTTCGACGGCCGACGAGAGCGCCGTCGCCCGCGTTTCGACGCACTCGATCAGGGCACGGAGGAACGCCGACGGCGTCGCGGGCGCGACGTCGATGCCGAGTTCCGCCTCCACGTCGCGGCGAAACGACATCGCGCCCTCCATCCGCTCGCGTTGGTCCCCCAGCGCGCCGAGTTCTTGGGAGAGCACGAGCGAGTTGATCGACACGACGAGCGTGACGCTCGTGATCGTCGCCGTCACGAGCGCCTGAAAGAGCGTCTCGACCGGGTCGTCGACGGAGATGAGCACGCGGTTCGGGACGACCGCCGCGACGGCCATCGTCCCGAGGAAGAACACGGCGAGGACGACGCCGGCGACGATCCAGCGGTTCGCTTCGAGCAACAACCAGAGCTTCGCGCGATGCTCTTCGCCGCGGTGGCGCATCGTATCGCTCGGCTCGGCCTCGTCTGCTGCGTCGGCCTTGGTCGAATCTGTGGAACGTGTTCCGGCCATCTGAAACTCCGGGTCTCCCCTCTGTCGACTACTCGCCGCCTATGTCTCTCGGCGTCCGAAACGACGCCGTCCGAGCACGGACTGTCGTCCTCGGTCCCGTCCGCGCGCTCAGTTCTCGTCGTCTTTCAGTTCTTCGAGCTCGGCTTCGAGCTCGGCGTCGTCGACGTCGACCTCGGCGGTGACATCGTTCTCGGCCTCGGCGGCAGCCTCCTCCGCGTCGGCAGCCTCGCCGTCGTCGGACTCCGTTGCCACGCCGTCACCCATCTCCGCTTTCAGCGTCTCCAGTTCGGAATCGACCTCGGCGTTCGACCGGCCGCTCTCCAGCTGGCGATCGATGCTATCCTTGTCGGACATCGCGTCGTCAAACGCGCCGGTGTCGACCAGTTCGTCCATCGCCTCCGAGCGGGCCTCCATCTCGTCGGTGCGCTCCTCGGCGCGTTCGATCGCCCGCGAGACGTCGGCCATCTCGTCGCCGACGCCGGTCATCGCCTCGGAAACGCGCGAGGACGCCTCGGCGGCCTCGTAGCGCGCCTTCATCGTCTCCTTCTTCGTGCGGAACTCCTCGATGCGGTTCTGGAGTTCGTTCTTCTTCTCGACGAGGTCCTCCTGCGTCGACTGGAGGTCGGCGATCTGCCCCTCCAACTCCTCGATCTGGTTCATCTTCGCCTGCTTCTTTTCGAGGGCCTGCCGCGCGAGGTCGTCGCGGTCCTGTCGAACGGCCTCTCTGGCCTGCTCGTTGTGCTTCTCGACGTTCTCTTCGAGCCGCCGCTTCTGGATTTCGAGGCGTTTCTTCTGGGTGGTCAGGTCGGCGATGCCCTGTTTGACGTCCTGCAGTTCGTCGCGCATCTGCTCGTAGGAGTATTCGAGCGTCTCCGTCGGGTCCTCCGCGCGATTGAGGAGGGCGTTCAGCTTCGAGCGGACGACGTAGGACGCGCGTGAGAGGATTCCCATAGCCCAACGTTGGGCACGGCGGAGTTAAAACCTCACGTGCGGAATCGTGGTATCAGGATGAGCGATCCGATCCTCCTCCCCGGCGGCCGCGACGCACGGGGCACACTCGACGAGGCGACCGAAGGAACCCCAAGCGCGTGCGTCGTCGCCTGTCCCCCGCACCCACAGCACGGCGGCAACCGTCGCGACCAGCGGCTCCGCGCGGTGAGCGACGAACTGGGAAATCGGCGAATCGACTGCCTCAGGTTCGATTACGGCCCGTGGGACGGCGGCCGCGGCGAGCGAACCGACGTGCGGAACGCCGTCGCGTGGGCCCGGGAGCGATACGAGCGCGTCGCGCTGTTCGGCTTCAGCTTCGGCGGCGCGCTCGCGCTCTCGGCGGTAGCCACCGGCGCAGACGTCGATGCCGTCTCCGCGCTCGCCCCACCCGCACACCTCGGAGCCGAGCGCTCAGATCCCGACGCCCCCGACGACGAGGAAATCGGCGGCGTCGACGTCGTCGCCGACCTCGAAGCGCTCGCCCCCGACTTCCCCGTGCAAGTCGTCTACGGCGCTCGCGACGACATCGCCGACGTGGGACCGGTGGTCGACGCCGCTCGCCGGCGGGGCTTCGAGGTCGTCGAATTCGCCGCCGATCACTTCTTCATCGGGCAGGAAGCGAAGGTCGCAGCTGTCGTCGGCGACTTCCTCGAACCGCACCTTCAGGTGGAGACGTCGCTGTAGCCCGCCGCGAAGGAGACGGCGACCGCGACGGCCCCAGCGACGACGACGAACGTCCAGAAGCCGGCCCACGCGGCTGCGCCCAGACTGTTCGTAATGGCGTAGGTGACTCCCACGCTGGCGAGAAGGCTCACGACTGGGACGAGAAACGGCAGATCAGACCACTGCCCACCCGCGTTGGCGTACTCGACGGCGTATCCCCAGAGGTTGCCAACGGTGAATCGCAGCACGACGACCGCGAAGAGGCCGCTGACGACGGCGGTGACGCTCGAAAACGGCGTGAGAGGGGCGAGTTCTCCGAACCCGGAGCGAGCGCGCCAGACCGATCCGGTAGCGCCGATCAGGAACGCGGCGACGTCGAGGATGTACCACGGACGGAAGCGGTCGCGAAGGGTGGATTGGAGGGACACGGCCCGCCGTTCGTCAGCCGGGGATAATAATGTCCGGTGGCGAGCGGGGCGGGATCGTTGCTGTCGCGGAGGCGGTGCAGAGGCTGTGCGGATGCGGTGCAGAGGCGGTTTCATTCCAAGTTGTACCGCGAGGCTCGCGGCATTTTTCCCTCCAGGTTTTTGCGCGGAGGGGTCCTGCGGACCCCTCCGTGAAAAAGGTGGTTAGTTGTAACCTCGCCACCGATGCCCGCACTCGGTACACTTGAAAAAGCGCGTCGGCGGCTCGTCGGCGGAGCCGGTCTGCTTGATCGTGTACCACGCTTTCTGTGTCCCGCACTCGTCGCAGACGACGTCCGTGGCCGTCGGTTTGCCCTCGAAGTTGGCGTCTTCGGTCGTCTCGATCACGTCGTCGTCGCTCTGTTCCTCCGTGGAGACGAACTCCGCGGCCAACGCCGCGTCCTGTTCGGCCTCCGCGCCGCAGTCGTCGTTGGTGCAGACCATCGTCCCGTCGCGCGAGACCATCATCGTACCGCAATCGTCGCAAAACTGCATTACCTCTCGCTTCTCGCTGCGGACACAAGTGTCTCTCGGGTATTCACCCGCTCGCAAAGGGAGAGTCGACCGCCTACTCCTCGACCATCGGGCAGTTCCGCACGCGGAAGTGATCGCTGTCGACGACCTCCATAATCTCGGTCCCCTCGTGGGAACAGGCTAGCTCCGGCGGATCGGCGAGATAGGGGCACTTCTGGCAGTACGTCTCCTTCTCGACGACGTGGTCGGGAGCCTCCGCGTCGTCGGTGCGCGCCGCCGCCGACGCGGCCCCGAAGGGATCGAGTCCCGACGGTCGATCGTCGCCCTCGGCTCCGACCGACTCCCAGAGCGCTTCCCCGTCGATCTCGGGGATCGACATCTCCTCGAAGGGATCGTCGATCCGCTCCTCCTCGGACTGACTCGTGCCTCGGCGCTCGGCGACGCGCCCGGCCAAGTCCGAAAGCGGCGCGTCGTCGTCGGATGCGCCGTCGTCGGATGCGTCGTCCGATTCGCGTCGCACTTCGGGCTCGGTTGCTCCCGAGTCGTCGTCCGCGCGGTCGTCGGGTCGGTCGGGGTCGTCGGGTCGGTCGGGATCGTCGGTCACGGTTCCGACACCTCGTTGTCGCCGTCGCTCTCACTCGTCGATTGGTCGGCGCTGTCGGGAGATTCGAGGGCCGGCGGGGTCCCGACAGTCACGCGATTCGTTCCGAAGAAGAACCGTTTCGGCTCGATTCCGTCGAACGACGCGCTACAGTGGGGACACGACGGTTTATCCAGCAGGCCGAGGTGGACCGGCTCCGAGCAGTTTCCGCAGGCCGCCGTCGTGACGCCGTGGCGATTCGCCTCCTCTCTGAGTTCTGCGACCGCCTGCCGGGTCTCCATCCGGCGTTCGATGGTGGCGAGTCGCGTGCGCGCATCGACGACCGCCGACCCGAGTCGGTCGAGCTTCGAGTCGTGCTCGTCGGTGGTTTCCGTGAGACTCTCCAGAACCGATTCGTAGTTCTCGAACCCCGCGTCGATCCGGTCGATTCGCCGTTCGATCTCGGGGTGGTCGTGCGCTGCGGCCGCTTTGGTGTCGGTTTCGCGTTTGACTTGGATGACCCGCTCTCGGACATCGGTGATCTTCTCGTCGAGTTGGTCTTCGACGGCGTCGACGCGGGCGGCGATATCGCCAAGCTCCGTTTCCAGTTCCTCGACGCTGTGTTCGACGGCGGCCGTGTCCGGCTGTTCGACCCCAACACCGTCCCCGCGCTCTTCGAGCGTACGGTGCGCGTCGACGAGGCGGTGGAGAAACTCCTCGCGGGAGAGGCCTTCGGCCGCCGCTCGGTCGGCCACCCATTGATCGAGCTCGTCCGAGAGAACGTCGACGCGCTCGGTATCCATCTACCTGTAGTTGGGTGTGGGATACATAAATTACTGCCGGGCGGTGGGAAGTCTCCCCCGGCGGACGTTTATAACCGAAGACGCGGCCAAACGGGCCGTGCGGTGAATATCACCCCGCGTCGGGCAGCGGTTGTCCGGCACGTCGACGCGGGGGCGGGTGTGCCGGCTGTTCGCCTTCGGTCTGCTCGTCGCGCAGCGTCGATTCGCGGATCTGCGTTACTCTAGGTACTCCTCTTCGCGCTCCGTGTCGTCCCGGCTCCCGTCGTCCGAGCGGCGGTTCACGTCGACTTGGTAATGTGTGAGGATGTCGCGGCCGAGGAGCAACGGGTAGTCCATGTGCGAGCGGTCCTCGACGCTCGCCGTGACGGTGTGCTGGGTGCCGCCGATGCCGATCACGAGATCGACGACTGGGCGCGCCTTTCCGGTCTTCAGGGAGCCGGATTTCACGCGCGTCATACTCTTGATCGGGCCCGCACCGATCTCCGCGGCCAGCGACGTGTCGATGCTGGTTCTGGTCGCGCCAGTGTCGGACTTCGCTTTCGCCTGCGTCGAGCCGCTGGTCCCGGAGACGACGACCTCCTCGATGTAGCCGATCGTCGGGCGATCGCCGACGGGGCCCGTGTCGACCCGCGGCATTCCCGCCGGGCGGGAGTCGTCGAGCGTCGCCGACAGTTCCTCGACGCGCTCGTCGTCGACCTCGCCGTCGACCTGCTCGATCGCGAGCTTGGCGATGTACGGCGCGGGACTGCGGCCGGTCGCCTTGTGAAGCCCTTTGAAGCCCGCTGTCGGGTTAACTTCGAGGACGAACCAGCCGTCGTCGCCCTCGATGAGATCGACGCCGACGTAGTCCAATTCCATCACTTCGGCCGCGTACAGCGCCGTTTCTCGGGCTTCCGTCGGCATATCCCCGGTCGCGTCGACGACGTCGCCGCCGAGTGCGACGTTGGTGCGCCACTCGCCCTCCGGGGCGTACCGGTACATCGCGCCGACGATTTCGCCATCGACGACGTAGACGCGGAGGTCGCGGTGTTTCTCCTCGTCGCGGTCGATGAGGTCCTGCAGGAACGCCTGTCGATTCCCGACTTTCGGGTTCACGGGCTCGGTGAGGTCGACTTTCCACGTTCCGCCACCGTGGGTGCCGATCGCCGACTTGTAGACGCCGACCTCGCCGAAGCGGTCTCGGCCTTGGTTCAGCCGGTCGTTCGACAGCGCCAGCAGGGCGTCCGGGACCTTGATGTTCCAGTTCGCCAGCGTCGCCGCCGTCGCGAACTTGTGGATCGCCGTGAGCACCGACGCCGGTTCGTTCAGCATCGGTCGAATCCGCTCGAACGTCGTCGCCAGCCCGAGTAACTCCGCGGGCTCTTCGGTGTTCGACAGCAGCAGCCGATTGGCGATGATGTCTACCTCCGGTTCGACGTTGACGTCGCCGTCCTCGACGCTGATCGCGGTGTTTTCGCGGCGCAGCCACACGCCCTCGTGACCGAGATCGTCGACGGCATTCAGAATCGCCTTCGTTTCTTTACTATTGTGGAGTGAAAGGACGCCAACGCGCACCGGATCGCCGTCAGTAGACATACTGAGGGGTATTCGAGCATAGAATAAAAGGGGTGCCGATCGACGGCTCTCTCGCCCGATGTGATCGTATCTCACTCGGAGCGCGTACTCGGCTCAATCTCTGGTTGCGAGCGTTTATGCCGCCCCGTATCCGATTTCGCGTATGACCACGGTCGAGACCTTCACGTACAACGGCGGGAAGGTCGATCCCGGAGAGCGACAGAATCTACGGTACGGGATCAGTGAGACGTATCTCGGAGATCCGATTCGCATTCCGGTAACGATCATCAACGGCAGGCACCCGGGGCCGACGGTGTTCCTGTCGGCGGCCGCACACGGCGACGAACTCAACGGGATCGAGGTCGTTCGCGAAGTCGCCCACGAGTGGGATCTCGACGGTCTCGCCGGGACGCTCGTCTGTCTGCCGGTGATGAACGTCCCCGGGTTTCTGGCCCAACAGCGCTACCTCCCGATATACGACCGCGACCTGAACCGTTCGTTCCCGGGGCGCGAGGACTCGACCAGCGCAAAGCGGATGGCCGCGCGGATCTTCGACAACTTCGTCGCCCCCTGCGATTTCGGCATCGACTTCCACACCTCGACGCGCGGACGGACGAATATGCTTCACGTCCGCGCGGAGATGTCAGACGACGCCGTCGCCCGACTGGCGAAGGCGTACGGATCCAACGTGATCATCGACAGCGAGGGCAGCGACGGCGTGCTCCGAACCGAAGCGACGCGGGTCGGCATTCCGACCGTGACCGTCGAGATGGGCGAGGCCCACCGATTCCAGCGCGGCCTCATCGACGACGCCCTCGACGGCGTTCGGAGCGTCTTCGCCGAATACGAACTTCTCGAAACTGCGTCCGTCCGCTGGCCCGGATGGCGCACCGTCATCGACAGTGCCAACGAAAAGACGTGGATCCGCGCGGACGCGGGCGGCATCGTCGATATGCACCACGAGCGCGGTTCACTCGTGCACGAGGGCGAGCGCATCTGCACGCTCACGAATCCGTTCAAAGACGACAACGTCGCCGTCGAAGCGCCGTTCACCGGACTGCTCGTCGGCGTTCTCGAAAACCCCGTCGTCTACCCCGGCAACCCATTGTGTCACCTCGTCGAACTTGAGCCAAAGGTCCGAAAGGTCGTCGAGCGAGAGCAGGCGGAGCGCGGGGACTGACGGACTAGGTGATCGGCGATCGCCGTCGATGTCAGCCAATTCCCGTCGCCGTCGGTGTGTTTACTGATCGGCGCTCGGAGGTCGCACACGTAAGTTCTATAGTGGGTCCGGCCTGAGGTCCAGAAGAGTATGAGTCAGTCTTACAATCGGGGCCTCATCGAGGACTTCGGCCGGTGGCGGGAGTTCTCCGCGGGGATGTGGGCCTGGGTGTTCCACAAGTTCACTGGGTGGGTGCTCGTGGGATATCTGTTCACCCACATCGCCGTCCTCTCGACGGCGCTCCAGAGCCCGGACGCGTACACAACGACGATCCAGTCGTTGGAGAGTCTGTTGGTCGTGCGCATCCTCGAAGTCGGGCTGTTGTCGGTGGCCGTCTTCCACATTCTCAACGGGCTTCGGCTGCTGTTCATCGATCTCGGTATCGGACTCGGATCGCAGGACAAGAGCTTCTACGCGTCGCTGATCCTGACGGGTGCGATCGCCGTCGCGAGCGTGCCGACCTTCCTCGCGGGGGTGTTCGGCTGATGGCCGAGCGCTACTCCTCCTTCGAGGTCGGTGGCCGTCGATGGCTCTGGCAGCGAATCACGGCCGCGTTCTTAGTGGTCGTTCTCGCCTTCCACTTCTTTTTGCTCCACTTCGTGAACCACGCCGACGAGGTCACGTTCGCGATGTCGCAGGCGCGGATGCAGGAACTGACGTACTTCTCGCTCATGATCTTGTTCCTGCTCACCGCGACGTTCCACGGCGTCAACGGCGTCTACAACGCCCTCCTCAACCAGGGCCTCACCGGAACTCGAAAGACCGCCGCGAAGCTGATCCTTTCGGTCGCCAGCCTCGTCGTGATCGTCCAAGGCATCAGAACCGCACTCGCATGGGCCGGAGGCGTCCCACTGTAATCGACTCCACAGATGAGCACACAAGTACCCGACCAGACCGACGAGGAATCGTCCGCCAGCGAGGCCGAAACGGCCCCCGCCGCCCAAGAGCGCCGGATGGAGAAGAAACGGCAGCGCGCCGCCGACACCGAGGCCCAGCGGCAGGCTGAGGAGGCCGAGGCAGCGCTCGCCGACGAGGAGACGTACCACCTGAAGGTGTTCCGCTACGACCCCGAGATCGCGGGGAAGAAAGAGCCGCGCTTCGACGACTTCCACGTCCCCTATCACAAGGGGATGACCGTCCTCGACGCGCTGATGTACGCCCGCGACACGTACGATTCGAGCCTCACCTTCCGGCACTCCTGCCGACAGGCGATCTGCGGCTCGGACGCGATGTTCGTCAACGGGTCACAGCGGCTCTGCTGTAAGACGCAGCTTTCGGATCTCAAAGAGCCGGTTCGGATCGAGCCGCTCCCGCACGCGGAGGTCGTCAAGGACCTCGTCGTGGATATGGAGCACTTCTACGACCAGATGGAAGCGGTCGAACCGTACTTCCAGACCAACGAGCTCCCGGAGGGCGAACTCGAAGAGCAGCGCCAGTCCCGGGAGAACCGCGAGAAAGTCAAGATGTCGACGCGGTGCATCTGGTGCGGCGCGTGTATGTCCTCCTGTAACATCGCCGCCGGCGACAACGAGTATCTCGGCCCCGCCGCCATCAACAAGGCGTACCGCTTTACGATGGACGAGCGCGAGGGCGAGGATATGAAACAGCAGCGCTTGGAGATTCTCGAACAGGAACACGGCGTCTGGCGGTGTCAGACGCAGTTCTCCTGTACGAACGTCTGTCCGAAGGACATCCCGCTGACCGAGCACATTCAGGAACTGAAGCGCGAGGCGGTCAAGAGCAATCTGAAATTCTGGTGATATAATGCACGAACACGACGTCATCGTGGTGGGCGCGGGGGGCGCAGGCCTCCGGGCGGCCATCGCGGCACAAGAAGAGGGAGCGGACGTGGCGATCGTCTCGAAGCTGCACCCGGTGCGAAGTCACACCGGCGCGGCCGAGGGCGGAATCAACGCCGCACTCCGTGAAGGCGACTCCTGGCAGGACCACGCCTACGACACGATGAAGGGGTCGGACTACCTCGGAGACGCCCCCGCCATCGAAACGCTCGCACAGACCAGTCCCGAGGAGGTCATCCAACTCGAACACTGGGGGATGGCGTTCTCCAGAGAGGAGGACGGCCGCGTCAGTCAGCGACCGTTCGGCGGGCTCTCGTTCCCGCGGACGACCTACGCGGGCGCTGAGACGGGCCATCAGCTCCTGCACACGATGTACGAACAGCTCGTCAAACGGGGCATCGAGGTGTACCAAGAGTGGCACGTCCTCGATCTGGCCGTCAGCGACGAGGAGGCTCCCGAAGATCGGTCCTGTCACGGCGTCGTCGGTTACGACGTCCAATCGGGCAACATCGAGGGATTCCGCGCCCGCGACGGTGTTATCCTCGCGACGGGCGGGCTCGGTCAGGTGTACGACCACACCACCAACGCCGTGGCGAACACGGGCGACGGCGTCGCGATGGCCTACCGCGCCGGCGCGCCGATCGAGGATATGGAGTTCATCCAGTTCCACCCGACGACGCTCCCGTCGACGGGCGTGCTCATCTCCGAGGGCGTTCGCGGCGAGGGCGGCATCCTCTACAACGCCGAGGGCGAGCGGTTTATGTACGAATACGGCTACGCGAGCAACGACGGCGAACTCGCCTCCCGCGACGTCGTCTCCCGCGCCGAGTTGAACGAGGTCAACGCGGGCCGCGGCATCGAGGACGAATACGTCCACCTCGATATGCGCCACCTCGGCGAGGAGCGCATCAACGACCGCTTGGAGAATATGGTCCACCTCGCGGAGGACTTCGAGGGCGTCGACGCGCTCGAAGAACCGATGCCAGTCAAGCCCGGTCAGCACTACGCGATGGGCGGCATCGAGACCGACGAGAACGGCGAGACCTGCATCTCAGGGCTGTACGCCGCGGGCGAGTGCGCCTGCGTCTCGGTCCACGGCTCGAACCGCCTCGGCGGCAACGCCCTTCCGGAACTCATCGTTTTCGGCGCGCGCGCCGGCTACCACGCCGCCGGTCGGGACCTCGGCGAGGCCGAGATTACGACCGGCAAGCGCGGCGAGTGGGAGGCTGGCACCGTCGAGACGCCGGTCGAACCCGGTGCCGTCGAACCGGATGTCGACGCCGACGCCTCCGGGGATGCCGTCGCCGACGGCGGCTCCGGTCTCGACCCCGAGGGGCTGGTCGAGCGCGCGACCGAGCGCGCGACCGAACACATCGAGTCGCTGCTCGCGAACGAGGACGGTCGAAACCACGCGGAGATCCGCGCGGACGTCCAGCAGTCGATGACCGAGAACGTCAACGTCTTCCGCGAGAAGGGCGCGCTCAAGCAGGCCCTTCGAGACATCCGCGAGGCGCGAGAGGCCTACCAAGACGTCGGCGTCGCCGACCAGTCGCGGACGTTCAACACCGACCTCCTGCACACGATCGAGACGCGGAACATCATCGACCTCTCGGAAGCGATCACCCTCGGTGCGCTCGTGCGCGAGGAGTTCCGCGGTGCGCACTGGCGACAGGAGCATCAGGAGCGCGACGACGACAACTGGCTGAAACACACGCTGCTGTCGTGGAACGACGGCTCGCCGGATCTGTGGTTCAAGCCGGTCATCTTAGAGGGCGAAGACAAGCGCTACGAGCCGAAGATCCGCAGTTACTGAGTCGCGCTCGCAGTTTTTTGTGCCTTCTTCATCTATTCGGCCGTCCCTCGTTGCACTCGGCGTCGCCGACGCTCGAAACATACTGAATCTAGCTGTTGCTCGCGGATTCAGATACGAGGGGAGGGATATTGAACTACGGTCGCAGCGAAGCTGCTCCCTAATTCAAATCCCTCGACCGATATTCGGCCCTCACTGTCGTTCGGGCACGAAATGCGAGGGGAGGGATATTGAACCGAAACCAGACGTGCTCGCTCACTCCGTTCGCTGCGCGCGACTGGTAGGGTTCAAATCCCCCGTGAGACTGAACCGTTCGCTGTCGCTCACGGATTCAGATGCGAGGGGAGGGATTTGAACCCACGGACTCCTACGAGAGCGGATCTTGAGTCCGCCGCCTTTTCCAAACTCAGCCACCCTCGCGCAGTCCGTGATTCGATTTCGGGCAGGTTTAAGGCTCCGGTTTTTGATCGCTCGTCCGGACGTAACTCACCACAGCGTTCCCTATCGCTCTTCGAGTTGCGCGCGGATCCGCGACGGCACTTCGAGCCAGATCGCGGCCGCGACGGCGGGGGCGAGGACGGCGAGGAAGACGAGCGAAATCCCGCCCCCGACGACGAACAGCGCGAGGAGACCGAGCAAGAGAAACGGGACGGCGATCACGATTAGCCCGCGGGCGACCACGTCGGCGACGCCCGCAGCGTAGTCTCGTAGCGCGCCCGGAAGTTCACGAAGTGAGGGCTCCTCGGTCATATCCGACTCAACGCGGGATCGATTCAAAGACTTGTCCCTCTCGGGTGGCCGGATCCGTCCGACTGCGACCGTCCGAGAGCGCTCACCACTCGATCACGTCGCGATCCCGCCAGAACCGTCCCGCGGGCGATTCCGGTCGGAAGCGACAGAGCCACGTCGGCGTGTCCGCGCCCTCCTCGACGGAGCGGTCGGCGTCCTCGCCGCCCATCTCCGTTCGAACCCAACCGGGATTCGCCGAGTTCGCCAGCAGGCCCTGATCGGCGTATTCGCCGTGGAGGTACGCCGTGAGGCCGTTGAGTCCGGTCTTCGAGACGCGGTAGGCGGGCGAGCCCCCCGACTGCCCTTCGCCGAGCGCACCCATTCCCGAGGAGACGTTGACGACGCGACCGCCATCGGTCTGGAGTAAGAGCGGTACGGTGTGCTTGCAGACGAGCATCGGGCCGCGGAGGTTCGTCGCGAGCGTGCGGTCGATCGTCTTCACCGACTCGGAGACGATGTCGCTGTCGAACTCCCCGATTCCGGCGTTGTTGACGACGATGTCGAGCCGACCCGCCGTCTGAAAGATCTCGTCGGACGCATCGGAGATCTCGCCCTCTTGGGTGACGTCGACGAGGAGGTGCTCCCAGTCGTCGGGGATCTCGTGGGTGATCGATCGGGTCGCGGCGAAGACGGTCGCCCCGAGATCGTGGAGGTTCTCGGCGATCTGTCGGCCGATTCCGCGGTTCGCCCCGGTGACGAGTGCGACTTGACCGTCGAGGGAATCGTACAGTTCCGGCTCCGGCGTCTGTTCGGTCATCGATTCGGAGATCGAACGGGAGCTAAAAGGGGGTTACGCCTCGGATGTCGGGGTCGACTCCGCCATCCGGCCATTGGGGGCAGTTAGTCGAAATCGCGGCGCATCGCGATCTCGAACCACGGGCAGAGCCGAAGCTGACGGTACCATTCGGGGTGCTCGTGGAGATGCTCGTAGTCGGCCCACAGCAGCCCGGCAATCTCCTCCTCGTCGGGATCGAGCGAGGTGTCGTCGAGCGTTACCTTCAGGACGGCGCAGACCTCCCACTCCAGCCCGGCGTTCTCGTAGTAGCGCTTGTACTCGAACTTGTCAGTCACGCGGAGATCGCTGTACTGCTCGGGGGAGATTCCGAGCTCCTCTTCGAGGCGCTGCTCGGTCGCCTCGATCTGCGTTTGGCCCTCGACGGGGTGAGAGGCGACCGTTCCGTCCCAGTGGGTGTCCCACAGGCGCTTGTTCGGCGCGCGCTGGCCCAGCAGAATGTGCCCGTCGCCGTCGAAGACGAGACAGGTGAACGCGCGGTGGCGGATGCCGTCGCCGGTGTGCGCGTCGAGGCGGTTGACGAGGCCGGTCTGATTGTCGTCGGGATCGACGGCGATCACGTCTTGGAGGGCGTTCTGGTGGACGTCCTCCCCGCTGGATTCCTCGGACGAGGGGGCGTCCTCGTGCTGGTCTGCACTCATATTGGGGTTCTCGAAGAGGGAGAACAAGGAGTCTTCGATGCGTCCTCGCGAAGCCGCTATTCGCGCTCCGCACCGAACCACTCGTCGACCGCACGGCGCACGCGTCGTCGCACCCGCGCGTCCGTGCTCGGTCGACCGAGACTCACCGCGTCGGCCCCGTAGCGGAGGTACTCGCGGACGGACTCGCGGTCACGAACGCCGTTGTTGGCGACGACGAACAGCCCCGGCGCGGCCGCGGCGATCTCGCCGACGACTGACTCCGAATCCATCGCGTCGACGTGGATCGCGTCCGCGCCCGCCGCTTCGACCGCGCGGGCCGTCTCCGCGAGGTCGACACCCGAAACCTCCGCGCGGACTTTCACGCTCACGGCCGCGTCCGAATCGGCCGCGCTGGCGACGTACTGGCGCAATCTGTCGGTGTCGCGCAGCAGCGCCTCGCCGCAGCCGACGTCGCACATCTCCTGTTGTCGACAGTGGGCGTTGATTTCGACGATGGCGTCGCGCTCCGCACAGATCGTGGCGATTTCGGTGATCGGCTCTATCGTCGCGCTCCGGACGTTGACGCCCGGGCGGATCGGGGCGTGCGCGAGGGCGTCGAGTTCGCGGGCGACGAACGCGAGCGGGTCGGCGGGGAGAAACTCCGTCCGGTCGCGGTCGACCATCGCGCGGGCGGCCTCCCGCGTCGCCTCGTCGAGGGCGACGCCGCCCAAAAACGCCGCGCCGGCGTGGTCGCTGCCCGCGCGCGCCCACTCGGCGTCGGCCTCACCGCTGAGGCTCGCGAGCGCGACGCGCGGCTCGAACAGTCCCGCAGTCGGGCTCCGCTCGGGCACTACGCGACCTCCGCGAGCGCCCGCTTCGCCGCCCGGGCGACCCGTTCGGCGTCGTCGGAGTCGTCCATTCGCGTATCCGTCCGGACGACCGGTCGATCGAGTTGGGTTTCGTCGGCCTCGTCGAGGACGAACGCGTCGGCGAAGGGGTACGCGTCGGCGACGCCCGAAGTAGAGGGCTCGCGGCCGACGCCCGCCATCAACTCCGCCGCGGGCCCGGAGAACACCTCGCTCCCGACGAACGGCGAGACGGCGACGACCGGCGTCGACGCCAGCGCGTCGGCGACGGCGTCCATCGCCAGCATCGGCCCGAGGCTCGTGATGGGGTTCGAGGGCCCGACAATCACGGGGTCGTCGAGTGCGTCGCGAACCGCTGGTGTGGGCTCCGCGGTCGCCGCGCCGCGGAACTCCACGTCCCGGACCTCGGGATCCGCGCGGCGGTGGACCCAGTACTCTTGGAAGTGGATCGGTCCCCCGGGCGTGTGGATCATCGTCGCTACCGGATCGTCGCTCATCGGGAGGAGGTCGATTTCGAGATCGAACGCGTCGGCGAGGGTTCGCGTGACATCCGTCAGCGAGCATCCCTCGTCGAGTAGCGAAGTGCGCGTGAGGTGGACGGCGCGGTCGCGGTCGCCGATCTGCATAAACTCCGCGACGCCAGAGAAGCGCCGCCACCGCGCGATCTCCCGCCCGGCGGTCTGGGCGTCGTCGTCGAGGTACCGCGGCCCCGAGTCCAAACTGGCGGCGTCGGCCAGTCGGTGCAGTTCCTCGTACGTCGCGGTCGTATCGCCGTCGATGCCCCACCACGTCTCGGTGTCGAGGACGCCGCCGCCGTGAAAGAGCACGGTGTCGACGTCGGGGCAGACCAGAAGTCCGCCGAGTTCGACGTCGTCGCCGGTGTTCGCGACGACCGTCGCCGCAGCCGGGTCGAACACTCGATCCGCCCCATCGAGGAGCTTCGGGGTGCCCGTCCCCCCGGCGAGAAACGTGACCATATTCTGCGTACGACGGGCGTCGGTTTCAACATTGGTTCCGCGGGCGCAACGCCCGATGCCCCGAGCAAGGATTTTGGGATTCCCCTCCTGTCTCTCGGTGTGAACGTTCCGTTTGCGGCCCGGTTCCGCGAGACCCCGCGGCTGGGGATCACGCGCCGCGGCAACGACGGCAGGGACCTCCTCGTCGTCCTCGGCTGGGGCAACAAACCGACTCACGAGCACGTCGCGTGGCTCCTGACTCGGCTGCTCGACGCGGGCTACCGCGTCCACGCGGTCACCCTGCCGACGAACGGCTGGGACTTCGACCGCCAGTACGTCGACCCGCTCGACGCGTACCTCTCCGAGCGCGACATCGACATCGCGGTGAGCCACAGCACCGGCGGCCTCGTCGCCGAACATCTTGCCGAGCGAGGCGACCTGCGGAACGTGTTCCTCAGTCCGTGGTGGGGCATCGAGACGACCGGCGTCGTCGACCGCGCGGTCCTCTCGGCGTTCGAGCGACTTCCCACGACGAGGCGGCTGTACGAACCGGATCTCGGGGCCGAGGCGATCGGCGACCTGAAGTCGGCCGCGGAGGCTGCGACCGGACCGTCGGGGCTCTCGCCCGCCTTCCTCGCGACGGTTCGGGACGCGCAGTCGCGGCTCGGCCCGTTCGACGCCGGCGACGTCGTGTTTTACACGCCGGAGGACCGCGTCGTCGATCCCGGTGCCATCGAGGTGCGAGCGCCGGAAGCGAACCGCCGCGCGTACGACGGCGGTCACGAATTCTTCGCCTCGTCGTGTCGCGACCGCGTTCTCGACGACGTGCTGGCCGCGCTCAGATCCGGTCCCGACGGATTGGTCGGCGACGCGTGACTGGACCGGGTGCCGGGCCGTAAGAGCACCGACGGAGACGGGCGTCGGGCGCGCCGCCGAACTGCCGGGTTGATCTGCGGTTCAATATAAATCCAACTACCTGCCAACCCATCGCATAGCAGAACCGCAAGACTGCATAGACGTCGAAATACCGGATGGTTGTCCTCGTCTAGTAACCTTTAACCGATTTAGACCAGTAGTTGCGACCAAGATGGCGAGCAACAAGATCCTCGGTATCGACCTCGGCACCACGAACAGTGCGTTCGCGGTGATGGAAGGGGGCGACCCGGAGATCATCGTGAACTCCGAGGGTGACCGCACCACGCCCTCCGTGGTAGCGTTCACCGACGACGAGGAGCGACTCGTGGGCAAGCCCGCGAAGAACCAGGCGATCCAGAACCCCGACAAGACGATCCGCTCGATCAAGCGGCACATGGGGGAGGAAGACTACACCGTCGAAGTCGACGACGAGGAGTACACGCCCGAGCAGATCTCGGCGATGATCCTCCAGAAGATCAAGCGCGACGCCGAGGACTACCTCGGCGACGAGATCGAGAAGGCGGTCATCACCGTTCCGGCGTACTTCAACGACCGCCAGCGCCAAGCGACCAAAGACGCCGGCGAGATCGCCGGCTTCGAGGTCGAGCGCATCGTCAACGAGCCGACCGCGGCGTCGATGGCCTACGGCCTCGACGACGACTCCGATCAGACGATTCTCGTCTACGACCTCGGCGGCGGGACGTTCGACGTGAGCGTGCTGGACCTCGGGGGCGGCGTCTACGAGGTCGTCGCGACCAACGGGGACAACGACCTCGGCGGCGACGACTGGGACGAGGCGATCATCGACTGGCTCGCAGAGGAGTTCAAGAACGACCACAACATCGACCTCCGCGAGGACCGTCAGGCCCTCCAGCGGCTGAAAGACGCCGCCGAAGAGGCGAAGATCGAGCTCAGCAGTCGGAAAGAGACTACGATCAATCTTCCCTTCATCACGGCGACCGACACCGGTCCGGTCCACCTCGAAGAGACGCTCACGCGGGCGAAGTTCGAGTCGCTCACTGAGGATCTCATCGAGCGCACCGTCGGCCCGACGGAGCAGGCGCTCTCGGACGCGGGATACGACAAGGGCGACATCGACGAGGTCATCCTCGTCGGCGGGTCCACCCGGATGCCGCAGGTCCACGAGCAGGTCGAGGAGATCCTCGGCACCGAGCCGAAGAAGAACGTCAATCCCGACGAAGCAGTCGCGCTCGGTGCGGCGATCCAGGGCGGCGTCCTCGGCGGCGAAGTCGACGACATCGTCCTGCTCGACGTCACGCCGCTGAGCCTCGGGATCGAGGTCAAGGGCGGCCTCTTCGAGCGCCTCATCGAAAAGAACACGACGATCCCCACCGAGGAGTCGAAGATCTTCACGACGGCCGCGGACAACCAGACCTCCGTGAACGTCCGCGTCTTCCAGGGCGAGCGCGAGATCGCGAACGAGAACGAACTCCTCGGCGAGTTCCAGCTCACGGGCATCCCGCCCGCGCCGGCCGGAACGCCGCAGATCGAGGTCGCGTTCAACATCGACGAGAACGGTATCGTGAACGTCGAGGCCGAGGACAAAGGCTCAGGAAATGCAGAATCGATCACCATCGAGGGCGGCGCGGGCCTCTCCGACGAGGAGATCGAACAGATGCAGGAGGAGGCCGAGGCGCACGCCGAAGAGGACGAGGAACGTCGCGAGCGCATCGAGGCACGCAACGAGGCCGAGAGCACGATCCAGCGCGCCGAGACCCTACTGGAAGAAAACGAGGAGGACGTCGACGACGACCTCCGCGAGTCGATCGAGGAGAAAATCGCGGATGTCGAGGAGACGCTCGAAGACGAGGACGCGACGAAGGAAGACCTCGAAGACGCCACCGAGGCGCTCACGACCGAACTCCAAGAGATCGGCAAGCAGATGTACGAGGCCCAGCAGGCCGCCGGCGGCGCGGGCGGTGCCGGCGCTGCGGGTGCCGGTCCGGGCGGTGCTGCGGGCGCTGGCCCCGGCGGAATGGGTGATATGGGCGGCGCGGCCGCCGACGGCGACGAATACGTCGACGCCGACTTCGAGGACGTGGACGACGAGAACGAAGACGACGACGAGTAGCCCACCCGACCGGATCGGAATTTTTGCTTTCTTCGACTTCGACGCGAAGACGTATCTGGGATCGACTCGCCGACGCGCTCACGTCTGCGGAGGGACAACCGACAGACTGCGAGGGGTTACTTTTATGTACCTGATCTATCGTGTTTTCGTTGACGTATGACGAAGGCACTCAAAGCATCCGGATTCCTCGGATTGGCGGTGATGATGGCGGTTGGACTGCACCAGTTCGTAATTCTCTCGGGCGGGAATCCCGTTCCGGGATGGATGATCGGCGGCCACGCCCACCTCGGCGTGCTCTCGATCCTCGCGATCGTGATGGGTTTTGCCGTTCCCGCACTCGGCGTCACCGGAACCCTCCGAACGGCGGTGACCGGCCTGTTCATCGCCGGCCAGTGGGGGATCCCGGGCATCGTCTGGCTCGGTGAGGGGTTCGGGCTCACGTTCCTGATGCCGACGGGCTTCCTCTGGGGGCTCTGTTTGATAGCCTCAATGCTGATTATGTTCTACGTGACGGTCACCGGCGACGCCGACACGGGCGGTAGCGGACCCGCAGCGATGGCACCGAGCGACGACTAGCGATCGCCGATCGGGTCCACCTCTGGAATCACGTCACGGGGCGAATAATACCCATACACGTGCATACTTCTGCCCAAATGAGGCACCGAAGGTAGCATATGGACGGGTTTTTAGCCCCCGGCGTCCCTAGCGAGACGTATGCCTGACGGGCGGGATCCTTCGAACCCCACACCCGGACGAGAGCCGACGAACGCGCGATCGACGACGGCCGAATCGACGCCGACGGCCGCCGACCTCTCCGGTCCGACGGAGAAGTGCGGCGTCGTCGGCGTCGCTCTCGACGACCGGGCCGCGTCGCGCCCGTTGTACTACTCGCTGTACGCGCTCCAGCACCGCGGCCAAGAGTCGGCGGGAATCGTCACCCACGACGGCTTCCAACAGCACAGCCACGTCGAGATGGGGCTCGTCGGCGACGCCTTCGACGAATCGGATCTCGATGGACTGGCGGGCCAGACCGGTATCGGCCACGTCCGCTATCCGACCTCCGGCGGCGTCAACGCCTCCTGCGCGCAGCCCTTTTCCGTCTCGTTTAAATCGGGCTCGCTCGGTCTCTCACACAACGGCAACCTCGTCAACGCCGACGAGATCCGCGAGGAACTGGCGAACCACGGCCACGCGTTCACCTCCGACGGCGACACCGAAGTCATCGCCCACGACCTCGCGCGCAACCTCCTCGAATCCGACCTCGTGCGCGCGGTCAAGCGGACGATGGACCGCATTCACGGCTCCTACGCGCTGACGATTATGCACGACGAAACGGTCCTTGCAGTCCGGGACCCGCAGGGCAACCGCCCGCTCTGTATCGGCGAATTGGAGGACGGGTACGTCGTCGCCTCCGAGTCCGCCGCCATCGACACCCTCGACGGCGAACTCGTCCGCGACGTCCGCCCCGGCGAACTCGTCGTACTCGAACCCGACGGCTCCGGCTTCGACTCCTATCAGCTCGTCGAGAACGAGAACACCGCCCACTGTTTCTTCGAGCACGTCTACTTCGCCCGTCCGGACTCGGTCATCGACGACACCCTCGTCTACGAGGTGCGGCGGAACTTGGGACGAAAGCTCTGGGCGGAGTCCGGCATCGAGAGCGACGTCGTGATGCCCGTACCCGACTCCGGGCGCGCGTTCGCCTCCGGCTACGCCGAGGCCGCTCACGAGACGACCGCCGACGGCGCGGAGCGACCTGCCGAGGAAGTCGGCGTCGAATTCGCCGAGGGACTGATGAAGAACCGCTACGTCGGCCGGACGTTCATTATGCCGACGCAGGACGAGCGCGAGCGCGCGGTCCGACTGAAGCTCAACCCGATCAAGAGCACCATCGAGGGCAAGTCGGTGACGATCATCGACGACAGCATTGTCCGCGGCACGACGTCGCGACAGCTCGTCTCACTGCTCAAAGACGCCGGTGCCGAGGAGGTCCACGTCCGTATCGGCGCACCACCGATCGTCGCCCCCTGCTATATGGGGATCGACATGGCCTCCAGAGACGAACTCATCGCCGCCGACCAGTCGGTCGAGGAGATCCGCGAGGAGATCGGTGCCGACAGCCTCGGGTACCTCTCGATCGACGCCATCGCGGAGGTGCTCGGGGAGTCACGGCTCGACCTCTGTCTCGGATGCGTGACGGGAGAGTATCCCTACGATATCGACGACGAAACGACCGACCGCGACGTCCAGCGCCCCAGTATTTCCGAGGGCGAGTCGGCACCCGCCGACGACTGATCCGACCGCAGTTCGGCGCTGGAGCTCCCAGATTACAGACAGAACAGAAACGGATTGACGAGCGCCACGCGGTCTCCGTCCTGTAGTTTCGTGTCGAAGCCGTCGAGGTTCTCGTTGAACTGTCCGTTGACGAGAATCCGGGCGTACGCGCGGGTCCGCTCGCCGTCGGGGTTCTTTCGAAGATGTCCGGGAACGTCAGCGGCGTCGATCGGGGCCCAACCCCGGGTGGTCGACTCCGACTCGGTTTCGGCGATCACCAGATCGCGGACGTCGTGGTCGGCGAAGAACGAGTCAGCGAACTCTCGAAGCGTGTCGCCCTCGAAGGTGTAGGATATCTTCGGCGTCCCGAGCGCGTCGCGTACGTGTCCCGTCGCGCGGACCTCGACTGTCGTCTGCGCTCGCTGCTGCGCTGTCTGCGACTGAGCCATACGGGAAGTACGTCATCCGGGCGTAAATCAACCCAGCCGAATATGTTCGGTTATTTCGCCCGATACTGGGCTGTCGTCCGCGACTCAATACAGGACGTACAGTAGCAGGTAGACGATGTCACCGAGCGCGAACGAAACGAACCACAGCGAGGCCGCGATGCGACCGATCCGCGCGTGCGGTGAGTCATACAGCGCCGACACCGACCGCGTGAGCGCCAAGAGCAGGACGTAGTACAGAAGTGGGATACACACGATCGCGAGCAGGATATGGACCGCGAGCGTCGGGAGGTAGACGAACTGATACACGGTGTCCGGGCCGGGGAACGCGGCCGTTCCCTCAATGACGAGACGATACAGGTAGAGGACGAGGAAGGCGACGAACAGGCCGAGCGTCGTCAGCATCATCGCGCGGTGGCGGTCGACTTCGTCGCGACGAATAAAGCGCACGCCGAGTGCGATCGTCCCGAGCGCGACGGTGCTGAGTACGGCGTTGACGTGAGGAATCAACGCGACGAATCCGTCGGGTGCGCTCGGTACCAGCGTCGATGGGATCACGCCTAAGACGGCGGCGAACACCGCTGCGAGCGAGATGGCAGAGAGCGCTGCCGTGAGTTCCAAGACGCGATCTCGCGCGTGCAGAGCCATACGAAAATGACCGGACGGAACGGTGAAAACGGTGCCGACTGCCACGCTGTCCGCCGTCGAAAGGAAACTCATTTAACTTACCCCGGACTACCAGAGATTGCACGATACGACACTGCGAGCGTGGGTAGCCAAGCCAGGCCAACGGCGCAGCGTTGAGGGCGCTGTCCCATAGGGGTCCGCCGGTTCAAATCCGGTCCCACGCATCGCACGGCGGTACACCCGCCACTCGATGCAGGTGCTACTCCCTTCGGGGACACAGCACCCACGCACAAATCCTACAGACGCCACGTCCGGTAGCGACAGTCCTGTTTCCTCCCGACGAGCGACGGTACTGTGTTTCCGCTGGCGCGCGACCGTCCGACTGCGGTGGCGCGTTGGGGTACGTTTTAACCGATCCGAGCAGTAGTGGGTGGTATGCCCAAATACTCCACCGGTAGCGGCGGAGGCGGTGGCGACGGCGACAGTTGCGAACTCTGCGGTCGTTCGACAGGTAATCTCCGCAAGGCGAACGTCGCAGGTGCAGACCTCCTCGTGTGTGGCGACTGCGCGCCGCACGACGACTCTCGGAAGCAGACCGCCGACTCCGGGGGCGAGAGCCGCGATGAATCCGTTTCTCGGCGAAAGCGGGCCGCACAGCGCCAAGCGGAGGTGTACGACCAAGCAAAGAGCGACGCGTCCCACTGGGAGGAAGGCACCGACTACGAGTCTGACAGGCTCCCGTATCTCGTCTCGGACTACGGCCAGCGTGCCGAAGCCGCCCGTCAAGACGCCGGGCTGACGATCGAAGAACTGGCCGCAGAGCTCGACGTCGACGAGTCTGATATCGATGCCGTCGAACAGGGCCGCGCGACGCGCGCGGGTGTCGGTGGCTCACTCGTTCGAGCGTTGGAAGAGCGGTTCGGCATCGAACTAGTCGACGAGTAGCGCTTCCGCTCTTCGGACCGCCGGGCGAGGCACCCTCTCGCCGACGGCGCTCGTAACTGGAATCATTTTTGTCTCCGCCGGTCACAGCGAGAGTATGCAGACACGCGCTCCCGCGGAGCCGACGGTTCGCGAGTTCGACGCCGAGGTCGTCGACGTCGACGGTCGGACGGTGACGCTCGAACGGACGTACTTTTACGCCGAGAGCGGCGGCCAGCCGGCCGACCGCGGAACGATCGACGGCCGACGGGTCGTCGACGTGCAAACCGACGGCGACGCCGTCCGACACACGCTCGCGACGGAACCGGCGTTCGATGTCGGCGACACGGTTACCGGCGTCGTCGACGACGACTTCCGAACGTACTGTATGCGCGCTCATACGGCGAGCCACGTGCTGTACGGCGCGGGTCGCCGGCTCCTCGACGATCTCGGCTACGGCGGCTTCGATATTTCAGAGACGAAAGTCCGCGTCGATTTCACCACCTCGACGGAGATCGACGACGAGACGCTCGTCGAACTCGAACGACTCGTGAACCGGACCGTCTGGGACTCCCGCCCTGTGAGTTGGCAAGAAGTACCTACGGAGGAGGCGACCGCGCGCGAGGACGTCGCGTTCAACACGAAGACCGAGGAGGGCGTGATGAACAATGCCGACACGGTCCGAATCGTCGATATCGACGGCTGGGACGTCGCGGCCTGCGGCGGGACGCACGTCTCGAACACCCGCGAGATCGGACCGGTGACCGTGCTCGACCGCTCGAATCCCGGCGAGGGACTCACCCGCGTCGAGTTCGCCGTGGGGCCGACGGGGATCGACCGACAGGCCGAACAGCACGGCGTCCTCCGAGAGACGGCCGCGGCGCTCGAAACCGGTGTCGACGACCTCGCGGAGACGGCGGTCGCGGTCAGGGACGAGCGCGACGACCTGCGCGAATGGGTTCGCGAACTCGAACGCGAGGCCGTGAGCGACGCGCTCGCGGACTTCGAGCGCGTCACGAAGAGCGAGACGGCGTGGCGACTCGGCGTCCTCGATGGCGTCGATCCGAACGACGCGGGCGAAGCGGCGAAAGAGGCGGTCGGCGACGGCGAGGTGATCGCCGCCGTCGGCGGTTCGGAGAGCCCGTTCGTCGTCGTCGCCGCCGGCCCCGACAGCGACGTGCACGCCGGGTCGGTCGTCGAGCGCGTCACCGACACGTTCGGCGGCGGCGGGGGTGGCGGACCGCCGTTCGCGCAGGGTGGCGGGCTCGACGCCGCTTCGGACGAGGTTCTCACGGCGCTCCGCGAGATGGACCCCTCGGCGTGAGTTGTCGGCATGGCGACCGATAACCGAACAGGTCGAAGCTTCTCGAACAGGCCGAAGCTTCTATTCGTTTCGCGGGCCTACAGCTCTCGATGACCGACGGATCGCGCGCTGCCGAAACCGAGACGGCGCGGCCGCTGGAAGCCTTCGACGCGGTCGTCTGGGACTTAGACGGCACGCTCGTTCACCTGCAGGTAGACTGGGACGTCGTCACTCGCGACGTCGCCGACGTGTTCGAGGCGGCCGGCGTCGACGCTGCCGGCGTCGACCTCTGGGGAATGCTCGACCTCGCGGACCAGTCTGACCTTCGCGACGACATCGAGACCGTCATCGGCGAACACGAGGATACGGGCGCGCGCCGCTCTGCCCGACTTCCGCACGCCGACGCCGTGGGGCAGTTCGACGCGGAGGGCGTCTGCTCGCTGAACTGCGAGCGCGCCTGCCGGACCGCGCTCGACGTCCACGACCTCGCGCCGCACGTCGACGCGATCGTCGGCCGCGACACGCTCTCGACGCGGAAACCCGATCCGGAGCCGCTCTTGGAGACGATCCAGCGGATGGACGCGTCCGTAGAAGAGACCGTCTTCGTCGGCGACTCCGTTCGAGACGAAGAAGCGGCTCGGCGAGCGGACGTCGCGTTCCGCTACGTCGAGGAGGCCGTCTCGGATGACGACGCCCGCGCGGATTCGTAGGGGCGAACAGGCGGTGCCGGCTTCCCGCGAGACGACGTACCGCGCTCCCGCTGCCCGTCTCGCGGCCGAGGTCAGCGCACGCCGAGGGTGGGCCCGTCATCGTATTTGAATCCCAGGGCGGTTTTTCGGCGTTTGCTGAGCGGATCCACCGCTCGGCGCGGCCGTTAAGTCCGTTCGACCCCGAAATCCGACGATGAGCTATCCGGTCACCTATTACTGCCCGCACTGCGGCGCTGTCGCCGAGATCGAACGCGAGGGCTACCTCGCCGATAAGTCGGTGACGCCGTACCCGCTCGTCGGGTGGGAGTACGCCGAGCCCGACGAGGATTTCGAGGCCGCCGATGGGATCCGCCTCGTCTGCGGTGAAGACGGCGATCGCGTCCGCTGGACAGATATGCGAAGCGACGCCGACGACGTGGAGAATCCCGCTGCCGAAGCGCCGTGCGGCTCGGAGCTCTTTCTCTCGTTCGTCAGATACGTCGACGGCGAGGAGGTCGAGCCCCGGCCCGAACCGACGCACACGACGATCGCCGGCAACGAGCCGTCGGGCCCGCGCGGACCCTCCGGTCCGGGATTCGGAAGATAAGAAAACCGGAGTTCGCCGGCAGTCTACGGGTCCAGCCTACGGGAGGTCGACGTCGATATCGGCGACGTCGCCCGCGGATTTCACCGTGTTCCACAGGAGCATCGCGCGCGTCATCGGGCCGACGCCGCCCGGAACGGGCGTGATCGCGCTGGCCTTCGGTTCGACGCTCTCGTAGTCGACGTCGCCGACGAGTTCGGAGCCCTCGTCGGTCTCGACGCGGTTGATGCCGACGTCGATGACGACCGTTCCCTCCGTGATCATCTCGCCGGTGATCATCTCCGGGACGCCCGCAGCAGCGATGACGATGTCGGCGTTGCGGGTCTTCTCGGTGAGATCGTCCGTACGCGAGTGACAGACCGTGACCGTCGCGTTGCCGCCTTCGGCCTTCTGGATGAGGAGGTTGGCCATCGGCTTGCCGACGATGTTCGAGCGGCCAACGACGACGGCGTCCGCGCCCTCCGTTTCGACGTCAGCGGCGGCGAGGAGCTTCTGAACGCCGTGGGGCGTGCAGGGCTTGTACCGGGCGTTTCCGGCGACGAGTCGGCCGACGTTCTCGGGGTGGAAGCCGTCGACGTCCTTGGCGGGGTCGATGCGGCGCAGCACTTCTCGCTCGTCGACGTGGTCCGGCAGCGGCATCTGGACGAGGATGCCGTGCACGTCGGGATCGGCGTTCAGCTCGTCGATCGTGTCGAAGAGCTCCTCGGCGGGCGTGTCGGGATCGAGTTCGATGTCGCGCGTCGCGATGCCGACCTCCTTGCAGTCTTTGTGTTTCATCGAGACGTACGTCGCGCTGGCGGGGTCCTCGTTCATCAGCACTGTCGCGAGACAGGGTGTCGTCCCGGCGTCCGTCAGCGTCTCGATACTGTCGAGCAGGCCGTTTCGGATGTCGGATGCGACCTCGTTGCCGTCGATGATCTCGGTCATAGTCTATCCTAACGGGGGTCGGTACCACACTTGAAAGGTGCGGGTTCGGACGCGCCGCTCGCTCGGCGTCTCCTCGAAAAATCAGCCGGGAACGACCCTCTCCAACGGAGTCCGACAGTATCAGTCGTACAGCGCGAACTCGTCGGTGAGTTCGTCCACGCGGTCGGCGACGTCGGCGACGACGCTCTCGTCGTCGTAGTCGTCGATGACACGGATAACGAGGTCTGCGACTTCACGCGTCGCCTCCTCGTCGAACCCGCGGGTGGTGATCGCCGGCGTGCCCAGGCGAATCCCGCTGGGATCGAACGCCGAGCGCGTCTCGCCGGGGACCGTGTTCGCGTTCATCACGATGCCGGCGGCTTCGAGCGCCGCCTCGACGTCCTTGCCGGTCGTGTCCGGGTGCGACGGGCGAAGGTCGGCGAGCACGAGGTGGTTGTCGGTGCCGCCGGAGACGAGACTGAGGCCGTGCTCTTCGAGTCGCTCCGCGAGTGCTTTCGCGTTTTTTACGGTCTGCTCGGCGTACGCGTCGAACTCGTCGGAGAGCGCCTCGCCGAAGCCGACGGCTTTGCCCGCGATGTTGTGCATCAGGGGGCCGCCCTGCGAGCCGGGGAAGACGGCCTTGTCGATCGCGTCAGCGTGTTCCTCGTCGCACATAATAATCCCGCCGCGACCCGCTCGGATCGTCTTGTGCGTCGATCCGGTGACGAAGTCCGCGATGCCGACGGGCGAGGAGTGGACGCCCGCGGCGACGAGGCCGGTGATGTGTGCGATGTCCGCGAGGTGGTAGGCGTCTGTGGCGTCGGCGACTTCTTGAACGCGCTCCCACTCGACGTCGCGCGGGTACGCGGAGTAGCCGGAGACGATGATGTCAGGATCGAACGACTCGGCGATTTCCGCGAGGCCGTCGTAGTCGACGTAGCCCGTCTCGGCGTCGACCTCGTACTGTTCGACCTCGTAGGTCTGCCCCGCGAAGTTCGCGGGGTGACCGTGGCTGAGGTGCCCGCCGTGGGTGAGGTCCAGCGAGAGGATCTTGTCCCCGGGGTCGAGCACCGCGAGGTATACGCCCATATTGGCCTGCGAACCCGAATGCGGTTGGACGTTCACGTGCGCTGCGCCCCACAGTTCTTTGGCCCGCTCGATGGCCAGCATCTCGACCTCGTCCGCGTACTCACAGCCCGCGTAGTACCGTTCGCCCGGGTAGCCTTCCGCGTACTTGTTCGTGAGTGCGCTTCCCTGGGCTTCGAGGACCGCGCGGCTCGCGTGGTTCTCGCTCGCGATCATCGCGAGGGTGTCTCGCTGACGCTGTACTTCACCGGAAAGCGCGTCTGCGACGGCTGGATCGACGTCGCGGACGTGGGTGTCGTCCATACGAGTTACCGCGTTCGTCCATCCAATAAGTGTGTTTACTTTGGCGCTGTCACTCCGTGACCGACCGATCTCGGGGACTCAGTTGCGGCGCTTCTGCCACATCCTCTCTGAAAAATAATGAGTTGTGGAACGGTGTCACGACCGGTGCGCTTGTGGAACGGTGTCGCGACCGGTGTGCTACTCAGCAGATCGTTGGTGGAGGATCTCCCGCGTGACGCCGGCGAGATCAGCCACGTCGGCGTCTCGAAGCCGTTCGCTGCCGAGTCGCAATCGGAGTCGCGGGCGACCCACCTCGATGGGGACTTTTTCGGTTTCGATCACCCCCGCCTCCTCCAGTTCGGTTTTCGTTCGAGAGAAGGTGGCTTTGCTCGCGACGCCGACTTCCTCGCCCCACCGCGAGATGTCGTACAGGAGCAGTTCGTTGCGGGCGGCGACCAGCAGACTGAGTACCACCTCGTCGATCTCGCGACCGGCGTCTCGCCGGGTGCGAAGGGATTCGAGGATCGAATCGAAATCGGCGCGAACCCGTTCGTCGAACTCGGCTTCGAGTGACTCGCGAACCGCCGAGATCGCCGGCGTTCGGAGTGTGAACTGTTCGCCCGACTGAAAGCGGTCCTCGTAGGCCTCTCGGGCGCTCTGTACGAACGAGGCCTCGTCGGTCCGGAGACCGGCGACGTGGTCGCCGGCCGTGACGATCGCGACGACCGACTCGTCGGTCACGAGGAGGGTGTTTCCCGTGGAGCGGCCGGGCACCCGGAGTTCGAGCGACCCGCGAGCGATGAGGTCGGCGGCGTCTGTCGCGGTCGGGAAGTCGTCGAAGACGTCTTTCAGAAGCGGTTCGTCGGCGAGGAGCCGGATCGGTGGAGATTCCGGAGACTCGACGCTGAGTTCGACGATCGATTCGACGACGAGCGGTGTGGGATCGACCACGTACACCGTCGCTGTGGCGGGCTGGAGGGCGGACGAAATGACGTGCTCGACAGACGTGCCGTGCACGTTCGTACCGGAGGACATACCACAGATAACTGGCGAGCGGATATTTAATTTTACCGTAGCAATAGGCCGTATTTTTCTCGCGTCCCGATCAAACGGGACTCGGCTCTCGCTCGCGATTTCTCGGTGGTCGGTCGTCGCATCCGACCCGTCGCTTCGGAGCCGTCGACCCCCGCGATTTTACTTCCTCAGCCACCACGACGAAGCTGTGACTTACGTAATCGAACTCCTCGGAGAGGGCCCGGCAGCCGACGCAGCGTCGGCCGCGTTCGACGACGTCGACGCTCGGGTCGTTGCCGACGCCACCGATCCGGCGCTGACGGTCGCGGTCGTCCCCGCGGGAAGCGACGCGACTGCCGGAATCGACGAGCGAACGGACCGCCTCGTGTTGGTCGAAATCGGCGGCGTCGGCGGCTGCATCGTCGAATCGATCGACGCCGCCGTCTCGGTTTTCGATACCGGCGGGGCTCGCTTCGCCGACCTCGCCACCCGGGTCTCGGCGACGACTGACTCGGCCGGCTCGCCGACGGGTGACCGAAGCGCCGTGAGACTCGCCGGAGCGGTCGCTGGGCGGCGCGCCGTTGCGCTGCTCGCGGGGGACGAGTTGGGGGGGACCGCGGTCGAGGTCGCGGGAACCGGCATCGTCGCCGAACGGCGTGTCCTCCCGGTTCCCGACGCGGCCTCGCGTGATCGAACAGTGCAGCGCGAGTACCGCGACGTCGACCTCGACGACGCGCTCGCTCGCGCGGAGCGCGCGCTCGACGAACGGACGGGAATTGTCTCACAGGTCGGCGAGCGCGAATCGTTTCCAGTGCCGTACTATCTCGCACAGACGACTGATACGACCGGATTCAGCGACGCGCGCGCCGCAGAACTCGCCGCCGGGGTCGATCCCGACTGGGACGCCGCGTTTATGAAAGCGCTCGGCGAGGCGCTCGAACGCTACTGCGCGGGCGTCTATCGTCACGCTGAGTTCACCGTCGCGCCCGAGCGGACCAGAGCGCGGCCGGTTTCGCCGAAGCGGTTCGTCCGCCCCGACGAATTCCACGCGCCGGATCCGGAGACGCCGATCCCGTGGGTCGACGGGGTCGACCTCCGAAGCGACGAGCCCGCGTCGCTCCCGGCGGAGTTCGTTCACCATCCGCCGCCGGAAGAGCGCTTCAAACCCGCGATCACGACTGGGCTCGGACTCGGGAACTCGGGCGTCGAGGCGCTGCTCTCGGGGCTCTACGAGGTCGTCGAACGCGACGCCACGATGATCGCGTGGTACTCGTCGTTCGAGCCATTGGCCCTGTCGGTGTCGGACCCGCGGTTCGCGGCGCTCGAAAAGCGAGCCCGCGCGGAAGACCTGTCGGTGACGGCGCTACTGGTCACGCAAGACGTCGATATTCCCGTCGTCGCGGCGGCCGTCCACCGCGACGGCGACTGGCCGAAGTTCGCCGTCGGCTCGGGCGCGTCGCTCGACCCGGTCGACGCCGCGACCTCGGCACTCGCGGAGGCGCTCCAGAACTGGATGGAGTTGCGCGCGATGGGCCCAGAGCAGGCGGCCGACGAGGGGGGCGCAATCGGCGAGTACGCCGACTTCCCCGACGCCGCTCGGGAGTTCGTCGACGTCGACGCGACCGTCCCGGCCGAGACGGTCGGCCCCGAGACCGTTCCGGAGGGGACGGCCGAACTGGAAGCGGCGCTCGACCGACTCGCGGCCGCCGAACTCGACGCGTACGCGGCGCGGACGACGACAGCGGACGTGGCCTCGCTCGGATTCGAGGCGGTCCGCGTGCTGATCCCCGAAGCGCAACCGCTCTTTCAGGGAGAACCGTTCTTCGGCGAGCGGGCGCGAACGGTCCCGGAATCGCTGGGATTCGAACCGGAACTCGACCGCGCGTATCACCCGTATCCGTGATACTGGTCACTCGCTTCTCCGATCGCCGAGCGCGTCGGTAGCGCGAGAAGGGCTGACAGCCGACACGGGTCGTGCACGCGGCGGTGTGTCGGGCTCCCGCGAGTCGCCGCGTGGTCGGATTCAGACGATACCGCGGTTGGCCGCGTTCGGGGATAAAAAGTCTCGGAGCGGTTACACGCCGAAGGTCGCGCGGAGCATATCCCGCGTTCCGGGTCCGAGACCGACCGCTAGCACGGCGACGAGCAACAACATCGTGTAGCGCGGGCTGTCCTCGAAGATCTCCTCCTCGAATACCCAGATCACGAACGTCGCGGCGAGGAGTTTTATCAGGAGGAACGGCCACGTGTCTCCCGTCACCGCGAGTACCGATGCGGGCAGCAGCGATCCGGTGACGTCGACGACGAACTGATTGACCGGGTGCTTGGGAACGAGGTTCCGGCCGGCAGCGAGCGCCGGCATCCAGTCGAGACCAACGACGTTGGCGACGCCGTCGACTGCGTGCCCCCAGATGATTACGAGGCCGATTTTTCCGGTTCCCGCGTTGATGCCGGGGGCAAACCGCTCGATGAGCCACCACGTCGCGAGCGCGGCGACCGTCGCGCCGACGAGGACGACGATCGATACCTGCGGGTAGAACTCGACCCCCTCGGCCCCCGTCAGAACGAGCCAGAACAGGTACCCGAGCGTGGTGAGGAGGGCGATCGATCCCAGCCCGAAGAGTGTGTAGTCATACCGCTCGACGATATCGGTCCGAGCGGCCCACACGGCGGCGATGACGGCGACGAGCGTGATCGCGAAGACGGTGAAATAGATTATCGGGCTGATAAACAGCGTGTTCAGGGGGTAACTGATGAGTGCGTCCTCGATCGGAACGGCGTCGTTAGCGTCCTCGACGACGCGGAGCGCACCGCCGAAGAAGACGAACGGGAGGAGGGCATAAAAGAACTCCCGGTCAGTGCCCAGATCGAGGCGTCGCAGGAGGAAGACGACGCCGAGCAGCGCGACGAGCAGGGTGATCATATAGCCGACTTCAGAAACGAGCGTGTAGCCCGGGTAGGCGACCGGCTCAGCGGCGTTCGCGCAGACTCCCGCGTCGTAGATGTACCTGACGGTGCTCCCCGGTCGGGTTGCACACACCGCGGAGTTGGCGTCCGCTTGGACTGGGCCCCAAAAGTAGTGCCAGAGGAACCCATCGTAGACGGTTTCGGGGAAGACGACGACCCCGACGACGAGCGCGGCGAGCGCGGTCAGGACACCACCGGCCCAGAGTCGCTCGGGTGCGACGCCGACGCGTTCGGCGACTGTTGACATAGAGAAAACGCGGTCGGCACTCGTGTTGAGGATTCCGGTCTCGGCGCGGCGAGCCGACTCGCCCCGATACGGCGACTTGCTGGATCTCTCGTATCGACTCGCGTTAGATCGGAAGCGCCCGATCGTCGAAGTCGGTCGCGAGGATGACCATCGTCTGCGACCGGGAGAACCCCTCGATTCGCGCGATCTTCTCGAACATCACTTCGCGCAGGCTGTCGGTGTCTTCGACGGTCAGCCGAAGCATCACGTCCCACTCGCCGGTCGTGAGGTGAACCGCTTGGACGCTTTCGATCTCTCGAAGCCGGTCGAGCGCGTCGTCTTCGCGTCCTTGTTCGATCCGGAGTCCGACGAACGCGGACGTTCCCAGCCCGACCGAACGCGGGTCGATCTTCGCGTGGTAACCGTCGATGACGCCCGCCTCTTCCATCCGACTGACGCGGTCGTGTACGGTCGCGCTGGACATCTCGATCTGTCGGGCGATCTCACTGAACGGCGTCCGCGCGTCGGACTGGAGAATGCGCAGGATTTCCCGATCCGTCTCGTCGATCTCCATACGGGAAGTAACGGCGGCAACTGACTTGCGGTTTGTGGCACCGTCAGATTCGCGACCACCCGCGCTGGGCCCGGGTCGCTACCGGCGCTCGTCGATCTGGCGGGCCGCATCCAAGACCGTGTCGTGAACCCGACCGTTCGAGGCGACGAGCCCGACCGAATCGTGTCGCCAGCGGTCGCCGGCGAGGTCGGTGACGGTTCCCCCCGCGGCCCGGATCATCGCGACGCCGGCCACCGTATCCCACGGAAACGCTCGGAGGTTCGTCACGACCCCATCGAGGGAGCCGTCGGCGACCGCCGCGAGCTCCGCTTGAGCGCAGCCCATCCGCCGGAGGTCGCCGAATCGGTCCGCGAGCGCCTGACAGGCGCGCCCGTACTGTCCTCTGGCGTCGAAGTCCCACCACATCGTCGGCGTGACCACGCACGCTTCGGGGTCCGTTTTCGTCGACACGGTGACCTGCGTGCCGTTTCGGTACGTCGTCTCCCCGTCGGTCCAGTAGCGATCGCCCAGCACGGGAAACTCCGATGCGCCGGCGACAGGCTGGCCGTCGAGAACCGCCGCGACGGCGGTCCCCCACACGCGCATCCCGCGGACGTAGTTTGTCGTCCCGTCGATCGGGTCGACGATCCACGCCGGGCCCGAGTCCGGAACCTGCTTGCGTTCGTCGTCCTCCTCGCCGACGACCGCCTCGTCGGGGTACGACTCTCGGAGCACGTCACGGACCGCCGCCTGCGCGTCACGGTCGGCTTGGGTCACGACATCGATCTTCTCGGTCTTCTGTTCGGCGTCGATCCCGGTGCGAAAGCGTTCGGCGGCGACGCTCGCTCCCGCAGTAGCCGCACGGCGTGCTACCGTCGTTCGCTCGGCCGATTCCGTCCGGTCGTCCGTTTCCATATCCGAGTGGCCGTCCGCACTCGTGGTAAACACACCGACCGGGCGGTCGAGGGAATTAACTCGGTTTCGAGTCTGAGTACATTTTAGTATTCATACGACGAAACCTTTCGTATGCGCCCGTCAGACGCGGCACGGCAGCTCCAATACGCGGTCGCCTCACAGGTAGACACCTACGATTACGAGATCAGCTACTGGGAAGCCCACGCCTACGAAGACGTCTTCGCGGACGTCTCCGAGCGCGGGACGCTCTCGGACGTGATGAGCGTCGTCGAGGAGCTCGGCGACCAGTTCGTCGACGGCACCCGCCCCTCGCCGGCGGAGGCCCGCGAGATCGCCGACGGCGTTCTCACGGCCGGTGGCCGCCCGCTGACGGACGGCGGCGACAGCAACTGATTGCGCGGCGGCAACTAACTGATATCGGCTGCGTTCGACACGGGCCCTTTTACTCCGTTTCACAGAATAACGTAGTGACGCGAGCGTCGCCCGGGCTGCGTAGGCTCCGAGACCGGCGGCCGCGAATCGGTCGAGCGCCGTTCACGCCGGCCGGAGGTGCTCGCAATCGCCAGCGTGGACGATCCGCTCGTCTCCGTCGTCGGTTCGCACCACGAGACTCCCCGGAAACCGAACGTCGACGGCGACGCCCTCGACCGTACCGGCGGGGGTTTCGACCCGGACCCGACGATCGAGCGTCGCAGCGTGCTCGCGCCACGCGTCGAGAATCCGATCGAAATCGGCGTCCGCCGCCGTCAGTTCGTGAATCGTTTCGAGGACCCGCTGGAGGAACGCGCGCCGATTCACGTCGCCCACCTCCGCGCGTAGACTCGTCGCCTCCGGTGGGAGCGCGTCGGCGTCGATGTTCGCGTTCACGCCCGGGCCGACGATGAGCCACGAGACCCGGTCGGCCTCGCCCTCCATCTCCGTCAGGATGCCGCAGAGCTTCCGCTCCTCGCCGTCGTCGCCCACGACGAGGACGTCGTTGGGCCACTTGATCCGCGCGTCGACGCCGACCTCCCGAGCGGCTCTGGCGACGGCGACGGCCGCCGCGAGCGTGTACAGCGGAATCTCGGCCGGCGGGCGGCCGGGGCGAAGGAGCAGACTCGCCCAGATCCCGCCCGAGGGTGCGGTCCACTCGCGGGCCAGCCGTCCCCGACCGCCGGTCTGTTCGTCGGCGACCACGACGACGTCCGTCGCGCCCTCCTCGGCCAGTTCCCGCGCGCGGCTGTTCGTGCTCGCGATCCGCTCGTGGTACTCGACCGTATAGGGGGCGTCGAGGCCGAACTCGATGGCCGCCGCGCCGTAGGCGGGCACGTCGACCACGCGGTAGCCGTCGTCACCGCTCTCGATGTCGAATCCAGCCTCGCGGAGCGCTTCGACCTGTTTCCAGACCGCCGCTCGCGACACGCCGAGCCCATCGGCCAGTTCCGGTCCCGGCACCGGTCCGTCAGCCAGCGCCGAGAGCAGCGTTCGTCGGGTCTCGTTCATCGTCCTCCTCGCATTCGGGATTTCCGCATCACTCGCTATTCGAGGACGACGAGCACGTCGTCCATATCGACGCTGTCGCCCGGCGCGACCAGTACCTGCGTCACGGTCCCACCGCGTTCGGCCACGACGTCGTTCTCCATCTTCATCGCCTCCAGCACGCAGACGACGTCGCCGGCGGCGACCTCCTCGCCCTCCGCGACGTCGACCGAGAGGATCGTTCCCTGCATCTCCGCGGAGACCGTCTCGCCGTCGCCCTCGACGACGACCTCGCCGGCGTCGTCGCTGGCTTCGTCCGGTCGCGAGCGCGTCGAAGCGCTGCCGGCTCCGCCGGATCGCCCGCCGGTGACCCCGTTGAGGTCCGGAATCGGCGGTGCGCCGCGCTCTTCGAGGTTGACGTCGAAGCGCTTGCCGTTGACTTCGACGGTGAACTCCCGTTCGGTCACTTCTCCAGCATCGTCGCCCTCGCCGGTTCCGTCGTCGGAGTCGGACGCGACGTCGCCACCCCACTTCTCCATCGCGCGTTCGATCCGCGTCGGATCGAGATCCTCGTCGAGGTACTTCGTGGTGTGCTCGCCCGCGCGAAAGGCCTCGTCGGTGATCATCAGCCGGTGGAACGGGACGATCGTCGGTACGCCCTCGATCTCGAACTCCGAGAGCGCCCGCTCGGATCGGGCGAGACATTCCGTTCGGTCGCCCGCGGAGACGATCAGCTTCGCGATCATCGAGTCGTAGTCGCCGCCGATCTCGTCGCCCTGGCGGACCGCGTCGTCGATGCGGACGCCGATGCCGCCCGGCGTGTCGTACGTTTCGAGCGTACCGGTCGCGGGCGCGAACTCGTCGGCCGCGTTCTCGGCGTTGATCCGGTACTCGATCGCGTGGCCGTCGAAGGCGACGTCTTCCTGTGCGAAGTCGAGTTCCTCGCCGGCGGCGACTTTGAGCTGCCACTTCACCACGTCGATGCCGGTGATCTCCTCGGTGACGGTGTGTTCGACCTGGATCCGGGTGTTGACCTCCATAAAGTAGAACTCCCCGTCCTCGACGAGGAATTCCACGGTCCCCGCGTTCGTGTAGTCGGCGGCGCTGACGCCGCGGCGGGCCGCCTCACCGATCTGTTCTCGGAGGTCGTCGTCGAGTGCGGGTGAGGGCGCTTCCTCGATGACCTTCTGGTGACGCCGCTGCAGCGAGCAGTCGCGCTCGCCGAGGTGACGGACGTTGCCGTGCTCGTCGGCGAGGATCTGCACTTCGATGTGTCGCGGCGATTCGAGATACTTCTCGACGTACACTGACGAATTGTCGAAGTATGCCTCGCCCTCGCGCTGGGCCGTCTCCAACTGCGCTTCGGCCTCGTCGGCGGAGTGGACGACTTTCAGCCCCCGCCCGCCGCCGCCGCCCTCGGCCTTGATCGCGACCGGGTAGCCGTACTCTTCGGCGATCTCTTTGACTTCCTCGGCCGATTCGACCGGTTCCGTCGTCCCGGGGACGACCGGGACGTCGGCCTCCTGCATCAGCGCCCGCGCTTTCGTCTTCTCCCCCAAGCGCTCCATCGCGTCGGCCGAGGGGCCGATCCACGTCAGTTCGGTATCCTCGACTTTCCCGGCGAAGGTGGCGTTCTCCGCGAGGAAGCCGTATCCGGGGTGGATCGCTTCCGCGCCGGCCTTTCGAGCGGCCTCGATGATCGCCTCGTGATCGAGGTAGGAATCGGCCGCGCGCGCGGGCCCGACGTTGTACGCCTCGTCGGCGAACCGGACGTGACCCGCGTGCTTGTCGGCGTCGCTGTAGACGGCGACCGTCCGCACGTCCAAGTCGCGGCACGCCCGCATCACACGGAGCGCGATCTCTCCGCGGTTGGCGACGAGAACCTTGTTGAACATTTACCGATGTGTTCCGAAACGCGCCACCTCTATCTGTCGGTTCTGCACGAAGAGGGATTCGACGATCGTCGTATCTTCTCCGGGCGGGGTACTTAGGAACCTACTCGGTGGTCGGATTCTCCCGCCAGCGGATCTCGTACTCCAACTCGTACCGCTCTTCGCCGGTCTCCGAGTCGGTGAGTCGCTCCAGTTCGACCTCGTACGTCGGCTCCGCCGGAATCGACGCCTCTACCTCCTCTCCGGCGTCCGTCAGTGTGACCGTCCCGGATTCGATCTCCTCGGCCGCCGCGACGAGGGCGTCAGCGATCTCTTGGCGAGTCTGTACCATCTCCGTCTTGTACAGTTGTTCTTCGGGCATAGCTGGATTGTCACCCTCGCGACAGATATAGCCAGTTACCGATTCCTTCGCCGTGAGAACGAGCGGTGTGTCGCGATCGACCGATTCAGGAAAACAAGCGTCTAGCTTTGCAGGTGAATTTCGACGTATGTGCTACTCTCGTCTTGCAGGCCGGATACCGTTGAACGTTCGTGAGATACGTCGGGAATCCAAACCGCCTTATGTGTGTGTCTCTCACGCCAACGGTAATGACAGTACGTGTCGGTATCCTCGGCGCTACGGGCGCAGTAGGACAGCGATTCATCCAACTCCTCGAAGACCACCCGACCTTCGAACTCGCGGCGCTAACGGCGTCGGAGTCGAGCGCGGGCAAGAGCTACCGCGACGCCGCCAAGTGGCGCGTGAACACCCCGATCCCGGACGACGTCGCGGAGATGACCGTCAGCGCGACGACGCCGGAAGCGGTTCCCGACGACGTCGACCTCCTCTTCTCGTCGCTGCCCTCCGGGGCGGCCGCGGACGTCGAACCCGACTTCCTCGAAGCGGGCTACGTCGTCTCCTCGAACTCCTCGAACGACCGGATGGCACCGGACGTGCCGCTCACCATCCCCGAAATCAACCCCGGACACCTCGATCTGATCGAGGTCCAGCGCGACCAGCGCGGGTGGGACGGCGCGCTCGTGAAGAACCCGAACTGCTCGACGATCACGATGGTCCCGACGCTCGCGGCGCTGGACCAGTTCGGCCTCGAATCGGTGCAGGTCTCGACGCTGCAGGCCGTCTCCGGCGCGGGCTACTCCGGCGTCACCTCGATGGAGATCATCGACAACGCGATCCCGCACATCAACGGCGAGGACGACAAGATGGAGACGGAGTCGCGAAAGCTGCTCGGCTCCTTCGACGGCGCGGAACTCGAACTCCACGGGATGGACGTCGCCGCCTCCTGTAACCGCATTCCCACGCTCGACGGCCACCTCGAGAACGTCTTCGCCGAGACGAGAGAGGACATCTCCCCGGAGGACGCCGCCGCGGCGATGCGCGAGTACCCCAGCGCCGACCTCCACTCCTCGCCGGAGCAGCTCATCCACGTCTTCGAGGACTTCGACCGACCGCAGCCCCGTCTCGACCGCGAGCGTGGCGACGGGATGCAGATCTCCGCCGGCGGCCTGCAGGAGACGACAAACGGCGTGAAGTACAACTGCCTCGCGCACAACACGATCCGCGGCGCGGCCGGTGCCTCGGTCCTCAACGGCGAACTGCTCGTCGAAGAGGGCTGGGTCTAGACTCAACCACCCACCTTTTTTCACGACGGGTTTCCTCGCTCACTGCGTTCGCTGCGGGAACCCGTCGCGGAAAAACCTGGAGGGAAAAACTCCCCGCGAGCCTCGCTCTGCTCGGCTCGCGGTACTACTCCTCGGAGCCATTGGGGGGCGGATCGGCCACAACCCGACAAGCGTGTCCCGTGGTAACAACCATCCCACTACCTTTTGGTTTCTAGCGAGCGACTTTCTACCTGAAATGTCCGAATCACCGGCCATCAGAGACGAGGCACCGAACTTCCGCGCAACGCTGGCAGACGGCGACGTCTCGGCGTTCGAACTCGATGATGTCGTCGGCGACGGGCCAATCGTGCTGGCGTTCTTCCCCGGCGCGTTCACGCCCCCGTGTTCCAGCGAGATGAACGGCCTGCAGGAACACCTCGCCGACTTCGAGGCGGCGGGTGCGACTGTCTACGGCGTAAGTGCAGACTCCGCGCTCTCGCAGAACGCCTTCCGTGAGAAGCAGGGAGTCGAGTTCAGCCTCCTCAGCGATATGGCTCGCAGTGCGATCGACAAGTACGGCGTCGAAATCGACATCGACGGCCTCGGTCTCATCGGGGTCGCGAATCGCTCGGTGTTCATCGTCGACAAACACGGTAAGATCGCCTACACGTGGATCGCCGACGATCCGACGAACCAGCCCGATTACGAGGAGATCCTCGACGAACTCGAAGACCTGTAGGTCCGCGGGACTTCTCGGCCGGGCGCCCGGGTTCGAAACGCTACTCTTTGCTGGCTTCCTCTCACCTGTATGAGCGTAGATTCGATCCGCGCACTCTTTCCCGAACTCGACGCCATCCAGGATGACGACCTGCGATCGGGCGTCGTCGAGGCGTGGGTGACGGCGATGGAGGAGAACGGCGTCGACGACCTCGCGGCCGTGCCGTGGCTGCCGCCGACGCAGCGGGAGTTGGGCATCGAAGACGAGACGCTGGTCGATCACGTCCGCGACGTGACGGCCGGTTCGATCAGCCTCGCCGAGCAACTGCTCGACCGCCGCGGCGACAAACTCGAAGTGAATCTCGACCTCCTCGTCGCGGGCGCGCTCGTCCACGACGTGAGCAAACTGGCGGAGTTCGACGGGATGGACGACACCGCCGTCTACGATCTACTCGGCCACCCCTACTACGGCGTGCACGTCGTCGCTCGCGTCGGCCTGCCGATCGAACTCGCACACGTCGTTCTCTCCCATACGAGTCGAACGGCGGTCGAACCGGCGACGATCGAGGCCGAGATCATCCGCCGCGTCGACGAGGTCGCCGCCGCCGCGATTCGATGGCGCGCGACCGACGATCTGCGGACAGTGTAATATCGAGAGCGTCTGTTAAATTTTCAGAACTTGATAGGAAGTGTGTGCAAGATACCGAGGATATGGTCAACACAGGGACTGTGTTATTTTCTCTACATCGATCCTGAATGAGCCGATAGAACGCGCCTGCGTACTGATTGTTTGGACAATTGAACTCCGGGTTCCAAGAACTCCGAAAATAGAGAAAACATATACCCTTCTCTCGGAGAGCGTACTCTATGAAGCGACGTAGGTTCTTGCTGGCGATCGGGGTTGCTTCCGGTAGCGCTCTCACTGGCTGTCTTGGCGGCGACTCAGAGACATCGCCCAATGGCGAGACCTCGAACGAATCACCCAGTGGCGAAAGTTCAAACGAATCACCTGATCCACCCGAAAGCTGTGATCCGACCCTTCAAGAGATTACTCTCCCCGGTGAAGAGAGACTCAATGAGAACGATATTGATTTCTATATCAAAAGTGTCGAGCGGCAGCGATTTCGCAATGAGGTTAGCCCCTACGAGGAGGCGAGTAGTAGCCTCTCAGTGAAGGCTATCTCTTCCTACGGCGAGGGATTTCTCGTTGATGTCGCTGCCCACGGTTCGGGCAAAATACCAGACTACACGGTCGCGGTGAATCTCCACAGAACAGCCCCTGAGAATGTGACTGTCGAGTCTGCCCAAAGTGATCCATTCGCCGCTATCGAATCGCTCCAAGAAGCAATGGACACGGCGCAGGAGAGATTGTCCGGCGAGCATTGTCGGGGGCGCGTTGGTTCGGATGTGTCTTCGAGTGAGCTCGATCAACTCAGAACTGCGTTCGAGGGGATGGATTCGGACGAGGACGATTGGTATTATCTTCAGAGCGATGCCTGCTACATCAGTGTCAACTTCGACGAATCACGACTCGCCGTTGGACTCGTTGAGGAAGCGCCTGGTGGTGTCTCAGTCGAACCCGTGACAGCTGAACGGTTCGAGATGAGGCTGCTACAGGATACGATTGATGAGGCACTCGCTATGAGTGATGACATCCGTAATCGGGCCTCTTCAAGTCTCACCGAGGCTGAGTATGATCAACTCAATACGGCGTTTGAGGAGATGGAACCAGACGATGACGGGCGCTATTATCTCCAACACAACGAGTGGTACGCAGCTGTCAGTGTGCGCAAAGTGGAAATGTACATTGATATGGCACCGTGGGTTGCGAGATACTATGTTGATGCTGAACAAGTACGCGTATCAATCGACAATGAGATCGAAGGTGCTAGCTACGTGACCGATATTTCAGATTATGATATCGAAAATGCGAATTTCGACGATCCAGCGGAGAGTCGGGTTATCATCTGTTAGTGACTGCGGAGATTGAGTGGTAACGAGAACGGAGCTAATCGTGAATATACCCTCTATATTCAGCACTCTCCACCTCACGGATGCTGGACAGACAACGATCCGACTTGATACAGCCTTCGTCTGTCTTGAGCGATTCGCAAACTTTGCTTTCACGTTCAGTTACGACAAATCAACCGAGAGAACGAGTATACGCCTTGACCAGAATTTTCGTGGATCGCTGTGGAAATCCTATTCTTAAAACACGTAATGAACTGAAAGAGAGGCGCTGAACCCATACTATCCTATCAATATTTACGTTCGCAGTAGATGTCCGAAAGTATGTCTATACATCGGGGTTTGTCACTGAAGGCGCGAGTCCCTCTAGCTATCTGGGCCCTCGCAGTCATCGTCGTTATTCTGGTTACATACGAGGTTCTACAAATATCAGAAACAGAAGTGACTGTATTCGCAATTGCTGTCATTATGGGGTCGTTCTATGGAATATTTTTGCCGCTCTGGCGACGTCTACCGGAGGACTGGAGGCGAAGTTGAAAGCTCACTGATTTTGATGTACTCAATCCGAGGTGCCCGAGACAGGTGGCTCACCCCTTTGTGAAACAAGAAGAGTCGTCGTGGTGAAGTCATACTCTGTATCGATCGATCCGACGGAATCGAATCTATAGGAAATTCTTTGCGAGAGACGCACTCCGTATTCAGCACGGTTGCAATAAACAATCAGCAACTGATCATTTTCACAGTGTCTTGGGAGGAATTCAGGCGGCCGCGTAGTACCGCGAGCCTCGCTCTGCTCGGCTCACGGGAACTCCGCTCGCTCGAAAATCTGGACCAAAAAGCGGCTGACCGGCTATCGCTTCGCGCCGGGGTTCGTCACCGCGCCGTTCGCGGCGGAACCGAAGTCGTTGCCGTACTTCGCCAGCACGCCCGAGGTGTACTGCGGATCGCGCGGTTCCCAATCCTCGCGGCGGGCGTCGAGTTCGGATTCCGAAAGGTCGACGGAGAGTTCCCGCTCGGGGATGTCGACGGTGATCTCGTCGCCGTCCTCGATGAGGCCGATGGTGCCGCCGACGGCGGCCTCGGGAGCGACGTGGCCGACCATCGGGCCGCGGGTCGCACCGGAGAACCGACCGTCGGTCAGGAGCGCGACGTCGTCCTCGTGGCCCTGCCCCACGACGGCGGCGGTGACGCCGAGCATCTCGCGCATACCGGGGCCGCCCTGCGGTCCCTCGTTTCTGATGACGAGGACGTCTCCCGATTCGATATGGCCCTCTTGGACGTAGCGCATCGCCTCTTCCTCGCCCTCGAAGACCCGGGCGGGTCCTTGGTGGTGGAATTTGTCGTCGCCGGTGACCTTCAGCACCGCGCCGTCGGGCGCGAGGTTGCCGGTGAGGATCTTGATCGCACCCTCTTCTTGGTACGGGTCGTCGACGGTGTAGATGAACTCGCCCGTGATCTCTTCGTCGTCGGGGAGATCGAGCTGTTCGAGTTCCTCTTCGACCGTCCGGCCAGTGACCGTCATCGCGTCGCCGTGGAACAGCCCGGCGTCGAGCAGACGGCGGATCACGACCGGGACGCCGCCCTCCTCGTGGAGGTCGTTCATCGTCTTCGTGCCGCCCGGCTGGAGGTTCGCGATCTTCGGCGTCTTTCTCGAAATCTCGTCGAACTCCTCGATCGAGAGATCGATTCCGGCCTCGGCGGCCAGCGCGAGCAGGTGGAGGACGGCGTTCGTCGAGCCGCCGATCGCGACTTGGAGCGCGATCGCGTTCTCGAAGGACTTCTTCGAGAGGATGTCGGAGGGGCGGATGTCGTTCGCGACGGCGTTGAGGACGGCTTCGCCGGAGCGCCGCGCGACCTCGTAGCGCTCGGGGTCCTCCGCGGGCTGGTCCGCGGTTCCGAGCGGGGCCATCCCGAGCGCCTCGGCAATCGATGCCATCGTGTTCGCGGTGAACATCCCGCCGCAGGAGCCCGCACCGGGGCAGGCGTGGCGTTCGAGGTCGTCCAGTTCATCTGCGCTCATCTCCCCTTCGGCGTAGGTCCCGACGCCCTCGAAGACGTTCTGGATGGTCACGTCGCGCCCGTCGTGCTGGCCCGGCATAATCGACCCGCCGTAGAGGAACACGGAGGGGAGGTCCGTCCGGATTGAGGCCATCATCATCCCGGGAAGGTTCTTGTCACAGCCGGCGACCGTCACCAAGGCGTCCATCCGCTCACCGAAGGCGACGAGTTCGACGGAGTCGGCGATGACCTCGCGGGAGATCAGCGACGCCTTCATTCCCTCGGTGCCCATCGAGATGGCGTCCGAGATCGTGATCGTGCCGAACTCGATCGGCATCCCGCCCGCGTCCTCGATGCCCTCGATGGCGGCGTCTGCGACGTCGTCGAGGTGGACGTTACACGGGGTGATGTCGGCAGCGGGGTTGGCGACGCCGACCATCGGTGACCCGAGGTCCTCGTCGTCGAATCCCATCGCGCGGAACATCGCGCGGTGCGGTGCTTTGTCCGGGCCCTCGGTGACGTCAGTGCTGGGGAGGTCCGGATCCTTTCCGTGAGAGAACGGCTCCTCGTCGCCGTCGTCACGTTCGGGTGGTTCCTGCTGGCTCATAGTGGACGGTAGTCGCAGTGGCATTAAAAGGCCACGCATAGCCGCACTGCGTCTGGTGGATCCGTTCACGACACCAACCGGGTGTCCGCATTTCACGCCGCTGGACCGCGAGCGTTTATATACGAGAACGCGGCCAGCAGTGCCGTGGTTTGAGATCTACCCCGCGCCGCTTCGCGGTTGTTCGGCACGTCGGCGCGGGCTGGAGGGCGACGCTTCGGGGCCGTCCCACCCGGTCGTCCACGAGCGGGTGCCGACTGTCCGCCCAAAAACGGTTGCCAGCGAAACGCTCAGCCAGTCGCACGCGGCCGTCAGACGCTCCGCCGATCCTCACTCCTCCGGTCGCGTCGCCAACCCCGCCAAGTGCGGCGCTTCGGGAACGATGATCTCCTCGCTACCGAGTCGCGCGGCGTTCTCGCTGCCGGGTATGCAGAACACGGGCACGCCGTGGACGATCCCTGCCGTCGCACGCGTGCCGACCACGCGGGTTCCGATCTCGTCCTCGGAGTAGCGTCTGAACAGTTCGCCGAACCCCGGAAGCGTCTTCTCGAAGAGGTCGTCGACGGCTTCGACAGTCACGTCGTCGGGCGTGACGCCCGTCCCGCCGGTCGTCACCACCACCTCGACGTCGTCGCGATCGACGACGGCATCCACCCGCGACTGGAGCGTGTCGTAGTCGTCGGGAACGACCTCTCTGACGGCGACCGCGTGGTCTGCGGACTCGAAGGCCGACGCGATGACGTCGCCCGCTGGATCCTCGTCGAGCGACCGCGACGTCGACACAGTGAACACGGCAACGCCAAGCGAACCGACGTCGTGCGCGTGGTGGTCGTGCCCGTGCGTGTCGTCGTGGTCGTGGTGGTCACCGTCGTTGTGGGTGTGGTCGTTGTGGGTGTGATCGTCGTGACTGTGACCGTGCTTGTCGTTGTGATCGTCGCTCATATTCGACCCGTGCAGTTCCGTCGACAAAGGTTCACCTCATCGCGCTTCGAGTGTGATTGTCTTTCACGGCGAAAGCGGCGAACGCAGGATCGACGGAGCAGTCGTCCGGAGAGAAACAGATCGAGCCGAGCCGAAGCCGCTCATACTGATTACTCTCTTCTCGCCGAGCGCCGTCAGCGAGGATGGCGCTCAGCGGTACACAGTGAGAGTATTCTGTATCAGTTGTCGCCCGATTTCGACTGCCACTCGTAGCTACGGCGCTTCGCCGACTTGCCGAAGCCGCACGAGGAGCACTTTTTCTTTTTCACGTGATAGGACTTCTCGCCGCAGCGGCGGCACTTGACGTGCGTCGTCTTGTTCTTCTTACCTTGACTGGGGGTTCCTGCGCCCGTCATGTTTGTATCGTGACGACGTTGTCGCCGCGTATAATCGTTGTGTCTTCGACTGCCGTCGCGGTACGTTCCCCGACGGCGTCTTCGACGTCGACAGGGGGGTCGAGCACGGCGTTCATGTGTTGGTCGTACCCGGACAGCGTCCCGTAGTACGCGGTACCGTCCTTCAACGTGACCGTGACGACGTCTTCGAGCGCGGCTTCGAGGACGTCGAGGGGTCGTCCGCTCATACCCCAAGCGCCTCCCGTTCCGGTATTAAATGTGCCGGACCAACGCGCGGCCCGTGGGTTGCGTTATATGCCCGGTCGTGAACCCCGTCGCCACTAACCCGGATAGTTTTTAATGCTCGGCCGTGAACCGGCCAGTACCAGAACTCCCGCGGGCAAGTGTCTCGAAGCGATCGGGGCACGCGGGACCGACGACCGACGCGCTGTAAGACGCCGGGGCCGATCGGTCCCGAGATGCGTCGCCCACGAGTGGGCGACCACTACGCCACGCCGGGACGTTTGAGTGAGCACCCTCGCCACGCCGGAAGGACGGCTGTACTCCTTCACCGTGGCTTTCGATGCTCGGGATTCAACTATGGAAATCGAAATTGCGACAGTTGGCGGATACGAAGAAGTCGGTCGACAGATGACGGCCGTTCGCGCGGGCGACGACGTCGTCATCTTCGATATGGGCCTGAACCTCAGTCAGGTCCTCATCCACGACAACGTGGAGACCGAAAAGATGCACAGCCTCGATCTGATCGATATGGGCGCTATCCCGGACGACCGGGTGATGTCCGACCTCGAGGGCGACGTGCAGGCCATCGTTCCGACGCACGGTCACCTCGACCACATCGGCGCGATCCCGAAACTCGCCCACCGATACGACGCCCCGATCGTGGGCGCGCCGTTCACGATCGAACTCGCGAAACAGCAAGTCGAAGACGAGACGAAGTTCAGCGGGAGCTTCAACAACGACTTCGTCAAGATGGAGGCCGGCGAGACGATGTCGATCGGCGACTCCGGCAACGTCGAGATGGAGTTCGTCCACGTGACGCACTCGATCATCGACGCGATCAACCCGGT
>Ga0207851_100072_pt1 | contig 84217 bp, 88 predicted proteins | sample A23E3SouthBayCA_FD_187747 | JGI IMG/M metagenome (GOLD analysis project Ga0207851, IMG submission 187747) | Aerobic enrichment media microbial communities from Eden Landing Ponds, California, USA - A23 E3 (SPAdes) | ecosystem: Environmental > Aquatic > Marine > Unclassified | place: Emeryville... | reverse complement strand
TCGCGCGCGACGAGCGTGTACTCGCCGACGAACGGCGTTTGGTCGAACTCCGATTCGACCGCTGCGACCGTGGGCTCGTCGGCGACGACACGGGCGGTGAAGCGCGGCCGCTCGTTCATGCCCGGACTGATCGCCAGGTCGATGTCGGCGTCGGGGACTGCCCCGGCCACGTCGACCAGCGGCAGGGCCTCGCAGCCGATGTGGTACTCGGCGCGGAGTGGCATATCCGTGGTTTTCGCTCGCGTGACAAATGTCCGTCGAAAATTCTCCGCTCGTCGGTCCGGACGGCCGCCGCGGGTCACCAGGTCTCGATCTCGCCCTCGTCGATGTCCTCGACGCAGCCCTGGCAGTCCAGCGACTGGGCGTCGAAACACTCCGGGCGGTACTCGGCGTCGAGTTCGACCGCGCGCCGCTCGGCGTACCGACGACAGACGATGCGGGCCTTCCCGGAATCGTCGAACGGCAGGTCGGCCTGGGCGGCCCGCTTGGCGTGGCGATAGGCCTTCTTCGCCTCGCCGATCTGGCGACCCGCCGACTGCATCTTCTGCCTGATTATCCGCTCGACGCGGTCCTCGTCCATCTCGCCTGTGGGTTGGTGGTGGGTCGTCTTAGGCGCGTCGCCTGGATCTGTGAGTTTTGATGGTGTCGGTGTTGGGCGAGCAGTTTCAGTCCACTCGCTAGCTGCTGTTTTGACCGCAGACGACACCGCGACCGCAGTCGATCGTGTGCGCTGAAAGCCCTCGCCGCGCTCGCTAGCTGCTGTTTTGACCGCAGACGACACCGCGACCGCACTCGATCCTGTGTGCTGAAAGCCCTCGCCGCGCTCGCGGTCGCTGAACGACATATCCGCGCTCTCCGCACCGCCCGCTCACGGCAAGGCCGTTCGCTTCGAGGCGCTTCGCGCCTCGCACCGCGCGGATAGTGGTCGTTCAGGCGACTGAACTGGACGCGAGCCCGTCTCGCCCTTTCAGTCCACCGGGAGAGCAAGCTCTCCCGAGCCCTGGCTCGCACAGCTCGCCAGGACACCAGGGACCGCACAGCACCGCACCACGGCCGCGGACAGCCTCACACCTCCCCAGCCTCTTCGCGTCTCGTCGCTCGCGCGACTCGCTCCTCGGCGCTCATCCCTCGCACGACTTGGTCGCGCGCATGAAAGCGCGCGACAGCGCGCGCCACCGCAGACGCGGACTCGTCGGACCGCGCTCTTGCGGTTTTCACTTTCACCGAGGCAGACGAGAGTTTAAATACGGGGGCGACCAACGTTCGGGTGTCTCCCATCGAAAACAACGCGGAGACAGGAAACAGACAGATGACGGATTTGCGTACCCACGCGACAGAGATACACGAACAGTTTTCCGACCAGCTCGACCTCTCGGTCGAGGACGTCGAGGAGCGCCTCGACACGCTGGTCAACGAGTACAAGGTCCCCGTCTCGGAGGCCCGGCGAAGCGTCACGAACACGTACCTCGACGAGGCCGGGATGGACCGGGACGAACTCGGCGGCGGTGGCGGCAACGAGCGCGTCGAGGTCGCCGACGTCGACGCGCCCGAGGAGTGGGTCGACATCACCGCGAAAGTGGTGGAACTCTGGGACGCCCGCTCGGACGCCGTCGCGCAGGTCGGCTTGCTCGGCGACGAGACCGGGACGATCAAGTTCACCAAGTGGTCGAAGTCGGACCTGCCCGCCCTCGAAGAGGGGGCGGTCTACAATTTGCGAAACGTCGTCACCGACGAGTATCAGGGCCGGTTTTCGGTCAAACTCAACCGGACGACGGTCATCGAGGAGGTCGACGAGGACATCGAAGTCGGCAGCGACGACGTGACCGTCGAGGGGGCGCTCGTCGACATCCAGTCCGGGTCCGGACTGATCAACCGATGTCCCGAGGAGGACTGCACGCGCGTCCTCCAGAACGGCCGCTGTAGCGAACACGGCGAGGTGGAAGGCGAGTTCGACCTCCGGATCAAGGGCGTCCTCGACGACGGGGAGGACGTACACGAAGTCCTCTTCAACCGCGAGGCGACCGAGGAACTGACCGGGATCACCCTCGAACAGGCCAAGGAGATGGCGATGGACGCGCTGGACACCTCCGTGGTGGCCGACGAGATGCGCGCGGACGTGCTCGGACGCTACTACAGGGTGACCGGGCCGACGTTCGGTCGGTACGTCCTCGTCGACGAGATGGAGACGCTGACGGACGCGGCCGACCACGAAGCGGTCCTCATCAAAGCGAGGTCGATATAATGGCAGCCACGCCCACTCGCGAGGTCGCGCGGCGCGTGTTCGCGAGCGAGTTCAACGACGCCCGCTACACGTTCAAAGAGAGCGACGACGAGCGCGCGCCGGTGTACCTGCTGCTCCCGACCGGGGAGCGGGCCAATCGCGTGTTCCTCGTCGGGACGCTGATGGAGACCGAGGACGTCGGCTCGGACAGCGAGTACTGGCAGGGGCAGGTCATCGACCCCAACGGCGACCGCTTCTACATGTACGCCGGCCAGTACCAGCCCGACGCCGCGTCGATGCTTCGGGAACTGGAACCCCCGGCGTACGTCGCGGTCGTCGGCAAGCCCCGGACCTACGAGACCGACGACGGCGAGGTGAACGTCTCCATCCGACCGGAGTCGATCACCGAGGTCGACGCTGCGACGCGGGACCGCTGGGTCGTCGAGACGGCCGAGCGCACGCTCGAACGGATCCAGCACTTCCAGGCCGAGACCGGCGACGAGGGCGACGGTGCCGCCGTCGACGAGTACGTCGCGATGGCCCAGGAGGAGTACGACCTCCCCGTCGAGAACTACCGACGGACGGTCGTCGAGGCGCTGGAGAGTCTCGAAGCCGAGGACGGCGTCGAGGCGCAGGCCGACGACTGACGACGACGGCACGGCGACAGAAGGGGGATCCGGTCTCACGACTGGATCCGGCCGTTCGCGCCGACGCGGCCGCAGCGGCGCTGATTCCACTTTCTTTCACGGCGCTCACGGCTCGTGCCATCGTCTGACAAACGATTAAGTACGACGAGCGACGACAACGGGACAATGAGCAAGAACAAGACCATCTCCTTTCGCGTGAGCCAGGACAAGTTCGAGACGCTCCGCGAGATCGCCGACGAGCGGGACCTGTCGCTGTCGGCGGTCTTCCGGGACTACGTCGACATGCTGGTCGCCCACGACGGCCAGGTCGAGGTCGTCCCCGAACACCAGCTCAACGAGTCGACGGCGTCGAGCGATACCGAGAGCTTCCCGCCGAAGGTCGAAGTGCCCAAGAGCTTCGTCCGCGAGCACGAGCGCCTCGAACTCGAGGCCGAGCACCTCCGCGAACAACTGGAGGAACACAAGCGCTACGTGACGAAACTCCGCCAGCAACTCGACGAGCACGACCAGGAAGACGTGGTGCAACTCGAGGACCTGGACGGCGGCAAAGACGACGAGGAAGCGTCCTACCGGCTCGGAAGCTTCGAAGAGTCGCGATAACGCGGTCGGCGGAGGTGGTCGCGGTCTTGCTCTCTCGTTTTCACGCGCCGAGCGGTGGCGTTGCCGCCAGAAGGATGCGTCCGTATCCGCTCAGAGCAGCTGTTCGCGCTTGCGCCTGGCCTCGTCGGCGGCGCCGTCGCGGCCGTCCACGTCGGCGAGGGTTTCGACGGCTTCGAGCGTGCGGACGGCGCCGTCGAGGAAGGAGAGCACGTCGCCGGGGTAGGCGTACAGCATGTAGTCGTCGCCCATCACGTCGACGATGGCGTCGGGGCCGAGTCCCTGCGCGCGGAGTTCGAGGAGGTAGGCGACGAACTTCTCCTCGGGGTGACCGCAGTGGGGGTTGGCCTCGCAGTCGCAGTCCATGAAGTCCTGTGCGAAATCGAGAACGCGGTCCTGTGTGGCGTCGTCGAGTTTCGCGAGGTTCTCGCCGCGAAAGAGCATGTCCAGCGTCGCGCCCTTGAACGCCCCCTTGGGGAAGGAGGTCTCTAGCTGGGAGGCGAGTTGCTGGTGGTTCTTGACGTAGATCTTGTCCGTGATGGCCACGGCTACCCGATCCGAGGGGACTGGCGTGTAAAAGCCTCCCGAAGCGCCGGCGGAGCGTAACGTATTTCACTTCCAGTTGGTTACCGTCGTATGCACCCAACGCGTGTCCGGGTTGGGGTAGTGGTTATCCTTCAGCCTTGTGGAGGCTGAGACGCGGGTTCGATTCTCGCACCCGGACTTTCTGGCGACGAACGGACGTGAGGAGGCGAACGTCCGCCGAGATCGAATCAGACCGAGGTTCTGCGCGAAGCGCAGGTTCTCGGGCGTGGTTCGATTCTCGCACCCGAAATCATATAATATTTTACACCTGTAAACAGCCGAGGAATGCGTTCGAGTGGGCCTGAAGTGGCCGAAATTCCGACACCTCTATTTAACTTTGAATAATACATAATACCAGATATTTTTTGACGTGTTTTGAACGCATACCGATCGCTCCGGCGTCAGACGCCTGGCCGACTGGGCTTTATCCGGGAGGACGACGACGGATCGAGGTGAGACGACGATGATTCCGACCAGCGAGGAGTCGCCGGACGCGGGCCCGACACAGGAGCGGAGCGAGCGCCAGATCCCGATCGAGATCAGCGTCGCGACCGACGGCGACGAGCGACCGCCCGTCGACGACGAGACGCGGGTGGACGTCGAGGTCGAGGGGCGGATGTACCCGACCGCTCGCCTGGCCGACGGGCGCTACGTCGCCTGGTGGTTCGACACCGACGCGCCCGCGCTGGACGACCCGGCGACGACCGAGTGGGTCGCCGCCCCGACGCGCTTTCTCGCGGCCGGCACCCTCCACGAGCTCTGGCAGGACCCCGCGGCCTTCGACGCGGTGACCGACGGCGGCTGGTGAACGGCCGCTGCGTCGCTGTCGGCGTCGGACCGCGGCCAGTGTCGGATCGTAGCCGGCGTCGGACCGCGGTCGGCGAGTGTGGTCACGCATCGACTGCCTCGCACACCTGGGATTCGGAAGGATAATCCCCACCTACCGTCTAGGCTCAGCAACTCCGGGGCCGTTCCGGACGGCCGTACGTCGGCCGATTTCGAGCATGATCGACGAATCACTGGCGGTGACTGTGGTGGGACTGGGCGCCATCGACGCGGAACTGGACGATGCCGTTGCCGACGCCGCGACCGAGGCGGTGGCCGACCTGACGGTCCAGACGGTCGCGACGCCGGCGGCGCTGACAGCGACGCTCGACGAGCGACGCGTCGCCTGCGTCGTCCTCGCACCCGACGGCGCCGACTGGGACCCCGTCGCCGTCTTCGAGTCGCTGGCGGCTCGCGATCGTCGGATCCCGGTGGTGCTGGTGACCGACGACGACCTCGGGACGTACGTCGACGCGGGCGCGGTCGACGCGATCTCGGACGCGGTTCGTTCCGGTGACGACGCGGCGCTCGCGGCGGCTGTCGGGGCGGCGGTCGAGCGATACTGCGACCGTGAGCGTGACCGGCGCGGTCGGGAGCGCTACGCGGCGGTGGTCGGGCACTCGCCGGCGCCGATCGGCATCGTCGACGCTGAGGGGGTCGTCCGCGTCGCCAACGAGGCGCTCGCGGACCTGCTCGCCGCGGAATCGCCGGCGGACCTGGTCGGCGTACCGGCTGCGTCGTTCGTCGCGCCGGACGGTCGCGAGGCGTCCGCGCGACGTCTCAGACGGGTGGTCGAAGACGGTACCGCGATGCCCGCGAGCCAGCGGACGCTCGTCGACGCGATCGGCGAGGAGCGGTACGTCCTCGTCGCGATGGCGCCGGTCACCGTCGGTGGCGAACCGGCGGCACAGCTCGTGGTGAACGATGTCACCGAGCACAAACGTCTGGAGGCGGCGCTGCGCGAGGAGCGCGACCGTTTCTCGACGCTGTTCGAGAACCTGACCGAACCCGTCGTCGAGACGCGTTTCTCCGGCGAGATGCCGGTCGTCACGGGCGTCAACGCCGCTTTCGCCGAGACGTTCGGTGTCGACCCGGAATCGACAGTGGGTGACCCGCTCGACGATATCATCGTCCCCGCGACCGACCGCGAGGACGCGGCGGATTTCAACCGCCGCGCGCGGGAGGGCGAGACCCTCGAACGCGAGGTGACCCGGCGGACGCCCGACGGACTCCGGGATTTCCTCCTCCGATTCGTCCCCTACGGCCAGGACGAACCGGGCGGCTACGCCATCTACATCGACATCACCGAGCGCCGGGAGTGGGAACGTCAGCTCCGGCGCCAGAACGAGCGCCTGGAGGAGGTCGCCGCGGTCGTCAGCCACGACCTCCGGAACCCGCTGAACGTCGCGCAGGGGACCGTCGACGTGCTCGCCAAAGAGGCCGACGCGGGCGAGCGCGACCTCTTCGAGCGCGTGTTGAAAGCACACGACCGCATGGAGGCCATCATCGACGAGATGCTCACCCTCGCCCGACAGGGCCAGTCGGTGTCCGACCTCGAACCCGTGGCGCTCACGTCAGTCGCCCGCGAGGCCTGGGAGACGACCGAGACGGCCGACGCGACGCTGGTCGTCGAGACCGAAGCCCGGATCCGCGCCGACGAGAGCCGCCTGCGGCAGGTCCTCGAGAACCTCTTTCGGAATTCCGTCGACCACGGGGGTCCCGACGTGACCGTCACCGTCGGCGATCTTCCGCCGTGCCCGGACGGGGAGAGCGAGGGCGGCCGGCCGCGCCATCGCGGCGGATTCTACGTCACGGACGACGGCCCCGGGGTCCCCGCCGACGAGCGCGAGACCGTCTTCGAGTCGGGGTACACCACGGCCGACGACGGAACGGGCTTCGGGCTCGCCATCGTCCAGAGCATCGTCGAGGCCCACGGCTGGGACGTCTCGGTCGCCGAGAGCGCTTCGGGCGGCGCCCGCTTCGAGATCACGGGCGTCGAGTACGCGGACTGACACGCTCCACTGCGCCGGTGTGCGAGCGGCCCGCTCAGTCCGACTCGCCGGGGCGGAAGACGTCGCCGCCCGCGGACTCGGCGGGGTCGGACTGGTACCGGCCGCTGGAGCGGATGATCGTCAGCGCGCTCATCACGTCCGTCCGGGTGATGAGGCCGACGAACTCGTCGTCCTCCATGACGAGCAGGCGGCCGACGCCGTGGGAGTCCATCTCCTCCAGCGCGGTCATCACGTCGGTGCCGGGCGCGACGGTGAACAGTTCGGTCGTCATGATCTCTTCGACGCGGAAGGCGTCGCGCTCGACCTCCCGGACCGCGCGGGCGTCGTCGAGCGTCACGAGGCCGACGACGTTCCCGTTGCGCTCGACGGGGTAGCCCGTGTGGCGCTCGCGCATCATCACCTCGATCAGGTCGGTGACCGAGTCCCTGGCGTCGACGGTCGTGACGCGCTCGGCGTCGGTCATGATGTCGCGGACGACGACGCCCTCGAAGGCCGCGCGCATCACCGTCTGCTGGGCCTCGCTGGAGGCGCCGATGTAGATGAAGAAGGCGATGGCCACCAGGAAGAGGCCGCCGCCGCCGAACAGGCCGAACAGCCCCAGCAGGATGGCGAACAGTTTGCCGACCTCGGCGGCGATCTCGGTCGCGCGGGCGTAGGGGCGCGTGCGGTGGAGCAAGGCACGGAGGACGCGGCCGCCGTCCATCGGGAAGCCGGGGAGCATGTTGAAGACGGCGAGCGCGACGTTCATCAGGGCGAGGTAGCCGAGCAGGAACTTCACGGCGGCGACGGCGGTCGTCTCGCCCGCCGGGACCGCGAGAAACGCGCCGTAGGAGACGACGCCGAGCGCGACGCTGACGATCGGGCCGGCGATGGCGATGGTCAGTTCCTGGCGCCAGTCTTCGGGCATCTCCTCCAGTTGGGCGACGCCGCCGAAGATCCAGAGGGTGATCGAGGCGATGGGGTAGCCGTAGCGCATGGCGACCAGCGCGTGGCCGAACTCGTGGAGGACGACGCCGGCGAACAGGCCGAGGGCGGCGAGGAGCCCGAGCGTCAGCGAAACCTCCGTCGAACTCGTCAGCAGGTCGGCGGGGATCGCCGCGCCCCAGACGTCGTTGAGCAAGTCGACGTAGTCGCCCACCTGCGAGCCGATCGCCCACGCGAACAGCGGCAACACGAGCAGGAACGTCAGGTCGACGTTGATCGGGATGCCGAAGGCGCTCCCGATACGGTACCGTCGCATACCCGCCCGTAGTACGGCGACGTTCTTAAGCCCGTGTGTGGACGACGGCTCTCGACGCGGGCACCATCGGCGCGTTTCGGCCGACCGCGCCGGCGACGGAAATCCCCGCCGGGAAGGCAACCCTGAAACGCCCGACCGTCCACCATCGGGCAGAGTCACCGATGTACACCTCTCTCGGTCCCGGCGATATCGGCATCGACCGCTCGTTCCCCGACGCGGCCGCGCTCGCCGCCGACACCGGCTTCGACGCCATCCAGCTCGACCGCGGCTACCTCGCCGACAACGGTCCCGAAGCATATCGCGCTGTCCTCGACGAGCACGACCTCCGCACCGGCAGCATGGGCGTCCCCGTCGACGTGACCGGCGACGAAGACGACTACGAGGACGGCCTCGCCGCCCTCGACGAGGTGGCCGCGGACGCCGCGGCCGTCGGCTGCGACCGCGCTTCGACGTACATCCTCTCCTTTTCCGACGAGCGCGACTTCGAGTCGAACTTCGAATTTCACCGCGAGCGCCTCGAACCCGTCGCCGAGATCTTCGACGACCACGGCATCCGTCTCGGACTCGAGTTCCTCGGCCCGCAGACGCTTCGCGAGGGCCACGAGCACGACTTCGTCCACACGAGCACCGGCATGCTCGAACTCTGCGAGGCTATCGGCGACAACGTGGGCCTCCTGCTGGATAGCTGGCACTGGCACACCGCCGGCGCGTCGGTCGAGCGACTCGAATCGCTCGCTAACGACGACGTTGTGGACGTCCACGTCAACGACGCGCCCGCGGGCCTGGCGATGGACGAGTACGTCGACAGCGAGCGCGCGATGCCCGGCGAGACCGGCGTCATCGACATCGCGGCCTTCCTCGGGCATCTCGACGCGGTCGACTACGACGGGCCCGTGATGGTCGAACCGTTCAGCGACGAGCTGCCAGAACTCGACGACCGCGAGGCCGCCCGCCGGACCGCCGAGTCGCTCGAACGCGTGTGGGACGTGGCCGGATTGTAGCGAACGCGAGTTTAAGTGTGAAGTCGGACAAACGGCGAGTATGGCCGCCGAGATGTCCGACCGGGTGCGCGAGATCGCAGAGGCGAGAGGGCTGCCCGAGTCAGAGGTTTTCGAGCGGGCGCTCGAACGCGGGCTCGAAGACCTGTGGGAGGACCTCGTGCTGGCGCAGTATCTCGACGGGGAGATCGACCGTGAGCAGGCGATAGAACGCGTTAGTCGGACGAAAGTCGAACGCGCCGAGAACGAGCGCGATGCGATCGAGGACGACGTGGACTGGGGCCTGAACGCGTGACGGTCGCGGCGGTTTCGACTGAAGCCCCGCTCGTTCTTTACCGAGGCGCTCCTACACGAAACCCATGAGCGACACCGACACCCAGCGCCCGCTCGTCCGCGCCGCCGAAGACATCGAAGCCGAACCGGTCGACGCCGCCGAGGGACTCTCGAAGGCCGTCCTGATCGGCGCGGAACACGGCGCGCCCAACCTCGCGATCCGCCGCTTTGCGCTCGCGCCGGGCGCCGAGGTGCCGAAACACACCAACGAGATCGAACACGAGCAGTACGTCCTCGCGGGCGAGTACGTGGTCGGGATCGGTGAGGAGGAACACACCGTCGCGGCCGGCGACGCGCTCCACATTCAGGCGGGCGTCGTCCACTGGTACCGCAACGAGAGCGACGTCGAGGGCTCGTTCATCTGCGCGGTCCCGACCGGCGACGACAGCATCGATCTGGTCGAGTGAGCGCCCCTGTTTCGGGTCGAACGTGATACTCGTCGAGCGCGCACAGCCCCGCAACCTCCTTGCCACCGTCGCGCGTACGCCCTGACATGAGCACGACCGACGCCGACGCTGACGAGGCTGCGGACGCCGACGACGGTCCCGACACCGACCTCGCCGAGCGGGTCGTCCTCTCGGTCCCGGCGGACATCGGCCAGCACGGCCGCCGAAGACTGGATCAGGACTACTACCAGAAGTATCTGAAGAAGACTCACGACATCGCCGCGGTCGGCGACGAGTGGGACGAGTTCACCGACGTGGGCTGTTGCGGCAGTCAGATGGACCTCCCGCTCCGTGTCGAGGCGGTCGAAGGCGGCGAGCGCGTCGGTCCCGACACGGCCATCGAGTACACCGAGCGCGAGGCCTGCGGCCTCAATCCCGGCTGGTCTGTCCAGCACGACGAACCCGAAGTCGTCGAGCGGGAGTGAGTCGCGGGTGTAGGCTCAACTCAGCGCTCGCACCGCGGCGGCGACGACGCCCCGCCAGTCGAGGCGCGCCTCGACGCCGGTGAGCCGACGGCCGAGCGCCGATCCACGGCCGTCGCCGACGCGCGCGACGGTCGCGTGGCGGACCCGTACCTCGACGGGGATGTCGGCGGTCAGTTCGCGAACGCGCACGTCGGTCCCGACCGATCCGACGGGGACCGAGCGGAGCGACCGCAGCGACCGCAGCGACGACAGCGACGGGGCGTTGACCACGACCGCTCCCTCTTCGGTCCAGACGTCGAAGCGCGCACCGTCTCGTTCGAGCGTCAGCGAGACCGTGAGGTCGATGGTGCGCTCGGTCACTCCTCTTCGGTCGAGATGCGGACGGTCCCGTCGACGGTCCAGTAGGCGTGGTCCGCGTCGTCGCCGACCTTGCTCGGCACCGCGACCTCCATGTCCTCGAACTCGTAGGTTATCGTCGCGCCGCGGCCGGTCAGTCGCTCGTACAGGCCGATCGCCAGGTCCGGCCAGGTCTCCGCTTCCTCGATCTGGGGGGGTTCTGATTCGGAACTCATGCATCGAACGTTCGTCCTGAGAAGACATATAGGTTCGTTTCCGTGTGGGGTGAGGTAGCATATCAGGGTGTTAGCGGTCCGAACCGCTGATATAGCTCGATCACGGACAGAGAGGTGTGTCACAGCAGGTCGGCGAGGTCGGAACGCTGTTCCTCCACGAACACGGCGCGGACGTCCGCGTCGCCGTCCACCGGGACGGGGAGCGCCGGCTCCACGCCGTCCTCGAACTCAAGGAGACCGACGCCGGCCCGCGTCCCGCCCGACTGCGAGTTAAAGACGGTTCCAGCGAGGAGCCCCGACCCCCGGACCAGTTCGTCGAACTCGCTCGCGGCGCCTCGCGCATCCGAATCTCCGAGCAGACGACGCCCGCGGTTCGCGAACGCCTGCGCGAACTCCTCGACGCCTACCAGCTCTCGGCCAAGACCGTCCGGACCTGTCGCCACTGCGCCGACGAGGGGACCTACTCGCCGATCACGAGCGAGACGGCCATCGCGACCGACGAGGAGTTCATCTGCCCCGACTGCGCGAAGGCGCAACTCGACCGCGAACTCGCCTACCGCGGCGAGGTCTCGGGCACGGCCCGCGACCGCCTCTACGACCTCCTGCTCGAAGTGCAGGACCTCGAACGCGTGGCGAACCTCCTGCGCGGGGACTTGGACCCGGACCTGACGAAGTTCGACGAGATATCGGCGACCGTCGACGAGGTCGATCCCGTCCGCGTCGACTCGCTCGGGCTCCATCCGGGGATTCAGGACCACCTCGAATCGCGGTTCGAGCACCTCCTGCCGGTCCAGAGCCTCGCCGTCGAGCACGGCGCGACCGAGGGCCGCGACCAGCTCGTCGTCAGCGCGACGGCGACCGGGAAGACGCTCGTCGGCGAGATGGCCGGGCTGGATCGGGTCCTCAACGGGAAGGGGAAGATGCTCTTTCTCGTCCCCCTCGTGGCGCTCGCCAACCAGAAACACGAGGCCTTCGAGGAGCGCTACGGCGACATGGTCGACGTCTCGCTCAGGGTGGGCGCGAGCCGCATCAACGACGGCGGCGGCCGCTTCGACCCCGGCGCCGACGTCATCGTCGGCACCTACGAGGGCATCGACCACGCGCTCCGGACCGGGAAGGACCTCGGCAACGTCGGCACGGTCGTCATCGACGAGGTCCACACCCTCGGCGAGGGCGAGCGCGGCCACCGCCTCGACGGCCTGATCTCGCGACTCAAGCACTACTGCGGCGAGTACGCCAACAACGACAGCCGGAACGGAACCCAGTGGATCTACCTCTCGGCGACCGTGGGGAATCCCGGGCAACTCGCCGACAAGCTCGAAGCCCAGCTCATCGAGTTCGAGGAGCGGCCCGTCCCGATCGAACGCCACGTCACCTTCGCCGACGGCCGCGAGAAGGTCCGGATCGAGAACAAGCTCGTCCGGCGAGCGTTCGATACGAAGTCGTCGAAGGGGTATCGCGGCCAGACGATCATCTTCACCAACTCGCGGCGGCGCTGTCACGACATCTCGCGGAAACTGGAGTACGATTCGGCGCCCTACCACGCCGGCCTCGACCACGGCCGTCGCAAGAAAGTCGAGCGGATGTTCGCTGACCAGGACATCGCCGCCGTGGTCACCACGGCCGCGCTCGCGGCGGGGGTGGACTTCCCCGCCTCGCAGGTCGTCTTCGACTCGCTCGCGATGGGTATCGAGTGGCTGACCGTCCAGGAGTTCCACCAGATGCTCGGGCGGGCGGGCCGACCCGACTACCACGACGAGGGCACCGTTTACGTCCTCGTCGAACCCGACGGCTCGTATCACAACAGCCAGGAGATGACCGAAGACGAGGTGGCGTTCAAGCTCCTCAAGGGGGAGATGGAGCCCGTTATCACCCGATACGACGAGTCCGCCGCGGTCGAGGAGACGCTGGCGAACATCACCGTCGCCGGCAGCGGCGCCAAGCGACTGAACGAGCGGATGATCGGCGAGGTGCCGACGAAACACGCCATCGGCAAACTGCTGGAGTTCGAGTTCATCGACGGGCTTGAGCCGACGCCGCTTGGCCGCGCGGTGACTGCCCATTTCCTCTCGCCGGACGACGCGTTCCGTCTGCTCGACGGGATCCGCAAGGGGCTGGACCCCTACGAGATCGTCGCCGAGATGGAACTCCACGAGGAAGAGCGGTAAGCGGCCGCTGTCGTGCTATCACACTGCACCGGTTCGTCAGAGCGCACCGACCTCGTCCAGATACTCGCGCACTTCGACGAGGAAATCACGATAGCGCCGGAGGTCCTGGAGTGCGCTGTAGACGATGTCCTCGTCGAGTACGTCGCCGTACTCGTGGGCAAGCACGTTCCGAAACAGCGCCGCTTCGGCCATCGACTCCGCAGTCTCCTCGGTTAGCACACCGGTTTCGTGAAGACGGCGCATCGTCGCGGCGTTGGACCGGCTGACTCCGCCGTCGATATTCGGAGAAGCATTCGCGCGACGTCGAGACACGCCTGACTCGCCTTCTCGAACCGCCGCTCCACGACGTCGCGCGTCTCGGGGTCCTCGCGGAACTCGGCACGCGAAACGGACTGCTTGGCCGCGAGGATCTCGAGACACGACTCGATGTATTCGGCCTTTTCGACGATCGTCTCGACGCGTTCGCGACCGTGCGGATCCGACACGGGTCAGTCCCCTGATTCGACGAGACGGTCGACGTGGTCGACGGTCTCGTCGAAGCGTTCGCGGAGGCTTCGGTCGGAGCGGTCGGCGGCGACCCGCTCCTCGAACCGGCGCCGGTGTGAGTCGGCACGCTCGGCCGACCCGACGAGGAGTGTTCCGCGGGTGAACGCCGCCCGTCCGACGCGAGGCGTGAGGTCGTCGACCACCGCCAGATCGATGTCGTTGCGGTCGAGCGCGACCGAGAGGTCCGCGAGAAGTGACAGCAGCGCCTGTCCGCGGTCGTCGACGGCCGGACTGAACTCGACGGCGATGTCGACATCGCTGTTCTCGTCGACGCCGTCGGTCACCTGCGACCCGAACAGGACCGCCAGTCTGACCGGGTGGTCCGCGATAGCGGCGCGAACCCGCTCCACGTCGACCGCTGGATCCGGGCGGTCCGCGGTGTCCGGTCCGGGACTGTCGCTCATCACGGTTCGAAGTTGGCTCACGATCCCCAAACGTGTTGCGGTCATCGTGACGACATGTCCGACCCGCCAGACACCGATCGTCTCGAGAGACAGTTCTGCGTACCCGCGGAGAGTGACCTTTTTCCCGCTGCCACACCCGGACACGAACGTGCCATTCGGGATCGCCGCGGGTACCGCGTTCGTCTTCACCGTCATCCTCGCGGCGCTCGTGCTGTTCGCCACCGAACCCGTCCCCGTCGACGTCACCGCCATCGGCGTCCTCGTCGCGCTCTTGCTCGTCGAACCGGTGACCGCGACCGCCGCCGACTGGGGCCTGCTCGCCGAGGGCTGGGTCGTCCTCAGCGACGCCGACGCCGGCGTTTCCTTCACCGACGCCGGCCTCTCCGGTTTCGCCAGCTCCGCGACGTTGACCGTCCTCGCCATGTTCATCCTCTCGGACGGCGTCCAGCGCACCGGCATCGTCCAGATCCTCGGCGACAAGGTCTCCGCGCTCACCGGCGACAGCGAGTCCCGCCAGCTCGGCGCGACCATCGGCCTCGTCAGCCCCATCTCGGGCTTCATCAACAACACCGCCGCCGTCGCCATCCTCCTGCCGATGGTCACCGACGTCGCTCACGAGGGGAAAACGTCGCCCTCGAAGCTGCTGATGCCGCTCTCGTACGCGTCGATGTTCGGCGGCATGCTGACGCTCATCGGCACCTCGACGAACATCCTCGCCTCGGAACTGTCGGGCCGGCTCGGCGTCGGCACGTTCAGCATGTTCGAGTTCACGCAACTGGGGATCGTCGTCTCGCTCGTCGGGACGGCCTACCTGCTGACGGTCGGGCGGTGGCTCACGCCCGACCGGATCCCGGTCGCCCGCGACCTCACCGAGGAGTTCGAGATGGGCGAGTACCTCACGGAGGTGGTCGTCCGCGAGGACTCGCCCATCGTCGGGCAGACGGTGCGGACCGCGTTCCGCGAGACCGACTTCGACGTCGACATCGTGCAACTCATCCGCGGCGACGAGGTGTTCGTCGAACCGCTCGACGTCAAAACTGTCCGGCCCGGAGACATCTTCGCGGTCCGGACCGACCGCGACACGCTGGTCGAACTGAGCGACGCCGAGGGGCTGGATCTCCTCCCCGAAGTCGACGTCACCGAGGACGAACTCGAACAGGCCGGCGAACGGCAGAACCTCGTCGAGGTCGTCGTCGCGCCGGGGTCGAAACTCGTCGGCGAGACGCTCGCCACCTCGAACTTTCGCCAGCGCTACGACGCGACCGTCCTCGCCTTGCGGCGCGGCCGAGAGCTGTTTCGCCGCCGGATGGACCACGTCCAGTTGCGCGTCGGCGACACGCTCCTGATCCAGGGCCCCGCCGACAGCATCGAGCGACTCAACGCCAATCGCGACTTCATCGTCGCCCAGTCAGTCGACCGCCCCGACTACCGCAAATCGAAGATCCCGGTCGCGGTCGGCATCGTCGCCGGCGTCGTCGGCCTCGCCGCTATCGACGTGTTGCCCATCGTCGTCTCGGCGCTCGCGGGGGCGCTGTTGATGGTCGTCACCGGCTGTCTCGACCCGACCGAGATCTACGACGCCGTCCAGTGGGACGTGGTCTTCCTGCTCGCGGGCGTCATCCCGCTCGGCATCGCGCTGGAGAACACCGGCGGTGCGGACCTCCTCGCGGATCTGGTCGTCGAGTCGAGCACCCTCCTCCCGCCGATCGGCGTCCTCGCCGTCCTCTACCTCGTGACGGCCCTGTTGACCAACATTATCAGCAACAACGCGAGCGTCGTCCTGATGATCCCGGTCGCCTACGAGGCGGCCCTGCAACTCGGGGTCAACGCCTTCTCGTTTATCCTCGCGGTCACCTTCGCCGCCTCGACGGCGTTCATGACGCCCGTCGGCTACCAGACCAACCTCTTCGTCTACGGCCCCGGCGGCTACCGCTTCACCGACTACCTCCGGGTCGGGGGGCCGCTCCAGTTGATCTTCACCGTCGTCACGACGCTCGGTATCGCCTACTTCTGGCCGCTGTGAGCGTCGCTTCGGCTGTCGAAGTCTACTGGTTGCGCAGCGAAACGCTTTACCCTGCGTCCCACCGAACTACGGACGCGGGATCGTGGGGTAGCTTGGTAACCTTCAGCGTTTGGGACGCTGTACCCCCAGTTCAAATCTGGGCGATCCCACTTCTCCTCTCGTCCGTGGAACTCTCGACCGCAGCACTCCGCTCGTCCGTATTCATACGTATCATCACGAACGATCAGTCGGTACATGGAGTCTCACGAGCGAGGCGACGCTACCGAGGCGGCAGTAATAGCTGAACTGAAACGTCGGTGTCTTTCGGTTTCGATACCCTTCGGAGACAACGAACGGTACGATATCGTCGTCGCGACACCTGACGACCGGCTGTTACGGGTGCAGATCAAAACGGGGTGGATCCGTGATGGGAAAATCGAGTTTCACGGGAAGTCACAGCACACGAACTCGACCGGGAACACGTACACGGAATACGATGGAGACGTAGACTACTTCATCGTCTACGTACCGGACCGCGATTCGATGTATCTGATCGGGGAGTCGGAGTTCGGAACGGGGATGCAACTCCGTGTCGAAGAGCCCGAGCAGTCACACGAGACAATAAACTGGGCCGACGAATACCGGGTCGAGGAACGGTGGCCGCCGCAACCCGAGAGAGCGGCGATGTCTAACGACCACCCCACTATCGAGCGGGCCAGCGAGTATCTTCGTCAGCACGACATCGACTTCGCGAGAGCGGTGACGATCACCGAGTATCACCTCCTCGTGGAAGCGGACGATACGACCGTTCGACTGGGCGTTGAAACAGGCTGGGTCGAAGGCGGTCGGATCCGATTCCATCCCGATTCGAGTACGGATAGAGAGCGTATCGACTGGTTTTTCGTGTACTGTGAGGAGGTCTCGGGAGCGTATCTCGTGGACCCCGACGAGTTCGACACCTCTCTCTCGCTCAGAGTCGACGACCCCGATATGGAAATGCCGTCGATCAACTGGGCAGCGGAATACGAGTTCGAGAAACGCTGGCCCCACTGAATGCGGAACCACTCGACCTAACTTCGCCTATGTACGAGTGGAAATGCGCGGATGTTCCTGAAAGGGTATTCTGCCGGCTACCGACCGAATATGCCCCGGTAGAACTGCTCGACCGTGACGTGGTCGTCGACCCGGTCTGCCACCTTCTGGTAGTACTCGTCTTCGTCCTGTCTCACGTCGTCGCTGACTTCGAAGTCGTGGGACTCGTAGAACGCCGACTCAGCGCCCATGTTGCGGATGAGCTCGTAGAAGTGAATCGGCTGGAAGGTCTGCAGATCCTCCACCTCGTCGCTGGTCGCCGTCGGGTCGATACTCCAGTCGAAGCCGTTCCGGTCGAACTCGTCTTCGAGGAACTCGACGCGGCGGCTGACCGGTAGCGCCGTCACGTCTTCCCAGAACTCGGTGTCGCCGTCGGCGTAGCGGTAGTGGACGCTGATGAAGTCGTAGATCGACCGCCAGCTGCGGGCCACCCAGTCGTTGTAGCTGTCGCGGATCCCCTCGTCGGCGATCCGGCCGTGGGCCGACAGCAGGTTCGAGAGCGTCACCGCGGCGTGGGCGTTGGCGGTCAGCCCGGTCGACTGGAGCGGTTCGACGAACCCCTCGGCGTTCCCGATGGCCACGCAGTTGCCCGTCCACGCGCGCTCGTAGAATCCCGAGGTGAACTCGTATTTCGCCACGTCGTCGGCGGTCACGTCGCCGTCGACCTCGTCGAGGAACTCCGCGAGGGCGTCCTCGTCGGCGACGTAGTCGGAGGCGAAGACGTAGCCGCGGTCGCGGTTGTCGAAAGTGTCGATCTGCCAGAACCAGCCGTGGTCGCCGCTCTCGACGACCGTCGCCGGCACGACCTCCGAGAGGTCGTTGTCGACCCTGACGTTGTACGCGCTGTCGAGCGGCAGGTCGAAGTCGACGAATTCGCGGTCGAGTTCGCCGACGATGACGCGGTTGAACCCCGTCGCGTCGACGTACAGGTCGGCCTCGTAGGCCTGGCGCTCGCTCCGGACGCGCTCGACGCGGCCGTCCGAGACATCGACGTCGACGATCTCGTCGTCGACCAGCGAGACCCCCCGCTCCCGGCACAGGTCTCGCAGGAAGTCGTTGAACCGGCGCGTGTTCAGGTGGTAGGCGACGCGGTCGTACGTGTCGTAGCCGCCTTCGCGCGGCGAGAAGTACCACGGCGATTTCCCCTGTTCGACGATCGCCTCGCACCTCGTGCGGTGGTCCGGGCTGTCGTAGATCTCGTCGTAATAGTAGTAGTAGTACTCGATGGCGTCGGCCGTGTCCGCACTCGGGAACTTCTGGGAGTCGTCGAACGGGTAGTGGAAGGCGGGATAGCCACACCAGTCCCTGAAATACACCGAGGCCTTCCACACCGGCTTCACCTCCGAGATGAAGCGCTGTTCGCCGATATCCAGGGTTCCGTGGAGGATCTGCTGGATCTTCAGGTACGTGCTCTTGCCGACCTGGGGCACGTCCTGGCGAAAGTCGTCCACCACGGACACGTCGACCCCCGGATTCATCTTCTGGACGCAAAGCGCCATCAGCAGTCCCGCGTCACCCCCGCCGACGATAGTCACGTCGTCGATCGTCTCGCTCATGGTCCGGTCTCCTGGCTGAACGTAGTGATGCACCGTTAAAACTCACCGGGGTCGGCGGGATCCGCGCCGCGGGACGCTCCCTAACTGGTTTGGCAGAGGGGTCTTTTCCGCGCACGCGAACCCGTTCGTATGAGCACCGACGGCGGCGCCCCCTCGACCGGTGGCGCCGAGGTGGCCGGCGACCTGCTGCGAGCGGTCGTCGCCGGTGTCGAGCAGTTCTCGCCCGAAGCCCGTGACCCGGCGCTCGCCGCCCTCTCGGAACACGGAGTCGCCGAGCCCCGGCCCGGGGAGTGGTACCCCCTCGCGCCGTCGCTCGCGGCCATCGAGTCGGTCGCCGCTCTCGTCGGCGAGAACGGCACGTTCGGCCTCGGGAAGCGGATCCCCCGCGTCCTCGCGTTCCCGGCCGAGACTGCTGACGTGCCGGCGGCGCTCGCAGCCCTCGACGAGGCCTACCGCGCCCACCACCGCGGCGACGCCGGCGGCTACACCTTCCGGCAGATCGGCGACGACGACGGTCGCATCGAGTGTCACACGCCGTATCCCTGCCCCTTCGACCGCGGCGTCGTCGAGGGCGTCGCCGCCAGCGTCGCCGACGGCTACGTCTGCCTGCGCGAGGTGGGACTCTGCCGCGCCGACGGCGCCGAGCGCTGCACGTTCGAACTCTCCTGGTGACCGACCCCACCCCTTTGTTTCGGGGTCAAATCGATACGCCGCGGAACGGCCGGCCGCGGTCCCGTTCACTTTCGCTCCCCTTTGCGAAGCTTCTTACCCGGTGGCGGGCTAACCTGTGGCCACCCAATGGCCTACGCGGAGGACACCGAGCTCGTCGACTCCTTCGAGGAGTTCTACCGCGACTACTACCGCAACGAGATCGGCGAGCTCGCACAGAAATACCCCACCGAACAGAAGTCGCTCTACGTCGACTGGCAGGAGCTCTACCGGTTCGATCCCGACCTCGCCGACGACTTCCGGAACCACCCCGAGCAGTTCCAGGACTACGCCGAGGAGGCGCTGCGCCTCTACGACCTCCCCGTCGACGTCAAGCTCGGCCAGGCCCACGTCCGCGTCCGCAACCTCCCCGAGACGACCGACATCCGGGAGATCCGCGCCGACCACCGCGGCCAGCTCATCTCCGTCCAGGGCATCGTCCGCAAGGCCACCGACGTCCGTCCCAAGATCACCCAGGCCGCCTTCGAGTGCCAGCGCTGTGGCACGCTCACTCGCATCCCCCAGCAGACCGGCGACTTCCAGGAGCCCCACGAGTGCCAGGGCTGTGAACGCCAGGGCCCCTTCCGCGTCAACTTCGACCAGTCCGAGTTCGTCGACGCCCAGAAGATCCGCGTCCAGGAATCGCCCGAGGGCCTGCGCGGCGGCGAGACCCCGCAGGCCATCGACGTCAACATCGAGGACGACATCACCGGGGAAGTCACCGCCGGCGACCACGTCCGCGTCGCGGGCGTCCTCCAGCTCGAACAGCAGGGCGGCGACCGCGACAAATCGCCCATGTTCGACGTCTACATGGACGGCTTTGCCGTCGAGATCGAAGACGAGCAGTTCGAGGAGATGGACATCACCGACCAGGACAAGCGCAAGATCGTCGCCCTCTCCGAGGAGGAGGACCTCTACGACGAGATGGTCGGCGCCATCGCCCCCTCGATCTACGGCTACGAGCGCCAGAAACTCGCCATCATCCTCCAGCTGTTCTCGGGCGTCACCAAGCACCTCCCCGACGAGTCGCGCATCCGCGGCGACCTCCACATGCTCCTGATAGGCGACCCTGGGACAGGGAAATGCGTTTCCGGGGACACGCTCGTGACGCTCGCAGACGGCTCGCGAGTCCCGATCCGGGAACTCGTGGAAGACCGTCTCTGCGACCCAAAGCCGGTCGACGACGGTGTGTGGGACACGGCCGATTTCCAGGTGCCGTCCCTGCAGGACGACGGGACTATACAGACGCAGTCGGCGACGAAGGTCTGGAAGCGCGAGGCTCCGGACCGGCTGTATCGGGTACGGACTGCGACCGGCTACGCGGTCGACGTGACGCCCTCCCATCCGTTGTTCGTTCAATCCGGCGGGCGGTTCGAGGCAGTTGAAGCCGAACGATTGAACGAGGGCGATTTCGTCGCCGTTCCCCGTGGTCTTCCGACCGAGACGGATGCGACGCTTAACACCGAGTTCCGGCAGTCACGCTCTCACAACAGGATCGACCTCGATCTTCCCGACCAGTGGACGCCTGCGCTTGGTCGTCTGCTCGGATACATCGTCGCCGAGGGATACGTCGAACAGCGGCCCGATAACACTGGATTCGTCTCGATCACGAATACCGACCGGGAGGTGCTCGAAGACGCGACCTCAGTCTTCGAATCGCTCAATCTGAACGTCACTGAGCGAGCGCCCCACGACGGCAAAGAAGCCAGAGAGTTACTTTGTTCCGCCGGTGAGTTCGTGAGTTTCCTGCGACAACTGGACGAGACGCTGCTCTCACCGTCCCGAGACCGTCGTGTTCCACGACCGCTGTTCCGGACACCGGAGGAGGTCAGGGTCGCGTTCCTTCGCGGCTATATCGAGGGTGAAGGCCACGTCTCGACCTCACAGCGTGAGATTACCGTCGCGTCGATGAGCCGTCAGCTGCTCGAGGACGTTCGTTCGCTCCTGCTCTCGCTGGGTATCACGTCACAGATACAGCCTCGCCAGAACGGTAGCTATCGTCTCCGCCTTTCGGGAGAATCGTTCGCCGATTACGTCCGCCGTGTCGGGTTTGTCACCGACCGGAAATCCGAAGCGTGTGCCCTGTACGAAGACGAATCGGCAAACACCAACCTCGACGTGATTCCCGATATCGGGACCGACCTTCGCCGACTTCGAAACGCACTGAATCTCACTCAGCACGACTGCGGGATCCCGAGATCGACGTACCAACACTACGAGTGCGGACGTCGGAACCCGAGCCGTGACAGTCTGTCGGCCGTGCTCGACTCGTTCGAGGCACGGCTACGTGACCTGAAAGGCGACGGGGGCCAGGACGCCCAGGCCCAGGCGGACGGCGGCGGCTTCACTGCGATCGAACGCGATCTCGAAGCGATGCGAGCACTCGTTGACGGGGATACCGCATGGGACCGGATCGAATCGATCGAACCGGTCGAACCCGATGAGGAGTGGGTGTACGACCTGGAAATCGAGGGGACGCACAACTACCTCACCGATGGCATCGTTTCGCACAACTCTCAGATATTATCGTATATCAAAAATATCGCGCCGAGATCGGTCTACACCTCGGGGAAGGGCAGCTCCTCCGCAGGGCTCACTGCGGCGGCCGTTCAGGACGACTTCGGAGAGGGACAACAGTGGACGCTAGAGGCTGGAGCGCTCGTTTTGGCCGATCAGGGGATCGCTGCGGTCGACGAACTCGACAAGATGGCCGCGGACGATCGCAGTGCAATGCATCAGGCGCTCGAACAACAGGAAATCAGTATCAGCAAAGCTGGAATTAACGCGACACTCAAGTCGCGATGCTCGTTGCTCGGGGCGGCCAACCCCAAGTACGGCCGGTTCGACCAGTACGAGTCGATCGGCGAGCAGATCGACCTGGAGCCGGCGCTGATTTCGCGGTTCGACCTGATCTTCACGGTGACCGACCAGCCCGACGCCGAGGAGGACCGCAATCTCGCCGAACACATCCTGCAGACGAACTTCGCGGGGGAACTCCACACCCACCGCGTGGAGTCGAACACTTCGAACTACAGCGCGGACGAGGTGGACAACGTCACCGAGGACGTGGCGCCGACCATCGAGGCGGAGTTGCTGCGCAAGTACATCGCCTACGCGAAGCGCAACTGCTTCCCGACGATGACCGAGGAGGCCCGCGAGGAGATCCAGGAGTTCTACGTCGACCTGCGCGCGGAGGGCGCCGACGAGGACGCGCCGGTGCCGGTGACGGCGCGGAAACTGGAGGCGCTCGTCCGGCTGGCGGAGGCGTCGGCGCGGGTTCGGCTCTCGGATAAGGTGACCGTCGAGGACGCACAGCGGGTGATAGAGATCGTCCGGTCGTCGATGGAGGACATCGGGGTCGACCCGGAGACGGGCGAACTCGACGCGGACGTGGTCGAGTCGGGCACCTCGAAGAGCCAGCGCGACCGCATCAAGAACATCAAACACCTCATCGACGACCTCGAACAGGAGTACGACGAGGGCGCGCCGATCGACGTGGTCGTCGAACGCGCCGAGGAGATCGGGATGGACGAGAGCAAGGCCGAACACGAGATCGAGAAGCTCAAACAGAAAGGCGAGGTGTACGAGCCCCGAACCGACCACCTCCGAACGACCTGATTCGATGGACCGCATCTCAGCACTCCGGAACGTCGAGGAAGCGCTGGCGGCCTTCGAGAGCGGGGAGACCGACCTGGCGGGGCTGGAACGCGAGGTTCGGGGCGTTCTCCGGACCTACGCGACGGAGTTCGAGGGTGACCTCGCGGCCTATCGCGCCAGCGGGTCGGGCGTGGCCGACGGCGTGGTCGTCCTCGCCCCCGGCCCGGTCGCGGCTCGCGAGCGGGTCCGCGACCTCGTGGCGGACCCTGGGGAGTTCGACGTGGTCGCGGTCGAGGAGTAGGCGCGCCGAGCGCCGCGAGCGCGCCCGAGCGGAAGGACTTTACTCGCGGCGCGGAAAGAACGACCGAGAGAGGGCGGGGACACCGGAATGACGGACGTACACTCTGAACTGGCCGACGCGCGGAACGTGTTGCTGTGTGCCCCGTCGCTGAGCGGGGCCGAGAGCGAGACCTGTACCGACCTGCTGATACCGGACGAACCCGCGACCGCGAGCGTGCTCTGGGTGACCTTTCGTCGGGACGCGACCGCCTGCGTCGACCAGTGGTTCGCGTCGACCGACGACGACCCGCGCGACGGCGCGGTCATCGCCGTCAGCGAATCGGGAACCCTGTCGGACGTCGACGGCATCGAGGTCGAGACCATCTCCTCGCCGAGCGACCTGACCGGGCTCGGGATCGTCATCGGCGAGTTCGTCTCCGGCTGGGAGGGCGAGCCCGTGGTCTGTTTCGATTCGCTGACCGCCATGTTGCAGTACGTCACCGTCGAGACGGCCTACGAGTTCCTCCACACGATCACCGGCCAGCTCTACGCCGCCGACGCCCGCACGCACTTCCACATCGACCCGACCGCCCACGACCCCCAGACCGTCGAGGCCATCGCCTCGCTGTTCGACGCGACAGTCTCGCTCGGCGACGGCGAACCCGAGATCCGCAAGCGGGACTTGCTCGAGTAGTTCTCACTGCCGAAGTCACTTTGACTGTCGTGACGGCGAAGCGAACGCTTTATTTCGAGCGGTAGCGAAGCGGTCGGGCGTGTTACTGGTGGTGACCTACTCGCGGGCGGCGCGGGGGACGCTCCGCAACGTCTGCCGGACACACGAGGGGTGCGTCGTCCGGCGGTTCGGGCGCGCGGCGCTGCTCGCGGAGACGGAGTTCGCGGCGTTCCAGGCGTTGCGACTGCGCGAGAAACACGGCGGCGACGTCCAGATCGAGCGGACTCGACCGTTCAACGAGTTCGAAGCGCTCGACCCCGACGTGCGCGAGGCCGCCCGGGCGTACGAAACGCGGGACCGCCCGTCGGTGCCGTATTCGAACTTCGCGGCCGGGACCGACCACCCCGACCCCGAGCGGTTGCGCGGCGCCGACCTCCCGCGATGAGCGACGAGATCGCTGTCCGGGTCGCCGGCGACTGTCGCAGGGGGCGCGCGGTCGACTGCTCGGACCGCTCGCTCGACCCGGAGCGGGTCGTCTCCGCGGTTCGGGACGAGACCGTCGACCGCTCCGCGTCGGCGACGGCGCTCTCGGTGACGTGTCCGGACCCCCGACCGGTCCACGACCACGTCGGGCTGGTGGAGCCGGCGACGAGCGTCCGCACGCGGACGGCGCTGGCCGCCGCGGCCCGATCCCGGGGCGCAGAGACCCCGGTCGACGACGACCTCCGGTCGGTCCGCGCCGACCTGGCCGACCTCGCAGTGCCGGAGACGCCGGACTTGCGGGCGGCGCGGCGACGACTCGCGGGGACCGAGTCGGCGGTCACCGAGTGTCGGGAGCGGGTCGCCGCCCTCCGCGGTCGGATCCAGGCCCACCGCGACGCGGGGCGGGACGCGACCGACCTCGAGGCGGAGCTGGCCGAGGCGACGGCGACGCTGGCCGAGCGCGAGACCGAGCGCACGGCCGCGCGAGAGGCGCTCTCGATGGTCCGCCGGAAAGCGCGGACGAGCCGGGACGCCCGCGAACGTCGCCGCCGGCTCGAAGACCGCCTGGCCAACCTCGAACGCAGCGCCCGCGAACACCTCGTCGAGGCGGTCCGCGACAGCTTCGCCGCGGCGGTCGCGACCGCGCTCCGCGCCCCTGCCGAGTCGCACCCGGATTCGGGTCCCGACGCCGATCCGATCGCGGTCGACGGCGTGACCGCGGCGCTGGCGGTGGCGCGCGTGGCCGACCTTCGGGCGCCGGTCGTCCTCGCTTGCGACCGGTTCGACTCACCGACCGACGCCGCGACGTGGCTCGACGCACCGGTCATCCGTGTGTCTCCGCGGGGGTAACCGTACCGCCCCGTGCGTTTAAATCGGAGGGGGCGACCAGCCCCGCTATGGTTTCCCTCGAGTGGGACTGCGAACGGGCCGACGGGGTGACGCTCGTCAGTCTGTACGTCGCGTCCGAACGGGAGTGTCGGGTCCGGATCGCGAACCGTCTCGACGGGCCGGTCTGGCCGCCGCGGCGTCGCGGGCAGCCGGCGGTCGGCTGGACTGACGGGGAGTTCACCGGCACGGTGCCCGCCGATGGGCGGCTGACCGTCGGCTACGCCACGTCGGCACAGCCGGCCGAACCGCCCGCCGAGATCGTCTCGACCGGACCGCCCGGGGAGCGCGACGACGGGGCCAGCGTCGCGGGCGGTCGGCTCGCCGACGGCGGGAGCGAAACGGGCGACTCGCTCGCTGTCGAGGAGACGCCGGCCGGTGTCGTCCGCTCGCTCGGTGACCCCGTCGTGCCGCGGGACTGCGTTCCGGTACCGGATGAACGGACCGGAACCGACCGGCCGGCAGCGGCGGACGGGTCCGAACCGGCGGAGTCCGAGCGCGAGTCGGTCCAGCGTGACACGGAGAGACGACGGGACGGCAGCGAGACCGGCCGGCGACCCTCCCGGCCACCGACCGACCGTCGTGACGGCGACGCGTTGCTCGTCCCCGGCGCGGTGCGGGCGTGGCTCCGGGACGTGGAGCGGCGTCGCGCCGCCGCGGCCGACGCACGGGACGTCGGGACAGAGGCGACAACGGAACACGCTGCGGACCTGGCCGACGCGGCGGCCGCGGACCGGCGCGCGCTCGCGTGGGTCGAGCGGCGGATCGACGAGGTGACGCGCCGGACGGACGGTGACGAGGTGACGCGCCGGACGGACGGCGAGGGGGTGCGATGATCCTCGCAGTCGTCGGCGGCAAGGGCGGCGTCGGGAAGTCGACCGTCGCGTACAACCTGGCCGCCGAACTCGACGCCGTCGTCGTCGACGCCGACCTGTCGATGGCCGACCTGCCGGGTTGCGCGCTCGACGGCGGCTCCGACGCGAGGCGCAACTCCGATAGTCTCGCGGGCGGCTGGAGCCGCGGACCGGACCTGCACGACGTGCTCGCGGGACGGGCCGCGCCGGTCGAGGCAGTCCGGGAATCGGGGCCGGTCGACATCTTGCCCTGCGGGCGGTCGCTGGCGGGCGCGCGGGCCTGCGACCCGACGGCGCTCGTCGCCGCGGTCGAGGCGGTCGCTCGCGAGTACGGCGGTGTCGTCGTCGACTGTCCGGCGGGGCTGTGTGGCGACGTGGGACTGGGCCTGCTCGCGGCCGACGTCTGCGTGCTGGTGACCGAACCGACGCCGGCGGCGCTGGGCGACGCGGTGCGTGCGCGGGCGCTGGCCCGCGAACTCGACGCCGGCCTCGCGGCCATCGCGCTCAACCGTTCGGGACCGGACGCGCCGACCGACCTCGTCGCGGAACGGCTCGGCGGACCCGTGACGGTCGTCCCCGACTCGCCGCGGCTCGCGGACGCACAGGCGGCCGGCCGTCCGGTCGCCGCGGTGGCGCCCGACAGCGAGGGCGCGCGGGCGCTCCGTCGACTCGCCGACCGCGTCGCCACTGCCGTCTCCTTCTGAGAACTATCGAAGAACCGACCCGGCTCGACTTACTCGACCAGTTCCACGTACGTCGCGCGCAGCGTGACGGGCGTCACGTCGGCGGCGTCGGCGGCTTCTTGCTGGGTGAGCGGGTAGCCGCGCTCGTCCGCGGCAGTGTAGAGACAGGCAGCGGCGACGCCCGCCGGATTACGCCCGGCGACGAGGTGCTCGTCGTGGGCGCGCTCGGCCAGCTTGCGGGCGCGCTGTTCGAGGTCCTGTGGAACGTCGAGGTCGCTCGCGAAGCGCGCGAGGTACTCCGCGGGGTCGATCGGCCCCGTCGGCAGGCCGAGGTCGCGATTCAGCGCGTCGTAGGCGGCCCGCAACTCGGCGGCCGAGGCCTTCGCGTCGGCGACGATCTCCTCGATGGTGCGGGAGACGGAGGAGGTCCGACAGGTCGCGTACACCGCCGCGGCGGCGAACCCTTCCAGCGAGCGTCCGCGCAGGAGGTCCTCGTCCTGTGCGGACTCGAAGAGGACACACGAGCGGTCGCGGATGTGCTCCGAGAGGCCGAGCGCGCTCACGAGCCGACGGATCTCGGTGAAGCCGTACACCTGGTTGCGCTCGGCTTTGGACCCGATCTTGGTGCGGTTGTGCTGGCGGCGCATCCGCGCGAGCCGGCGGCGTTTCCGACCCTTGGCGCGAGTGGACGACCGACCGATCTCCGTCGAGAGCCCCCTGTCGTGTCGTGAGCGGGTGAGCGGCGCGCCGGTCCGTTCGGGATTGGTGTCGTCGTCGCCGAACGAGCGCCACTCGGGTCCCCTGTCGAGGTTGTCCTCGGCGACCACCAGTCCGCACTCGGTGCAGACGGTCTCGCAATCGTCGCTTCGCACACTCCCCTCACACTCCGGGCACGCAGTGATTGTCGTGCTCATATGCGACGCTTCGCCCGGACAGGGGTTAATAAACGGTGCGGTCGCCCCCCGGATCGGTCGTCTCGGCGCCGCTCGCACGTACCGGTTACCGGTACGTGACTCGCTCGTCTTCCGCTCGCACGCGGGCGGCTCGGCTCGATATCCTGTCTCGCGGACCTGTCGAACCCACAACTATTAAACCGGAGACGGGGGAACCCACGGGCAATGGGGCTGTCGGAGATCGCGGCGGGGATCGAGGTGGTGGACGAGCAGCGCGAGCGCGGGGTCGCGACCGTCGACCGGACCGCCGAGCCGCTGGCCGAGCGACTCGCACCGTACGCCGAGGATCTGCCCTGCGAGCCGGACGCGGCCGCGACGCTCGTCGAGGCCTACGCCGGGGGAACGAGCGTCGGCGACGCCGCCCGCGCGGCGGGGATCGCACCGACCGACGGCGCGAAGGCGCTGCACCTGTTCGGCGAGTCCGTCTCGCCGGTCGGGCCGATGGGGCGCGATATCGTCGGCGACTGGCTCGACGGCCGACTCGCGCGGACCGAGGCGATCGAACTCGCGGGCGTCTCCGAGCGGGCGTTCGCGCTCGCGGCATACGTCGAGACGCACGACCCGATCCCGGGTGCCCGCGAGGCCGTCGAGGGCGCGCTCGCGCCCGGCGAGGACGGAGCGGTGGCGAAGCGCGACGCGCTCGGGGACACGATGCCCGACGCCGGCGACCTGTTCTGAACCGCCCCCTGCGCCCGCGTGCCGCGGCGGGTGAAGACCTTTGGCGTCCGGCCACACAGCCCACGCCATGAGCGACGTCGAGTTCCGGGCGCTGGGCCCCGAGCGGTACGACGAGTTCGCTGCGATAACGGACTACGCGTTCCACCCCGAGGACGGCCCGCGCGACGCCGACGCGGAGACGCCCGAGCGCATCGCCGAGCGGTTCGGCCTGGTCGCCGGCGAGGACCTGGTGAGCGTCTGTGCCCACTACGATTTCACTGCGCGACTCCGCGGTGAGCGGGTCCCGCTGGCGGGGTTTGCGGCCGTCGCGACGCCGCCCGAACACCGTCGCGCGGGGCACGTCCGGCGAATGGTCGAGGAGAGCCTCGCACGGTGGCGCGGCGAGTACCCCCTCGCGGCGCTGTGGCCGTTCGACCGCGCGTACTACGAGCAGTTCGGCTGGGCGACAGCGAACACGGTCTGCGAGTTCGTGCTCCCGGCCGAACAGTTGGCGTTCGCCCGCGACGCGGTCACCGGTCGCGCCCGCCGCGTGACCGCCGACGAGTGGGCGGCCCTCGACGAGGCCTACGAGCGCCACGTCGCGGCGGAGACGCTGGGGATCCGCCGCGACGAGCGGTGGTGGCGCGAGCGGGTCTTCGAGCGGTTCGGCGACGAGGCTCGTTACGTCTACGCGTGGGAACGGGACGGCGAGGTCCGCGGCCACGTCGCCTACACGGTCGAGTCGACGAGGGACGGGATCGACGACCGACGCATCGCCGTCGCCGACCTCACCGCCGCCGACGACGACGCCTACTGCGGCCTGCTCGGCTTCCTGGCCGACCACGACTCGCAGGTGTCGGAGGTGCAACTGTACGCGCCCGAGGACACCCTGCTCGACCGGGTCCCGGACCCCGGCGCGGTCGAGTGCACGGTCCACACCGGGCCGATGGTCCGCGCCGTCGACGTGGCCGGGGCGCTCGCGGCGACGCCGTACCCGGCCGACGCGACGGCCGACCTCACGCTGTCGGTGACCGACGCCACGGCGCCGTGGAACGACGGCGTCTTCGATTTCGAGGTCGCCGGGGGGGACGGCGAGTGCACGCGGAGCGACCGTCCGGCGGACGAGGCCGACGCGACGGTCGACGCGGGGACGCTCTCCCAGCTCGTCGTCGGGTATCGCGACGTGGCCGACGCGCGCCGGGTCGGTGACCTCTCGGTCGCCGACGAGTCGGTCGCGACGACGCTCGCGGGACTGTTCCCGACCGAAACGGTCGCGCTCCGGGACTTCTTCTGACTCCGATCGGGTGTCACTGCGCGGGTCGTCCCGCCGAGCGCCCGACCGAGCGCGCGGGCGGCCCGGTCGAAACGGTGGCCTTTTGCTCGCGCCCCGCGCCCTCTCGCACATGACCGAGGGCGATTCCGAACCCGGCGACGCGGACGAGGAGGGACTCACCTACGCGGAGGCGGGCGTCGACATCGCGGGTCAGGAGGCCGCGACGGCGGCGCTCGTGGGTGCCGCGGGCGAGTTCGAGGGCGATTACGCGGGCCTGCTCGACATCGGCGACCGCTACCTCGCGCTGGCGGCCGATGGCGTCGGCACCAAACTCCTCGTCGCCGAGGCGCTCGACGACTACTCCACCATCGGCATCGACTGCATCGCGATGAACGCAAACGATCTGGTCGCCGCGGGCGTCGACCCCGTCGCTTTCGTCGACTACCTCGCCGTCGAGGAACCCGACGACGCCACCGCCGAGGCCATCGGCGAGGGCCTGCGTGCGGGCGCCGAACAGGCCGGCGTCGCCCTCGTCGGCGGCGAAACCGCGGTGATGCCCGACGTGATCAGGGGACTCGACATCGCCGGCACCTGCGCCGGGCTGGCGCCCAAGGACGGTATCTTCCCCGGCGAGGCCGACGTCGGCGACGCGATCGTCGGCTGGCCCTCTTCGGGGGTTCACTCCAACGGGCTCACGCTCGCCCGCGAGGCCGCCACCCGAAACCACGAGTACGCCGACCCGTTCCCGCCGAACCCCGACCGCTCCATCGGCGAGGAACTGCTGGAACCGACGCGGATCTACGCCGACCTGCTGGACCCGCTCCGGGCACACGACGCCAGCGCCGCGGCGCACGTCACCGGCGGCGGCTGGACGAACCTCGCGCGGATGGGCGACCACCGCTACGAAGTCGAGGACTCCTTCGACGCCCAGCCGGTCTTCGAGTTCGTCCAGTCCGAGGGGAACGTCTCCGACGAGGAGATGCACCGCACGTTCAACATGGGCACCGGGTTCGTCGCGGCCGTTCCGGAAGACGAGGCCGAGGCGCTCGCCGATGCGACCGACGGGCGCGTGATCGGCCGGGTGGAGGAGGGTGACGGGACGGTGGCGATCCGCGGGCTGGAGCTGTAGTGTTCGGCGCGGTAGCGCCGATTCACCGCGTCGAACGGAGTGACACGCGGCTTTTTGGTCCAGCTTTTTCGAGGACGGTTCCCGCAGCGGTCCGCAGGACCGCGAGGAAACCCGACGACGAAAAAGGTGGTCGCTGGACGGTGGCGATCCGCGGGCTGGAGCTGTCGTGAAGGTATAGGTTTCTGTGGCTCTAACAGCGGGTAGATGTCCCGCTACTCGCTGAGCGAGGCGGAGCTGCGAGAGGTGTGTACCGGACTCGTCGTCGAGAGCCTGGGCGTCAAACAGGACTTCGGGAGCGGGACGGTCGGCTGTCGGGTCTGCGACGCGACGCTCGAATCGGGGGACCGCGCCACGGTCGCGCTCTCGTGCTACGAGAACCACAGCTGGGAGATCGAGGGCGTCTACTGCGACGCTCACGAGGTCGCGTCGGTCGAGTCGACGATGGAGATCCGCGCCGAGCAGCAGGCGGTCGTCGCGGCCGTGCTGGAACCGACGGGGTATCTCCCGCCCGACGGCAACTTCGAGGCTGACGCGCTCACGCTCGGCGCCGTCGATATCGTGGATTACAGCCCGACCGAAGACGGGTACTGAGCGGCCGGTGTGAACGGTGTCGACTTCGCCGGTGTCGACTCTGAGCGCTGAAAGCCCTCGCCGCGCTCGCTAGCTGTCGTAACCGCAACCACAGACGACACCGCAACCGCACTCGATCCTGAGCGCTGAACGCCCTCGACCCGCTCGCGGTCGCTGCGAGACATATCCACGCTCTCAGCACCGCCCGCGTGGATAGTGGTCTCGCAGGCGACTGAAGTGAACGCGAGCGCGTCTCGCCCTTTCAGTCCGCCAGGACCGCGACCGCCCCGTACCGCCCCACCCCGTATCGCACCGCCCCACCCCGCACCGCCCGATCGATCGTCCCCGCGCCTTCACCGTCGGGCACTCACAGCAGGACGTACGCGCCGGCGTAGGCGATAGCGGCGAGCGTGACCGCGGCGAGGCCGGTCGTCGCGCCGCGCCACGAGCGGACGCGGTCGCGGGGCGGCGGGGAGAGTCCGAGCACGCCCACGGCGAGGACGCTGAAGACGAACTGGTAGGCCACGTCGACGGTGGGCGAGGGGATGGCGACGGCGGCGCCGGCGTAGCCCACGCCGGGGACGGCCCGATAGTCGACGTGGTCGCGGAGCCGGCGGTCGGTGAGGCGGAAGTAGACGGCGAGCGCGAGCCAGACGATCGAGAGTTCGATGCCGAAGGCCGCGAGGAGGTGGAGTGTCGGGTCCTCGGCGAGGAGGACCCGGTCCGCGAAGACGGTCACGTCGAAGGGATAGAGGACGGCGGGCGGCTCGCCGGTGAACAGGTCGCCGAAGGGGTGAGTACAGAGACCGACGAGCGCCGCTGCGGCGACGCCCGCTGACGGAACGTCGGCGCGCTCGGCGACGACGGCCAGCGCGGCCGCGCCGGCGACGAACGCACCGACGATCACCGCGGCCAGCGGGCCGCTGATGACGAGGACGGCGACGGCGAGCCCGGCGAAGACGGCGTTGCCGGCGCTTCGCGCGCTCCGGGATGGTCGTGCCGCGAGCGCGACACCGGCGGCGGTCACGAGGCCGACGACGACCGAGTGGGTCACGCCGCGGTGGACCCGGTTGCCTGTCGTCCAGAAGGAGTCGACGAGCGCCGTCGTCGTCGGTTCGATGCCGACGAGTCCGGTCAGCGCGTAGACGATATCGACGTCGGGGAGCGTCCCGAACAGCGCGGCGACGACGCCGACCCGGACCGCGGTCGAGCGCGACCAGCCCAGTCGCTCCGCGGCGAGCGCGACGACGGCGAACGCGAACAACCCGTGGCCGACGAACACGCTCAGGTTTCACGGCGAGCGAGTATAAGTTTCTCGCGCGCCTCGGTGACAGGGACCGGTCCGAAGCAGGGGCCGGGCGCGCACCACCGCTGCGACGGCCAGGTCAGTCCTCGAACCCGAAGACTGCGCGGAGTTCGCTCTCGATCTCTTCGACGTAGCGGTCGAGCACCGTCTCGAGTTTCTCGTCATCGACGACGACGCCTGTCAGGCGCCCGGTCGGATCCTCGGGGAGTTCGACCCGGAACTGGCCGTCGCCCTCGTAGAAGGGTTCGCTCTCGTTCAGGATCTGCTGGTCGATACCGTGGACCAGTTCCGAGTCGTAGCGGTCGTTCATGAACTCGAAGGCGTTCTTGTACGCCCGCTGGAGCTCCGTGAAGTAGTTCGCGTACTTGTCCTCGAACTTCTCGGGGTCGAACTCGGCCATACTCGGGGATGGTCGACCGGCGACTAAAGTGCGCTGTCTCCCGTGTCGCGGGCCGGGGACGGCGACGCGCGCAGTCGGCATCCCCGCACCGACCTCACTCGGCGCCGCCGCTCACTCCTCGTCGTCGAGGCCGAACGCTTCGGGGTCGACCGGGATCTTCGTGCGGTTCTCCGGAAAGGCGAGGAGGTAGAGCCCGCTCCCGACGATCGCCGCGAACAGGACGCCCGCGGCGGCGACGACCAGCGCCGTCGAGTCGAGCAGGCGCCCGGAGTCGTTGACCGTCACGACCGCGACGACGACGGCCAGCAGGAGCAGCGTCACCATCACGCCGAAGACGAACCCCGCGCCGAACAGGAGTCGCCCCGTGTCACTCAGCCGCTCGTCCGATTCCGTGGCCATACAGCCCAAACAGGCGCTTCGAACGTATATATCCGTCTCCGACCCCGGGAGAGACCGGCCGCGACCGCTCCATTCGATATCGCGATATTTGATTTACGGAAGGATTCGAGCGCTCGGTCTCTCCGGTCGAAAAAACAGCCGAAACCGTCCGATCGGGCCGTCAGCGACTCTGTTTACGGGGGAGATACAGCAGTCCGTAGGCCAGAAAGAGGATGCCGGCGGCGCCGACGGCGACGAGGTAGGCGACGGGGTCGACCGAGGCGACCGCGTCGAAGACGTCGCCGATGGCGGTCTGGGGGCCCGACGGGTCCACGGCGTAGGAGTAGACACACGCCAGCGCGATCCCTATCAGACCGAGATCGAAGGCGTCCCGCCGACTGATCTCCATCGATCGGTCTCTCGACGCCCGCCGGGATAATTCACACGCTCGACCGAACCAGTACGCTTATTCGCGCGCTCTTTTTAGGTGGGCCTAAAATGGTCGGACGGACGCTGACGGAGATTCGCGACCGACTTCGGGAGCTCGCGTCGCCGGAGGGCGGGTACTTGGTGCGCTGTGGGCGGACGGGCGAGCGGCCCGTGCCGGTCGACGACGTGCGCTTTCCGGACCGTGACTCGGGGGTCGAAGCCGTGCGGGCGGCCCACGCCTACCGCGCCACGCTCCGGCGGTACGACCCGCGAGCGCCCTGGTACGACCTCGTCGTCTGCGAGGAACCCGTCGACGAGCGCGCCGGGGCCGCGGGTCGCGACTGGACGTTCCCGCCGGCGCCGGACCGCTCCGACCGGGCGCGGGTCGCGTACTGTCACGACGTGGCCGGTGCGGTCTTCGAGGCACTCTCGGCGAGCGCTCACGACGACCTCGAGCGGTCGGTGATGGACGCCTACCTCGCGGCCGCCGAGGAGACGACCGACCGAGACAGGCTCTGTCTCGCCCTCCTGTCGACGATAGCGGTCGAACTCGACGCGCTCTCTCCGGCCGCTACCGACGACGTGCTGGAGCGCGCCACCACCCACCTCCCCACCGTCGGGAGCAGCGACTGCCCCGTCCGGGCCGCTCTCGACTACCTCCGGACTCGCGGCGTGCTCGAAGACTACCGCGTCGTCGAGGGCGACGCCGGCCCCCAGCGGATCGTGGTCCGCGGGTACGAACTCCCGCCGACCGGCGACCGCCTGCCGACGCTCCCCGTCACCGTCGAGGCCTGTCGGCGGGCTGTCGGGCCGGCCCCCGTCGTCGAGCGCGCCCGCCGGCACGACCCCGGCGTCTGGGCGCTCTCGGTGACGACCGCCGACGCCACGCCCGGTTCCGCGACCGTGCCCGTCGCCGGCGAATCCTGAGATCCCCTCGGAACCGTCGTTTCCGGGGCGTCTGCGCCGTTTTCTGACCCGAAAGACAGATCGCCGCTCGCGCGGGAATAAATCAGTATTCGCTATATCGAATGAACCGGCCGGCGCGATCTCCGTTCCGGGTGAGCGCGCGGCTGCAAGAGCTCTCGATGGTGTTTACCGACGAAAGTCGGGTCCAGCGTCTCAGTTGAGCTGTTCGCCGACGATGTCGTCGGCGGCGGCGACGAAGTCTTCTTCTCGCCCGCGCGGTACGGTCGCGCCCGCGGCGACGTCGTGGCCGCCGCCGTCGCCGCCGACCGAGCGGGCGGCCTCGCCCATCACGACCGAGAGGTCGAGTCCCTCGCGGACGAGCATCCCCGTCCCGCGCGCGGAGACCTTGGTCTCCTCGTCGTTCTTCCGGGCGAACGCGATGATGGGGCGGTCGGCGTCGACCCCGTTCGACCCCAGCGCCATCCCGGCGACGATGCCGACGATGGTCTCGCGGATCGCCTCGCCCGCGTCGAACCACTGGAGGTTCTTCTCGCGGGTGACGCCCTGATTCCGGACCCACTCCAGACCCTCCGAGAGGTTCCGGCGGTGGTTGGCGAGCAGGCGCCGGGCGCGTTCGAGAGCGTCCTCGCGGTCGCCGAGACAGACGCCCAGGCCCACGTCCGCCCGCTCGTATCTGGCCGTGGCGTTGAGCAGCGTCGAGAACTCGCTGGCGTCCCGGAGTTCTGTCCCCTCGGGCTCGGCCGTGAGTTCGTAGGTCGTCCCGACGAGGCCGTTGATCTTCTTCGCCGGGACGCCGCGCTGGACGGCGTGCTTGACGAGCGCGCTCGCGACCGTCTGGCGCTCGCCGTCGGTCAGGTCGGCCCACGTGCGCCACTCGCCGGACGATTTCAGGTCCACGTCGAGCCCTTCGAGGAAGCGGACCGAGCCCGCCTCGTCGCCCGAAATGCCGGGGATCTGCGCCTCGGTCGCGTACTCGAACAGTTTCGGGAGCGGGCGGGTCTGTTTCCCGTACAGCGAGAGGTCGGTTCCCTCGCGGAGGACGCCCGCCGCGACGCCCTCGGCGACGATCCCCTCGTTGGCGCCGACGAGTTCGCCGCCGATTGCCTGCATGTCCCCGACTGCGCCGACCACCGCCAGCGCCGCCAGGTCGCGGTTCAGGTCGGGCGCGTCCGTGGACTGTTCGTTCGCGAGCGCGCGTGCGAGCACGTACGCCGCGCCCGCACCCGAGAGTTCCGAGGCGCCGTCGAGGCCGACGAGGAGCGGGTTGAGGTGGAACTCCGTCTCGGCGTCGGCGGGCTGGTGATGGTCGGCGATCACCGGCTCGAAGTCGCCCGCCCGCTCGTGGGCGGCGATGGCGTCGAGTTGTCCACTCCCGAAGTCGGTGAAGAGGACGGTGTCGTACTCGCAGGCGGCGATGCTCGCGATCTCCGTGTCGTCGAGCTGTTTCTTGAAGACGACTTCGAAGGGCAGACCGGCCCGCTCCAGCGCCGAGGCGGCGACGGCGGCGCTGGTCAGCCCGTCGGCGTCGATGTGCGACGCCAGCAGGACTTCCTCGGCGTCGAGCAGTCGACGTGCGCAGGCGGTCGCTCTGTCGGCGAGGTCCGGGACCGGCGCCTCCGTACTCATTGGGGGTGGCTTGGTGCGGTCCCGGATATAAACTTCCGGACCGCGTTCCCGGCGGTGACCCCGCCGTCCGTTGCGCCGTGCCGCCCCGTCCGCTGCGCCGCGCCGCACGAATCCTACGACGGCTGTCACGTTGTGGTTGCGCGACGGACTGGCCCGGTCGCTCGCGGCGCCGAATCGACAAACGGCACGCCCGTTGTCGTCGGTTGGCGTGCTATAGCGTGCCAAGACTTAAGCGGACAGTTGCCGGGTATTGTGGTATGTTCCTCCTGCAGTCCGCGGAGGCGACGCGACCGACGTTCTGGCGGATCGGACCCGTGGGGAAGGCGGCGTTCTACTACCTCGCGGCGGTGGCCATCGCCGTCTTCCTGCTGGGGGCGTACCGCCGGGTCCGCTCGTACACGCGGGGCGCCGAGGACCCTCAGGACCGCCTCGCGGACCTGCCCGGTCGGACCGTCGCCGCCGCGCGGACGATCCTCTCGAACCGGACGCTCCGGAACCGCGACCTCCGGGCGGGGATGGCCCACGCGTTCGTCCTCTGGGGCTTTCTCACGCTCCTCATCGCCACCACCATCCTCGGGATCGACATGGACTTCTACCAGCCCCTCACCGGCGACTCCTTTTTCGTCGGCGACTTCTACCTCTCCTACTCGCTCGTCGTCGACGCGATGGGGCTGCTGTTCGTCGTCGGCCTCGCGGTCCTGCTCTACCGGCGCTACGCCGCTCGCGACGGCGCCGGCGACCGACTCTGGGGCCGCCACACGAGCACCGAGGACGACCTCTTCATCTGGGCCCTCTTCTTCCTCGGTGTCGGCGGCTACCTCACCGAGGGCGTCCGTATCCTCGGGCAGAACTACCCGGACTTCGAGACGGTGAGCTTCGTCGGCTGGTTCGTCGCGCTCGTGCTGGAGGGCGCGGGGATGACCCCCCAGATGGCGGTCGACGCCTACCCCCTCGTCTGGTGGAGCCACTCCATCCTCGCGCTCGCGTTCATCGCCGCCATTCCGCTGGGCAAACCCTTCCACATGCTCTCCTCGGCCGCGAACGTTGTCGCCAGCGACCCTGACGCGGGCCGCCGATTGCCCGGAGTTCCCGCGGACCTCGAAGCGACGAACGCCGAGTCCCTCGCTGATTTCACCTGGAAGGAACTGCTCGACGGCGACGCCTGCACGAAGTGCGGTCGCTGTTCCTCGGTGTGTCCCGCGAAGGCGTCGGGGCGCCCGCTGGACCCGCGGGACGTGATCCTCGACCTGAAGTCCTACCGCGAATCGCGCGACGCGGGCGGCGAGTCGGTTCCCATCATCGCCGACGGCGGCACGAGCGTCGTCGACGGCGAGACGATGGAGTCCTGTCTCGCCTGCATGGCCTGCATGGACGCCTGCCCCGTCGAGATCGAACACCTCACCTCCTTCACGCGGATGAACCGCCAGCTCGTCGACCAGGGCGACGTGGACCGCAACGTCCAGGACGTCTTCCAGAGCGTCATGCAGCAGGGCAACACCTTCGGCGACCCCGCCCGCGAGCGCGCCGACTGGAGCGACCAGTTGGACTTCGAGGTCGACGACGCCCGCGAGCAGTCGGTGGAGTACCTCTGGTACGTCGGCGACTACCCCAGCTACGACGACCGCAACAAGAAAGTCGCGCGCTCGCTCGCCCGGATCTTCGAGGAGGCGGGCGTCGAGTACGGCATCCTCTACGACGACGAGCAGTACGACGGCAACGACATCCGCCGCATCGGCGAGGAGTTCCTCTTCGTCGAGCAGGCCGGCTACCACGTCGAGACGTTCGAAGCGTGCGAGTTCGAGAAGATCGTCTGCACCGACCCCCACTCGTTCAACACCTTCGCAAACGAGTACCCCGAGGTCGACTTCGCCGACTTCGCCGACGACCCGATGATGGGCTTCGACGTCGAGGACTGGGACGGTGCCCCCGTCTTCCACTGGACGCAGGTCGTCGAGGAACTCGTCGGCGAGGGTCGCCTCGGCCTCTCCGGCGACGAACTCGACTACACCGTGACGTACCACGACCCCTGTCACCTCGGGCGGTACAACGACGAGTACGAGGCGCCCAGGGACCTGATCGAAGCGACCGGCTGCGACCTCGTGGAGATGCCGCGCAACCGCGCGAACTCCTTCTGTTGCGGCGGGGGTGGCGGCGGTCTCTGGATGGACTTCGACGACGACCCGAAACCGAGCGAAGAGCGCCTGCGTGAGGCCGTCGAAGACACCCGCGCAGGCGACGAGGTGGAGAAGTTCGTCGTGGCCTGCCCGATGTGTACGACGATGTTCGAGGACGGCCGCAAGACCGGCGGCTTCGAGGACGACCTCGAGATCGTCGACGTGGCCGAACTACTGATCGAGGCCGTCGAGGGGGGCGGACCTGTCGTGGGTGGCGGGGCGGCCGAGACGGGCGACGCGGCGGCCGACGACTGAGACGTCACTCCGTTCGGTCGGTCGCGTCGAAGTCGACGTCCTGTTCCTCGCCCGCCAGCGCGACGTGCCCGTAGTTGAGGAGTCCGACGAAGACGGCTCCGCCGACGACGTTGCCGACCGTCGTCCAGAGGATGAAGTGACCGTACTCACCGAGGGTCACGCCCTGACCCAGAAACATCGCGGCGAGGACTTCCGTCGTTCCGAGGATGCTGTGGTGGAACGGACCGAAGCCGATGACGGCCGTGACGATGAGCACGAAGAGGATCCGACTGACGGTATCACGACTGGCCGCGGCGAGCCACGTCACCAGGCCCATCAGCCAGCCGGCGACCACCCCGCTCAGGAGGATCACCCACCACGAGAACGGGAGGAGTGCGGCCGCGAGCGTTCCGAACGCGTCCGCGTCGACGACTCCCATCCGCGGGCCGAGGACCGCGATGAGACCGGCGAACATCGCACAGCCGACGAGGTTCGCGGCGAGCGTGACGCTCCAGACGCGACCCAACTCTTCGAGCGTCGCCCGGCCGTCGAGTACCGGCAGAATGGCCATCGTCGAGTGGGCGGTGAACAGTTCCGTCTGCCCGATGACGACGAACAGGAAGGCGATAGAAGACACGCCGCCCAGCACCGCCTGTTGCACCAGTTTCGATCCGAACCCGCCGGAGTAGGTCAGCGCCATCCCCATGAGCAAGGCGCCGAAGCTCAGGTTGAGGCCGGCCGACAGGCCGGAGAGGAACAGCCCCTTCGACGGGCGACGGATCTCCTTGAGCGCGTTCTCCATCTCGCGTTCGAGGATACGTCTGTACGAGAGGGAGGCTCCCGACGGTTCGTCGGACTCGGAGCTCATTCTCCGTTCGACCGGTTCTACCGGGACGAGTGTTAAACCGGGCGTCCCGGGAGCGGCGGACCACCGCCTCCGCGTCGAAGCCGCCCGGACATCTCGCGTCGACGGCACGGACAGCGACTCCGACGAGGTCGAGCAAGCGCTCGCGTGGGTCGACGAGCGGGTCGCCGACCCGGAGTGAGCGACCGCGACCCCTACCGCGAGGGTCCGTCCCACTCGTCGGCGACGATCCCGTACAGGTCGGCGTCGACGTACTCGCCGTCGAGATAGAACTCCTCGCGTCGGCACCCCTCGCGCTCGAAACCGACCTTTTCCAGCACCCCGCGGGACCCGTCGTTGAACGCCAGCACGCGGGCGTTGACCTTGTGGAGGCGTCGCTCCGCGAAGCAGTAGTCGACGAGCGCCGCGGCCGCCGCCGTCGCGTAGCCGTTGCCCTGGTGGGCGGGTGCGATCCAGTAGCCGATCTCGACGGATCCGCGCCCCTCGTAGAGGTCGAAGAGGAACGCCTCGCCGACGCGCTGGGGGTCGGCCTCTCCGCCCTCGCGCTCGTCGGTGTCGGCGCAGATCAGGAACGTCTCGCTCTCGTCGTCGTCGCTCATCCCCTCGATGCGCTCGGCCACGTCGTCGGTCGACACCGGCTGGCCGCCGCCGAAACCGGGGCGAACGTCGGGGTGGTTGCCGTGGCGCTGGAAAAAGTCGTAATCGGCCTCCTCGACCGGGTGGAGGGTGACGCCGTCGCCGCGCAGGAAGACTGGGCCGGGCATGCGCGCCGACTCGCGCGGGGGGCGCGAAAGCGTTGCGGTCGGGTATCTCATCTCTACAAGGGAGAGCGTGTAAAATGTAGGATCTGACTTCGTTACTGGGAAAATCCCTATCCTGCTGTACAAAATACAGGGCGGTCATAGATATTATACCACAAATGATACGCGCTAGTACGTGATAACTAAGATATGCCTCCTCTTTCAGTTGTAATTGCCACTGCTGTCAGTGTCTTCATTAGCACTCTATTATATTGGTACTTTCATGAATACACCCACTGGGCTGCTGGTAAGTTGTTTTCTGGCGACCCGAACGTTCTATTTAGAACCTGGCATAGGATCCCATATCCGTACGCAGTAGAATATAGAGAACTCTCACAGATGCCAAACTTGGGAATTCGGATTGCAGGTATATCACCACATCTTGTATGGACAACTGTCGCCATATCTTATCTCGTTGAGGGCTTTTCGGTAATCGATACCGACCTTCTTCTAATGATCAATAGAATGGCCGAAGGTATTTACTCGACACCCTCCCCAACACTCACTTTCATTCTCACGTCGGCTGCTGCTGGTGCTAGTGTGAGTCCGTCCGATTTAGTTGCAACCTTCTATCCCCAGAAATATCGAGAGTATACAGGGCGTGATTTTTCTCATTCAGACTGGTTTCGGGTCTTGATCCAGCGGGAAAATTAAAATGAATGAATCTCAACATTTCATGTGACAGTAACGGCAAATATACACTCCGTCTTGAACGTCCGCGCCGAACACAGTGAGGCGCGGTTCACCGCGAGCGCGCCGGAGGCGCGACTCGTGGCCTTTTTTGGTCCAGCTTTTTTGGCCGGGGTCGAGCGCTCGCCGGAGGCGAGCGCGACGCCTCGGTGAAAAAAGGTGGTTTAGAAGAAATTCAGCAGGCCGAGTTCGACGGCGTAGTGGTAGGCGAGCGCGAGCCACGTCTCGAAGACGAGCGTCCCGAGCGCCGAGAGGGCGGCGAACTCGCGGACGTCCATCTCGGCGACGCCGGCGGGGACGGTCACCATCCCCCGGGTGAACAGCAGCGCGTTGCTCGCGGGGACGGCCACGCGGCCCCAGCGGTCGAACCAGCGGTCGAAGCGGTCGAGTTTCGACTCGTCGACCCGGAACCACGGCTTCTGGAGGAGCCACTCGCGACCGCCCCGCTTGGCGAGTTCGAACAGGGCGACCTGGCCGGCCGTCGCGCCCACCGTCGCGACGACGAAGATGAGGACGATGGTCGGCCAGTCGTAGCCCGACGGCGTCGTCGCCAGGAACTCGATGGCACCCGGGACGAGCGCCTCGCTCGGGGCGAAGTAGAGGAGCATGGCGCCCTCCAGCACGAAGATCGGCAACAGCGCGGCCAGCCCGTAGTCGTCGATGAGTCGCTTGGCGAACTCCTCGTCGCCGAAGACGAAGAGGGCGACGCCGGCGGCGGCGAGGACGAAGAAGGTGCCGGCGACGACGAGCAGGCCGTAGTCCTCCGCGAACGCGCGCAGGCGGGACCGGTCGGGCGACTCGACTGCCATCTGAGTCGTGAGTGGAGCGTTCTCGCCAAGTGTCTTTCTGTCCGACGACCTTTTTCGACCGGGGGTGTCCTCGGCCGCCGTTGGCGGCCTGCGGGCACCCCCGGTCCAAAAAGCTCGACCAAAAAGGCGCGAGCGCGGAGCGCTCGCGTGAACCGCGCGCCGGCGGCGCGCGGATGCCGAGTGGTCCTCCCGCACCGCCCTCGCACCGCCCCCGCACCGCCCTCGCACCGCCCTCGCACAGCCCCGGCACCGCATCTGCACCAGCCCCACACCGCCCTCGCACCGCCCCGGCACCGCATCTGCACCGGCCCCACACCGCCCCGAACTCGTCGGGACCGTCACCGGTGGCCTGATTACCGAGAGGCGACCACACGGTGATATGGACCTCACGAACCGCCCGCGCCGGCTGCGCGGCGACGGCGTGCGGCCGCTGGTCAGCGAGACGAGCGTCTCGGCGTCGGACCTGATCGCGCCGGTGTTCGTCGACGCGACCACCGACGAGCGCGTCCCGATCGGGTCGATGCCAGGCCACTCGCGGGTCCCCGTCGACGGGGCCGCCGAGCGCGTCGCCGAGATCCGCGAGACCGGCGTCGAGGCCGTCATGGTGTTCGGTATCCCCGACTCGAAGGACGACGAGGGATCGCGCGCCTGGGCAGAGGACGGGGTCGTCCAGCGCGCGGTCCGGCGGATCACGGAGGAGACCGATGCCTACGTCATCACCGACGTCTGTCTCTGCGAGTACACCGAGCACGGCCACTGCGGCGCGCTCGAAGAGGGGGCCCGGACGGACCCGCAGATGACCGTCGACAACGACCGGACGCTCGAACTCCTCGCGAAAACCGCTCGCTCGCAGGCCGCGGCGGGCGCAGACATGGTCGCGCCCTCGTCGATGACCGACGGGATGGTGGGGGCGATCCGCGAGCGACTGGACGAGACGGGCTTCGAGTCGGTCCCGGTGATGAGCTACGCGGCGAAGTACGAGTCGGCCTTCTACGGTCCCTTCCGCGACGCCGCGGACGGCGCGCCCGCCTTCGGCGACCGCCGGCACTACCAGATGGACCCGGCAAACGCCCGCGAGGCGATGCGCGAGGTGTCCCTCGACGTCGAGCAGGGCGCGGACGTGCTGATGGTCAAGCCGGCGCTGCCGTATCTCGACGTGGTCAGCGACGTCCGCCGCGAGTTCGACCACCCGGTCGCCGCATACAACGTCTCCGGCGAGTACGCGATGCTCCACGCGGCCGCCGAGAAGGGCTGGCTCGACCTCGAAGCGGTGGCACACGAGTCGCTGCTGTCGATCAAGCGTGCGGGCGCGGACCTGATTCTCACCTACTTCGCCGAGGACGTGGCTCCGCGGCTCTGAGGCGGGGCCGAGCGACGGTGCAAGCCCGCCGCGCGCGAGCATTTCACCCCGGTTTCGCGCCGCTCGGCGCGCTGGCGGGTCGACGTTCGTCAACTTATTTCGGACGAACGTCCCGCTTACTGGGCGTTCGACAACCTTATATCGATTAATGTCTGGTCAATATTCGACGTTCGTCCTCATACACATGGGTGAATTGGTCGAATTTTAAGCCAAGTATTATATACTGGTGTTCCATGACCCTCAACCGAGATGCAAACCACGAACGTAGTGGGTTTGGGTGAATCGGTAGACAATCAGCTAGATATGTGCCGTTCTTGGGGTGAAGTGTAAATGCCGGTCGGCGCAGAAGTGGTCAGCGGGGTCAACACGGTCTGGGCGCTGACGATCGCCTTCCTGATCTTCTTCATGCAGCCGGGGTTCGCGCTGCTGGAGGCGGGGCAGGTCCGGGCGAAAAACGTCGGCAACGTGCTGATGAAGAACATGACCGACTGGTTGTTCGGCGTCCTCGTGTACTTCCTGCTGGGGTATGCGGTCGCCGGGGTCGTCGGCCCGCTGACGAGCGGGCGCGAGATCGTCGAACCGTTCGCGTACATGTCCTCGCCGGGCGGCTGGGTGACCTGGCTGGTCGGTGCCGTCTTCGCGATGACGGCGGCGACGATCGTCTCCGGCGCGGTCGCCGGCCGGATGAACTTCTCGGCGTACGTCGTGGTGGCGCTCCTGATGATCGGGGTCATCTACCCGATCAGCGAGGGCTTCGCCTGGTGGGGCGGCCTGCTCGCCTCGGGCGGTTTCATCGGTGACGCCCTCGGCGTCGCCTACAAGGACTTCGCGGGCGCGACGGTCGTCCACATGCTGGGCGGCATCGCGGGGCTCGTCGGCGCGTACATGGTCGGGCCACGCAGGGGCCGCTACGACGACCAGGGTAACAGCCAGCCGATCCCCGGCCACTCGATGCTGCTTGCCGTCCTCGGCACGCTGTTCCTGGCGTTCGGCTGGTACGGCTTCAACATCGGCACGTCGAGCATCTACACCGGCAGCGGCACCTTCCTGGGTCCGCAGATCGGTCGCGTCGCGCTCGTGACGACGCTCGGCATGGGCGCCGGCGGCGTGGCGGCGATGCTCGTCTCCGCCACCTGGCAGGGCAAGCCGGACCCGCTGTGGACGGCCAACGGCCTCCTCGCGGGCCTGGTCTCGATCACGGGCGCGGTCCCGCACGTGACGTGGTGGGGCGGCCTCATCATCGGCGCCATCGCCGGCGCGCTGGTGCTGCCGACCTACCGCTGGGTCGTCGACTCGCTCGGTGTCGACGACGTCTGCGGCGTCTTCCCGGTCCACGGGAGCGCGGGCGCCATCGGGACCATCCTCATCCCGGTGTTCGCCGCCGACAGTAGCGGCACCGTCATCCTCGGGGACTCCTGGGCGTTCGGCGGCGTCGACCAGCTGCTCATGCAGGTCGTCGGCGTGCTTGTCATCGGGACCCTCGGGGTCCTCGGGGCGATGGTCGCGTTCGGTATCGCCGATGTCCTGTTCGGGCTGAACGTCAGCGAGGAAGAGGAGGAAACGGGTCTCGACCAGAGCGAACACGGTATCTCGGTCTACCCCGAGTTCACCGCGGGCGGCAGCCGCGACAGTCCCGGTGTGAGTGCGGACGGCGGCGTTTCCGGAGGTGTCCAAGATGACTGACGAAATCAAGATGGTGACGGCGATCGTGCGACCGGACAAACTGGGCGACGTGAAGCAGGCGCTGGCGGAAGTCGGTGCACCCTCGCTGACCGTGACGAACGTCTCGGGTCGGGGTTCCCAGCCCGCGAAGAAAGGGCAGTGGCGCGGCGAGGAGTACGTGGTGGACCTCCACCAGAAGGTCAAAATCGAGTGCGTCGTCGCGGATATCCCGGCCGACGACGTGGTCGAGGCCATCGCCGACGCCGCCAACACCGGCGAGCCCGGCGACGGCAAGATCTTCGTCCTGCCGGTCGACGACGCGGTACAGGTACGGACGGGCGAATCGGGGCCAGAGGCAGTCTGAGGCCGGATGTCGGTCCCCATCGACGACATCGACCGGGCGCTGCTCTCGGCCCTCCTCGCGGACGGGCGCGCGAGCGCGAGCGACCTCGCCGAGACCGCCGACGTGGCGACCGCGACGGTCACCAAACGGCTCTCGCGGCTCGAAGAGGACGGCGTCATCGAGGGGTTCCAGCCCCAGATCGACTACGACGCCGCCGGCTACGGCACGACCGCCGTCTTTCGACTCGACGTCGACGGCGAGGGTCTCTCGGAGGTCGTCGCCGACCTGCAGGCCACCGGGCGGATGGTCGGCGTCTACGAGGTCACCGGCGAACACGACGTCGTCGCGATCGGCAAGTTCACCGGGACCGAGGAGTTGAACGAGCAGATCAAGACGCTGCTGACCCATCCGCACGTCCGCGCGACCAGCACGAACATCGTGCTCGAGACCGTCTCCGAGTACGACGCGCCGCCGGTCGCGCCCGCCGAGTAGGCGCTCGATCCCTCTCGACCCGTTCGTTCCTTCTCGACCGCGCTGTCTCGACCGTCGCTCGATACGTTCCGAGGACAACCGATCACTTCCAGAACGGTTCGCGAGACGTCCGTTTCGAAAGCGCGCGCGAGCAGTTCACCCCCCGATGGGCCGTTTTTGCCGCTTTCGATGGTTGACGCCCGTCCAGATTAGACGGTCGTCCACCTTCTATCGGTGGACGAATTACAACCTTAAACAGATAATATTCTACTGTAATTTTGACAGTCGTCTACAAACAACCTCGAATTTCAGCCATTGTAAAGCAAACCCTTATGCAGTGTGATTCCGGACAGTTCTCGCGTGAACTCCGTGACGTTTCGGAAGCGTAGCCGAGAGCGGCTGTGCGAACCGAAACCGTCGGGGTGGAAAATCAGACACACGCACTCATGATAGATTCAATCGCGCTGCAGACGGACGCGGGGACGCTGATCGACGGCATCAACAACACGTGGATACTGCTGGTGACCTTCCTGATCTTCTTCATGCACGCCGGTTTCGCCATGCTCGAGGCGGGGCAGGTACGCTCGAAGAACGTCTCGAACCAGCTGACGAAGAACCTCCTGACCTGGAGCGTCGGCGTGACGGTCTTTTTCCTGATCGGCGCCGGCGTGGACAGCTACGTCGGCGGCGCCGGCTTCGAACCGGCCTTCGCCGCCGACAGCGCCTCGGGCTGGATCGGCTGGCTCTACGGCGCGGTCTTCGCGATGACGGCGGCGACGATCGTCTCCGGCGCGGTCGCCGGTCGGGCGAAACTGCGCGCGTACGTCGGCTACACCTTCCTGCTCGCGGCGGTCATCTACCCGGTCGTCTCGGGCATGGCCTGGTACGACGCCGGCCTGCTCGGCATCGACGGCGCGGTCGGTTCGGCCATCGGCGTGCCCTTCGACGACTTCGCGGGCGGCACGGTCGTTCACGCGATGGGCGGCATCGCCGGCCTCACCGCCGCGTGGGTCATCGGCCCGCGGATGGGCCGGTTCAACGACGACGGCTCCGCGAACGTCATCCCTGGCCACTCGATGACCTTCGCCGTCCTCGGTACCCTGATGCTCGCGTTCGGCTGGTACGGCTTCAACGTCGGCACCTCCGCGATCTTCAACGCGAACGACGCGATCCTCCTCGACCAGCTCGGCCGGGTCGCCATGAACACGACCATCGCGATGGCCTGTGGCGCCATGGGCGCCGGACTCGTCGCGTGGGCGAAGACCGGCAAGGTCGACACCCTCTACGTCGCCAACGGTCTCCTCGCCGGCCTCGTCGGCATCACCGCGATCCCCCACGCCTCGACCTGGTGGGGCGCGTTCCTCGTCGGCGGCGTCGCCGGCGCGCAGTTGCCCCTCGTCTTCTCGGTCGTCGAGAAGCGCCTGAACATCGACGACGTCTGCGCGGTCTTCCCGGTCCACGGCAGCGCCGGCGTCATCGGGACGCTCATGCTGCCCATCGTCGTCGAATCGACCTACCTCGGTAGCACCAGCCGCGTGGACATGTTCCTCGCCCAGCTCGCCGGCGTCGCGATCATCGCGACCTGGACCATCGTCACGACCGCGCTCATCTGGGGCGCGTTCAGGGCGGTCGGCCAGGCCCGCGTCAGCCCCGACCACGAGCAGGAAGGGCTGGACGTCAGCGAACACGGCGTCGAGACCTACCCCGAGTTCGGCGACGAGGAACCGGTCGTCGCGGACGGCGGTCTGGTGAGCGGTGCGAACCAGACCTCGTCAGAACCCCGTTCTGACGGCGGCGTCGTGAACGACGTGCCGGCCACCCGCGCGGACGGTGACTCGAAATGAGCGACGGATTCGACACCGACAGCGAACGCGAAGCGACCCGCGAGCGATACTCGAACGCGAACACGACCATGACCGACGAACACAGCACCCACGACAGCACCGGCATCGACGACAGCACCGAACCGCTCGACCACGCTCGCCTCCGCACCGACGGCGGCGAGCCCAACGACGGCGAGATCAAGATGGTCACCGCCGTCGTCCGCCCCGACAAACTGGGCGACGTGAAGCAGGCGCTGGCGGAAGTCGGCGCCCCCAGCCTGACCGTGACGAACGTCTCGGGTCGGGGCTCCCAGCCCGCGAAGAAAGGGCAGTGGCGCGGCGAGGAGTACGTGGTGGACCTCCACCAGAAGGTCAAAATCGAGTGCGTCGTCGCGGACATCCCGGCCGACGACGTGGTCGAGGCCATCGCCGACGCCGCCAACACGGGCGAGCCCGGCGACGGCAAGGTGTTCGTCCTGCCGGTCGAGAGCGCGCTCCAGGTCCGCACCGGCGAGACCGGGCGCGACGCGGTCTGACCCGGACGTGACCGCACGCGCCTCGCGCACGGGTTCGGGGAGCGATGGAGGCGCCGACCTCGACCTCGACGAGGTCGACCGGCAGATCCTCGCGGCGCTGCTCGCGGACGGGCGCGCCGGCGCGAGCGCCCTCTCGGTGGCAGCGGGTGTCGCCACCGCGACCGCGACCAGACGGCGCAACCGGCTCGAGGACTCGGGCGTCGTCGAGGGGTATCGGCCGGTCGTCGACTACGCGGCGCTGGGATACGACGTGACCGCCGTCTTCCGGCTGGCCGTCGCCGGCGACGGCGTCGGCCGGGTCCTCGCGGACCTGCGCGCCACCGGGCGGATGGTCGGCGTCTACGAGGTCACCGGTGACTACGACGTGGTCGCCGTCGGCAAGTTCGCCGATACGGACGCCCTCGACACCCAGGTCACGGCGCTGTTGACCCACCCCGAGGTCCGGGCGGCCAGCACGAACGTCGTCCGCGACGTCGTCGTCGAGGACGACTCGCTGCCGGTCGACGATCCGGAGTAATCGCGGCCACGGTCTGCCTCTTTCTCGACAGGGGTCGCGGCGGGAGCGACTCGCGACGCCGCTCAGCTCAGTACGGTCACGATGACGGCGACGCTGGCCAGCGAGGCGACGGTCGTGACGAAGACGTTGAGCGATGCCAGTTGCGCGTCGCCGCCGAGTTCGTTCGCGTAGACGTACGTCGAGACGGCCGTCGGCATTCCGAACATCAGGACAGCGGGCGCGACCGCGGCCGGATCGACGGCCAGCAGGGTGAACACCCCCCAGGCGACCAGCGGCATCAGTCCGACTTTCATCGCCACGACCGACCCAGTCAGCCCGTAGTCCAGCCCCTCGCTGGACAGCATGAGTGAGGAGCCGACACACAGCACCGCGACGGGCAGGGCGAGTTCGGAGACGGCGCCGAGACCGGTGTCGACGGAGCCCGGAACCGAGAGGCCGATCTGGGAGGCGGTGAGACCGGCGGCGAGCGCGATGAGGACGGGGTTGGTCGCGATGCCGCGGAGTTCGTCGCGCACGTCCGCGTCGGCGTCGTTGATCGCGATGAGCGACGCGACGGTCAGCGGGGTCTGGGTGAGCACGCCGACGCCGAGGACGACGCTGGCGGTCGCGACCGCCGACTCGCCGAGCGTCGCGCCGACCAGCGGGACGCCCAGAAAGCCCAGGTTCGAGTGATACGACTGCACGACCGCGACGCTCCGTCCCGAGCGGTCGGGCCGACGGCTGTGGATCACCCACGCCAGTCCGACCATCGTGCCGAACACCAGGAGCGTCCCGCCGACCAGCGCCGGCGAGACGAGGTCCGCGAGCGGCTGGTCGTACGTCGAAGAGAAGATGAGTGCCGGGAGCGCGACGTAGAAAGCCAGGTCGTTGAGCCAGCCCCTGCGGCGCTCGTTCAAGATCCCGACCTGCCGCGCGCCGACGCCGATCGCGAGGAGGACGAGCAGGTAACCCAGGCGCGCGGCGACGCTCATACCGGACTCAGCCGATCCCCGCTTTTGAGCGTTCGGATCGCGGATCCGCGGTGGCGGACGGGAGCGTGGCACACGGCAGTGGCGGACGGGCGCGTCGTACACGGCGGGTACTTCCCCGTGGCTAAGATTCACGACCCTGGCGGCCGCCGGGAGGGGTATGACATATCGCGCAGGGATCGTCGGCACGGGCGGCGTCGCGGGGATGGGAATTTATAATGGCTCCGAGGAAGACATCGGCGCCGACCCCGTCGACGCCAGCCACGCCGGCGGCTACGCCGCCAGCGACGACGTTGAACTGGTCGCCGTCGCCGACATCGACGGGGACGCGCTCGACCGCTTCGGCCGCGCGTGGGACATCCCAGAGGACCGCCAGTATCTCGGCCACGAGGCCATGCTCGCCGACGCCGACCTCGACGTCCTCTCGGTCTGTACCCCCTCGACACTTCACCGCGAGCACGTCGAAGACGCCGCCGAGATGGGGGATCTGGACGTGGTCTGGTGCGAGAAGCCGGTCGCCTGCTCCGTGGGCGACGCCGAGGCGATGGTCGAGACCTGCGACGACGCAGGCGTCGAACTCGTCGTCAACCACTCGCTGCGGTTCTACCGGCAGAACCAGGCGATCAAAGAGGCCGTCGACGACGGCCTCGTGGGGGAGATCTCCTCGGTCTCCTGCGGGAGCGCGATGGAGTTGCTCCGCGTGGGCACGCACGTCGTCGACTTCGTCGTCTACCTGCTCGACGCTCGCGCCGAGACGGTCGCGGGCCACGTCACCGGGGAGAACCAGGCCGCGGCCCACCTCACCGACGACCACATCGACGACGCCGCGGCGGGCGGGTTCGTCGTCACCGACGACGGCGCGTTCGTCACCTACGACGGGACTACCCGCCGGGACGAGGGGAGTTTCCACCACCGGTTCAACGGGAGCGAGGGGCGACTCGTCAACGCGGAGGACGGCTGGCGCTACTGGGCGGCGACCGACGACGGCCACGAGGAGCGCGCGGCCCCGACCGGCGGCTACGACGACGGTCACGAGGAAGCGTTCGCCAACGCCGTCGACCACGCCGTCGAACTCATCGAGGGCGACGCGGAGAACCGCTCGTCCGGACGGCAGGCCTGTCACACGATGGAGATTCTCGTGGGACTGTACGCCTCACACTACACCGACGGGCGCGTGTCCGTCCCGCTGGAGCGGCCGCTGAAAGACGTGACTATCACGTCGTGGTAGGACGGACGAGTGGTTTTACGGTCACGGATCAGACCCCGACCGTCTCCCTGGCCTCGACCTGCCCCTCGTCGATGGCGACGCCGACACCCGGCACGTCGGGCGGCGAGACGGTGCCGTCCTCGGGGCGGAGTTCGTGCGCGAAGAAGAACTGATCTTTCCGGTTCCAGCGGTCGAGATACTCCACGAGCGGGCAGAGCGGTTCGGGGTGAGCGGCGATGACGTGGGCGTTCGCGTGGACGAGGTGGCCGTGGGGGACGACCGGCACGTCGTGGACCGAGGCGAGCGAACAGACGTGTTGCATCTCCGTGATGCCCCCGCCCCACATCGTGTCCAGCTGGAGCACGTCCACCGCGCCCCGCGAGAGGAGGTCGTGCGCGCCGTAGCGGGTGTACTCGTGTTCCCCGCCAGCGATGGGGAAGGGGGCCTCTTCGCGGAGTTCGACGTACCCCTCGATCCGGTCGGCCCGCACCGGCTCCTCGACCCAGTCCGGGCTGTAGGGTGCGATGCGGTCGAACATCTCCAGCGCGAAGGTGCGGTTCCACGAACTCCAGGCGTCGAAGTACAGGTCGTACTCCTCGCCGACGGCCTCGCGGGCCGCCCGAACGAGGGCCTCGTTGGCCTGCTTGCCCTCGGTCCCGCTGCCGACGCCGTACCTGAAAAACCACTTCTGGGCCTCGATCCCTCGGGATTTCATCTCGGCCGCACGCTCGCGGACGCTGTCGGGGTCGACGGGATAGCCAAGCATCGACGCGTAGACGGGGAGGTCGGTGCGGCAGGGACCGCCGAGCAACCGGTAGACAGGTTCGCCCAGCGCCTTGCCCTTCGCGTCCCACAGCGCCACGTCGATGGCGCTGATGGCCTGAACGGTCTGCCCCTTGCGGCCGTGGATGGCGGAGCGGTACATGAGGTCCCAACAGCGCTCAGTGGCGCGCGGATCCTCGCCGACGAGCAGGTCCTCGAAGCCGGCGATGTGCGGGACCCACTTGTCCGCGACGGGGCCGACGACGCCGGTCACGTCGTCGTCCGTCTCGACGTGGAGGAATATCTGCGAGATCTCGAGGCCGTCCTCGGTCGCGGCGGTGTTGGTCTCCTCGCTCCCGCCGCCGACGAACATGTCCGTCGCGGTCTCGCGGCGGTACTCGGGATAGATATCGATCGGGCGGGCGAGCCGTTCGGCGTAGAACTCGTCGGGGTCGACGTCGAGCGTGCCGGTCAGGCGCTCGAAGCGAAAGCCGGTGATCTCCATGGCCCTGTGCGCGGCGGGCGCGACCGTAACGGTGGCGGTCGTTCGAGTCTCGTCCTCAGGAGTGGCGGTCGATCCACTCGCAGAAGGCGTCGAAGTCCTCTGCGCCGGCCTGGTCGGCGATCGACCGGGGCGTCCCCGTATCGAGACGGTCGTGGCGCGGGACGCTGACTGTTCGCGGCTCGGTGTCGTGGTCCTCCGGTGGAACCCACGTCATGATGACGTGGTCACCGGCCGTGCGCTGCCACTCGAACCCGCCGACGTTGCCGAGGACTCTGATGACGTCGTCGCCGGAGAAATCGCGCGAGACCACGCTATTTCAGCACGTCCGGGAGTTCGCCGGACTCGTTGTCGTCGGGATCGATCCCCACTGCGCGGAGTTCCGCGTCGGTCGGTTCGCGACCGGTGTCACCGCGATAGAGGGCGACGGCTTCGTCGAGGTTTTCGAGCGCCGCTTCGCGGCTCTCGCCCTGCGAGGTGACGCCCGTCTCCTCGTCGCGGGCCACCCAGAGCCCGCTGTCACCGAGCGAGAGCGATATCTCGACCGGTCCAGTCGGGTCCCCCTCGCCCGATTCGTCGGTGTCGGCGCTCATACCGGATATCAGGCCGGGACGATTCATAAGTTCTCGGACGACGCCACGCGATTCGCGGATGTCCACGGAGACGACCCGGATCGAACGGAATTACCTAGCGTCGCGCTCAGACGATCAGTTCCTCGCCGTCGACGAGGTACTCGGCGGCCACGTCGGGGTTAATCTCGATACCCAGCCCCGGCCCCTGTGGAAGGTCGATGGAGCCGTCCGCGATGATCGGGCCGGACTCGCCGGTCCGGGAGACCAGATCCTCGAACCACGGCACGTCGAAGGCGTGGTACTCCAGCGCGACGAAGTTCGGGACCGACGCGGCGACGTGGGCCGAGGCGACCGTCCCGACCGGCCCCTGGATGTTGTGCGCGGCGATGGGGACTCCCTCCAGGTCACAGAGCGCGGCGATGCGCTGGAAGTCGCGCAGGCCGCCGCAGTTGTGCAGGTCCGGTGCGGCCACGTCCATCCCCTCCGCGTCGAGCATCTGCTTGAACTCGCCGGGGTCGGCGAGGTTCTCGCCGGTCATGATCGGACAGGAGGTGGCCTCCCGGACCCGCCGGTGGGCGCCGTACTTGTGCGGCGGGACGGGGTCTTCGAGCCACGCCAGGTCGTAGGGTTCGAGCTTCTCGGCGAGGCGGGTCGCGGTCTCCACGGTGAAGTTCCAGTGGAGGTCGAACCCGAGGTCCACGTCGTAGCCGACCTCCTCGCGGACGGCCTCGACGAGCGCGGCTTTGTGCTCGATTGCGGCGTTGTCCAGTCGCCGCGCGGGCGTGTCGACGTCGGCGTGGGTCCGCACGTCCAGGTCGAATTTGAGCGCGTCGAAGCCCGCGTCGACGACCTCGCGGGCGGCCTCGGCGTAGGACTCGGGCGTGTACACCTCGCGCGGGTCGACGGTGCCCGACTGGGCCTCGCCGAGCGACTCGCCGCCGTGGGTGTCGCAGTAGACGCGCACCGAGTCCCGATAGACCCCGCCCAAAAGTTCGTAGACGGGCACGTCGAGCAGTTTCCCCTTGATGTCCCACAGCGCCATCTCGACACCGGGGCCGGGCTCCCACATCACGTCGCGCAGGCGGTTGATGTCCAGCGGGTTCTCCCCCTCCAGTCGGCCTGGGTCGTCGGGGCCGTCGCCGTGGACCGCGCCGATACCGGTGATCCCCGCGTCCGTCTCGACTGTCACGATGCCCCACTGGAAGTTGGCCTGCAGGACCATCGTCGAGACGTCGGTAATCGCGATGTCGCGCTCGGGGGGTCGCCCCGTGTCGTCCATGGTGTGGTCCATCCACGGGACGCCGCCGCCCGGCGGGATGACGTACTCCGGTGTCTCGTCGTCTGCCATAGCGACCCCTCGCCCACCGCCGGGTTCAAAGTTGGAGTCGCGGCGAACGGTTCCGGATCCCGCGGGATCCGATCCGCTCGGTCCGCTGGTGGCGTCCGTCCGTCGGAACGACGACCAGTCGTGTCACGCGGATAGTTTTTTCACGGAAGCGGAACAACGGCGGGCCATGAGTTCGGGCGAACCGATCGCGACGTTCACCAGGGACGGCAGACCGGCGGCGCTCAGGTCGCTCGTGTTGATAATCTTCTTCGCCCCGCTGGGGTATTTCGCCGGCGAGACCGTCGCATCGACGCTCGGGGTCGGCGTGATGGCCGGGCGGGTCGTTGCCGCCGTCGTCCCCACGGTGCTGGTCGCGGTCCTGGGGTACAGAATGGGCGGGCGCGGCACGGTCGCGTTCTACGACGACGCCGTCGAGTTGCGGGACCGGCGCGTCCGGTACGACGACGTCACGGTCGCGCTCCGCGAGGACGCCTCGTTCGGCACGGCGACGTTCAAACTCGTCGTCCTCGGCGAGGGGAACCTGACGCTCCGGTACCTCCGGGAGCCCGACGAGGTCGGCCGGGCGCTCGCACGGCACCTGCCCACGCCGGCAGACCAGTTGGCACAGGCACCCGCAGAGCAGGGTGAGCGGGCCGCGAGCGGGACCGACCGCATGGAGTACCGCTGGGAGTTCTGGGAGTACTGGCGCGCGGACGAACCGCTGCCCGAGACCGCGGTCGTCGACCTGGCCACGCTCAAGCGCGTGCTGGGAGTCAGCGCCGTGGACCCCGCCCGCCTCGACCGCGTCGATATGACCGACGCGAACGGACTGAGCGACATCGAGAAGAGCGACGTGACCTCGAGCAACTCGACCGGCGCTCCGTGAGAGCGACCACGCTCGCCACCGCTCAGTATCGCCACCGAACGGAGTGTGCTACGGCCGTTCACCGCTCTGTATCTCGCTGGCCTCGCAGGACTGAGCGGTGAGCGACAGCGTCGGTTCCTCGTCGACCTCGGTGAACACGACCCGCGTGCGGTGAGAGCACGCCTCGTCGGTCACGGTCCAGTCGACCTCGCGGTCCAGTCGGCTGAGGGCCGGGTCCGGGTCGTCCACGACCACGCCGAACGTGTAGGTCGCCGGGACGAAGTAGTTGCGGCCGCGAGGCGCCGCCGAGAGTTTAAACCGGAACGCGCGCAACTCTGTAGTGATGACCACGAAGACGATCTCGCTCGACGAGGAGGCCTACGAGCGACTCGCGGCCGAAAAGCGCGAGGGAGAGAGTTTCAGCGATGTCGTCAAGCGGCTCGCGGGCGAGCGGTCCTGGAGCGAAGTCGCCGGTATCTGGGCCGACGAGACTGACGAACTCGAGGCTGCGGTCGAAGCCGGGCGGGAGCGGTCTCGGGAGCGTCGCGACCGACTGCGCGACGACCTCGACGGATGATTCAAGACACCTCGTTTCTCATCGACATCCTCGCTGGCGACGAGGCTGCCCTGGATATGCTCGATCGGATAGAACGTGATCGCAAACCCGAGAAGGTGTCGTCGGTGACAGTGTTCGAACTCTACGAGGGTATCGAGCGGTCGGACCAGCCGGACGACGAGAAAGAGGCCGTGCTTGACGTGCTCGACTCGAAGGCTGTCCTCCCCGCGAACCACGGTGTCATGCGTCGTGCCGGTCGTCTCTCGGGAGAACTGTACGTCGCGGGAGAGCCAATAGACCGCGAGGACTGCGTTATCGCGGCGACTGCCATCGACGAGGGCGACCCTGTCGTCACGAGAAACACCAATCACTTCGATCGAATACCCGGTCTCGACGTCGAGACGTACTGAACGAGGGTCGGACCAGACCGAGAGAACGGAGAAACAGCGATTCGCGACCTCAGTGCCCCGCGTCGTGGGGGTTGAGTTCGGTACCGTAGTTCTCGGCGTGGTCGGCGTACTCGATGAACCGCGGCGCGTCGGGGTCGAACGGCCGCTCCAGCGCCTCGAAGGCCTTCTTCTTGTCCCAGCCCTGGAGTTTGCCGACCGCCGAGCGCTCTTCCAGGTCGTGGTGGTCGAGGACCGGCTCGGTGGTCTCCCAGGCGTCCAGACCCTGTTCGGTACGGACGATGACCGACGAGTACTCGTCGCTCGAGCCGACGGAGCCCACAGTGAGGTCGGCGCAGAAGCCGGTGAAGTCCGCACATTCGTCACAGCCTTTGAGTGCGGCGTCGTGGAACTCCTCGATGTCCTCCTCGAGGATGCGCTCCCCGTCGAGGTCGTCGACCATCAGCTTGCCGTGGAGCACGTCCATCTTGCCGACGTTGTCGATGTCGATGTCGCGCTCCTCTTCGAGTTTCTCGCCGATGAGCTTGTGGTAGTTGAAGTTCTTCGTGCACATCAGCGCGATCGTGTAATCGACCGCGCGGACGCCCGCTTCCTGGCCGGCGTAGTCCCAGTCGAAGTCCTGCAGCGCGCGGATCCCCTCGATCTCACAGGGCGTGCCCACGAGGGCGAGCGAGATGTCCTCCCAGTCCTTGTCGGGGAGCTTGTGCTCCCACTGGTCGAGGCCCAGATTGCCGAGCGCCATCGTCTGATTGTAGATGGTTCCCGTGTTGGCGATGAGTTCCTCGGGCGTGGTCGCGAGGAACGACTCGGCCTTCCAGGGCTCGTCGTCGGACTCGGTGGCGATGAGCGCGCCGTCGATCTCGCCGGCTTCGAGGAGTTCGATGAGGACCGCGGTGACGACGCCGCCGTCCTGGGAGCCGTGGCGCCAGTCCTCTTCGACGCGGGCGGAGAACTCCGTAATGGGGTCGCCGGCGCCCTTGACGTTGTCCTCGCCCCCCGTAATTTTCCACTGGCGCTCGTAGCGCAGGCCGCCCCTGGGACAGAAGTCCCAGCACATCGAACAGCCCGTGCACATCTTGACGAGTTCGGGCAGGCCGTCGTCGCCGATGCCGATGGAGTCGGAGGGGCAGGAGGCGACACAGGTGCCACACTGGATACAGCGGTCGTCGTCGATGACCGCCTCGTCGAGTTCCATGAACCAGGTCTTGTCGTCGGGCGTCTCGATGTCGTTCATCTGGCTCCGGATCTCGTAGGACGGCGTGTCGAGCGCCAGGTCCTCCTCGCCGGGGCGCTGGACGCGCTGGTCCGGGGGCGTCTCGTAGACGTCCTGACTCACGCCCTCCGCGGGCTCCGTGAACTCCACGTCGTGGAGTTTCCCGTCGGGGCTCGCGTTGGCGACGCCGCCCCCGTCGGCGGCGACCTGTCGCGGCCGGTCGCCGTCGCCGCGGGCCGGCCGTTCCGGCGCCTTCGCGTCCGCCTCGTGACCGCCGCAGCCACAGGAACTGCCACAGCCACACGCCTCGTCCTCCGCACCGCCCACGTCCGGGACGCCGGGCATGGGCTGGCCGTCGGCGGTGCGCTCGGGCGCGCCGCGGTCGGAATCGACGCCGCGCTCGGGGTCGTCAGTCATCGCTGGCCCTCCCGCGACCGCCCGTCTCGTGGACCGTTCCACCGGAAACGTTGGCGTCGGCCCGCTGCATCACGTCGCGCAGGCGGTCGTTGTCGACGCGGCGACACCACTCGTAGAAGCGCTCGCCCTCCTCGCGCTCGTCGCTGTAGGCGGCGAACAGCTGCTCCAGCGCGGGGATCACGGCGTCGGCGGGCACGGCGTTTTCGACCCAGTCGAGGAACTCGTTATCGGCGCCGAGCGCGCCGCCGAGGCCGAAGTCCATCCCCTCGACGATGTTGTCACCCTCTTCGTTGGTGGTGCCCTCGGGGTCGTCGACGTTGACCGTCTCGCCGCGGAAGCCGATGTCGGCGATCTGGGGCTGGGCACACGAGGCCGAGCAGCCCGACATGTGCATCCGCACGACCTCCAGGTCGTCGGGCGTATCGATGCGCTTGTCGAGGGCTTTCGCCCATCGGCGCACGCGATTCTTCGTCTCGATGATGCCGTAGTTACAGAACTCCGAGCCCGTACAGCCGACCGCGCCCCGCGAGAACGGACCGGGGTCGGGGCGGTACTTCCGGGCGAACGGTTCGTCGAGCAGGTCGCCGATGTTCTCCTCCGGGATGTGCGTGATGAGGAAGTTCTGGTCGGTCGCGAGGCGAACCGAGGCATCCTCGGTGCCGTACTCCTTCGCGGCGCGGGCGGCCTCGGCGAACTCGTCGCCGCCCATTCGGCCGGCGATGACGTTGAACCCGACGTACTTCAGGCCGTCCTGTTTCTGGTCGTGGACGCCGACGTGGTCGCCCTTGTACCCCTCCGTGAGGTCGACGCCCGACTCGGGCAGGTCGACCTCGCAGCGGCGGCGGACCGCCTGCTCGAACTCCTCGGTACCCATCTGCTGGACGAGATAGCGCATCCGGCAGACGCCGCGGTTGTTGCGGTCGCCCAGTTCCTTGAACGTCTGGGCGATGGCGCGGCAGAACTCGACGGCGTGCTCGGGCAGGACGAACGCGTCCATCCCCGTGGCCATCCGCGGGCCGTCCGAGAGGCCGCCGCCGACGCGGCAGTGGAAGCCGTAGTACTGCTCGCCGTCGATCTCTTTGCGGGCCGGGACCAGCCCGACGTCGTTGATCTGCGACTGGGCGCAGTCGTGTTTGCACCCGGTGATGGTCATCTTGAACTTCCGCGGGAGGTTCGCGTACTCCCGGTTCCCGGTGAAGTAGTCCGAGACGGCGTCGATGACCGGCTGGGCGTCGAAACACTCGTGTCCGTCCAGGCCGGCGGCGGGACACCCGAGGACGTTCCGGGCACCGTCGCCACAGCCCTGAACAGTGGTGAGTCCGACCTCCTCGTAGCGCTCCCATATCTCGGGGACGTCCTCGACCTCGATCCAGTGTTCCTGGGTGTCCTGGCGGGTCGTGATGTCGACGTAGCCGTCGCCCCAGATGTCGTTCTGTTCCTCGCCGCCGTACTCCTCGGGGGCGGTGGCGTACTCGTCGGCCACCTCGCCGATGACCTCGGCCTGCTCCGGCGTGAGATAGCCGCCGGGGACCTTGGTCCGCATCATGAAGAAGTCGCCCTTGCGACCGTGGCTGTACATGCCGGCCCACTTCAGGCGCTCCCACTCGCCGTCGCCGGCGCGCTCCTCGATCTCCTCGAAGGAGAGCCCCTCCGCGGCGTACTCCTTGACGTCCTCGATGACGTCCAGCGGGTGTTTGTTCTGCTTGTACTGTTCGACCGTGTTCATTCTGTCCTCCGTCGGACCGGTGAATACATCGGAAATCCTCCTGATAGTTCGCGCTGCGAGCGCGTGCGTGAACCCCTCTAGAATCCCGATCCCCCTGTATATCCGCATCTCGGACAACCCTGCCACCGCTGACCGAAACCCCACACGCGTTGCCGCTACCGGTGACGACAGGTGGTACGTACGCGGCCCGTATTTCCACTGGAACCGAACTTCGCGGGCGCGTGTGGCCCGAGCGGCGATCGCGTGCGGCGTCATTCGGAGTCGGCAGCGCTACGGGCGCGAAACGGGCCTCGAGCCTCGCTCTCGGGCCGACACCCCCCGACGAGCGAACCGGCAAGTGTTGTCACTTGTTCGAAGCCGGGGCGAAGAATGTGGGGTGAGAGGGGGTTTATGGACGGGTAGGACGTGGGATCGGGTATCCAGATGAGTGACACGGGCGACGCACAGGCTGTCGAATCGGAGCCGGAGTCGGTCGCCGCCGACGACGCGGAACCGGACGAACACGAGGTCGACACCTCGCACCTCGACGACGTCGAGGACGGCTGTGGCTGCGCGGAAGTCTGGGAGCACCTCTCGGACGAACGCGACGACTGAGGTCTTTTTGCGGCGTTTTCCGGCCTGATACCGAGAGCGACTGCGTCGCAGTCTCGTCGAAAAACCGCCGCCTACTCCGCGCCGATCAGGCGGTCGACGATCTCCTCGGGGTCGAACCGTTCGAGGTCGCCGTAGTCCTGGCCGGTGCCGAGGAAGAGAATGGGCTTGCCCGTGACGTGGGCGATGGAGATGGCGGCCCCGCCCTGCGGGTCGGCGTCGGCCTTGGTGAGGACGGCCCCGTCGATCTCGGCGGCGTCGTCGAACTCGCGGGCGCGGTTGACAGCGTCCTGTCCCGCGACGGCCTCGTCGACGAACAGCGTCATGTCGGGGTCGATGACCCGGTCGATCTTCGAGAGCTGGTCCATCAGCCCGTCGGAGGTGTGCAGGCGCCCGGCCGTGTCGCCCAGCACCACGTCCACGTCGTTGGCCTCGGCGTACTCGACGGCGTCGTAGATGACGGCCGCGGGGTCCGAGCCCTGCTCGTGGGCGATGATGCGCTTGTCCAGCGCCTCGGCGTGTTGCTGGAGCTGCTCGTTCGCGCCGGCGCGGTAGGTGTCGCCGTTGGCCAGCACCGCCGAGAGCCCGCGCTCTTCGAAGTAGCGGGCGAGCTTGGCGATGGTCGTCGTCTTCCCGACGCCGTTGACGCCGGTGAAGACGATCACGAGGGGTTTGTCCGCCGCGGCGACGCGCTCGTCGAAGTCGAACTGGCCGACGCTGATCACGTCGTACAGCGCCTCCCGAAGCGCGTCCTGGGCGAGGTTGCCCGTGGACTGGAGCCGCCGGCGCGTCTCGCCGACGAGGTTGCGCTCTACGCCGTCGAGAATCTCCTGGGCGACGCCCATCTCCACGTCGCTCTGGAGCAAGGCGAGTTCCAGGTCGTCGAGGTGGTCCTGGAGGTCGTCCTCGTCGATGATGGTCTTGCCGGTGGCGAACAGCTTCGCGCGCTCGCCGAGACTGCGGCCGTCGTCGTCGGCGTCCGCGCCGTCCTCACCCTCGTCGTCAGCCTCGTCGGCGTCGTCGGCCTCTTCGCCCGCTTCGGGTTCCGCATCCGCTCGCGCGCCCGTCTCGTCGGGCGCTTCGTCCGCCGGCGCGTCCGCGGCGGTCTCCGCGTCCGCCGTCTCGGCGTCGCCTTCGGCTGGTGGTTGTTCGGGCTCCCCCTCGACCGTCTCGTCCTCGACGGCTTCGTCGTCGACGTCCTCCTCGACGTCCTCGCTGAAGCGGCCGAGTTTCTCCTTCAGTCCGTCGAACATCGCGGCTTACTCGTCGTCGTCGCCCTGCTGTTGCATCTGCTGCATCTGCTGCATCTGCTGTTGCTGCATCTGCTGGGCCTGCTGTTCGAGCTCCTCGCTCTCGGTCTCGAGTTCCGCGATGTCCGAGCGGAGCTCGTCGATGCGGTCGTCGAGGGTGTCTTTCTTGGTTTCGAGCGTGTCGATGGCGCCGTCCTGGTCGCGCTCGGCCGCGTAGTCGCCGCCGAGTTCGACGACGACCTCGTCGATGTCGCCGACTTCCGCGTGGACGTACGCGCCGCCGCCCAGCGGGACCTTCACGTTCGAGCCGGTCTCGAGCGCGTCGATGGCCTCGATGGCCTCGTCGATCTCCGTCTTCTCGGACTGGAGGCCGTCGATCTCGTTCTCGACGGCCTCGATCTGCTCTTCTATCTGTTCGATCTCCTGGGCGAGCTGCTGGAGCTGCTGTTGCCCGCCGCCGCCGCCACCGAGGCTCATGCGTCCACCCCGCTGATCTCGACCTGCGTGCGCTTCAGGCCGTGCTTGGAGCCGAACTCCGCGAGCGTGTGCTCGCGGGCGACGTCCTCGTTTTCGGCCTCGACCGTCTTCTCGAAGGACTGCCAGCCGTCGCGGGCGTTCCACTTGCCCGTGACAGTAAACTCACTCATGTCTCGGGGTGGGAGAGCGAGCGGGAAGTATCTACCGAACACCGTCTTTCGGTCGCGCCGCGAGGCGGGGCCGACCACGACGAGGCGAGTTCCGGGAAACCTTGATTTGCGAGCGCGCCGACCGCCCGGGTATGAGCGCAGACTGCATCTTCTGTGGGATCGTGGCCGGAGACATCCCGAGCCGAACGGTCTACGAGGACGCGACGACGGTGGCCTTCCTCGACGCGAACCCGCTCTCGCCGGGGCACACGCTCGTCATCCCGAAAGACCACCACGAACACGTTCAGGACATGCCCGCGGGCGTGGCCGGCGACGTCTTCGCGACGGTCCACCGCCTCGTCGCCCCCGTCCAGGACGCGGTCGGCGCCGACGGCTCGACGGTGGCGTTCAACAACGGCGAAGTCGCCGGACAGGAGGTTCCCCACGCCCACTGCCACATCGTGCCGCGCTTCGAATCGGACGGCAGCGCCCCGATCCACAGCATCTTCGGCGAACGACCCGGCATCGGCGACGACGAACTCGACGACATCGCCGGCGACATCGCCGACGGCGTCTCCGAGTGAGGACCGGAACCGGTTCGGCGCGGAGAGTCGGACCGCTCGCTGCCGGGATCCGTGACCGAAAAAACGAGGCGGAACGCGCGTCAGGACAGCTGTTCGATGTTGTCGACGATGGCCTCGGCGAACTCGCTGGTGGCGACCTTCTCGGCGTCGTCGCGCTGGCGGGCGAGATCGTAGGTGACCGTGCCCTCGGAGATGGTCTCCTCGACGGCGTCGCGGACGAGTTTGCCGGCGTCCGCCCAGCCGAGGTACTCGAGCATGATGCGGCCCGAGAGGATCATCGCGGTCGGGTTGACCTTGTCCTGGCCGGCGTATTTCGGCGCGGAACCGTGGACGGGCTCGGCGAGACAGCGCGCGTCGCCGAAGTTAGCGCCGGGCGCGATGCCGAGGCCGCCGATCTGGGCGCCGCAGGCGTCGGAGATGTAGTCGCCGTTGAGGTTCATCGTCGCCAGCACGTCGTATTCGGTCGTCCGGGTCAGGACCTGCTGGAGCATGTTGTCTGCGATGCGGTCGTTGACGACGACGGCGTCGTCGGGCTGGTCGCCGTCGCGCTCTTCCCAGAGGGTGTCCTCGGTGATGACCTCGTCGCCGTACTCCTCTTCTGCGACCTCGTAGCCCCAGTCGGCGAACTGGCCCTCGGTGAACTTCATGATGTTACCCTTGTGGACCAGGGTGACCGAGTCGCGGTCGTTCTCCAGCGCGTAGTCGATGGCCTTGCGGACGAGGCGCTTGGAGCCGAACTCCGTGATCGGCTTGACGCCGATGCCGATGGGGCCGTCGTGCATCGTGTCGTCGAAGCCCATCTCCTCCTCGACGAACTCCTTGACCTGCTGGACCTCGTCGGTGCCTTCCTCCCACTCGATGCCGGCGTAGACGTCCTCCGTGTTCTCCCGGAAGGTGACCATGTTCATCTCCCCGGGAGCGGAGACGGGCGAGGGGACGCCGTCGAGGTGATAGGTCGGGCGGACGTTGGAGTAGAAATCCAGCGTCTGTCGCAGCGCGACGTTCAGCGAGCGGAAGCCGGCGCCGACGGGCGTCGTCAGCGGGCCCTTGATGGCGACGCGGAACTCGTCGATGGCGTTGACGGTGTCGTCGGGGAGGTTCTCGTCGTACTTCTCGCGGCCGGACTCGCCGGCGAAGACGCGCATCCAGTTGATCTCGCGGCCGGTCGCTTTCGCGGCAGCGTCCAGCACCGTCTGCGCGGCCGGACCGACGTCCGTCCCGATGCCGTCCCCGTGAATGATGGGGATGATCGGGTCGTCCGGCACGTCGAGTTCGTCCGCGTCCTCGTCGATAACGTCGATCGGTGTTCCGTCAGCGGGAACCTCGACTTTGTCGTACTCGTAGCCCATACCTCGGGCTTTTGCGCTCGCGCCTAAAGGCGTGCCGCTTTCCGCGAGACGTGCCACCCGTCCGCACACCGCCGAACCCGTTCGGGATAGTCGAACGTTCGCGGACGGCTTCGCTCAGTCCGTCACCGCACCGAGAACGCCAGCCAGGAACTCGGGCCCGTGTTCGACCGCCGCGTGCGGAAGCCGTCGCCGGGCGCCCGCGAGGCAGCCCGCGAGCGCGTCGTCCGCGTCCGCGAAGACGCCGTGGCCGTGGCCGACGAGGATCCGATCGGGGTCGAGGTCACTGAGCAGATCTCGGGGCGGGAACGGCCGCGCCGCGAGCGTCAGTCCGACGCGCTCGTCGCCGACGAGTCGCGCCGTGGTCAGCAGGTCCGGCGTGTACAGCGTCCCGTCGCGCTCGCGGTAGGCCGCCGCCTCGCGCCAGCCCGGCAGCGGACCGACGCGTTCGACCCGGAAGCCGGCGGGCCCGTCGGCCGCCCCGTCCGTCCACTCGAAGCGCTCGACCGGCGCGTCGACCAGTTTCGGAACCCGGTCCATCCACGAGGGGATCGAGACGGGGACGCCGTGTCGCTCGGCGAGGGCGCCGGCGTCGCGGGCGTGCCAGTTCGACAGCACCGCGACGCCCGCGACCGGTCCCAAATCGGCGATCCGGTCGTCGAGACCGGGCGCGTCGAGCGGGTCGATCAGCCAGACCGCATCGCCTTCGTCGCGGACCGCGTGGCTCGTCCGGGCGGCGGGCTCGTCGGGATGGGCCTGCCAGCCGAAGCCGTCGGCCCAGCGGTCGACGACCGCGAAGCCGTCGGGAGGGGTTCGCTCGTAGACCATACCCGCCGGCTGTGTCGGCTCGTATTTCCGTCGTGCGGTCGCGGCGGCTGTTCCGGCAGCTCCGCCGAGCGTTTCCCATCCAGCCGCCGTCCCGGTCACCCAGAACCGGAGGGGGGTTCTGGTACCGGTAGCTGAATGGGGACGGCACCCTCGGACTGGCTCATGGACTACTCGCTGTTCATGTCGCGAGAGCCCACGGACCGGTGGGACCTCGCGAAACAGATGGGCGTGACCCACGCCGTCTCGGGGATGCCCCGCGACGGCCCGGGCGAACCCTGGGCGTTCGAACCGCTCCTGGAGCAGAAAAACCGCTTCGCCGACGCCGGCCTCGAACTGGACGTCATCGAGGACCGGCCGCCGCTCGACGACGCCATCCTCGGGCGCGAGGGCCGCGACGAGCAGATCGAGACGGTCAAGACGCTCCTGCGGAACATGGGCCGAGTAGGAATCGACGTCTGGTGTTACGTCTGGATGGCCCCGCTGAAGGTCCTGCGGACCTCCCGCTCGGTGCGGGGCCGGGGCGGGTCGCTCGTCACGCGCTACGACGACGCGCAGATGCAACGGGGCCCCGACCTCGACGGTGCGAGCGAGCAAGAGCTGTGGGACAATCTCGAGTACTTCCTCGACGAGGTCGTCCCGGTCGCCGAGGAAGCCGGCGTCAAACTCGCCCTGCATCCCGACGACCCGCCGCACGGCCCGATCCGCGGCGTCGACCGGGTCATCACGAGCGTCGAGAACTACCGGAAGGTGATGGACCTGTACGACTCGGAGTACAACGGGATCACGCTCTGCCAGGGGAACTTCGCGGCGATGGGCGCGGACATCCCCGCCGCCATCCGGGAGTTCGACGAGCGGATCCACTTCGTCCACGTCCGGGACGTCGAGGGTACCGCCGAGGAGTTCACCGAGGTCTGGCACGACGAGGGACCGACCGACCTGGGCGAGTGCATCCGCGCCTACGAGGAGATCGGCTACGACGGCCCGCTGCGCCCCGACCACTGCCCGACGATGGCCGGCGAGGACAACGCCTCGCCGGGGTACCACGACAAGGGCCGCCTCTGGGCGATCGGCTATCTCCAGGGGCTGCGCGACCAGTACCGGTCGATGGCCGGCGAGTAGCCCGTCGCGCCGAGTGACAGCAGGGCACACTGGCGAGCTGTGACCGCGCGTTTAATTACCGGGACCCGGTAGCCGGCGGTATGGACACGCGGGAGACGTGGGCGTCGCGACTCGGGTTCATTCTGGCGGCTGTGGGGAGCGCGGTCGGGCTGGGGAACGTCTGGCGGTTCCCGTACGTTACCGCCGAGAACGGCGGTGCGGTGTTCCTCGTCGTCTACCTCGTCGCCGCGGCGGCGATCGGCCTCCCGGCGATGCTCGCGGAGTTCGCCGTCGGACGCCGCGCCAGGCGCAACGTCATCGGCGCGTTCGACGAGATCGGGTATCCGGCCTGGGGTGTCATCGGTCTGCTCGGCCTCGCGACGGGCTTCTGGATCCTGTCGTACTACAGCGTCGTCGGCGGGTGGGTCATCCGGTACGTGTTCGCCAGCGCCACCGGCGGGTACTTCGGCGACCCGAACGCCTACTTCCAGGGGATCGCGGCCGGGCCGGCCGCCGTCGGCTTCCACGCGCTCTTTCTCGGTCTCACCGTCGGGATCGTCGCGCTCGGTGTCGAGGACGGCATCGAACTCGCGACGAAGGTGATGGTTCCCGCCATTCTGGTCGTGTTCGTCGGTCTCGCCGTCTGGGGCGCGACGCTCTCGGGCGCCGCTGACGGGCTCTCCTATTTCCTCTCCCCCGATTTCGACGTGTTCGCGGACGACTACGCGACCATCGTCCCGGCCGCGGTCGGGCAGGCGTTTTTCTCGCTGTCGCTCGGGATGGGGGTGATGATAACCTACGCGTCGTATCTCGGCCGGGACGACGACCTGGCGGTCGACGGCGGTCTCATCGTCGTGTTGAACAGCGCCGTCGGCGTCCTCGCCGGCCTCGTCGCGTTCCCGCTGCTTTTCTCCCAGAACGTCGAGCCGGGGTCGGCCGGCGCCGGCGCCATCTTCGTCAGCCTGGCGACGGCCTTCGCCAGCCTGCCCGCCGGCCGCCTCGTCGGCCTGGTCTTTTTCGGGGTCGTCCTCGTCGCGGCGCTGTCATCGGCGATCAGTCTGCTCGAAGTCGTCGTCTCCTACGCCGTCGACAGGTACGCCGTCGGACGGCCGCGAACTGCCGCGGCGGTCGGTGCCCTCGTGTTCGTCCTCGGACTCCCCAGCGCCGCGAGCCTCGAGACGCTCACGCTGTTCGACCGGATCGCGAGCAACGTCTTGCTCCCGCTCGGCGCGACGCTCGTCGTCGCGTTCGTCGGCTGGGTGTACGGCCGGGCGGCCGTCGACGAACTCCGGCAGGGCGCCGGTCGCCTCGGCCGGTTCGGCCCGGCCTGGCTCTGGCTCGTCCGCGTCGTCGTCCTCGCGACGCTCGTCGGCATCCTCCTCCTCGGAGTCGCGGATATCCTCGCGGTCTACGCCGACATCGAACTGCTCGGGTGAAAACGGCGCCGTCCGCGACACGGTCGGCGACACGACAGCTGGGAGAGGAGTGTTCTGGTCTGCCGGGGCTGGCGGACTCGCACCGAGACCGGCACGGTAACCCGGTCTTACCGGACCGACCGGTCCCGCAGTGGGCGGTAGCCGGCCAGTAGTCAAACGGGCGACCGGTGTAGCAGTGGTGCTATGACAGCAGTGAAAATCGTCAAGGTGCTCGGCACGTCGAGCGAATCGTGGGAAGAGGCCTCGCGCGAGGCCGTCGCGCGGGCGAGCGAGACCATCGACGACATCCGCGGCGTCGAGGTCGAAGACTGGACGGCGAACGTCGAGGACGGCGCGATCACCGAATACAAAGCGACGGTCGAAGTCGCCTTCCCCGTCCACGAGGGGCAGCCGTAAGGGATCAGTTCTTCAGGCCGGGTCCAGCAGCGTCTCGCCGTCGGCGATCCGGGACTCGACGGCGTCGAGGTCGAGGGTCACGCCGAGGCCGGGTTCGTCGGGAACGGGAATCGCACCGTCCTCGATGACCGGCTCCTCGGTGAACTCGCTCCACTCGGGGTCGTTGCGGCCGTGGTACTCGATGGCGAGGTAGTTCGGGACGGCGGCGGCGACGTGCGCGCCGGCCATCGTCCCCAGCGGCGAGGAGACGTTGTGCAACGCGACCGGGATGTAGTAGTCGTCGGCCATTCCGGCGACCTTGACTGTCTCGCGCATCCCGCCGAACTTCGGCATGTCCGGCTGGAGCACGTCGACGGCCTGCTCGTCGATGAGCTGGCGAACGCCGTGGCTCCGATACAGGTTCTCGCCGGTGCAGATGGTGGTGTCGGTCGCGCGCGTGAGTTCGCGCTGGACGTGGAGGTTCTCGGGCGGGACGACGTCTTCGAGCCACCAGACGTCGTAGGGTTCGATGGCGCTGGCGAGGCGGACGGCGCTGTCGCGGTCGTAGCTCCAGTGGCAGTCGTAGGCGACGTTGGCGTCGTAGCCGACGCGCTCGTCGATGGCTTCGACGACGCGGCGCTTGTAGTCGATGGCCTGCCCGTCGAGGTGGCGGTTGTGCCCGTCGCCCTCGTAGCGTCGGTCGGCGTCGAGGTCGAACTTCAGGGCGTCGTACCCCTCCGAGACCGCGGCCTCGGCGGCGTCCGCGTAGGCCTCGGGCGCGTAGTCGTCTTCACTCGCCTCACCTGCTTTCGCCTCGTCCTGGTGGACGCCGGCGTGGCAGTCCACGTAGACGCGCGCCTCGTCGCGGTACTTCCCGCCGAGCAGGCGGTGGGCTGGCTGGCCGGTGACTTTGCCCGCCAGGTCGTAGAGCGCGATGTCGAGTCCCGAGATCGCGCTGACCGTCGCGCCCGCGAGCGAGCCGAGGTGCTGGGTGCGCTCGAACATCTCGCGGCAGAGCCGGTCCACGTCGCGGGGATCCTCGCCTTCCAGCCACTCGCCGAGGAGGTCGACCACGTCCTCGACGCCGGGGCCCCAGTAACACTCACCGGTGCCGGCGAGCCCCGCGTCGGTGTATATCCGGAGGAACGTCCACGAGAACTCGCCGTCGACCTGCGTCGTCTGCACGTCCGTGATGGTCGCGTCCGTCATGCCCCCGCCTTTCGCGGCCCCCGCCTTCAACCCCCGGAGGCGAGCGACTCTTTCCGGGTTCTGATCCCGGCTTCTCACTCTCATCCTCGCGCGCGGTCGATCCGCCCCGAAGTCGTCCCGAAATCGGCCCGATCGACTCGAAACCACCCCGCTCGTGTCGATCGAGAACCACGTTAACGGGTGACGTGGAGGGACGGATCGGCACTGTTAGCGGCGATTGTCCGGTCGATGTTTACTCCTCTCCGAGAGAATGATTTTATTGCCGCATTCTTTCCGGATTCTGTCTCGTATCGTCAGATTCGATAGCCGGGAATCGCGAGAGCCGAGTGATTTTTTAGGAAGAATGTGTTAGTCATACTCGTATGGGGTTCGGGAGCTACGACGAATCGGAACAGGAAAACCAGGAGTACGACGTCGATGCCGACGACGGTGACGGCGTCAACACAGCGGAAAACACACACGACGGGAACGTCGAGTACGAGTTCGACGCCTCGAACGACGAGTTGCTCGACAGGCTACAGGAGATCAAAGAGAACACGTGAAAGCGGGGGTTCGCGCCCTCGGCGTGGCCGAGTCGTATCGCGGAGACCGAAGCACGCTCGCCGGCGCGGTCGTCCGGGCGGACCGAGTGGTGGACGGAGTCGGCTTCGGTACGTGTACCGTCGGTGGCCGCGACGCCACCGCGGCAGTGATCTCGCTTTTTCGGCAGTCAGGTCGCGAGGACGCCCGCTACCTCCTGGTCGCTGGCATCGCGCCGGCGTGGTACAACCTGCTCGACCTGCGCGAGATCGCCGACGCCGTGGACCGGCCCGTTCTCTCCGTGAGTTTCGAGGCCAGTCCCGGACTCGAGGGAGCGCTCAGGGCGGCCTTCGACGGCGACGCGCTCGACGCGCGACTCGAGACCTACCGCGCCCAGCCGCCGCGGCGCCCGCTGACCGTCAACGGCGAGACGGTGTTCGTCCGTGCGGTCGGGATCGGCGAGGGCGAGGCCGCCGACGTGGTGCGGGCGTTCACGCCCGAGGGCGGGCGCCCGGAACCGCTCCGGGTGGCCCGGCTCGCGGCGCGGGCCGCCGACGAGGCGTTCGTGAGCGGTGAGGCTTAACCGACCGGAACCGCAACGCCGAGACGTGACCAGTCGCGAGTTTCCGAGTTCGTGGCGCGACCCGGACTACGCGGCCGCCGTCGTCGGTGTGGTCGCCGTCGGGGCGCTCGCGTTCTACGGCGCCCGCGTCGAGTCCGCGCCGGCGCCCGAGACGGTCGGGTTCGTGTTGCTGTGGGTGTTCGTCCCGGTGATCGTCGCCCGCGAAGCGGCCCGGCGGTGGGCGTGACGCGTCGCCGGTTCGAGCGCGTGGCCCGCCGACCGTCCGGGTCCGTGACCGCCGGCGGGACCGCGTGACCCCGGACCGCCCGGATTCTTGACGGTGCCGCTCGGAGGAGGCGTATGAGCGACGGTGACGGCGAGATGGCGGGGCTCGAAGTGCTGTCCTGCGAGCGCTGTCCGGACCTTTGCGAGTCGCGCTCGCGGATCGTCAACGGTGTCGGCCCGGCCGACGCGGATCTCTTGTTCGTCGGCGAGGCGCCCGGCAAACACGAAGACGAGGGCGGCGAACCGTTCGTCGGGCGCAGCGGCGACGTGTTAGACGAGGCGCTGCTCGAAGCGGGACTCGACCGCGCCGACGTGCGCATCACCAACTGCGTGCGCTGTCGTCCGCCCGACAACCGCGACCCACGCAGCGGGGAACTGGCGAACTGCCGCGAGTACCTCGAAACCGAGATCGACCGCGTCGACCCCGAGGTGGTCGTCACGCTCGGGAAGGTCCCCTCACAGCACCTGCTCGAACGGGACGTGGCCGTCACGAGCGAGGCGGGCGACGTGGCCGAGGCCGAGATCGGGGGCGCGCCCCGCCGGGTGCTGGTCTCGGTCCACCCCGCGGCGACGCTGTACGACCGCTCGCAGGAGGAGACGTTCGAAGCGACGATCCGCCGGGCCGCGGAGTTCTCCGACGACGAGAGCGGCCAGTCGCGGATCGGCGACTTCTGAAAGAGAGCGCGGCGCGTGCCGGCGCGGCGCCCGCACCGTCGTCGGCCTCACTCCTCGCGCTGGCGGGCGGCGATGGTCTCGGCGGCGTCGGCGTACTGCGACTCGTGGCGCAGACAGCGGTTCCGGCGTCCCTCGGCGTCGGTGTATGCCTCGGGGAGTTCCTCGTCGCAGCGCGACCCGACGACCTCCCTGAGGATGGCCGCGGCGGCCTCGTCGTCGCCCGCCCGCGCCTCGGCGACGGCCTCGTCGACGCGTTCCCCGACGTCGTCGGGCAGGGACTCGCCGGCGAGCAGGTCCTCGACGGTCGTCTCGAGGCCCTCGCCGGCGACGTCGAGCCCCGCCAGCCGCTTCGCGAGGTCGACCGCGGAGTCCTCGCTGCGCGCCCGGGTCCGGAAGACCACCCGGAGCTCGTCGAGCGCCCGCCAGGTCGACTCGGGCAACTCGCGGTCGTCGGGGCGGATCTTCGCCGGACAGCGGGTGGCGAACCGACAGCCATCGGGCGGGTCCCGCGGGCTGGGCGGTGTGCCACGGAGCGTCACGCGCTCGCCGTCCCAGGGCGATCCGCTGCCCGGGATGGCCGACAGGAGCGAGAGCGTGTAGGGGTGGGCCGGGTCGGCGTACACCGACTCGGTCGGCCCGAGTTCGACGATGTTCCCGAGGTACATCACGGCGACGCGGTCAGCGATGTGGCGGACGACGCTCAGGTCGTGGGCGATGAACAGGTAGCTCAGGCCGAGGTCGTCCTGCAACTCTTCGAGGAGGTTGATGATGCGCGCCTGGACGGAGACGTCCAGCGCCGAGACCGGCTCGTCGAGGACGACGAAATCGGGTTCGAGCGCGAGCGCGCGGGCGATGCCGACGCGCTGGCGCTGGCCGCCCGAGAACTGGTGGGGGTACCGATAGTAGTGCTCCTCGCGGAGGCCGACGCGGTCGAGCAGGTCACGGACCCGGTCGCGGCGGATCTCGGCCTTTCCTTTCGTCACGGTCACCGACACCGCGGTCTCGCCCCCGCGGTCGACCGCCACGTCGAGGTCTTCCGCGGCGAGAGGCAGCGCGTCGCGGACCGACACCTCGTGGTCGGTCGCGGTGACGGTGACCGCGATATCGGCCGTCTCCCCGTCGTCGACGGTCGTGACGGCGCCGCCGGAGACGGTCGCGTCGTCCGCGCCGTCGACCCGGACCGAGAGCCGCGGCCAGTCGTGGGCGTCCAGCGGCTCGCGGACGCTCTCGCCGACTGTCATCCGGTCGTTGAGGCTCTCCTCGGGGTCCTGAAACACCATGCCGACCCGGCGCTGCCACGCGCGGCGCTCCTCGCCCGAGAGGTCGGTGACGTCTCGCCCCTCGGCCTCGACGGTTCCCCCGGTCGCCGTCTCCAGCCCCAGAATCGTCCGTCCGAGCGTGGTCTTCCCGCACCCGGACTCGCCGACGAGGCCGACCGTCTCGCCCTCGTGGACGTCGAAGCTGACGCCGTCGACGGCCTTCACCGGCGGCGCCGACGAGAGGATGGCGCCGTCCTCGTAGTAGGTCCGCAGGTCCCGCACCGAGACGAGCGGATCGCCGCCTCGCTCGCTCCCGCTCTCCGAGGCGTCGGCTGGATCGGCGTCGGACCGGGTGGGCGTCGTCGTCACGACAGGTCACCCCGCTGGCGGTCGAGCGGTTCGTCGTACTCCTCGTCGTGGAGCAGGCAGGCCGCCGTCCGCTCGGTGCCGGGGTCGCCGACGGGCTGGTGGTCGGGAGCGACCTGCCGGCAGGCACCGAAGGCCTCGGGACACCGCGGCGCGAACCGGCAGTCGGTGGCCTCGCCCGTCGGCGTCGGCACCTCCCCCTCGATGGTCGGGAGCCGCTCGTCGGGGTCGGTGCGGCCGGGGATGCTCCGCAGGAGCGCCCGCGTGTATGGATGGGCGGGGTCCTCGAACAGCGCCTCGGTCGGCGCGCGCTCGACGACCTCGCCGGCGTAGACGACGTTCACGCGGTCGGTCGTGTCCTCGATGACGCCCATGTCGTGGGTGATAAAGAGAATGGCGAGGTCTGACTCGCGCTGGAGGTCGTCGAGCAACTCCAGGATCTGGGCCTGGATCGTCACGTCGAGCGCCGTCGTGGGCTCGTCGCAGACCAGCAGATCGGGGTCGCAGGCGAGCGCCATTGCGATGACCGCCCGCTGTTGCATCCCGCCCGAGAGCTGGTGGGGGTACTCGCCCACCCGCCGCGGCGCGTCGGGGATACCCACGTCCTCCAGCAGTTCGACGGCTCGCTGGCGGGCCTCGCTCCCGCGCAGGCCCTGGTGGATGCGCAGCGCCTCGCGGATCTGGTTACCGACGGTGTAGACGGGGTTGAGCGACCCGCCGGGGTCCTGGAAGACGATGGCGATGTCGCCCCGGTGGGCGTCCCAGTTGCCCTCGGTGAGGTCCTCGCCCCGGAAGTAGATCGCGCCGCGCTCGATCCGGCCGGGCTCGTCGACGAGGCCGAGGATGGAGCGGGCGGTGACGGACTTGCCCGACCCCGACTCGCCGACGAGGCCGACCGTCTCGCCCTCGTGGACGTCGAAGCTGACGCCGTCGACGGCGTGGACCGACTCGCGGTCGGTGTGGAAGACGGTGTGCAGGTCCTCCACGGAGAGCAGAGGGTCGTCGCTCACGCGCGGACACCTCCCTGACCGGCGAGCGCGCCGGTCGCGCGGGTCGGGGCGCTCACGCGCCACCACCCCGTCCGGCGGTCCCGCCCGCGCTGTCGGACTGGGGGTCGATGGCGTCGCGGATCCCGTCGCCCAGCGCGTTGAACCCGGTGACGACGAGGGTGATCAGCAGACCGGGGATGAGCGAGATGTGCCACGACCCCGTGTCGACGTAGGGCTGTCCGAGGTTGACCGCCCGGCCCCACTCGGGCGTGGGCGGGGAGACGCCCAGTCCGAGAAAGGAGAGGCCGGCGATGGCGATGATCGCGCCGCCGAGGGTCATCGACCCGTAGATCAGCAGGTAGCCGGTGATGTAGGGGAGCATGTGTTTTCGCATGATCGTCTGCGGGCGCTGGCCGAAACTGCGCGCGGCGTCGATCCACTGCCGCTCTGACACCTGGAGCGCGGGGCCGCGCAGCGAGCGCCACATGTACGTCCAGCCGGTGCCGGCGAAGATGAGCGCCAGGACGAACCCGCCGCTGTAGATCTTCCCGATGGCCGTATCCGCCAGCACCGTCGTCAGCATGATCAACAGCAGTAACTGGGGCATCGCCATCACGGCGTCCGACAGCAGGACCATCCCGAGGTCGACTCGGCCCTTGTAGTAGGCGGCGACCAGCGCCAGCGACGCGGCGAGCAGGGCGCTCAGCCCCACGGAGAGCAGGCCGATGACCAGCGAGATGCGCGACCCGGCGACGATGAAGGTGAACAGGTCGCGACCGCTGGGGTCCGTGCCGAAGGGGTGATACCGGTCGTAGTCGTCGTAGGACAGCGGCATCACGCGCTGGTCGTCGCCCTGGGACTGGGAGGCGCCGTTGGCCTCGCCGACCAGCGTCGTCCGCACCTCGCCGGAGTCGGCGTCCCAGTACTGCACCTCGTTGGTGTAGGTGTTGCGCATGTTCTCGTCGACCGTCGTCGGTCCGAGCGCGGGCGCGAACACCGCCATCACGACGAACATGAACACGACGGTCAGCCCGAACAGCCCCCAGCGGTGCGAGCGCAGGCGGTCGACCACGTCGTCTCGCGGGGTCCAGTCGGCGGCGCGGTACTCCCGGCGGTAGAGCCGATACCCCAGCACCGCCCACCCCGCGAACGCGAACGCGTAGCCGTAGATCAGCGCCGTCCGGACCGCCCACGAGGCCGCGGGGCTGAGTCCGAGGAAGGTCCCGACCCACGCGTCCCCGTTCCAGTACCCCTGATTCGGGATCGTCTCGCGGGACAGCAGCGTCGGCACGTCCCCGGCCGCGCCCGCCGCGGCAGTCAGGGACTCGATGACGGTCGACTTGACCGTCGCGACCGCTCCCGGCGCCGGGACCACGCCGACGCAGTCGGCCAGGAAACTGAAGGCGAAGTTCGCGGCCGCGCCGGCTTCCAGGGCGAAGAGGACGACGCCGGCGACGGCCCAGACGACGACCGGCGACTCCGTCGGCACGACCGTCGACGCGTTCGACGGGTGCGCGCTCGCCGCGTCGCCGCCCCCGCCGCCGCCCCCGCCGTCGCTCCCGGACGTAGCCGACCCACCGTCGGGTGCGTCGGTGGTCTCGGCGGTCGGCGCGTCGGGGTCGGTGGCGTCCGCCATTCAGGCACCCTCCAGTCCGACGCGGGGGTCGATGACGGTGTACAGCAGGTCCTGGAACAGGTTGATGGCGACTATCATGAGGATGAAGATGTACATCAGCGTCCCGACGAGCGGGAGGTCCCCCTCGATGGCGGCCCGGAAGAACAGCCGTCCGATGCCGTTGATGGCGAACACTTCCTCGACGAGGACCGACCCGCCGATGAGCAGGAACGCCTCGCTGGTGATGATCGGCACGAGCGGGACCAGGGCGTTGCGGAGGATGTGCTTCCAGACCAGGGCGCGGTCGGAGACGCCCTTGGCCTTCGCGAGGTCGACGTAGTTCTCGTTTTTCACCTCGAGGACGGCGGTCCGGCCGATGCGCATCTCGTTGCCCATCGACGCCGACCCGAGCACGAGCGCCGCCGGGAGCACCTTCTTGAACGCCGCCAGCGTCTTCTCCGGTTCGAGGAAGAAGTTCAGCGGACTCTCGCCGAGATACTCCAGTTGCGGGCTCCCGGAGAGCGCGTCGAGCGGGACGCCGAGGTGTTGCCAGCTGAAGCCGAACAGCTGCTCGGTGCTGCCGAGCAGGGCCAGCACCATGATCGCCAGCCAGAAGTTCGGCATCGCGCGCCAGACGATCCCGCCGAAGGAGGCGGCGTAGTCCGCGCCGGTGTTCGAGCGGAGGCCGGCGTAAAAGCCCAGCGGCACGCCGATGCAGACGGCGATGACGACCGACCAGAAGCCGAGCCACAGCGTCCGCGGGAGGAAGTCCATGATGAGCGCGTTCACGTTCGAGCCCTGGTAGAGCAGGAACGTCTGGCCCAGGTCGAACGTGTAGAGGTCGACCAGGTAGTCGACGTAGTGTTCGAGCGGCGGCTGTGTCAGCCCGAGTTCCTCCTTCGCGGACTGGTACGCCTCGGGGTTGCGGACCTGCCCCTCGCTGAGCAGTCGCGCCGCGGGGTCGACCGGCCCCATGAAGATGATGAACCAGGTCAGCGACGTCCCCAGCCAGACGACGGGGATCGACAGCAGGAGTCGCTTGCCGAGATACCTGAGTCTGCTCATCCCTGCCCTCCGCGGGAGCGGACGCCGCGTGGCGGTCGGCGGCGCGACGGCGTTCGGTCGGTTGTGGGGCGTCCCGATCGAGCGGCCTCGACGCGGTCACGTCGTCGCGAGGTCATACGGGTGTACGGATACTGGGTTCATGCGAACGGGGGATACTAAGTCTGCCGACAGCGGGACGGCGCGACGGCCGCCGACGGGTCGGGACGGCGGCTGAGGCCGGTGGAATTACCGGCTCAGCGTCACGTCGTCGAACGTCTGGGTCTCCATCACGCCGTACATCTCGACGTCGACGGCGTCGTGCCAGAAGCGCTGCTTGATCGGGTGGATGAACGGCAGTTCCTGGACGGACGCCCAGTTCATCTCCTCGACGGCCTGGAACGCGCGGTTGCGCGCGAGCTGGTCTTCCCTGCTGTCGCCCTGGTTGGGCTGGTAGTTGGACTCCCAGGCGTCGATGGCGGTCTGGCGGTACTCCTCGTTGTAGTGGCCACCCTCGGCGCCCCAGCGGGTGAACTGGTTCCCGGGGTTGTTCCCCCAGAGGAACCGCAGGAAGTTCTGGGGGCCGGGGTACTCCATCCCGTCGCCGAGCCCGAACATCTCCATGTCGCCGGAGATGGCGCGGCTGATGATCGTCCCGAAGTCCGCCTCGACGATCTCCATGTCGATGTGGGCCGCACGCGCCTTCTCCTGGAGGCTCAGGAACACCTGCCTGTATCCCTCGTCACCGGCGATGGTCGTCGCGGTCACCGAGTAGGTGTTGTCCTCGCCGTAGCCGGCCTCTTCCATGACGGCCTGTGCGTCTTCGATGCGCGTCTCGCCGTAGCCGTACGGGTAGCCGTCCGACCCGAAGTCGGTCTGGGAGTTGGCCCCGCTCTCGGCGTGGGCGTCGTAGCTCTCCTCGCCGGAGACGCCCTCCTCGAAGGTGGGGTACGGCGCCGGCGGCGTGATGTGGTAGGCCGGTTTCGCGAGACCCTTGTAGACCTCCTCGGCGATGTCGTGCGGGTTCATCACGTACGCGAACGCCTGGCGGACCGGGTGGGGGACCTCCAGCGTGTTGAAGACGATGTACTCGGTCTCCAGTGTCGGGATCTGGCCGTAGTTGACCGTCTGGCTCCCCATGTCGTAGGTCCCGGTCTGGCGGTTCCCGTCGCGGTTCTCGATGGAGACGCTGTCCGGGTTGAACGCCGAGGTGGGCATCCCCTCGAGGATGTCGGCGTTCCCGTTCTCGAAGCGGTCGAGCCGCGTGTTCCCGTCCGAGACGATGGTGTAGGTGATCCCGTCGATGGAGGGCGCCTCGCCGTAGTAGTCGCCGTAGGAGGCCAGTTCGAGGCTACTGCCCTTGTTCCAGGCGTCGACCTCGAAGGGGCCAGTGCCCGCGTACTGCGGACCGTCGTCGGCCGTGCTGAAGAACTCGTTGTAGCCGTACTCGCCGTCGTAGCCCTCGATGTCGCCGACCGACCCCTCCGGGAGGATGGCGAACGCGCCGCCGGCGATCTGGAAGAGCGTGTACTGGAAGGGGCTCTCGAGGCGCAACTCGACGGTGGACTCGTCGACGGCCTCGACGCCGAGACTGCCCGAGACGTAGTCGGCGAGTTCGGCTTCCTCGTCCTCGGGGGTGTCTTTCTCGTGTTCGACGGTCATCGTGTCGCCGATGATGTCGTCGCGGTTGCGGGAGTTGTCCGACCCCGCCAGCCGCCGGTAGGAGTAGACCACGTCGCCCGCGGTCAGCTCCGACCCGTCGTGGAAGGTCACGTCCGTCCGGAGGTTGAACGTGTAGGTCAGGCCGTCCTCGGAGACGTCGTACCCCTCGATCAGCTTCGGTTCCGGAGGGTACTGCCCGTTCGGGAAGTCCAGCAGCGACTCGTTGTACTGCGGGTAGCCCGCGCCCGACCCCTTGGCGTTGATCGGGTCGAGCGTCTGGACGGCGCCCGTGGCCATCATCTCGAGCGTTCCGCCCGTCTCCGACCCACCGTCGCTGCCATCACTTCCACCGTCGCTTCCGTCACCGTCGTCGGTCGCTGTCGAGTCCCCGCCACCGCTACACCCTGCGAGAACTGTCGCCGCGCCGGCGCCTGCCGCGGTCAGAAACCCTCGGCGGGTTTTCTTGTCTGTCATCGGGCGGAACTCTGTTTCCACAGTGAAATAGGTTTTGAATTGTACTATTTATTACTATCCAAGGTATTGGGAGGTGTATATTCAGATACGGTCTCTTTGACGAAAGATCCGAAGCCCGGTTCCGGCGATTCGCAACCGTGATGTGTCGGCGCGCCGACCATCCAGTATGTCCGACGACAGCGGGACGTCGCCGTGGGGACAGACCCTGCAGGAGGCGAACGAGATGGCCGACCGACTCCGCTCCGGGGGGTACGACGTGGTCACCGTCCGCGCGGGCCACGTCGCGCCGCTGGCGCCCGCGGAGGGCGACGACGACCGGTTCGGACTGGTGTACGTCGCGCCCGACTCCGTCGCCGAGTCGCTGCCCGCCCTCGTCGAGCGCGCCGACCTCGACGAGTACGAGGTGTTCCGCCGCGCGGTCGGCGGTGACCTGTTCGTGCTCGTGCGACTCACCGACGCCGACGCGCGGGCCGCGGTGTTGCTCGTCGGCGCCGTCACCCGCGCCAGCGCCGAACCCCTGGTCGACGCCGCCCGCCAGCGCGGCGTCGTCCACTCCCACGTCGAACTCCTCGACGGCACTCGCCTCCTCTCGGTCCGTCACGACGACCCGGCCGCCTTCTTCCCGGCGCTGGAGTGAGTCGCGCTCGCGGCCCCCTGCGATCCGCTGGCGTCGGGATCCGGCGGTAGGTGGTTTTTTGCGGGTTTAGCCGTGGCGTCTACACGTGACAGAGCACGCAGACACGTTCGAACCGGGTGCCCACGCGGGGTCGGTGCTGGCCCGCCTGGCCGCGCCGACCGCCCCGACCGAGACGACGCTGGCCGTGGTCGCCGACCCGCACGTCGCGACCCGCGCCGAGGGCACCTCGAAGCTGTTCGAACACACCGAGACGCACTTTCGCAACGCCGTCGCCGACATCGCCGCGCGGGACGTCGACGCCGCCCTCTCCGTCGGCGACCTGACCAAGGACGGCGAGCCCCGGAACTACGACGCCGTCGCCGACGCGCTCGACGCGCTGGAGGCCCCCTTCTACGCCGTCCCCGGCAACCACGACGTTCCCAAGGAGGGCGACGAGCACGACACGCCGCCGGTCGCCGAGTTCGCCGAGCAGTACGCGCCCGGTGGCGCTTACCCGTTCACCGCGAGCGTCGGCGGCGTCGACCTCGTCGGGATCAACACCGCCGGTAGCGCCGAGTTCCTGTACGAGAGTCACGACGGCGCCATCGACCCCGACCGGATCGAGGCGGTCCGCGACGCGCTCGCGGCCACGGACGACCCGGTCGTACTCTCGCATTTCAACCTGCCCGCGATGGCCGCGCAGTTGCGCGCGCACCGCGACGCTGTCGAGCCCGAGATGTTCATCCCGCCGGTCACGCGCGACGGCGACCGCTTCGTCGAGACCCTCGCCGACGGGGGCACGTCCCTCCTTCTGACCGGTCACCTGCACATGCCCGCGACGGCCCTCGAGGGCGGCGTCCGCGAGGTGATGGTACCGACGACCTGCTCGTTCCCGCAGGGCTACGTCACCCTCACTGTCGGGCCCGACGGGACGACCGTTCGCTTCCACCCCGTGGCCGGCCGGGCGGGGATGCGCCGCGGCTACGCCGAGCGGTCGACGGACTCGACGACCGCCCGCGGCCTGACCGCGATGGCCGCCGACCGCCTCGCGCGGTTCCCGCTGGTCGACGAGGTGGGGCGATGAGCGCCCCCTTCGCCGGGGAACGCGCAGCGACCGCTCTCGCAGCGGCCCGCGCCGGAGGCGCCGTCGCCGCCGACCACTACCGCACGGACCTGCCCGTCGAGCGGAAAGACGGGAAGACGGATCTCGTGACCCGCGCCGACCGCGAGGCCGAGGTGGCCGTCCTCGACGAGATCCGGGAGCGCTACCCCGACGACACGATCGTCGCCGAGGAGTCCGCGGGCGAGACGGCCGTCCCCGAGACCGGCGCGGCGTGGGTCGTCGATCCGATCGACGGGACGAACAACTTCGTCCGGGAGATCCCGCTGTGGGCGACCGCCGTCGCCGCGGTCGTCGACGGCGAGGCCGTCGCGGCCGCGGTCGTCCTGCCGGCCGTCGGGGACGCCTACGTCGCCGACAGCGAGGAGACGCGGCAACTCCCCGCCGGGACCGGCGACGCCGATGGGGCCGCCGACGGCGACGCTCCCGCCGTCGGCGAGGTCGTGACGGTCAGCGCCCGGACGGACCCCGAAGCGATGGCGGTCGCGCCGACGATCTGGTGGAACCTGGACCGTCGCGACGAGTACGCGACCGCCGCGAGCGAGGTGGTCCACCGCTTCGGCGACCTCGCGCGCTTTCGCTCGGCGCAGGTCACGCTCGGCATGGTCGCCGCGGGGTCGCTCGACGGCACCTTCACCAACCTGACGCCGAACCCCTGGGACTCCGTCGCCGGTGCGTTTCTCGTCGAGCGCGCGGGCGGGACCGTCACCGACCTCGCGGGCGATCCCTGGCGCCACGACGCAGACGGGTTCGTCGCCTCCAACGGCAACCGCCACGAGGAGGTCCTCGCCGCCGCCCGGGCCGTGGCCGACGTGGCCGGCGACGCGGACGAGAACTGACCTTCCACGAGGGCGAAGCGCCCGCGGTTTTCGCGCGGACGGAAAGCGACTTGACGGCGGTCGCCCTATCGCCGGGTATGAGTACGCGACAGGCCGCGGCGGAGATCGTCGTGGTCGACTACGGGCTGGGGAACCTGCGGAGCGTGACCCGCGGGCTCGAACGCGCCGGCGCGAGCGTCGACGTCAGCAGCGACGTGGCCGCTCTCGACCGCGCCGACGGCGTCGTCCTCCCCGGCGTCGGCGCCTTCGCCGAGGGCATGGACAACGCCGGGCCCTTCCGCGACGCGCTGGTCGAACAGGCCGACGCCGGCACGCCCATCTTCGGCATCTGTCTCGGCATGCAGATGCTCCTGACCTCGAGCGAGGAGGCCGAGCGCGAGGGCCAGGGCGGCGCCGAGGGACTGGACCTCGTCCCCGGCCGGAACGTCCGCTTTGCCGACGACGTGAAGGTGCCCCACATGGGCTGGAACGAACTCGACGTGGTGCGAGAGCACCCGCTGATGGACGGCGTCGACGGCGAGCACGCCTACTTCGTTCACTCCTACTACGCCGACCCGGACGACGAGAGCGCGGTCGTCGCGACGACCGACTACGGCGTCGACTTCGCTTCGGTCGTCACCAGCGAGCGCGGCAACGTCTTCGGCACGCAGTTCCACCCCGAGAAATCCGGCGAGACGGGCCTGCGCATCCTCCGGAACTTCGTCGACATCTGCGTGGCGTAGCGGAGGAGGTGAGTCGGCCGGATGGCGATCTCGCTGTGACCGCGTTCGGTGTGCTGTCGAGAACTGCGAACCACGTGGAAACCGGTGGAAGACATCGATCGGTCCCGCAGAGCCGGTCACGATCGCTCTTGGGGGGCTCTCACGCTGTTCGCGGTCGTTGTTCCGTTCACGCCCTCTCGCTCACAGCTCGCCGCGCCCACGCCCATCGAACCTGCCTCTCCGCCCAAGTCTACTTGTGACGGCCGGCTGTACGTGTCAGCATGGATCTATTCGCCGCGACCGCGGCGCTGTTCCGGGCCGTCGCGGTCCTGCAGTCGGACGTGGACGTCGACGTGGACCTGACGGGCGCGCTGGGCGGCGGCGCGGTCGGGGCCTTCGTCGGGACCGCCGTCGTCGGCGCGATCCTGGTCGCGCTCGCGCCCGACTACACGAAGGCTCGCATGGCCGAGGTCGTCGACGAGCCCGTCGGCAACTTCGTCTACGGCGTGGTCGTGCTCGTCGGCCTCATCATCCTGGTCGTGCTCCTGTTTATCGCCATCCTCACCATCCCGTTCGCGCTGGCGCTGGCGTTCGTTCTCTACCTGGCCTGGGTCTTCGGGTCGACCATCGCCTTCCTCGCCGTCGCCGACCGGTTGATCGACCGCGCCGACGACGAGTGGCTCGTCGCGCTGCTGGTCGCCGCCGGGATCAACGGCGGCCTCGTCCTCTCGGGGATCGGCAGTATCGTCGCCTTCTGCGTCGGCGCCGCTGGCTTCGGCACCGTCGTCCGCCGGTACCTCGACTGACTCGCGACTGCCCGCCAGAGGCTCGCGCCGACCTGCATCGCAGAGGCCTAACTGAGTAGGTGATCGTGTTAGTCCGCAGGAGCCACAACAGTGTGGTATGTACGAGATCGAAGCCGACCGACGGACGAACCGCCTGTACCTCGACCTCACGGGTCGAATGGAGCGCGACGAACTCGAAGACGCCGCCGACGAGGCGGTCGCGGCGGCCGAGGACCTGCGCCACGGGTTCGACATCGTGAACGACCTCAGCGGGTTCAAACCGCCCTCGCCGGAGGCCGCGAAGCCGATAAAGCGCGCCCAGGCCGACCTCGTCGAGATGGGCGTCGACCGCGTCGTCCGCGTCGCCGACGCCGAGACGAGTCAGGTCGTGATCAACGCCTTCGAGCGCCGCTCGCGGGACGTGGGCTACAGCGGCGAGACGGCCGACTCCGTCGACGCGGCCGAGCGCCGCCTCGAGGAGCAGTCGGTCGCCGGCTACGCCGGTACCTAACTCAGCCGGGCTCGCCGTCCCCGGCGTCGGGTGACACCGTCGCCCCGGCCGGGAGTTCGAGGGTCGCCGTCGTCCCGTCGTCGGTGTCGAACTCGAGCGCGCCGCCGAGCGACGCCGTCCCCCACGTCGCCAGCCAGAGTCCCAGCCCGCTCCCGTGGTCCAGCGCCGACTCGGTGCCGTCCTCGACGACGCCGAGTTCGTGCTCGGGGATGCCCGGGCCGTCGTCGACCACCTGGAGTGCGACCGCTCCTCCTCCCGCTCCGCCCGTCCCGCCGTCGGCCGCCGGTCGCCGCTCGGCGCGGAGGGTAACCTCGGGCTCGGGCCCGGCGTGTTCGAGCGCGTTCTCGACGAGCGTTCCGAGGACGACCCGCAGGACCGCGGGGTCGGTCTCGACGGCGAGGTCCGTCTCGGCGACGGTCACCGCGTTCGCGTCGGGGTCCGCGGCCTCGTTCTCCGGGCCGCCGTACTCGTCGACGACCTCGTCGAAGAGGGTCGCGACGGCGACGGACTCGCGGTGGCCGTCGCGGTCGAGGACGCGCTCGACCTCGCGGGCTTTCTCGCCGAGGCCGAGCAGGTCGTCGGCCTTGTCCCCGGCGCGGTCGAGCAGGGAGACGGCCTCGTCGTCGTCGATCCGCTCGGCGGCGGCGTCGGCGAAGCCCTTGACGACGGTCATGTCGTTGCGGAGGTTGTGTCGGAGGACGCGATTGAGGACGTTCAGGCGCTGCTCGCGCCGCCGTTCCCCGGTGATGTCCTGGAAGACGACGGTGTGGCCGACGTGGGTGCCGGTGGCGTCGGACAGCGGCGTGGCCGTGACCGAGTAGATGGTCCGGCGTCCGCCCGCGGTGACGGTGACGCTCTGGGCGTCGGCGGTCGGGTCGACCGTCGGCGTCTCCTCGGGCGTGCTGGCGCTCGCGAGGATGTCGTCGAGCGAGCGGGTCAGCGCGTCGCCTTTCGCGACGCCGAAGCCCTCGCAGGCGGCGGCGTTCAGCGTGACGACTCTGGCGTGCTCGTCGACGATGACGACCGGCGCGCCCAGGTCGTCGATCGCGGCGCGCTCGCCGGCCCGGCGCGTCGCGGGGTGAAACTCGAACATGTCGCTGCCGACGAAGGCGTAGGCGTCGAGCGCGATGTGGGGCAGGAACATGACGGTCACGAGGTTCAACTGGGGGACGGGGCCGACGCCGTAGAGCCAGACGAGGTGGGCGGCGACGGGGGGTATCGTACTCAGGCCGACGGCGACGGCCTCTCGACGGTAGAGCGGGCCGTAGCTGACGACGGTGTCGAACAGCAGGAGGCTGCCGACGCTGATGACGAGCACCCCCGCGGTCGTGAGCGCGACGGTCCACGGCTGGAGCGCGTAGGAGACGGTCGCCAGCCCGCCGACGGGGTCGAGCGCGAACCTGGTCCACGCGATGTGGTGGAGCGGGTTCGTGGCGACGAGGGCGCCGATCGCGAACGGCGCCGCGGCCACGGGTCGCCAGCCACGGCGGAGCGGTTCGCTGCGGCCGGTGTACGCCAGCGCGAACGCGAGGAAGTAGATGCCGGTGGCGCTGAACCCCACCCAGACGAG
>Ga0207851_100071_pt1 | contig 85782 bp, 83 predicted proteins | sample A23E3SouthBayCA_FD_187747 | JGI IMG/M metagenome (GOLD analysis project Ga0207851, IMG submission 187747) | Aerobic enrichment media microbial communities from Eden Landing Ponds, California, USA - A23 E3 (SPAdes) | ecosystem: Environmental > Aquatic > Marine > Unclassified | place: Emeryville... | reverse complement strand
CCGCCGCGACCGGCTTCCGGCGCGGCGCGACGACCGGCCCCTTCGGGCCGATAACTTCCTCCCTCGTCGCGTTCGCGCCGTTCCGTTCCGGAGAGTGACAGCTACGTCCGTCCGTAGCGTCGCCGCCGCCATTTTCTTACAACATCTAAACCGACGAATTTAAGGGATAGAGTCTATTCTACTCCGGTAATGGCAACCGTTGCACTCGCGTTCAGTGGGGGACTCGACACGACCGTCTGCGTGCCGCTGTTGAAAGAGGAGTACGGCTACGACGAGGTCATCGGCGTCAACGTCGACGTCGGGCAGCCGACCGAGGAGTTCGACGAGGCGGAGGAGACCGCGGAGGCGCTCGGGCTCGACATCCACGTCGTCGACGCGAATGCGGAGTTCGCGGACCTGTGTTACGACGCGGTGAAGGCGAACGCGACGTACCAGGGCTACCCGCTCGGGACCGCCCTCGCGCGCCCCGTCATCGCCGAGGCGATCCTGGGCGTCGCCGAGGAGCAGGGCTGTGACGCGATCGCGCACGGCTGCACGGGGAAGGGGAACGACCAGCTCCGGTTCGAGGCCGTCTGGCGCGGCTCCGACCTCGAAGTGATCGCCCCCGTCCGCGAGCTCGGGCTCACCCGCGAGTGGGAGATCGACTACGCCGCCGAGAAGGACCTGCCCGTCGAGGCCGGCGACGGCGGCGTCTGGTCCATCGACGAGAACATCTGGTCGCGCGCGGTCGAGGGCGGGAAGCTGGAGGACCCGAACTACGAGCCGCCGGAGGACATCTACGAGTGGACTGCGGAGCCGGAAGGGGAGACCACCATCGAGGTCGCCTTCGAGGAGGGCGTCCCGGTCGCCGTCGACGGCGAGGAGATGGACCCCGTCTCGCTCATCCAGCACCTCAACGAGTACGCCGGCGGCTACGGCATCGGCCGCACCGACGTGATGGAGGACCGCATGCTCGGGCTGAAGGTACGCGAGAACTACGAGCATCCGGCCGCGACCGTCCTGCTGACGGCCCACCAGGCGCTCGAAGACCTGGTCTTAACCAAGAACGAGCGCTCGTTCAAGAAGGGGATCGAGCAGGAGTGGTCCGAGAAGGCGTACCAGGGTCTCGTCTTCGCCCCCGTCGTCGACGCGCTCGACGCGTTCATCGACGAGACGCAGGACGTGGTGACGGGCACGGCGACGGTGAAGGTCTCCGGCGGCAACTGCCGCGTCGTCGCCCGCGACTCGGAGTACGCCGTCTACTCCGAGGAGATGGCCTCGTTCAACACCGAGGACGTGGCCGGCATCGCGCAGGAGGACGCCACGGGCGTCGCGAAGTACCACGGGCTGCAGGAGCGCCTCGCCAACGACGTGAAGGCGAACGTCTCGAAGCCCGAACTGGCCACCGACGGCTCCGGAGAGACGGACGGAACCGACAGCGACCAGCTCTAAATGACCGACGACGACCCCGGCACGGCCGTTCGCCGCGACCGCTTCAGCGGCGGCCCCGCCCGCGAGTTCCTGTCGAGCCTCGCCGCCGACGCGGCGATCTTCGAGGCCGACCTCGCGGTCGACCGCGCGCACACGGTGATGCTCGCCGAGCGGGGGATCGTCGATAGCGCGGTCGCCGGCGAGATTCTCGGGGCGCTCGACGACGTGGAGGCCGCCGGCCACGACGCGCTTCCGGACGGCGAGGACGTTCACGAGGCGATCGAGACCGCCGTGATCGACCGGATCGGCCCCGACGGGGGGCGGATGCACACCGCCCGCTCGCGCAACGACGAGGTGGCGACCTGCATCCGGTACCGCCTGCGCGAGGACCTGCTCGCGGTCGCCGAGGCCACGGTCGCGCTCCGCGAGGCGCTCGTCGAGGTCGCGAACGAGCACACCGAGACCGTGATGCCCGGCTACACCCACCTCCAGCCGGCCCAGCCCACGACGGTCGCGCACTATCTGCTGTCGTACGAGGGCGGGATCGCCCGCGACACCGAGCGCCTGCTCGACGCGTACGACCGGGTGAACCGGTCGCCGCTCGGCGCGGCCGCGTTCGCGGGGACGCCGTTCGATATCGACCGCGACCGGACCGCGGAGCTGCTCGGGTTCGACGGGACGGTCCGGAACTCGACGGATGCGGCGTCGGCGCGCGACTTCCTCGCCGAGGGGTCGACCGCGTGTGCGACGCTCGCGACGACGCTGTCGGGGCTCGCGGAGGACCTCATCCTCTTCTCGAACAAGGGGTTCGTGGAGCTGTCGGACGAATACGCCTCCACCTCCTCGATCATGCCCCAGAAGAAGAACCCGGACACGCTGGAGCTGACTCGCGGCGTCGCCGGCGACGCGATCGGCGAGGCGACGGGGACGCTGAGTCTCCTCAAGGGACTCCCGCGCGCGTACAACCGCGACCTCCAGCGCGCCCACGCGAGCGTGTTCGAGATCGCCGACGACGTGCGGGAGGCGACGGAGGTCGCCGCGGGCGCGGTCGCGACCGTCGACTGGGACGAGGCGGCGCTCGCGGACGCCGCGGGCGAGGGGTTCTCGACGGCGACGGGGGTTGCCGACCTGCTCGCGATGGGCGGGATGCCCTTCCGGACCGCCCACGAGATCGTCGCGAGCGCCGCCGAGACCGTCTCCGACGACGACTCGCCGGCCGCCGCGGCCGCAAAAGTTGACGAGGCCACTCGAAAGGTGACGGGCGAGTCCCTCTCGGCACACGTGAGCCGCGAGGACGTGGAGTCCGCACTCGACCCCGCCGCCAGCGTCGCGAGCCGCGACTCGGCCGGGGGACCCGCCCCCGACGCCGTCGACGACGAGCTCGCGAACGCGACGGTGAGGATCGAAGACGACGACGCGGTGCTCGCCGACGAGCGGGAGTCGCTCGCGGCGGCGGCGGAACTGCTGGACGCGGAGGTAGCCGAGTATGTGTGAGCCGGCGACGGCCGCCGCGAACCGGCGACCGCGGCGACCGCAACCACCGCGACTGCGGCGACCGCGACCACCGCGACCACCGCGACGACCGGTGCCGTCGACGGTCGACCCGCGACCGCCGACGGCGCCGCCGTCCCCGCGAGGGGACACACTAACTACTGAAATCTGACATCGGATTTCACACGGCGGTTGTACGACCGATCTTCATCCGTTAGCGGGTAGCCTATTTATTGTAATCTAAATTACAAGTTCGAAGGGTTTATGCGGGTTCACGGTCGAGTAGGGGGTACGATGACGAGCGACACCGATCCAGTGATGGCAGAGGACCCGATCACGGGCGAAGAGATCGAGCTTCCGGCCGACGTCGAGGTCGGCGAGATCATCGACAGCCCGGTCACCGGGACCGAGCTGGAGGTCATCTCGCTGGACCCCGTCGTGTTGGAAGAGGCCCCCGAACTCGAGGAGGACTGGGGAGAGTAGATGGCGACGATCGCCACGACCGCAACACGCGAGTGGTCGACATGCAAATAGGGATCCTCTACTCGCGGATCCGGAAAGACGAGAAGCTGCTGCTCGCCGAGCTCCGCGACCGCGGCCACGAGGTCACGAAGATCGACGTGCGCAAGGAGCGGTTCGGCCTGGAGTCGACCACGGCCGACGTCGCCGACCTCGACTTGGTCGTCGACCGCTGCCTGTCGACGAGCCGGTCGCTGTACGCGACCAAGTTCCTCGACAGCTACGGCGTTCCCGTGATCAACTCCCCCGAGACGGGCGACATCTGCGCCGACAAGGCGAAGAACTCGCTCGCGCTCGCGGAGGCCGACATCCCGACTCCCGCGACCGAAGTCGCGTTCACCAAGGAGACCGCGATGGAGGCCATCGAGGAGTTCGGCTACCCCTGCGTGCTCAAGCCCGTCGTCGGCTCGTGGGGCCGGCTGATGGCGAAGATCGACACGCGCAACGCCGCGGAGGCGATCTTGGAGCACAAGGAGACGCTCGGCCACTACGAGCACAAGGTGTTCTACGTCCAGGAGTTCGTCGACAAGCCCGGCCGCGACATCCGCGTGCTGGCGGTCGACGGCGAGCCGGTCGCCGCGATGACCCGGTCGTCCGACCACTGGCTCACGAACGCCGCGAAGGGCGGCGAGACGAAGTCGTTCGACCTCGACGACCGCGCGCTCGATCTGGTCGAGCGCGCCTCAGCGGCTGTCGGCGGCGGCATGCTCGGCGTCGACCTGATGGAGGTGGGCGGCACCGGCTCCGGCGAGTACACCGTTCACGAGGTGAACCACACGGTCGAGTTCAAGGCGCTCGACTCGGCCAGCGACGTCGACGTGCCCGCGAAGGTCGTCGACTGGTTGGAGGCGAAGGCGGCCGCGGCGGCCGACGACGAGGAGGTCACGGCATGAGCGCCGACGACGCGGGCGACGCGGCGACTGACGAGACGTACACCGCGAGCGTCGTCGGCGGCACCGGCTTCACCGGCGGCGAACTGTTGCGGATCCTCTCCGGACACCCCGGATTCGACGTGGTGCAGGCCACGTCGCGGTCGGCCGACAACATGACGGTCGGTCGGTCGCATCCGAACCTGCGCGGGCTCGACCTGCGCTTCTCGGACCCGGACGACCTGGAGTCGGTCGACGTGCTGTTCTCGGCGACGCCGCACGGCGTCTCGATGGGACGGATCGACGAGTACTTCGAGGCCGCCGACACGGTCGTCGACCTCTCGGCCGACTTCCGACTTCCCGAGGCCGAGCTGTACGACGAGTGGTACGACGGCCACGAGTCGCCCGAGTACTTAGAGCGCGCGGAGTACGCGCTCCCCGAGATCAACCGCGAGAACCTCCCCGGCGCCGACCTGATCGCCGGCGGCGGCTGCAACGCGACCGCGACGATGCTCGGGCTCAAGCCCCTCGTCGACGCGGGCGCGCTCGGTCCCGACGCGGGCGAGGTCGTCGTCGACGTGAAGGTGGGCTCCTCCGAGGGCGGCGCCGGCGGCGGCGCGGCCTCCTCGCACCCGGAGCGGTCGGGCGTCGTGCGCCCGTACGCGCCCACGAGCCACCGCCACGAGGCGGAGATCGGGGCGTACCTCGGGCTCGACGTCTCGTTCACCGTCCACGCGGTCGAGATGGTTCGCGGCGCGAGCGCGACCTGCCACGTCTTCCCCGACGAGCCCGTCTCGAAGGCGGATCTGTGGCAGGCGTACCGCGGCGCCTACGCCGACGAGCCGTTCATGCGGATCGTCTCCGGCGGAGGCGGCGTCTACCGCTACCCCGAGCCGAAGGCGGTCGCCGGCACCAACCACGGCGAGGTCGGCTTCGAGCTCGACCCCGGCAACCGGCGTATCGTCGTCTTCTCGGCGATAGACAACATGATGAAAGGCTCCGCCGGACAGGCGGTCCACGCGGCGAACGTCGCCCTCGGGCTGCCCGAAGACGCCGGCCTGGAGTTCCAGGGGCTCCACCCCGTGGGATCGCCATGAGCGGGGAACAGGCCGACACCGGCGGACGCGCCGCCGACGAGCCCCCCGTCGTCGTCAAGATCGGCGGCGCGAAGGCGGTCGATCCCGCCGGCGCGGTCGGCGACGTGGCGCACCTCGCCGCCAACGGGCGGCGGGTCGTCGTCGTCCACGGCGGCTCGACCGTCGTCGACGAGACGATCGAGCGGCTCGGCATGGAGCCCGAGTACGTCGAGTCCGCCTCCGGCGTCACGGGCCGGTTCACCGACGCGGAGACGATGGAGGCGTTCACGATGGCGATGGCCGGCAAGCTCAACACCGAGCTGACGGCGCAGTTCCGCGAGGCCGGCGTCGACGCGGTCGGACTCTCCGGCGTCGACGGCGGGGTCCTCTCGGGGCCGCGCAAGTCGGCGGTCCGCGTGGTCGAGGACGGCAAGAAGAAGATCCGCCGCGGCGAGCACTCGGGCCGGATCGAGTCGGTGAACGCCGACCTCCTCTCGGGGCTGCTCGCCGACGGCTACACCCCCGTCGTCTCGCCCCCGATGGAGGGGAAAGAGGGCGACGGCGGCGTCACGCCCGTCAACACCGACGCGGATCGGGCGGCCGCCGCGGTCGCCGGCGCGCTCGGTGCCGACCTCGTCCTGCTGACGGACGTGGCCGGCGTCTACGCTGACCCCGACGACCCCGACACGCTGATCGAGTCGGCGTCCACGCCCGACGAACTCGCGGCGGTCGAAGCGGCCGCCGAGGGGTTCATGGGCAAGAAGGTGATGGCCGCGACGGAGGCGCTCTCGGGTGGATCCGGGCGCGTCGTCGTCGCCGACGCCAACGTTCGCGACCCGATCGTCGCCGCGCTCGGCGGCGAGGGGACCACGATCGAGCGCTCCGCAATTGCGGAACAGGCGGAAACGGGAGGTGAGACCGCATGAGCGGCTTCGTCTTCTCCGAGAAGCCGATCGAGATCGCCTCGGGCGACGGCGTGACGCTCACCGACGCGAACGGGACCGAGTATCTCGACTTCGGCGCGAGCTACGCGTGTACCCCCGTCGGCCACTGTCACCCCGAGGTCGTCGACGCCGCGACGAGCCAGCTGGAGGAGCTCATGTACGTGCAGGCGTCGTACCCGCACGCGGCGCGGACGGCGCTGTACGAGCGGCTCTCCGAGGCCGGGCCGGGCGACGTCGACGACGTCTGGCTCTGTAACTCGGGGACCGAGGCCAACGAGGCCGCCCTGAAGTTCGCCCGGCACGCGACGGGCCGCGAGAAGATCGTCGCGACGACGCAGGGGTTCCACGGCCGGACGATGGGCGCGCTCGCGGCCACCTGGAAACAGAAGTACAAGCAGGGGTTCGAGCCGCTCGCCGGCGGCGTGGAGTTCGTCGAGTACGGCGACGCCGACGCGATGCGCGAGGCGGTCGACGACGAGACCGCCGCGGTGATCTTAGAGCCGCTGCAGGGCGAGGGCGGGATCAACCCCGCCGCCACGGAGTACCTGCAGACGGTCCGCGAGGCCACGGCGGAGGCGGGGGCCGCGATGGTCCTCGACGAGATCCAGACCGGGCTCGGCCGCACCGGGTCGATGTGGGCGGCCGAGCGCCACGACGTGGTGCCCGACGTGCTCACGACCGCGAAGGGGCTCGCCAGCGGGCTCCCGATCGGCGCGACGCTGTGTCGCGACTGGATCGCCGAGGACGCCGGCAACCACGGCTCGACGTTCTCCGGCGGACCCGTCGTGTCGGCGGCAGCGGGAGCCACGCTCGACGTGATCGAGCGCGAGGACCTCCCCGACCACGCCGCCGAGATGGGCGCGTACATCCGCGGACAGATCGAGGAGCGCCTCGGCGACGACGTGCGCGACGTGCGCGGCGACGGCCTGATGATCGGCATCGAGGTGAAGCGCGGCTCGAACCGGCTGCTTCGCGACCTGGCGATCGAGCATCAGGTGCTCGCGCTGCCGGCGGGCCGCACCGTGTTGCGCCTGCTCCCGCCGCTGACGCTCGAACGCGAGCACGCCGACGCGGTGGTCGACGCGCTCGCGGAGGTGATCGGGTGATGTCGACCGGGAAGGAGCGGGAGGCGGCCGATACGGACGAGTCCACTGCCGACGACTCCGCCGCCGACGAGTCGTCCGCGGCCGGGACCGACGTGGTCGCCGGCGGCGGCTACCCCGAAGCCTGCGACACGCCGGCCCGGAAGCTGCTGTACGACATGGTCTCCATCCCCTCGCCCTCGGGCGAGGAGGAGCAGGCCGCGAAGCGCCTCGTCGACTTCTTCGAGGCGAACGGGCGGGAGGCGTGGATCGACGAGGTCGGCAACGTCCGCGCGCCCGCCAGCGACGCCGTCCTGCTCACCTCGCACATCGACACGGTACCGGGCGACATCCCGGTCGAGGTGAGGCCGGCGGCAGAGGACGACGAGGCCGGCGAGCCGGGCGAGCCCGTCCTCTGGGGGCGCGGGGCCGTGGACGCCACGGGCCCGCTCGTCGCGATGGCGGTCGCGGCGGTCCAGACGGGCGTCTCGTTCGTCGGCGTCGCCGGCGAGGAGACGAACTCGCGGGGCGCCCGGTTCCTCGTCGAGGACCGCAACGCGCCCGAGGCCGTGGTGAACGGCGAGCCCTCCGGCTGGGACGGCGTCACCCTCGGCTACCGCGGCTTCCTCGCGGGGACGTACGTGAACACGAGCGAGTCCGGCCACACCTCGCGGCCGGAGCCCAACGCGATCCAGCACGCGATCGACTGGTGGCACGGCGTCGAGGAGACGTTCGACCCCACCGACGACGACACGCCCGTCTTCGAGCAGGTGACGACCAAGCCCGTCTCGGTCGACGGCGGGCTCTCCGACGACGGGCTGGCGGTCGAGGCGACGATGGACGTACAGCTCCGCGTTCCGCCCAACCGGACGGTCGACGAGATCCACGAACTGGCCGAGACGGAGCTGTCGACCGGTTCGGTCCACTGGAAGGAGCCGATCCCGCCGGTGATGGAGAGCCCCCGCACGGAGCTGGCGCGGGCGTTCCGCGTCGCGATCCGCGGCGCCGGCGGTGACGTGCGCCTGCTGCGCAAGACCGGAACGAGCGACATGAACCTGTTCGCGGCCGCGTGGGACTGCCCGATGGTCACCTACGGCCCCGGGAACTCGGACCTCGACCACGCGCCCGACGAGCGGCTTCCCCTCTCCGAGTTGGACCGCGCGACGGCCGTGTTGAGCGATGTCTGCCGGGACCGACCGTAGGCGTCACGGCACCGACCGTGACGCCGCCTCCTTTTGAACCAGACCGTTTCGTCGCCGCCGACTGATCTCACCGCTGTCACGACACCATCGCTCACAGACCCCATCGCTCACAGACCCCACCGCTCACCGACACCACCCACCGACTTCACACTCACACTCATCTACCCATGCCACTCGCCACCGACGACTTCCTCGACATCGACGACGTGACGCCAGCCGAACTGGACGCCCTGCTCGACCGCGCCGCCGCGATGAAGGCGGGCGAGACCAATCCCCGACTCGGAGACGCGACGCTCGGGATGATCTTCGAGAAGCCCTCGACGCGCACTCGCGTCTCCTTCGAGACGGGGATGACCCGGCTCGGCGGCCACGCGATGTTCCTCGGCCCCGACGACATCCAACTGGGCCACGGCGAACCGCTGCGTGACACCGCGCGCGTGCTCGGTCGGTACGTCGACGGTGTGATGGCCAGGCTCTTCGACCACGAAGACGTCGAGACTCTCGCCGAGCACGCCGACTGCCCCGTGATCAACGGCCTCACCGACGAGGCGCACCCCTGCCAGACGCTGGCCGACCTCCTCACGATCCGCGAGACGGTCGGCGAGGACGCCACGGTCGCGTGGGTCGGCGACGGCAACAACGTCGGGCAGTCGTTCGTCGTCGGCGCGGCGATGGCCGGGATCGACGTCGATGTCGCGACCCCCGCAGACTACGAGATGAACCCCGCCGTCTTCGATCGCGCCGCGGAGTTCGGGGCGGACGTGACCCCCTCGACCGACCCCGAGGCCGCGATCGACGGCGCGGATATCGTCTACACCGACGTGTGGATCTCGATGGGGCAGGAGGACGAACGCGAGGAGAAACTGGCCGCCTTCGAGGGGTTCCAGGTGAACGCCGACCTGCTCGCCGGCACCGACGCGAAGGTGATGCACTGCCTGCCCGCGCACCGCGGCGAGGAGATCACGAACGACGTGCTGGAGTCCGATCGCGCCCTCGTCTGGGACCAGGCCGAAAACCGGATGCACGCCCAGAACGCGCTGCTCGTCGAACTGCTCGGCGGGGAATGAGAGCGGAGCGGGAGTCGGTTGAACGACGACACTATTTATAAACAGACATGCGGTGGCGTGCGCCTGCGAGCGGCCGCCTCCGGCGGCCGCGAGGAGCGCCGCGCGAGGGAGTCAGTCGCCGGAGCGAAGCGACGGCGACTGACGAGGCTGGGGAGGTGGGAGGTGCGGTGCTGTGCGGGGCGGTGGGACTCAAAGGGGCAGTCGCGAGGACGAAGACGGGCGACGTAAGGACCGCAAGGAGGGAGCGCCAGCGACTGACTGAGGACCGCAGCGAGCCCATCGAGTCCTCGCGGCTGGGGCTTTGGCGGTGTTTATCAGGAAACGGTCGATCACGTATCGCCGAGCGGCTGGGGCTTTGAAGACCTGAACCACGATGTTATACAACTTATAAAAAACCGATCCGCAATCTAGTTCCCGGTCCAGCGCAGCACCGCCAGCGTCCCCTCGTACAGCACGATCATCGTCAGCGTCACGATGATCGGCGCCATCCCGGTCGGGTCGGGGCTGAAGAGGAACGCGATCCCGAGGAACGACCCCCAGAAGATCAGCCGCTTCGCCTCCAGCCACTGCCGGGTGACGAGGTTCATCATGATCGCGAGCATGATGAACAGCGGGATCTGGAAGACGATCGCCATGAACGCGAGCATGATGACGATCAGGTTGAACGTCTCCGCGAGTCCGAACGCGATCGTCGCGGCGTCGGAGGTGTAGGTGGTGAAATACGAGAAGATCGCGGGCAACACGAGGAAGTGCGCGAACGCGATCCCGATCCCGCCGAGGACGAGGCTCGTGGGGACCGCCGCGAGGTAGTAGCGCCGCTCGTTCTCGTACAGCCCCGGTCGCATGAACCGGTATGTCTGGTAGACGAACGCCGGGAGCCCGACCACGACGCCCGCGAGCCCGGCGACCTTCAGCCGCGTGAGCGGGAGCTCGAGGGGGCCGTACAGCCGCGGCCGGTTCTCCATCGGCGCGGGGATGTGGTAGCTCCAGAAGTAGTTGATGAGCTCCGTCGACTCGGTGACGACGACGAGCGTCGCCAGCCCGCCGAAGACGAAGACGACGGCGAGCCGGCGCATCATCTCCTCGATGTGGGCCGCGAGCGGCATCTCCTCGTCCGTCTCGGGCGCCTCCAGCCCCGCGAACTCCTCGTCGCTTCCGGCGGCTCCCTCGCCCGCGACGCCGCCGTCCTCGACGGTCGGTGCGTCTGCGTCGTCTCCGGTAGCGGAGTCGCTGTCGGACGAATCGCCCTCGAGGTCCGGTTTGCTGTAGTCGAGGTGTTTCGCGCTCCCCGGCTCGTGCGCGTCGAACGTGTCGTCTTCGTCGTCTTCGCCGTCGCCCGCGTCATCATCCCCATCGCCGTCGTCGCCGCCGATTTCCGACGTGACTTCGGGCGACACCTCCGGCTCCACGGACGTCGACTCGTCGTCGTCCCCGTCTTCGTCCCCGGCGGATCGACGGCCTACGGAGGGATCGAGGTCGCTTTCGGTCGATTCGTCATTCGTGGCGTCGGCACTATCGACCGTCCCGTCGTCGACCGAGTCGTCCTCGGGGGCCGAGGGCTCGTCACGCGACCGGTCCGAGTCGTCCATTCACTTCTTCTACGCAACCGGGTGACTATAGGCCTTTTCGGATGGCGACGAGCGACGGGCCGGTGCGACGGGTCGGTGCGACGACCCGAACGCGGTCGAAAAGGTTGATAACGGCGACGGACTTCCGGTCCCGTATGGCGAGTGCCCTCGACGAAGATACCCAGCAGTCTCTCGCGGACGGACGCGAGTCTGCGAAGGCCTTCCTTCGGTCGATTCAGAAAGACCTCCAGAAGGTGTTTATCGTCTTCCTGTTGGGATTTCTTGCGACGTTCTGGGCGCTCCGCGTGTTCATCTGGGACTTCCTGTATAACGTTACCGAGTCGAACATGTCGGCCGCGGTCGCCGCCGACACCGACGTGATCGCGACGACCCCGTTCGAGGTGATCCTCCTCCAGGCGAAGATCGGGCTGATCGTCGGCGTGATCTTCGCGATTCCGCCCTTCATCTACGTCGCCCGTGACGAGCTCCGCGCCCGCGGGGCGTGGCCGCAGTCGCCGGTCGCGCGCTGGAAGCTCGCGGGGATGGGGCTCCTCGGCTTCGGGCTGTTCGCGGTCGGCGTCGCCTACGGGGTCTACGCGTTCTTCCCGATCATGTTCTCCTTCCTCGCCGGTTTCGGGCTGGAAGCCGGGCTCCAGCCCACCTACGGGATCGTGATGTGGACGGAGTTCATCGTCTTCCTCTCGCTCTCCTTCGGGCTTGCGGGGCAGATGCCGCTTCTCATCACCGGACTCTCCTACTCCGGGATCGTCCAGTACGAGACGTTCCGCGACAAGTGGCGCTACGCGGTCGTCGCCATCTTCGTCTTCGGCGCGATGTTCTCCCCGCCGGACCCGTTCACCCAGCTGATGTGGGCGTTCCCGCTCATCGCCCTGTACGGCTTCAGCCTCTACCTCGCGAAGCTCGTCGTCACGGCCAAGCGGAGCTCCGACCGCATCGACGTGCTCGGCGCGGCCCGGAACCACTGGAACGTCGTCGGCGGGGCGGCCGTCCTCGGCGGCGGGATCGTGTACGCCTTCTACGAGTACGGCGGTCGAACCGCGGTCAACGACCTCCTCCGACTCGCAAACAGCGACTGGCGCTTCCTCGACCCCGGCGCGGGGCTCGGCGTCGACCCGACGACGGCGGCCGGGATCTACGCCGCCGCCTGGTCGCTTGCGTTCGTCGCCGTCGCGACGCTGTGGGCCGTCTACGCCGACCTCGACACGACGAGCGCGGGGTACCAGTACGGCGATCCCACCGCGGTCGACGTGGGCGAACTCGACGCGCCAGGCGTGCGCGCCGCCCCGGACGACGCCTTCGCCGAAATGGACGAAGAGGAGTCGCTCGCGCTCGCGCAGGCCGCGATCGACGACGACGACCCCGAGAAGGCGCAGGCGATCCTCGACCGGTTCGATGCGGTGCATGACGGCGACGAGAGCGGCGACGAGGACGGCGACGCGACGGAAGCCGGAGGCGGAGCCGAGGGCGGTTCCGGTGGTGACGGCCTGATGGGAACCGTTCAGGACCGCACCTCCCGGGCCAGTTCCACGTTCCTCTCCGAGCTCACCGACGGCGACGAGGAGGAGGCGGAAGACGACATCGGCGGCTACTACAAGGACCTCAAGTTCATCTTCGACTCGCTGCGATCGCGGTCGTTCCGCCTCGTCGCCGTCTTCGGCGGCGTGATGGCGGCCGCGTTCACGTGGCTGTACCTCGGCGGGCTCGCGACGGTGCGCAACGACTTGGAGTCCCGCGTCCCAGCCGAGATCGAGGGCGGGATCAACATCATCACGCTCCACCCCGTCGAGGCGCTGATCTTCATGGTGAAGTTCTCCGTCCTGCTCGGGATCGTCGCCGTGTTCCCGGTCGTCCTCTACTACGCGTGGCCCGCTCTGCGGGAGCGCGGCTTCGTCGCCGGACGCATCTACCAGGTGTACCTCTGGGCGGGGGCGCTGTTCGCCGGGCTGATCGGCGGCTTCGCGCTCGGGTACGCCTACATCGCGCCCGGGATCATCGGGTGGCTCGTCACCGACGCCAAGCTGGCGGACATGATCATCACCTACCAGGTGAGCGACTTCCTCTGGCTCGTCGTCTACACCACCATCGGGATCGGCTTCCTCGCGGACATCCCGATCGCGATGCTCCTGCTCAACAACGCCGGCGTCCCCTACCGGGTCTTCCGGAACCGCTGGCGCGAGGTCACCGTCGGGATCATGCTGTTCGCGGCGGTGTTCACCCCCGCCGACGTGATCACGATGTTCCTCGCGACGCTCCCGCTGATGGCGGCGTACGGGATCGGCGTCGGCGTCCTGTTCCTCGTCACGTTCGGCGGTCGGCGGAACCTCTCGCCGCCCTCCGAACTGGTCGAGCCCTGACGAGCGCCGCGAACGCTTTTCTTCCCCTCGCTCCGTCGCGGGCGCGTTAGACGGCGAGACCGACGGGGGTGGACCGCCGAGACCGACGAGTATTCCCGCGCGCGCACGCAACGAGGGGACAAGATGAGCAAGGACTACATCGAGGTCCGCGGCGCCGAGGAACACAACCTCAAGGACCTCGACGTCCGGATCCCGCGCGAGGAGTTCACCGTCGTCACCGGGCTCTCCGGGTCGGGGAAGTCGTCGCTCGCGTTCGACACCGTCTACGCCGAGGGGCAGCGGCGGTACATCGAGTCGCTGTCGGCGTACGCCCGCAACTTCCTCGGGCAGATGGACAAACCGCAGGTGGAGTCTGTCGAGGGACTCTCGCCCGCGATCTCCATCGATCAGAAGAACGCCGCGAACAACCCCCGCTCGACGGTGGGGACCGTCACCGAACTGCACGACTACCTCCGGCTGCTGTACGCCCGCATCGGCACCCAGTACGACCCCGTCACCGGCGAGGAGGTCGGCGAGCAGTCGGCACAGGACATGGTAAACCAGATCCTCGAACTGCCCGAGGGGACCCGCGCGAAGATCGCCGCACCGGTCGTCCGCGACCAGAAGGGCGCCTTCGAGGACTTATTCGAGGAACTCGTGAGCGACGGGTACGCCCGCGTCGAGGTCGACGGCGAGCCGATCGACCTGACCTTAGACGACCCCGACCTCGACCAGAACTACGACCACACGATCGACGTGATCGTCGACCGCGTGACCGTCTCGCCCGACGCCCGCTCGCGGATCACGGACTCCGTGGAGACCGCCCTGGAGGAGGCCGGCGGCTCCCTCAAGCTGATCGTCCCCGATCCGCCCGAGGACGTGCCCTTCGCGTCGAACGCGCGCTCGACCGGATCGCTCGCGGAGGACGCCGACGCGGACGACCGCCTCGTCGTCGAGTTCTCCGAGGAGCTCGGCAACCCCAACTCCGACGTGCAGTTCTCGGCGATCGAGACGCGCTCGTTCTCCTTCAACAGCCCCTACGGCGCCTGTCCCGAGTGCGAGGGGATCGGTTCGACGAAGGAGGTCGACGAGGACCTCGTGATCGAAGACCCCTCGAAGCCCCTCAAACACGTCTTCGAGCCGTGGAGCTACGACCGCACCTACTACTCCCGCCAGCTCGACAACGTCGCCGACCACTTCGGCGTCTCGCTGGAGACGCCCTTCGAGGAGCTCGACGAGTCGGTTCGTCGGCAGTTCCTCTACGGCACCGACGACCTCGTCCACTTCGAGTGGACCACGAAGAACGGCACCCGGGAGAAGACCGAGCGCTTCGAGGGCGTCATCCCGAACCTGGAGCGCCGCCACGTCGAGACCGACTCCGAGCGCGCTCGCGACCACATCGAGGAGTACATGGCCGTGACGACGTGTCCGGAGTGCGAGGGCACCCGCCTGAAAGAGCAGTCGCGGCACGTCCTCGTGGGGGACACCGCGATCACCGAGGTCAACGAGATGTCGATCGCGGAGGCGCGCGAGCACTTCGAGGGGATGGAAGCCGACCTGAACGAGCGCGACACGACGATCGCCGCGGAGATCCTCAAGGAGATCCGCGCGCGGCTCGGCTTCATGGAGGAGGTCGGCTTAGAGTACCTCACGCTCGACCGGGAGGCGTCGACGCTGTCGGGCGGCGAGAGCCAGCGCATCCGGCTCGCCACCCAGGTCGGTTCGGGGCTCGTGGGCGTGCTGTACGTCTTGGACGAGCCGTCGATCGGGCTCCACCAGCGCGACAACGACCGCCTGCTGAACACCCTCGCGGGGCTCCGCGACCTCGGGAACACCCTCGTCGTCGTCGAGCACGACGAGGAGACGATGCGTCGCGCCGACGAGATCATCGACATGGGGCCCGGCCCCGGTAAGCGCGGCGGCGAAGTGGTCGCGCAGGGCGACTTCGACGACGTGATCGACGCCGACGAGTCGGTCACGGGCGACTACCTCGCGGGCCGCAAGGAGATCCCGGTGCCCGACGAGCGCCGCGATCCGGACGGAAAGCTGACGGTGCGGGGCGCCCGCCAGCACAACCTCAAGGACCTCGACGTGGCGCTCCCGCTCGGCACGCTGACGACCGTCACCGGCGTCTCCGGCTCCGGGAAGTCGACGCTCGTCCACGACGTGCTGTACAAGGGCCTCGTCCGCGAGATGAACGACAACACCTCGGTCGACCCCGGCGAGCACGACGCGATCGAGGGGATGGATGAGATCGAGACGGTGCGGCTCATCGACCAGTCGCCGATCGGGCGGACGCCGCGGTCGAACCCCGCGACGTACACCGACGTGTTCGACTACGTCCGCGAGCTGTTCGCGGAGACGAAACTGTCGAAGCGCCGCGGCTACGAGAAGGGGCGGTTCTCCTTCAACGTGAAGGGCGGGCGCTGCGAGGAGTGCGGCGGACAGGGGACCGTGAAGATCGAGATGAACTTCCTCTCGGACGTGTACGTCCCCTGCGAGGAGTGCGGCGGCGCGCGCTACAACGACGAGACGCTCGACGTGGAGTACAAGGGCGCGACCATCTCGGACGTGCTCGACATGAGCGTCGACGAGGCGTACGACTTCTTCGAGAGCCACCAGGGGCTCCAGCGCCGCCTGAAGCTCTTGAAGGACGTGGGGCTCGGCTACATGGAGCTCGGTCAGCCCTCGACCACCCTCTCGGGCGGCGAGGCCCAGCGCGTGAAGCTCGCCGAGGAGCTGGGCAAGAAGGCGACCGGCGACACCCTCTACCTGCTCGACGAGCCGACGACGGGGCTCCACAAGGAGGACGAGCGCAAGCTGATCGACGTGCTCCACCGCCTCGTCGACGCCGGCAATACGGTGGTCGTCATCGAACACGAGCTCGATCTGGTAAAAAACGCCGACCGCGTCATCGACTTAGGTCCCGAGGGCGGCGACGGCGGCGGCGAGCTGGTCGCGAGCGGCACCCCGGAAGATGTGGCCCGCACCGACGACTCGCACACCGGCCGGTACCTCCGGGACATGCTCCCCGACGTGGACCTGGAGGGCCCCCGCGACGACCGCCGGAAGCCGGCGGTGGCCGACGACTAGAGGTGTCGACGGTGGGGTAGACGCGTCCGACGCTCTCGTCTGTTCGCTTGTGACTGGCCGCTGTGGTAGCGCCACCTCTAACGCCTCAGTCGCTCGGCGACACGCGATCGATGACTTAATTACGAACATCGACACACAAAATTTTCTATCGTCCTCGCGTCGCTTCGGCGACCGTTGTTCAATCTTCGGCTCCCCGCAGACGATTCGCTCCCGTAACTCACCAAAATATTAATTAGTTGATAATTACGAGGGATTAAGTTATCTGAGATTACATTACGTCGTAATGCCCGGAGAGTGCTACTTTTGTAGCGGAAAAGTGGTCCACCATTCCAACGGTGGGGACGGATTACGGTGTAATTGTGGCGCTTGGGGTCATCGAGCGTGTCTCGAAAAACGCGGATTACTCCAAGAGACAAGCGGAGGGTTACTTAGCAGTGGCGGTGTCAAAACTAAATGTCCGAACTGCGGGAGCGTCGCTGAGATTTAACTTCCAGCAATACATGTCAAGAGATCCCCCTCGGTGCTACTTCTGTGACGGGTACGTACAAATTACGAAGACGCATTCCGGTGGACCAGGAATGCTTTGTGATCGTTGTAACCAAGCAACACACTTCACGTGTCTAGATAAACGTGAGCTGGTCTGGGAGACGGGTGGAGGGCTGTTGAGTAGCAGCACGACATGGGGCAGATGCCCCAACTGTCAATGTGAACAAGAAGTTGATTGGAGTGTTCCTCCCTAGGTCGTGATATCTGTGAATGTTCTTCGTAGTAATATTCTAGACGCTAACTGAGTTCGATTATTACAGAACTTGTGGTTTTCGGGGGGTCCAAGCGAGTCTCGTGGGCAGGGAACTCACCAACAGAAACGCCGCGACCAAAAAAAATATCAGTTAATATACCAACACATATCGTCATAATGGCTGAATACGATATAATAGTTGCCGGTGGCGGACCTTCAGGACTTCAATTTGCCAGAGAAATTGCGCACGCGTCAGATTATTCCGTTATACTACTAGAACAAAATAAAGCGCTATCTGAGAATGATAAATCAACAGGCGGAACATTCCACCAAGTCGTTGAGGGATACGATATTCCGGATCGCGTCATTATGGGATCGAGCCCCGAAGTGCTTTTCGAGGGCCCAAATGAGAGCGGTCGTTTACCGATTCCGAACTATGTTCTCGACTTCCCAAAATTTTTAGAGTATTTAGGAGAAGATTCCGAACAACATGGAGTAGATATTTTGACAGACACGACTGTCTCCGGACCAATAACCGAAGATGGGTCCGTGGTTGGGGTGAAAGCCGTTCGAAACGGGGATACAGAACGTCTCTATGGGAAAGTGACGGTCGATGCAACCGGTCCAGCAGGTACCCTCACACACGATCTAGGAATGTGGGACCCCGATGCGGCGCAGCGCGGTATCGGGAAGGAGTACGAAGTTGAAGGGTCGTTCAACTGTAATTCGATGGTTTTTAAATTCGATCACCGATTCGCCCCGGGCGGTTATGCGTGGGTGTTCCCCGGAGACGACGGAATCTTTAAGATCGGTGTGTGTTGGGTTAACGACTTCTACGAACGACATCGACCGTCCGAAGACGGCCCAATTGACGACTATCTTAACCAGTGGATCGAGAGCGATTCTCGGTGGTCAGTCGACGAAATCGTTGACGTACATGCAGGAGAGGTAATATCAGACAATTCGATCAATCAGCGAGTAAACGACGGGATCGTTGCGGTCGGTGACTCGGTCTCGAGTATTAATCCTCTATTCGGCGAAGGGATTCGTCCCGGAATGGAGTCTGCGGAGATGGCTGCAGAGGTAGTTCTCAAAGCGCTCAAGAAAGGGGATACCTCTCAGCAGACTCTCTCGGAATACGAGAGACGATGGAACACCGAAAAGGGACCCAAATGGAAGACACAGCGGATGATTGGTGAGTTGTTGTACGATTTTGACTCGGATCAACAGAACAAGTTCGTCCAAAACACTGGCCGGTTGACTGATGAACAGGCTATGAGATTACAGCGATACGATCTTACGACGACTGATCTACTTTCATTATATCCGTTCAAGATGAAAGACATTCCAAAAATACCGACTTTGCTCCGACACATCTGGTAGAGCTGTCTACGCACCAGAGAATATGTATGTTTCTAACAAAAGAAACAAAATAGGTAAGAGAATCGAAGATCCAAGTTGTGTAAGAATAGAGACAGATAGCGGATACAGATTAACCGACTGATACTGGTTAAAATCATCCCGAAGCGTCCTGATCTTCAGCTGCGTCTCCAGTTCGGATAAATCGCCATCACTGGAACCAAACGACATATCCTGTTTTAGTTGGTGAATCTGGGTCCGTTTTTCTTTAAGAATTTCATCCCGAACCTCCTGTGCTCGTCGATTGACATAATATGTTGGATACACAAATGTTGCGAGTATAAAAGAGATATAACCGCCAACTGCGATATAAACGAGAATTTTATACTGTCCATTTGATGCTATTGAGAATGCCAACGGAAGAACGAACGAACCAATTGAGTTCATTATAGTCGCGCGAATCGAAAAATATCCAATCGTGGATAGACCGCCTAACCCATCATGATGAAGGGGGTCGATCACTAACTCCAAGTTCCCAACCGCACGAACGCACAGGATCGTCGTGAGGGCACCGTGTAATCCGATCCCTGTGATAATACTCCACCAAGTGGCGAATACAATATAAATTAGAAATGCTAGATCAAAATATCCAGAGACTCCGATACTTTTGAAAAATCCGACATTTCCAATTAGTGCGGTAATAATAAGGAGAGTCCAAAGAACCGTGATAATCCAGTATTTTTTCACGAAGAACCGCTCATATTTGTCGACAACTTCGATGAGAGTGTCTCGATCTTTGATTACGTCGTCAACTTCGTTAATAAACCGTGGAAATACGCTCTCATCGTAATGCCAAATTAATATCGGTCCAACCACCGCGATCGTCGCAGCCAAGGTCTGTACCGAAATAATGTAGATCTCGTTTGGCCCTTCTGTGAGAGTGAAAAACACCGCTGTCAGAATGTACGGAATCAACCCAATAGAAATGAGAGCAGCAGGTACCGTTGAGAGCGGTAACACTGATTGAGGGTACTCGACCAGATTTGAAACCCAGATCGATTGGTCCGTGTACTGATCTTCTTCAACCATATCCAGATGACACTACTATACAAATGTACATAAATAATAATATCTTGAGGGACAAGTGTTACCGGATATCCAAACGACCTAATGAATGCGCATCTACGAGATACCGCCGCTCAGAACTTCTCCAAGAGATCTCCGTAGAAGTCGGTGTCGCGGTCGCCGGCGAGCTTCTCGACGATGAGCTCCGGCGTCGACCGCGCGAGGTGGCCCTTCTTCGGCGAGCGGTTCACCCGAAGCTCGCCGTCGACGAGCCCGGCGGCCTCGATCCCGTCGACGGCGACCTCGAAGTCGGCGGCGGCCCGGATCTCTCTCGCGAGGTGGGAGACGAAGACGGCGGTAGCGTCCTGCTCGGAGAGCGCCTCCAGGATGCCGGCGATGATCTTCGCGGAGGCGCCCGGCTCCGTGATCGACTCCAGCTCGTCGACCAGCACGAGCCGGCCGTCCGCGCCCTCGACGAGGTCGCCGAAGTCTCTGAGCGTCGCCTCGAACGCGCCGGCGTCGAGGGTCCCCTGCGATTTGGCGTAGTAGTGGACCTCCTCGAAGCGCTCGACGGTCGCGGACTCGGCGGGGACGGGCATCCCCATCTGGGCGAGGACGACGACGAGCGCCACCAGATCGAGCGTGGAGGTCTTCCCGCCGGAGTTGACGCCCGAGAGGAGCGTCGCGCCCGACACCGCGTAGTCGATCGGCTCCGCGTCCGCGAAGTCCACGTCGAGCAGGGGCGAGCGGCCGCCCTCGATGCGGAAGCCCGAATCGGGCGAGTCGGGGTCGACTACCTCGGGCATGACGCAGTCGAAGTCGCGGGCGAACCGCGCGATCGCCAGCTCCACGTCGAGTTCGAGGGCGTCCCGCACGAGCGCCTCCACGGGCTCCCGCAGGTCGCCGAGGTCGCTCGCGAGCTCCGCCTTCAGCCGCGCCGCCCGTCGGTCGCGCCCCGCCGAGAGCTCGGTGCGAAGCCGCGACACTGCGCTCTCGTCGTGTTCGACCGGGAAGGAGGGGTCGCCGCCGAAGACGCGGTCGGCCAGTTCCGCCTCCTCGGGCTCCAGGCGGAGCGCGTCCGCGAGGTGTTCGCGGGCGCGCGCCACCGCCTCGTCGTACTCGTCGGACAGCTCGCGGTCTAAGAGCGAATCGACGCGGGCGCCCTGTTCGACCAAAGAGAGGAAGTCGGTCCCCTCGATCGTCACGTCGCGCTCGCGGATCGCCTCCCGGAGCCGGTCGTCGGCGACCGACTCGGCGGTCGACACCGCGGCGTCCAGATCGTCGACGGCGGCCGTCAGCCGCTCCAACTCGGCGTCGCCCACGACCGTTCCGTCGTCGTCGAGGCGCGCGAGCGCGTCGCGGAGGCGGTCGAGGTCGGCCGCGGGCGAGCGGTCCGCCGCCTCGTGGACCGCCGCGGCCGCCGCCAGCCGCTCGCGGTTCGCGGCGAAGAAGGCGAGCAGGCGCTCGGGGACGGTCTCGGCGGGCTCGTCGATGGCGTTCGGCCGGACGTGCACGTCACCCTCGACGTCGAGCCCGGCGAACTCCTCGTCCAAGACGATCACGGTCGCGTACGACCGCGCGAGCTCGGAGATGTCGCGCGTGTCCTCGACCGTCTCGACCGACAGCTCCGGGACGGCCGACTCGGCGCGGGCGAGCGTCTCGGCGTCGGCCGTCGCGAGACAGCGGTCGCGCACCCGGACCGTCGGCGGGTCGGTGAGGGGTTCGACCCCGGAGAGCGCCTCGCGGACGGCGGGGTCGGGCTCGCGTTCGATCGCGCTCGCGACGAACGACTGCGCCTCCTCGATCCGAGAGGCCGAGGCGCTGGGGTAGAACGTCTCCAGCCGCTTGGCGGCGTAGTCGGTGACGGTGCGCTCGCGCAGCAGGTCGATCGCCTCCCGGTACACCTCGCGGGCGCGGTCGGTCGCCAGCACGCGCCCGTCGTCGCCGTGTCGCCGCCGGATCGCCCCGCGGGCGATGCGGGCCGCGCGGGCCTCGTTGACGCCGGGGGCGCGGGCGATCGCGGCCACGTCACCGGACTCGACGGTCGCGACCGGGTCGTCGAGCTCGCGCAGCGCTGCGGCCGTCTTCGCGCCGACGCCGGGGATCGCCTCCAGCTCCATCTGTCCGCCGATATCGCGGCAACGCGCAAAAGGATAGGGGGTCCCGATTCGCGAGCGCGACCCCTCGACCCGCTACTCTCCCCGATCGTCCGCGGCCGACGCGCTTTTTCCCGCCGACCGCGAATCCCGGTCTATGAGCCAGCACACCCTCGCCGCCGACGGGAGCGATCTCGCCCCGGAGACGGCGGCGAAAGCGGCGGCCGCCCGCGACGCGCTCGCCGAGCGCGACGCGGTGCTCGTCGCCTTCTCCGGCGGGGTCGACTCCTCGGTCGTCGCGGCGCTCGCGCGCGACGCGCTTGGCGACGACGCGGTCGCGTGTACGGCGCGGAGCGAGACGCTGCCGGCCGCGGAGCTCGACGACGCGAGGCGCGTCGCCGACGAGATCGGAATCTCCCACGAGACGGTCACCTTCTCCGAACTTGACGACCCGAACTTCGTCGCCAACGACGGCGACCGCTGTTACCACTGTCGGACGATGCGGCTCGGCCGGATGTACGAGACGGCACAAGAGCTCGATATCGGCACCGTCTGCGACGGGACGAACGCCGACGACCCCGGCGAGGGTCACCGCCCCGGACTGCGCGCGGTCGAGGAGCTGGACGTGTTCTCGCCGCTTCTCGACGCGGAGATCACGAAAGACGAGGTCCGCGAGATCGCCGACGCGTACGGCCTCTCAGTCGCCGACAAGCCGTCGATGGCGTGTCTCTCCTCGCGGATCCCGACCGGATTGGAGGTGACGGAAGAGCGACTGACCCGCGTCGAGAAGGCCGAGCGGGTGCTCCGCGAGTGGGGGTTCGAGGGGTTCCGCGTCCGCGACCACGACGGGCTCGCGCGCGTCGAGATCGCCCCCGACGAACTGGAGCGCGCGCTCGACCCGGCCTTCGCCGACGCGGTCCACGAACACCTCACCGACGTGGGGTTCGAGTACGTCACCCTCGATATGGCCGGCTATCGAACCGGGAGCGTGAGCCCGGGCGGCGACGCGGGCGAAGGGGAAGAGGAGGAGACGGAGCAGAGCGACGACGCCGACCGCGGCGGAGCGGACATCGACCTCGGTCGGCAGTACCCCCGCTGAGACGGTCGCGGGTCAGACTGGACACGGCCAACCGCGAGCGAGCCGTTATCACCCGAGAGAACCCGACGCGAACGTTTATCTCCCGTGTTGGTGAACCGACACCTATGAGCGAAGCGAAGACGCTCGCGATCATCGCGGGCGGCGTGGGCGGGTCCGTCGGCGCGTTCGTCGGCGTCGCCGTCGGCGGAGACACGCTCGGCGTGACCCTGACGACGCTCGTCGTCGCGGTACTCGTCGGCGCGGCGGTGATCGCGAGCGCCGTCATCGCCGGCGACGTGGAGTTCTTCGCGAGCGCCGACGGCGAGTAGTCGGTCCGCTGCGGGCGCTTGCCAAGCGGCGGCAGCCACCTCAGAACACGCCGGGACCGCCCCCGGCCTGCTGCTGTCGGCGTCCGGTGATGGCGCTCGGGGTTCCGCCCGTCTGGATGATGTTGAACGCGGTCATCAAGTCCGTGCGGGAGATGATCCCGACCAGTTCTTCGTTCCGGTCGACGACGGGGAGCCGGCCGACGCCGTTCTCCTGCATCGTCTGGAGCGCGGTCATCGCGTCGGCCTCGGGCCCGACGCCGACCAGGTCGGTCTCCATCACGTCCGCGACCCGGTAGGCGTCCCGCTCGACCTCCTTGACCGACCGCGCGTCCTCCAAGGTCACCATCCCGACGAGATCGCCGCCGTGAAGCACGGGGTAGCCGGTGTGGCGCTCCTCGAACATCCGGCTCATCAGGTCCGCGACCGAGGTGTCCTCGGTGACGGTGTGGAGGTCCTCGCGGCGGGTCATCACGTCGGCGACGGTCACGTCCTCGAACGCGGCCTTCAGCGTCGTCTGCTGGGCCTCGCCGGAGGCGGCGATGTAGATGAAGAAGGCCAACACGATCAGCAGTAGCTGGAAGTTGAGTACCCCGATCAGCCCCATGAGGAAGGCGAACACCTTCCCGATCGCGGCGGCGCGCTGGGTCGCTTGGGCGTGCGGCTGGTTCCGCGCGAGGATCGCCCGGAGGACGCGCCCCCCGTCCATCGGGAAGGCGGGCAGCATGTTGAACACCGCGAGCACGACGTTCAACAGCGCGAGGTAGCCGAAGACGAACAACACGGCGTTCGAACCGACCGGCGCGAGCGCGAACACGCCGTAACAGGCCACCCCGACCGCGACGCTGACGACCGGCCCCGCGATCGCGATCCAGAACTCGTGTTTCCAGTCTTCCGGGAACTCCGCGAAGTTGGCGAGTCCGCCGAGCAGCCAGAGTGTGATCGATTCGATCTCGTAGCCGTAGCGCATGGCGACGATCGAGTGCCCGAACTCGTGGAGGAGAACGCCGCCGAACAGCCCCAGCGCGGCCGCCAGCCCGAGCGCCCACGGCGTGACTCCCGCGCCGACCGCGGCGGGGTCGATGCCGGCGCCGAACGCGTCGTTCATCACCCCGGCGATCACCCCGACCTGTGAGCCGATGAGATACGCGAAGAGCGGCAGTACGATCAGAAACGTCCAGTTGAGTCTGACCGGGATCCCCAACACCGTCCCGATCTTGATTCCACGCATACTCGCGAGTTAGACGGGTGGGCGGTTAAACGTCGGGGCGCCGGCGGAGCGGCGCCGGCGGAGCGCGGTCTCGGCCCGCCGCCGTTTATAAGCCGGCGGCGGGCGATCGGTCGGTATGAGCGACATCACCGACGACGCGGCGACGGCTGGACCGGATCCCGTCGTGAAGCGCGGCGCCGAGATCGGCTACGAGGCGGTCGACGCCGCCGAGGGGCTCCGGAAGGGCGTCCTCCTCGACGAGTCCGACGGCGCCCCCAACTTCGCGATGCGGCGGTTCGAGCTCGCCCCCGGCGCCGCGGTCCCGCGCCACACGAACGCGGTCGAACACGAGCAGTACGTGCTCGCCGGCGAGTACGTGGTGGGGATCGGCGACGAGGAGCACGTCGTCGCCCCCGGAGACGCGCTCTTCATTCCGGCCGGCGTCGAGCACTGGTACCGGAACGAGAGCGAGGAGCCGGGGGCGTTCATCTGCGCGGTGCCGAACGGGGACGACGAGATCGAACTGGTCGAGTAGCTCGTGCGGCCCGCGCTCACTCGATCGTGCCGACCCGGTCCGCGACGTAGCCGAACTGGTCGCGGTAGCCGTACGGCGACAGCAACACGGGGTAGAAGGGGTCGTCGGCGCGGAGCTGCTCGTCGTCGGCGGCCGCGAAGGCCTCGCCCGCCTCGACGCGTTCGAAGTTCCGCGCGAACACCTCGTACACGTCGGCGTCCGGCTTGGGGATGCGGTCGCGGAGCCGGAACACCTCCACGTCCTCGCGACCCCCGGCGTCGACCACGCTCTCCGCGCCGGGCGCGGTAATGACGCCGGTGGCCGCCAGGAAGGCCCGCGCGAGCCAGTAGGCGTTGTCGGCGGCCGCGTCGGAGCCCTGCAGACCGGCCTCCACTTCGAGGGTGTGCGGGTGTTCGATGAGGCGTCCCTCGGTGAACGCGTCGGTCTGGATCACGGCGTCGACCGGGAGGTGCGGGGCGACCGCGCGGGCGACCTCGTCCATCGAGTCGACGACGGCGAACGGCTCGGCGTACGACTGCGTCGAGTGGATCGCGAGCGTGGAGCAGCCGTCGAGCGCGTCGAGCAGTTCGGCTGCGAGGCGCTCCTCGTGCGCTTCCGCGTCCGGATCGCCGGGGAACGCCCGGTTGAGGTCGGCGTCGAGGTACCGGACCCCGGCGTCGAGCGCCGCCTCGTTGGCGACGATCAGCCGCACCGGGCGCTCGAGGTCGAGGTCGGCGTCGAGGAGGCGTCGGACCGCGCGGGCGCCGCAGGGCTCGTCGCCGTGGATCGCGCCGACGACCGCGACCTCCGGCTCCCCCTCGCCCAGGTCGTGAACGTCCATACGACCGAAAGGGGACCCGCCGATAAGTGGCGTTCGGATCGGGGACGCGGCTCAGGCCCGTCGTCGGTTCACCCCCCTTCGTCGGCTCAGTGCCCGTCGTCGAGCCGCTCCGCGTACTCGTAGTCGGCGGGGTACGCCTCCGGGCGGGTGCCGTCGATGGGGATCGCCCACTTGTCGACCGCGGTCGGGTCGTCGAGCGCGGCCCGGAGCGTCTCCCGGACCTCGTCGAGGTCGACCCCGTAGAAGTCGTCCGGGAGCCCGCGGAGGTACTCCAGCGCGGTCTCGAACAGCGAGCGCATCCCGTCGTCGCTCTCGAAGTCGACCCGCTTGTACGCGCCCGCGGCGACCTGCACCATCCCGTGGAGGAAGGCGCTCTCGGCGGTGCCGCTGCCGTAGTTGTACCACTCGTCTTCGAAGCAATCGTGCGACTCGTGGTACGCGCCGGCGTTGAACAGCCGGACGCCGTGCTCGGTCGCCCGCCGGAGGGTGGCGTGCTCCCAGTGCCCCCCGGCGATCCGCGTGTCGGGGGCGGGGTCACCGTCCGCGGCGGCGCCCTCGCCTCCGTCGCCCTCGCCCCCGTCACCCTCGCCCCCGTCGCCCTCGCCGGCCGCGTGCCACCCGGTCGGGTTTCCCAGCGGCGGGGCAACGCCGGGATCGCGGGTGTGCTCGTCCATGGACACGCGTCGCGCCCGCAGCGACCTAACCGTTTCGCGGGAGACGGCCGTTTCCCGGGAGACGTGCGGGGAGGCGCCCCGCGGACTCGGCCGCCCCCCTCGCGTCGACCGGCCTGCTCCGCCGGATCGAACGGTTCTTTCCCGCGCCGGGCGTCGGGTCGGTCAATGGACGCCGGTCTCCTCTCCGCGATCGGCGCCGCGGTCGTCTGGGGGACGTACGTTCTCGTGCTCAAGCGGCTCTTCTCGGGATACCCGCCCGCCGGGCTCACGGTGCTCCTCAACGCCTCGGCGATCGCGTGGTTCCTCCCGGTTACCCTCGCGACGACCGATCTCTCCGCGGTCGGGTCCGCGCCCGAGTCCACCGGCGGGTCCGGGGGGATCGTCCGGGCGGCAGCCGGCGTGGATCCCGCCGCCGTCGCCGTCGTCGCCGGGACCGCACTGGCGACCGCGGCCGCGTTCGTGCTCTTCCTCCGGGCGATCGACGAGGGCGACGTGTCGTACGTGACCCCGATCAACAAGGTCGTCCCGATGTTCGTGCTCCCGCTGGAGGTGCTCCTGCTCGGCGAGGTGCTCACACCGATACAGGTCGCCGGGGTCGTCGTCGCTACCGCCGCGGTGTACGTCGCCAACTACGAGCCCGGGAGTCTGCTCGCCCCGCTCGCGAGTGCGGTTCACTCGCGGCCGGCGCGGTTCGCCTTGGTGAGCGCGGCGTGTTACGCCCTTTCCGACCTCGGGAAGCGGGTGGGGCTCCAGGAGCTCGCGATCCCCGGGACGCTGTGGGTACCGCTGTTGCTCGCGGGCGTCGCGCTCGTGTTGCTCCCGAGTGCGGTCCGGAATCCGCCGAGCGTGACGCGCGGCGACGCGCCGAAGTTCCTCGCGACCGGTGCCCTGATCGCGCTCGGCGAGCACCTGACCACCGTCGCGTTCGCGGCGCTGCCCGCGAGCGTCGCCTCGCCGGTGATCAACACGCAGGCCATCGTCGCCGTCGTGCTCGGCGGGGTGATCCTCGGCGAGCGCTACTTCCGGATCCGGCTCGTCGCGGCCCTCCTCGCGGTCGTCGGCGTCGGGATGATCGCGCTGTAGCTCACCCACCGTGGGACTTCGACTCGAACCCAATGCCCGGACCGAGCGCGACCAACCGACGAAATAAAGGGGGGCGACGCCGAACCCTCGGTCGCGTGCGAGGGTAGCCAAGCCCGGAAACGGCGGCGGATTCAAGCTCCGCTCCTGTAGAGGTCCGTGGGTTCAAATCCCTCCCCTCGCATGAGCGCGTCCACAACGCGCGAATGCATCAGGGGGGAGGATTTGAATCAGGGAGCGCCTCTGGCGCGACCGTGGTTCAAATCTCTCCCCTCGCATCGCCGGGGTCCACCCCCGTGATGCGGAAGACGCTCTCGGAGCGCTCTTCCCTCGCAAAACTTCACTCAAACTCGGCGAGCGTCGGCTATTTATAACCCGGATCGCGGTGGCGCGCGCCTCCGAGCGGCCGCCACCGGCGGCCGCGAAGGAGCGCCGCGCGAGGGAGTCGGTCGCCCGGAGCGAAGCGAGGGCGACCGACGAGGTTGGGGAGGCGTGAGGTGCGGTTGCGGTGCTGTGCGGGGTAGGATTCAAAGGGGCAGCCGTGAGGACGACGCAGGCGACGCAAGCACCACAGGAACGAGCGAAGCGAGTGACGAGGAGCACAGCGAGCGTGCGTCGTCCTCACGGCTGGGGCTTTGTGAGTGTTCACCGACGATCCGGGATCAACCACGTATAGCCGAGCGGCTGGGGCTTTGTGAGTGTTCACCGACGATCCGGGATCAACCACGTATAGCCGAGCGGCTGGGGATTTGGAGGTGTTCACCACCGATCACGGATAACTACTTATAAACGATCAACGAGGCCACTGAAGCCGTTTTTCACTCCTCCATCAGTAACCGCTTATCCGCGATCGCCCGAGCGCGAGGCCGGCGAACGCGACGACCGCCAGTTCGACGCCGACGGCGACCGCAGAGCCGACCGTGCCGAGGGCGACGATAACGACCTGATCGGGACCGGTCCACAGCAGCACGGCACCGGACCCGACGAGGTACGCGAGTCCGCCGACGGCGCCGGCGGCTAGCGTCGTCGCGCCGAGGTCGAGCGCGTCGCCGCCGCGACCGACCCAGTACGCGACGCCGAGGAGCAGCCCGTACACGAGGGCGAACGTCGCGAAGCGTCCGCCGAGGATGTACAGAGTGAGCGCGCGCGGTTCGGGGATACCGATTGGCGACTCCATAACGACCGCCGGGACGCGACGCGTGACGCTGACCGCGACCGCGACGGCGGCCGCGACCGCGGGAGGGATCGGGGACCAGTTCATGGGACGGGCGGTGAGTGCGTCCGCGTCCCGTGAGTACCTTTCGCTCCGGCATCGGGGTACCGCGGCCCGCGCCCGCCGCCGCTCTGTCCCTCGTCGCCAAAAGTCACGAACGTCCACCCGAAACGAAGGGTCCGAAACGGTTTTGCCGGCCCCTGACGGACGGTCGATATGCCAACGGATCCCGACACCGGGTACGACCCCTCGCTGGGTCGGAAGTTCGTGTTCGTCACGGGCGGGGTGATGTCCGGACTGGGTAAGGGCATCACCGCCGCCAGCACCGGGCGCCTCCTCGCCAACGCTGGCTTCGACGTCACCGCCGTGAAGGTGGACCCTTATCTCAACGTCGATGCCGGGACGATGAACCCGTACGAGCACGGCGAGGTGTACGTCCTCAAAGACGGCGGCGAGGTCGACCTCGACCTGGGCAACTACGAGCGCTTCCTCGGAACCGACATGACGTTCGATCACAACGTCACCACGGGGAAGACGTACCAGCACGTCATCGAGCGCGAGCGCGCCGGCGACTACCTGGGCAAGACCGTCCAGATCATCCCGCACGTCACCGACGACATCAAGCGGCGCATCCGGGAGGCCGCCGAGGGGAGCGACGTCTGCCTGATCGAGATCGGCGGGACGGTCGGCGACATCGAGTCGATGCCCTTCCTCGAAGCGCTCCGGCAGTTCGCCCACGAGGAGGACGACGAGGACATCCTCTTCACCCACGTCACCCTGGTCCCCTACTCGAAGAACGGCGAGCAGAAGACGAAGCCGACCCAGCACTCGGTGAAGGAGCTGCGGTCGATCGGGCTCCAGCCCGACATCCTCGTCGGGCGCTCCGAGGACCGGCTGGACCCGGAGACGAAAGAGAAGATCGCCCTGTTCTGCGACGTTCCCACGGACGCCGTCTTCTCGAACCCGGACGTCGAGGACATCTACCACGTCCCCCTGATGGTCGAAGACGAGGGGTTAGACGAGCACGTGATGGAGCGGCTCGGGCTCGCTGACGAGGCGCTCCCGAAGGCGGAGCGGTCGACGGAGTGGCGCGAGTTAGTCACCCGCGACCGCGAGGAGGAGATCGACGTGGCGCTCGTCGGCAAGTACGCCCTCGAAGACGCGTACATGTCGATCCACGAGGCGCTGAAACACGCCGGGATCCAGACCGAGACCGAGGTGAACGTGCTGTGGGTCGACGCCGACGAGACCCGCGCGGAACACGAGGAACGACTCGCCGAGGCCGACGCGGTCGTCGTCCCCGGCGGCTTCGGCTCTCGCGGGACGGACGGGAAGATCGAGGCGGTCCGGTACGCCCGCGAGAACGACGTGCCCTTCCTCGGGCTCTGCTTGGGCTTCCAGATGGCGGTCGTCGAGCACGCGCGCAACGTGCTCGGCTTAAAGGACGCCCACTCCGCCGAGATCGACCCCGACACGCCCCACCCCGTCATCGATCTCCTCCCCGAGCAGTACGAGACGGAGGACATGGGCGGGACGATGCGGCTCGGCGCCCACGAGACCGACATCGAGCCGGGGACGCTCGCGGCGCGGGTGTACGACGCCGACTCCTGTACCGAGCGCCACCGCCACCGCTACGAGGTGAATCCCGAGTACATCGACGAACTGGAGTCGGACGGGCTGGACTTCTCCGGCCGGGCCGACAACCGGATGGAGATCCTCGAACGCGCCGATCACCCGTTCTTCTTCGGCACGCAGGCGCACCCCGAGTTCCGGTCGCGCCCGGACCGCGCGAGCCCGCCGTTCGTCGCGCTGGTCAAGGCGGCGCTGGGATCGACGGACACAACCGAGCGGAACGCGGACGTGAGGCTATAGATGGTCGAGACGGAGGAATTCATCGCGGAAGCGAAAGCGGAGATACGGGAGGCGATCGGCGACGCGAACGCCGTGATCGCCCTGTCGGGCGGCGTCGACTCCTCGGTCGCGGCGACGCTCGCGTACGAGGCGGTCGGCGACCAGCTCACCCCGGTGTACGTCGACACGGGGCTGATGCGGAAGGGGGAGACCGAGGAGATCCGAGACACCTTCTCCTTCATGGAGTCGCTGCGGGTGATCGAGGCGCAGGACCGGTTCTTCGACCGCCTCGCGGGCGTCACCGACCCGGAGGAGAAGCGCCACGTCATCGGCGAGGGGTTCATCGACGAGTTCGAGACCGTCGCGCGCGACGTCGACGCCGACTACCTCGTGCAGGGGACGATCTATCCCGACCGCATCGAGTCCGAGGGGAACATCAAGTCGCACCACAACGTGGGCGGGCTCCCCGAGGTCGTCGACTTCGAGGGGATCGTCGAACCGGTGCGCGACCTGTACAAAGACGAGGTGCGGGAAGTCGCCCGTGAGCTCGGCCTCGAAGAGATCATCTCCGAGCGCATGCCGTTCCCCGGGCCCGGGCTCGCCGTCCGGATCGTCGGCGAGGTGACCCCGGAGAAGGCCGCGGTCGCCCGCGAAGCCACCCACGTCGTCGAGGAGGAGCTGGAGGAGTACGACCCGTGGCAGGCGTTCGCCGCCGTGCTCGGGAAGGCCACCGGCGTCAAGGGCGACAACCGCGTCCACGGCTGGGTCGTCGCCGTGCGCTCGGTCGAGAGCCGCGACGGGATGACCGCGCGCGCTCAGGAGCTCGACTGGAGCACCCTCCAGCGGATTCAGAGCCGGATCACCGGCGAGAACGAGAACGTGGCGCGCGTCGTCTACGACGTGACCCACAAGCCGCCCGCGACGATCGAGTACGAGTGATGGCGGGGACACCCGCCCGCCCCGACGGCGGTGGCGCCGAGGGGCCTATCGCCGTCGTCGCCGGCCCAGACGAGCACGGGCTCGGCGAAGAACTCGAAGCGCTCGGCGTCGAGATCCGCCGGATCGACGGGCTCGTCACCGCCGACACGCTCTCCGAGGCCGGTATCTCCGAGGCCGCCTACTTCGTCCTCACCGACGTGGAGGAGGCCACCGGGATCCCGATCGCGAAGGAGCTGCATCCGGACGTGCTCGCGGTGACGTACGCCGAACAGTCGCTGCCGGAGTTCGTCTCTGGCGTCGCCGACCTCGCGATCGATCCGGCCCTGATGAGCCCGGAACTGGTCGCAGAAGAGCTGGTCGACGGCGCCGCCGACCGGGCGACGTAGCGAGGCAAGCGGAGGGGCAGTCGCGGAATAAGGAGGGGCAGTAGCGGAATAAAGAGGGCAGTAGCGAAATAAAGAGGGCAGTAGCGAAATAAAGAGGGCAGTAGCGAAATAAAGAGGGCAGTAGCGAAATAAAGAGGGCAGTAGCGAAGTAAGCGGAGTAAGCGAAGCGATCGCGGCGGGGATTCTCGTCGCGGGTCGGTTTTTCAGGCCGTCTCCATCTCGCGCTCCAGGTCTCGGAGGCGCTCGATCCGGTTCTCCGTCGAGGGGTGCGTCGAGGCGAGCTTCCCGACGATACCCGACTTGATCGGGATGATGAAGAACGCGTTCATCTCCGCCTCCTCGCGCAGGTCCTCCTTGGGGACCTTGTCCATCCGGCCGTCGATCGTCATCAGCGCAGACGCGAGTGCGCCGGGCTTGCCCGTGATGAGCGCCGCGCCGCGGTCGGCGGAGTACTCGCGGTACCGCGAGAGCGCGCGGATGAGCAGGAACGAGACGATCCAGACGACGATCGACACGAGGATCGCGACGATGACGGGCGCGCCCTGTCGGTTGTCACCGCTGAACAGCCACCCCCACCGCACGATGAAGAAGGCGATCGTCGAGAGGAACGAGGCGATAGTCATCACCATCACGTCGCGGTTCTTCACGTGCGCGAGCTCGTGGGCGAGCACGCCGTCGAGCTCGTCGTCGTCGAGCGCCCGGAGCAGGCCGGTCGTCACGGCGACGGTCGCGTTCTTCTTGTTCCGGCCGGTCGCGAACGCGTTCGGCACCTGCGTGTCGGCGACGGCGACGGTCGGCTTCGGGAGGTCGGCCTGCTGGCTCAGCCGCTCGATCCGGCGGTGGAGGTCCGGGTACTCCTCGGCGCTCACCTCGCGGGCGCCCATGCTCCGGAGCGCGAGCTTGTCGCTGAAGAAGTACTGGGCGATCGAGAACCCGCCGAGCATGAGCAGAATCGTCAGGTTACCTACGTCGAGGAACGCCACGAGAGCGCCGACGAACACGACGTAGAGGGCGAAGAGGAGGAACATCGTGAACGCCATCCGTCCACGCAGTCCCCAGTCGGTCTTCCATTCCATACCCGCATTTTACCGCTCGCGCGATTAAAGGCTGCCGGGAGCGGCGGATCGACCGACGACGGTGCGCTTTTCCCCGGTCACGGCCACCCGCACGCATGGAAACGGTTCTCGTCACCGGCGGCCGCGGCGCCTCCGGGCGCTGGGTCGTCGACCGGCTCGCGGGCGACTACGAGGTCGTCGTCGTCGACTACGAACGTCCCGGCGCGGAGGCCGACCCGGCCCCGCACGTCTCGTTCCGCGCCGCCGACCTCGCCGACCGCGGCGAGGCGCTCGACACCGTCCACGCGGTCGACCCCGACGCCGTCGTCCACTGGGCCGCGATCCCCGTCGCCGGTACCCACCCCGACGGGCGCGTGTTCGAGACGAATGTCGGCGCCGCGAAGAACGTCCTCGACGCCGCGGGGCGCGCCGACGCCCGGATCGTGCAGGCGTCGAGCGACGGCGCCTACGGCTTCTTCTTCGCCGAGCCCACGCCGTTCCCGGACGAACTGCCGGTCACCGAGGACCACCCGCTCCGACCGGAGGACCCCTACGGCCTCTCGAAGGTGACGGCGGAGGCGGCCGCGGGGGCGGTCGCGCGCCGCGAGGAGGTCCCTGCGGTGTCGATCCGGCCCTCCTGGATCCAGTACCCCGGCGAGTACGCCTGCCGGAGCGACGGGTACGTCGGCGATCTGGACGCCGGCGCCGGCAACTTCTGGTCGTACGTCGACGCCCGCGACGTGGCCGACCTCGTCGCCGCCGCGCTCGCGGGCACGGCGGGGGCGGAGCCGGCGGTGGCGCCCGGCTCCCACGAGGCCGTCAACTGCGTCGCCGCCGACAACGCGCTCGGTCGCCCCCTGCTCGACCTGTTGCGGGAGTCGTACGGCGCGATCCCAGACGACTGTGCGATCGACGAGCGTGCGTTCGCTGAGAGCCCGGTCGAGGAGGTCGCCGACCGGGGCGCGTACGCGATCGACAAGGCGGAGCGGCTGTTCGGGTGGACGCCCTCGCACTCGTGGCGCGAGGCGGCCGCGGACGGCGCGGGCGACGACGCTCCCGATCCGACGCTGTTCGACGGTTAGATCGACAGGAGGGCGTTCACCAGCGTCCGGGTCGCGATCGCCGTCGCCGCGCCGAGCCACGTCAGTAGCACGAAGTGGATGTACCCGTTCGCGGGGTTACCGCCGTCGATCCGGCGGATCATCTGGGAGGAGAGCGCGGCGTTGAACAGCACCACCGTGAGCAGCAGGTACTCGATCAGCGGGATGTCGTACGCGCCGGGGTAGACGATCTGGCCGATGTCCATCTGGTCGAGCTGGAAGTCGGCGGTCAGGTCGGCGAGGATGGCGACGATCTCAAGTCCGATGAAGAAGGCGAACGTCGCCGCCGCGGTGATCCCGTACAGCAGGCCGATGAAGGTCATCGCCGCCTGCCGGCGCTGTTCGCGGAGCTGGTTGACGGCGTTCATGTTCTTCGAGATCAGCTCGCCGAGCTGTTTCGGATCGCCCCCCATCCGACGACCGACGAGGTACATCTCCGAGAACTTCTGGATGAGGTACGACCGGGTGTCGAAGGTAAACTGTTTCCACGCCCCCTCGGTGCTGATTCGCATGTTGAGTCGGCGGTAGAGCCGTTCGATCGCCGGCGAGAGGTCGCCGAAGTTCTTGTCGCGCAGGGTGGTCAACACGTCCGTCGTCGTCGACTGCTTGGCGCTCTCGGTGGCGCCGAGCGCCCGGACGAAGGAGGGGAACTCGCCGTCGCGGGCCGTGATCTGCTGTTCCTCCTGCCGGAGGACGACTCCGGTGATAAACAGCGGCGAGATCGGCACCGCGAGGTACAGCGGGAGCCGCACGTCGTCGAGGAAGAAGAGCAGTCCGGGGAGCCCCGGTCCGTACCCGAACATCCCGGCGGCCGTGATCCCGATGATGAGGAAGGAGAGCCCGCCGCCGAGCCCGAGCGACGCCCACAGTTTCAGGTCGCCGGGGGCGCGCTCGTCGGGATGGAACCAGATCGGGTCGTACGGCGAGGTCGCCCGGATCATCGCGTAGAAGCCGAGCTGGACGAACACGAAGAGGACGATGACCGCCGCCACCGTCGCGGTCGGATTGTTGCCGGTGAGGATCGGGAGGACGATCGCGAAGACGAGGGCGAACGTCATCGAGAGGATCATCGACATGTAAAGGTCTTTCATCACTTCCAGGTTCGACAGCGAGGACTCGTACAGCGTCTCGTACTTGGCGAGCATGACGTCCTGCTCGGAGACGAGGAACTCCTCTAACGACTGGCCCGCTCCCATCGTGTAGCCGAGCCGGTCGAAGAAGTCAGCCATCGCGTCGGAGGGGACCTCCTCGGCCCGCCGGCGACACGCGTCGTCGAGGCTCTGGTTCCAGGTGTCGACGAGGTGGACGACGCGGCCGATCTCCTCGGCTGCGACGCCGTACTCCTCCTCCTTCGCCAAGGTCCGGAACACCTCCATGCGGTCGATGTTCGTCGTCGACAGCACGGTCATGTGCGTCATCACGAGGTGCAGCTGGTTGTCGATCTGCGTCTCCAAACTGGAGAGGTAGATCTTCGGGTAGATCACCGCCGCCACCAACACGAGCCCGCCGAACATCGGGACGGGAACCCGCGCGGCGAACGGAAGCGGGAGGACGAACAGGCCGACGACGCTCGCGAGGAAGACGGCGACCGCGGGCAGCAACACGAGCCCGACGTACTTCCGCTTCGAGATGTCGAGCTTGTCGTACGACTCCATCACGGCCGAGGTCAACTCGGCCGCGGTCGCGAGCCCGTTGCCGACCTCCTTCACCGCCATGGCTATCTGACGTTCCGGTGCATGTCGAAGGGGAGCCCCTCGACGCCGTCGCGCTGGAAGGAGTTGATCGCGTCGTTCACCTCGTGGTAGCCCAAGATGCCCTCCTGGATCATCCGGTTTATCAGCTCGGCGCGGAACTCCAGGTCGTCGTAGATATCGCGGGTGTCGGCGTACCCCAGCAGCGTCGCGATCTGCTCTTCGAGCACGTAGGAGTTGTTCATCCCCTGGAAGACGATCTCGTCTTCGACGGGGTCCCAGCTGAACACCTCGCGGGTGACGACCCCCTCCATCTCCTTGGAGTACCCCTCGATCTCCTGGACGCTCGTCACCCGGCGCAACACCTTATCGCCCTGTTTCACCCGGTTCTGGAACAGCGCCACGTCGGCGTTGTCCATGAACGTCTCCGGGACGTTGATCGGCTCGGAGGTGAACCGCTGGATCATCGAGACGATGTCGGACGCGTGGAACGTCAGCATGACCGGGTGCCCCGTCTGGGCCGCCTGGAACGCCATGCGCCCCTCGGCGCCCCGCACCTCGCCCACGATGATGTAGTCGGGGCGCGACCGCAGCGCGGCGGCGACCAGGTCGAACATGTCCACGTCCGAGGAGCCCTCGCCGCCGCCCTCCCGGGTCAACAGCTGCTGCCAGGTGCTGTGCGGCGGGATGACCTCGGCGGTGTCCTCCGCGGTGTAGATCTTCGAGTCGTCCGGAATGTACGAGAGGATAGCGTTCAGCGTCGTCGTCTTCCCGGACGCCGTCTCCCCGACGACGAAGACGGTCTGCTCGTTCTCCAGACAGAGCCAGAGGTACGCCGCCAGCTCCGGCGACAGCGTCCCCCAGTTGGTGATCTGGTTGATCGACAGCGGCACCTCCTCGCCCTGCCGGATCGTGAGCGAGGAGCCCTTCAGCGACACGTCGTCGGAGTAGATGATGTTGATACGCGACCCGTCCGGCAGCGTGGAGTCGACGATGGGGTCGGAGTCGGAGAGCGGGTCGCCGATCCGCTCGCCCATGTTGCGCAGCCAGTTGTCGAACTCCTGCGGCGTGCCGAAGTCGACGGTGGTTTCCAGCATGCCGAAGGTGCCGTGATCGACGTGGCACTCCTTCGGCCCGATGACGTGAATGTCCTCGTTGGCCGGGTCGCGCATCACCGGTTCGAGCGGGCCGAGTCCGACGATGTCGCGGTTGAGCCGGTAGCGGATGTTCTCGTAGGTCTCTTCGGTGACCGAGAGCTTCCCCATGTTGAGCACCTTCGAGAGGCTGCCGCGGAACCCCTGGTTCTGCTCGTCGACGTGGGTGACCTCCTCTAACAGCTCCTCGATGAGGTCGTCGTACTCGGCCTCGCTGTCGGGAGCGCTGTGCTGACCGCTCACCGTGAGGAGGCGGTTTTTCACCTCGTTGAGGACTTCCGCCTGCGGACCGGAGACCTCCGGCTCGATGGCGTAGTACTTCGTGTCCTGCCCGAGGTCGCCGTAGATGTGGCTGTAGATCGGCCCTCCGACGGGGTAGATGACGTTGGGGCGGTTCGACTCGTACTCGTCTTTCGGCTCCTCGATGAACTGCGGGAACTCCCCGGTGATCTGTTTGAACTCCCGCAGGTGCTCGCGGAGATGCGGTCGCCGCATGGCCGCCTTCCGGAGCTCGTCCGACGGTTTCGCTGTGCCGTGTTCGGTCATGGTCTACTCCGCGTCTCCTGCCGAATCGGTCGCGTCCCGGTCGCCGGGACGGCTGTGCGTGGACTCGTCCATCTGTTCAGGCGACGCTCCGGCTCTCGATGACGATTCCGGTCCCCGAGCGGACCGAGAAGCCGATCGTGTCGCCGACCTGCTCGCCCATGCCCGCGAAGCGCTTCACGTTGATCTGGCGGCGGATGTCGTTGCCCACTTCGATCATCTCCAATTCGAGGAACACGTCTGCGATCGACCGGAACGGTCCGATCGCGTCGTCGTCGACGGCCGAGGGGTCGACGGTGAGAACCACCACCTTCCCCTGCGAGATGATCTCACGGAAGAAGGAGATGATCTCCAGGGCGGCCTGCCGCTCCTCGTTCTTCCGGACCAGCGCCTCGAAGGTGGGGTCGTTCCGGAAGATGGCGTCGAACGTGTCGAGGAAGATCACGTCGGAGTTCCACATCGCCTCCGCGTTCATCAGCCGCTTGAGCAGCTCCTTCCGCTCCCCGTCGTCGTCGGAGAACGCCCCGCCGGAGTCGAAGTCGGCGTGGAGGAAGAGCAGCTCCTCCTGTAAGAGCGGTTTCACCATGTCGTACTCCAGCGAGTGCATCTGGTCGATGAACCCCCGGACGGTGAGCTCCGTCGACATCATCGTCACCGACGCGCCCTCCTCGACGAGCCCGTAGGCGAACCGCTGGGAGATGGCGCTTTTGCCGGCGCCGTAGTCGCCCTCCATGAGGACGATGCTGCCGCGGGGGATCCCCCCGCCGAGCTCCTTGTTCAGCCGGTCGCGCTCGCCGAGGCCGAGGGAGAGGAGGTTGTCGTGAGGCATCAGTTACCGCCCTCCACGCGGAACTGGAACAGCTCCTCGTCGCCGTTGGCGGTGACGTACACCCGGTGGTCGCCGTCGTCGAGGCCGCCGCTCGTCCCGTCGAGCTCGTTCGCGTCGATCGTGAGCCGCAACACGTCGCCGCGACTCCACGCCGCGCCCGCGTCGGCGGAGACGAGTTCGCCGTCGATCGCGCTCGGCGGGACGTACCGGCCGTCGAAGACGATGTCGAGCCCCGAGCCGTCGGGCGCGAGCCGATAGGTGCCGGTGTTCTTTATCAAGAGGGTCACGTTCTGGGTGCTGGCGTTGTACACCCCCGCGTTCGCGTCGGAGATGATCGTCACGTCGGTCCGGAGCGTCTCGGTCGCGTCCAGCCCGGCGTCGTCGACGGCGGCGCTCACTCGGTCGACCCCCGTGGTGATCGTGCCGACCACGCCCGCCGCGATCACGAGGCTCGCGATGAACAGGATGAGGTGGGAGACGGGGACGCTCGCCATCTACGCGCTCACCTCCGTTACGGTCGCCGTGTCGCGAACGCCGGACTCGACGACGAGGACGACGCGGGTCCCCGCGCCCACGTCGGTCGAGAGGCCGCTCTCGTCGACCGTGATGGTCAACGTTTCGCCGCCGAGCCAGAGAGCCGTGTCGCCGTCGCCGTCGACTGTCGTGGTCGCGTTCGGCCCCCCCACGTCGACGTACTCGTTGTCGACGAGCAGCGTCGCGTCGCCGGCGACGAGCCCGAGCGAGCCGTCGTTGGTGGCGGTGACGGTGAGATTACCGGTCCCGCCGTCGTAGGTCGCGTTCGACACCGCGAACGCCGTGTTCTGCCGTTCGAGCGCGCGCTCGTTGATCCCGTGCTGCGCGTCGCTGACGCGATCGAACCCGTTGGCCGCGACGGGGTAGAACGTCGTGAACGCGAAGAACAGTCCCGCCACGATGATGGCCGTCGACGCGGAGACGCTAACGCCCATCGCCCCACCCTCCGTCGGCCGGGTCGGCGCGGTCGGAACGCGGGTTCGGGTCGTTCATCGGGCGCGGGGAGCCGCCGTTGCGCTCGCGCCCCTCGGAGCCGCGGCGGTCGTCGAGGTCGTCGCGGCCGTCGCGGCCGTCGCGGCGCTCCGCGTGGCCGTCCCGCCGCCCCGCCTCGTCCCCGTGACCGTTCCCGCTCGCGCGCCGGTCGAGCCCGCCCTCGCGTCGTCCGTACTCCCCGCGTCCCCCGCGACCAGCCCCGGTTCGCGGCGGGCCGCCGCCGACCAGCGAGCCGCCGGCGAGGTCGTCCCAGCGGTCGAGCAGCAGCAGGTGGCCGCTGGTCCCGTTGAGCTGGGTCACGTACCGGAGGCTGCGGGTGTGGTGTTCGCGGACCAGCCGGTCGGTCCCCGGTCGGTCGACGAGGTTGCGGTCGATCGTCCCGAACCCGGAGAGGAAGTCGCGGAGCCGCGCGGCCGCGTCGGGGCCCACCCACTCGATGCGCTCGTAGTAGTTGATCGCGCGCACCGCGTCGGTGACATCGCTCTCGGAGACGAGGAACTCCAGCCACTCCATCACGAGGAGGTCCCCGACGTAGTCGCCGGGCAGCTCCGTGAGGTACGGCTTGCCGCGGGTCCCCGAGAGCTCGTCCTGCTGGACGTACTCGAAGCCGCCGCCGTTCGCCTCGGCGGGGTCGCCGCCGGGCCGCTGGCCGCGCGAGCGGTCGGGCTCCGGATCGGGTTCCGGCTCGGGCTCCGGATCGGGTTCCGGCGCGTGGCCGTTCGTCGCCGGGCCGTCGTCAGGCTCCTCGAAGGAGTCCATCCCCTCGTCGAAGCCGACGCCGTCACCAATCCCGTCGTCGAACGGATCCGGCTCGGTGCCGAGGTCCTCCTCGAACGAGTCGGCCTCGTCGTCGGTCGGTCCGCCGTCGAGCGTGTCTTCGTCCGCCGACCCGTCCGCGTCCGTTTCGGCGCCGTCCTCGTCGGCCCAGTCGGCCTCCCCGGCGTCGTACTCCTCTTTCAGCTCGCTGAAGCTCTTTCCATCGTCGTTCATGTCGTCTCCGTCGTCCGCCGCCGCGGTCTCGGACGCGGCGTCGGCGGAGTCGCCGTCGTCCGTGTGCTCGTCGCCCGGTCCCTCGTCCAGCTCGGCGAACTCATCGTCGTTGTCGTCTTCGAAGTCGTCGTCGAGCAGGTCGTCGTCGAAGAACCCGTCGGCGTCCGCGTTCGCGACGTCTTCGTCGAGATCGTCGTCGGTCGCGTTCTCCCCCTCATCGTCGTCGAAGAGGCCGAACGATCCCTCTCCGCCGCCGTCGACTCCGTCGAAGCCGCTGGAGTCGTCGACGAACGGATTGATGCCGCGAGTGACCATCTCGTAGATGTCGAGTAAGTTCCGCACGTCCTCCTCGATGTCGTCGACGGCGGCCGAGATCTCCTCGTTCTCCGAGCGGACGGTCGAGACGGTCGACGAGAGCGAGGCGACCTCATTCTCCAGGTCGTCGAGCCGTTTCTCCAGTTCGTCGGTGTCGGCGCCGGCGCCGCCACCGCCGCCGTCGTCGAACCCGTCGTCCCACTCGTCCATCCCGTCGAAGTCGTCGAAGTCGTCGCCGCCCATCCCGCCACCGCCGCCCATCCCGCCACCGCCGCCGCCCATTCCGCCGCCGAAGGGATCGTCGTCGCCGCCGCCCATGCCCCCGGAATCGTCGTCGTCGGAGCCGTCATCGTCGAGGAACCTGTCGAGGACGCTCGCACCGACGAGCCCCAGCGTGGCGACTATCCATGCGGCCGTTGGAGCTCCCCACACCGGTAGTTCGAGGCCCATTACCGTGAACGACCCTCAGAACACACTTCAATTCACCCCTCAAAATATCAGCTGTGAGAAGACATTTCGGTGGTGGATTCCGGCGACTCCGAGGAGCCTTCTCAACGGTTCGATCTCAGAGCGTCCGCTCGAACCCGTCGGCCGCCCGAACCACCAGCCGCCCGTCAGCCCTGAACCGGACGGTCCGCCCGACGCCGTCGCCGACGGCGCGCTCGACCACCGGGATCCCGGCGGCGTCGAGGCACTGCTCGGCCCGTGCGACGTTCCTCGGTCCGACCGCGTCCGTGAGGTCGAGCATCTCCGCGCCGCCGGCGACGCGCGCCTCGAGGCGGTCGGGGGACGCGCCCGCGGCCTCCAACTCCGCGATCAGCGTCTCGATGCCGGTGTCGACGTACTTGCCCGGACGCTCGATGCCGGTATCGGTCTCGGTGCCGTTCGGTAACATTGCGTGTAACAGCCCCCTGACGCCGGTCGACCGGTCGACGAGCGCCACGGCGACGCACGAGCCGAGGCCGCTCGTCGTCAGCGTCTCTCCGCCGGTCGCGACCGACAGATCGCTGACTCCGACCTTGATCCGACCGGCGTCTGCGGCTCCGGATCCGTCGCGGGAGAGCGTTCGCTCGCGAGACGACGGGGGATGGCTCACGACTCCGAGAGCCGATCGAGCGCTCGCGTCAGTTCGCGCTCGTCCGGGAGCGCGTACACGTCGCACCGCGTCTGTACGCCCTCCGTCCGGATCGCGGCGTCGATCACGAACCCGTAGTCCTGCCGTTGACTCAGCTTGGCGATCAGCGGGCTGATCGTGGCCGAGCCGATGTCGTGGACGAACTCCGGGGGCGAGTGAGTGATCGAGGTGCCGAGCACGTTCGCCCAGCCGTCGATGAACCCGCTCGTCATCACGTTGCCGAGCTCGCAGAGCGCGTTCTCGGCCATCCCGCCGAGCGGCTCGTCCGGCTCGCTCGGGAGCATCGAGGCCGCGATCCTCGCCGCGGACTCCTCTTCGAAGAGGATCGCGAGGTAGCCGCTCGGCTCGCCCTGCAGCTCGAAGACGGTCCCCGCGTGCGGCTCGACGCCGACCTCGGCGGGCACGTCGGCGAGGGGGACGAACCGCAGCCGGCTCACGTCGACGCTCGTGTCGAGGCCCGTCATCATCGCGATGTTGTCCGCGGCGTTCGCGGAGCCGCGCTTCGCCAGCGACGCGAACGTCGCCAGCGACTCGTAGGGGACCGCAGTGGTGTCGACGCCGTCGTTCCCGGCCCCGCCGTCCGCGCCCGGCGCGGCGGCGGGTGCGGTCTTGCCCACGACGAGGTCGCGGAACTCCCCGGAGTCGGGGAGCATGTAGATCGAGAAGTCGAGATCGGTCGTCGTCGCGTCCAGCCGACTTTCGAAGAGGAACACGCCGTCGCCGGCGAGCGCTCCGTCGGGGAGGACGGCGGCGCCGTCGGCCTCGAAGTACCGGGGCGGCGTCATGTCGATCGCCTTCCCGAGATAGTTCGCCCAGCCGTCGAGGAACCCGCCGAGCGCGATGTTCCCGACCTCCGTCACCGCGCTGCGCCCCATCGACGCCCCGCCCGGCAGCAGCGAGAGCAGGGCGTCGACGTTGTCCGCGTCGAACGCGAGGACCGCCTCGCCCTCAAGCCCGCCGCGGAGCCCCACGCTCACGCCGATCGACTCCCGACCGGCAAACGCCTCGGCGAGGTCCTCGCCGCTGGCGACGCTGGCGCCCGTGACCTCCACGGAGAGGTCCGTGCCCGTCAGGTCGGTGAGCGCCCCGGCGGCCTGTCCGGCCCCCCGCTCCGCGAGCCGGTTGCAGGCGCCGAGCGCTCGGACGTCGACGCGCATTATACCGCCGATCCGATGGCGTCGAGCACGTTCGGCTTCTGGAACGGCTTCGTGATATACCCCTCGGCGCCCGCTTTGATGGCGGCCTTCATCTTCTCCTCCTGTCCGACGCTGGTGCACATGATCACCGTCGCATCCGGGTTCGCTTCGAGGATCTCCGTCGTCGCCTCGATCCCGTCTCGGATCGGCATCACGATGTCCATCATCACGAGGTCGGGACCGTGTTCTTCGTACATGTTGACCGCCTCAACGCCGTTTTCGGCCTCGCCGACGATCTCGAACTCCCCTTCGAGGATCTCCCGGAGCAGGTTCCGCATGAACTCCGAGTCGTCCGCGATAAGCACGCGCGTTGCCATAGTTATCTGGAAGGCGGGACAGCGTTCACTTAACCACTCCCCCGCGGTTCTCAGCGCTGAGAACCGACGCGGCCGAACCGGTGCCGGGTGGCCGAGTCGTCCCGGATCACACCCAGTGGCCGAGGAGGTACGTCGCGCCCACGAGGACTGTCCCCCCGAACGTCTCCCTGGTCCCGATCCCGAAGGGGAGGAACGTCGTCGCCGTCGCGTCGTCGGGCGCGTCGCCAGGGGCCCCCCCTTCATCCCTCCCGCCCGAGTCCCCCCCGTCCGAGTCCCCCTCGTCCGAGCCCCCCCCGTCCGAGCCGACGCCCGCCTCGTCGTCTCCGCCGCTTTCCCCTTCACCGTTCCCTCCGCCGTTTGCCGCCGAGCCGCCTTCGTCGGCGCCGGGCTCGTCGACGCGCGTCACCGACGGGTCCGCCTCCACGGTCAGCGTCCCGTTCACGCTGTGGCCGTCGATCGCGAGCGCGTACGGGTACTCGCCGGGTTCCAACCCGATGTCGATTTCGCCGAACGTCTCGTTTTTCGAGGCCTCCGGCCCGACCGCGACGTGGTGCTCCTCGACGATCCGCCCGTCGTCGATGTCGATTGACAACTGCTCCCGGGCCTCCAACTGTCCGACGTTTCGCACCGTCGCGGAGAGGTTCGACAGCGACTCGCCCCGGGTCACCGTGAGGTTCGTGGTCGTCCCGTTCGCCAGCCGTAACTGGGCGGGGTTTTCGGCGTCGCCGACGACGAGAACCGTCCGGCTGTCCTGCAGCGACTGTCCCCGGAACAGCCGATAGCTGGCCTTCGTTCCCGGCGTCACGTTGGTGAGCCCGCTATCCACGGAGAAGTTCCCGTCGTCGATCGTCAGTTCAGACTCGGTCCGTGACGGTTTCTCGTCGCCGTCCCTGACTATCGTCGCCGACAGATCCGTCGCGGGGAGAATCGAGGTCGTTCCGGTGATGGTCCCGTTGTCGGCCTCGACGAGGAGGTCGCCGTCGGCGGTGACGTGATCGTACCGGAGGTAACGTTCGCGGACGCTGAACGACGCCTCGGCGCTCACCCGACCCTCGGCGCTCTCGTGATACGGGTACTGCTCGGACAGCCGGTCGTCCGCGGCCGATTTCGGTTCGAACGCCTCGGGTGGCTCCTGCCCGTCACGGAACGCGTACCGCTCGCCCTCGGTTCCCTCCAGCGCGAACTCGACCGCGAACTCGTCGCCCGGCTCGGGGTCGTCGGTGAACGGCCCCCCGTCGCTCGTGTCTATCGCGAGGTAGAACCGGCTCGGCGCCCGATCGCTGTTGCCGCGTTCGAGCGTCTTTCCCTCCGCGAGATGGAGCGTGACGTCGTCCGGATCGGCGCTCGCGAGGTCGAACTCCGCTCCCCGTTCGTTTCGCCCGGGGTTCGTCTGCCGGATCCGCAGGGAGACGCCCTCCTCCGCTTCGAGGAGGTCGGCGAGGACCCGGTGATCGATCTGGCTCCCGGCCTCGATCGACTCGCCCGACCGCCGCTCGGCGAAGTGCGACAGGGCGCCCCAGATCCCGGTCGATTCGAAGCCGAGCACGACGCGGTCGCCCTTCGTCACCGCCGTGCGGTCGAGCCCGTTCTCCCTGAGCGCGCCGAGCGACTCGCTCCCGCCCTCGCCGTCGGTGACCACCTCGCTGTCCGCGGTCGTGAACACCTCGACGCTGTCGTTGAACGTCGGTTTCCGCAACACGAGGTCGGACTCCGCCGCCACCTTGACCGGGTCCACGGCACCGGAGTCGCGGACGACGAACGTGCCGTTCGTGACCGCGAGCCGGTATCGCTGCGGGACGAGGGGGTGCGCGAGCCCGCCCGCACCGGTCGCTCCGGACAGCTCCGAGAGGTTCTCCGCGATCACGTCGCCGGCCTCGTTCCTGAACTCGAGGTCGCAGGTCACGCCGGAGGCGCTACAGCTCTCGACGTTGCTCTCGTTCGTCCCGAGGAGCCGCGTGTTGATCGTCGTGGATCCGCCCGACGCCTTGACGACGTCGACGAAGCCGACCGTCCCGCCCGAATCCGTGAGACGGTTCCCGCCGATCAGCAGGTACGCGCTGTCGTTCCCGGACGAACCCACGACGTGTCTGATCTCCACCGGATCCCCCGCCGTCCCGGTGTACATCGACCGGCCAAACGACCCGCTGATCTCCCTCTGGGCGGCACCGTTCGGTTTCGCCTCGTCGTCGGTCGCGATCGCGGGGGCGGTGTCGCCTCCCCCGGCTGCCGCCGGGCTTCCGTCGACTACCGCCGCGTCTCCTCCGGAGAGGGTCGCCGCGGCGGGGCCCGCGGCCGCCGCGCCCACGAGCGAGAGAAGCACCGTGACTGCGAGCAGCACGGCGCGGAGATCCGAGAGCCGAGCGCGGGGCCGGGTCTTCGTGTCCCCCGCTGCGGTCTCGCCGTCCCCTTCGGTGTGCGAACCGGCGCCTCCGATCCTCGAATCGGCGCGCCAGCCGCGGATATCGGCTGTCGTCTGGCCGGACCGATCCGCGTCGTCCGGTGGAGGTCTGGAGGTCATCGTGGTGTCCGTTTCGTCGTGACGGGCCGAATCGCTCCGACGGCCCGCCGTCGGTTGGTACGCCCTCGGGATCTCAGCGACTAAAGCGTACCCTCCCGATTATCGACTCGGAGAACCGGGGCGCTCCGCAACGGAGAGTACCCGGTGCGAATCGACAGACTGGAGCGGGATCGGGTCGTCAGCAAAGCTCCGAAGAGTTAAGTCCGCCCGTGGTGCCCTTTCGATGAGGATGAAGACCTGTCCCCGGTGCGACTCCTCGCTCGACGACGATGCCCGCTTCTGCGTCGAGTGCGGCGCCCCCCAAACGGAGGACGCCGCCGAGGAGCTCGACGAGTACGTGCAGCGGCAGGCTCAGCAGGTTGCCGCCGAGTCCGGAGGCGCAGGCGGCGGGACCGCCGGCGGAACCGACGGAAGCGGCGGCGGATCGGGATTCGTCCCGACCGAGGAGCTCACCGACCGCGAGCAGCTCTGGCGCCGCGGCTGCTACGTGCTCGGCTACGGGACGATCGTCGTCGCGCTCACGCGGGTCCCGCAGATCGGTGCTTTCCCCCTGATACTCGGCGGCATCGCGATCCTCCCGCCGATCCGCCGGCTGACCGCGGAGCCGCTCGGGAGCCCGCTGAAACGCGAGGTGATGGCCGGGCTGTACGCGGCCTTCGCGCTGCTCGGCGTCGCGCTGCTCGTGTTCTTGTAACCCCTACTCGATCCGGAAGCCGTCGGCCTCCTCCGCCGCGCGCACGAGATCGCCGATGCTGTCGCTCGCCGAGAGCCCCTGGCTCGCGGCGAAACGCTTGATCGCCACCGGCGGGACGTCGACGGTCGTCTCGCTGGCGACGAGCAGGAGCCCGAGCGCCTCCGGGGTGGGCGAACTCGGGCCCGCGTTGGACGCGAACCACGTCACGAGCGAGTCGAACGTCGCCGTCACGTCGTTCGAGACCATCCGCTGACGGGTGGTCTCGCCGTCGACATGGAGCGTCGCGTCGATCCCGTAGGTGAACCCGTCGCCGTCGAAGGAGTTCGCCAGCCACCGGCTCACCGACTGGCGGTCGACCCCGGGAGCGCCGCGCTGGGCGGGAGTGGCCGCTCCGCGATGGGCGCGGTTCCCCTGCGGCTGGCCGGGGTTCCCGCCCTGCGGTTGGCCCCGCGCGCCGCGGGGTGGTCCGGCGTCACTCCCGCCGGCCGCCCCTCCCGGTCCGCCGCCCGGATCCGGCGGTCGACGCTCCTCCGGATTCGCCGGATCAGCGGGCGTGAATCCCGTCTCGTCGGCGGGGCGCCGCTCCGGCTGCGACCGGCCGACGTTGGGCCGGCCGTTCGTCCCGACGACGTATCGGCTCTCCCCGATCTCGACGACGCTCTCGTCGTCGGTGAAGTCGAGCTCGTCGGGGTCGGCCGGCGGTGCCTCGTGGTCACTCATGGCGTAGCCGTGGTGGCGCGAGAAAATAGGTGTTCCGGGCGGAGCGATTCCGCCGTGAAGGCGGTTAGTGGGCTGTTCGAGGCTCGTTAGAGCCGGACCGCTTCGCCGTCCTCGCTGTAGAGGTCGGGCGAGTTCAGTTCGACCGAGGTCGTCGCCGACGCGGGCGAGACGATTTCGAGCGACGAGGTGTCGCTCTGACCGAACGCTTCTTCGCTGGTCTGGTGGGCGTAATTGAACTCGGTTCCAGTGTGGACGGGCGTACCATCACTGCTTTCTGCGGTAAGGCTCCCGAACGGTTCTGCACCGGGGTTAAGGATGATTGTGTAGTCCTCCTCGCCATTCAACACGGCGCCGTCGCTGGGAGTCCAATTGCCACTACTGTTCTGAACAGCGAACTCACTCGCGTTGAGCTGACTCGCATTTGAACTGGGACCTAATGAAGATCCGTTAGCGTCCTGGTCTGTGAAGACAAGATTTGCTTGTCCGTTCGGACCAACCGCTTGGATAGTCGTTTCAGAGAGGTCGATCTGACTGGATCCGGCCGCACCGGCGACGCTGAGACGAATCGATTCAAGCTCACCGGAACTCTCGTTACCCACGATACCAACTTCACTGGACACGTCGATGCGCTCGGACACGAGGTCCGTACTCTCTTGACCCGTTGCTTCTGCCTGCGATTGGAGGAATCCGGCGGTGTTGATCAGGACGCCGGCGGCGATCGCTGCCACCAGCACCATCGCGATGAACACAATGAGGGTTCCGATACCCACCTGACCGCGGTCCTCATTATTGTTAATAAATTCGAACATTGTTACAGCCTCACCGAGGTTTGTTCGTCGGTCAGTGTTGTCGGGACGCGCAGTTCGGCACTCGTCGTCGCGCCGGACGCGGTCGTGAATGTCACGGAGAGACTATCGCCGGCGTTCAGGCCGCCGTCGCTCCCCTCGGGATCTACATTGTAGCCGAAGTCACCGCTGGTGTCGCTGAGGTTCAAACTGATCTCTGCGCGATCACCGCTGTCAGTAAGGACGACATCGCCAGATTCACCGGTGAACATGTCAATCTCGTCTTCCGAGAGCTCTCCCGTGACCTGTCCGCCGGTGCCGATCAGCTCGACGCTCACTTCGGTTAGGTCGATGTTCCCGGCACCCGGGGACTGCGCGACGGTGATCTGGAGCTCGTCGATCGCACGCTCTGTACTCGTGTTACTGATGTTCAGATCAGTCACGTTCCCGGACTGGCTGACGATCTGCAGCCGATCGCTCACCTGACTCGTACTCTCTTCGCCCGTCGCCTCCGCCTGCGTCTGGAGGAAGCCGGCCGTGTTGATCAGAACGCCGGCGGCGATCGCCGCCACCAGCACCATCGCGATGAACACGATGAGGGTCCCGATCCCCACTTGACCGCGCTCTTCCTCGTCGAGTATTGTTTCGAACATTGTGTGTTGCGTTGGCCCCCGGCCTGCCCGGCGGGCGTTATCGCTAGGGAGCATGATTTCCCTATTAAAGACTCCGTGCCGATTATTTGAACTGATAAAACACTGCTGTGTTGCGATTATCGGATTAATTTCTAAAGAATAATTTTTGAACACAACAACAATGTACTGATCGAATTATCGCCGCTGGATCTGATAGCGGTCCGTATACGACACTGAAATATCCGCGATCGGGACACGAATCTGCGGCGCCATCGCGTGCGATCGCCTGGAAACACTCTCGTCGGGAACTACTCTCGTCGGAAACTGCTCTCGTCGAGCCCGGATGTCCCACGCTGCTATCTCCGATCGGCGCGCGCGACCGCGCTTATCTCACCGGTCTTGGATCCGCGCCAGTTCGGAGTCGGGGATCACGAACTCCTGCGTGCCTGGCTCGTACACCGCGAGGCTCCCCGCGACCAGCGCCATCGACGCCGCCAGCAGCCCGGTGTTGACGAGCAGTAGCGCCTGCGGGTTCGCGAACGATGTCCGGAAGGCGGCGACCGGCGTCGCCACGGCGGCGAGGACGACGAGCCCGAATCCGACCGCGAGGTACGCCATCGCTGTCCCCCCCGACGACCGATACGCCGAGACCGCGAACGTGAGCAGCGTCGCGCTCGCGCCGGCCAGCACGGTAGTCGTCACGAGATACAGCCCCTCGATGAGCTCCATACGCACCGTGGCCAGAGTCGGCTTATAAACTTACGGCGGCGGATATCACCGGCGATAACACCCGTGCATAGCCGATGAACCCGAACGCCCGACACACTGCGCGACGGCGTTTCAGACTAGTATCTCTTTCTGTAACGATCACCGGTACCCTTTTAAGTTCCAAAAATCAACCGCGATAACGTGAATGGTGGGGGACGATCTGATCACGGTGCTCGGCAACAAGTACAACACGGAGATCCTGACCGCGACCGGTGACGCGAAGTCCGCACAGGATCTCAGCGACGAGCTCGACGTCCCGATCGCGACGTGTTACCGCCGGATCAACGAGCTGGAAGAGGCCGACCTCCTGGAGCTTCACGACCGTCCGCTCTCGGACGAGCACCGCCGCGTGAAGGTGTACCGTCGAAAGGTCGACGGCGTCGAGGTCGACTTCCGCGACGGACTCACCGTCGAGGTCGAGGAGCGCTCCGCGGTGAAGAACCGCCTCGACGACGTGTGGCGCGACCTCTCGTCCAGTCCGTGACCGTCCGCGTTCGTCCCCGCTGCACCGCGTTTACCCCTGTGCCGTCCGCGATTCTCGCCGAGCGTTAGAACGAGGGTTCGTCGGACCGACCCATCATCGAGAACCCGCCGGCCCGCTCGTGGACGGTGATCCCGCCCTCCCCGATCTCCATCGGGAAGATGTCGGTGTCGATGTCCTGTTTCCGCATCTTTGCCACCCAGACGTACCGGTTGACGCCGGAGTCGGTCGGCGTCTGGATGAAGTAGATGTTCCCGTCGGTGAGGAAGTTCTCCAACCCGACCTCGGTGTCGGGGAACACCGCGCCCTGTTCGTTGATGAGCAGGGAGGTCAGCCCGTTCGCCTTGAGGATGTCCGAGAACTTCAGCAGGTACGTCCGCTTCTCCTGTTCGGCGTCGAAGAAGAGCTGGAACATCGACAGTGAGTCGAGCACCAGCCGGTCGAAGTCCCCGTCCTCGATCGTGTCGAGGAGCTTGTCGACCGCCGTCGAGAAGTCGGTCTCGCGCAGCATCTCGCGCTTGTCGAGGATGACGATGTCGCCGCTGTCGACGAGGTCGTCGAACCCCTCTAACCCGATCGATTCCGCGGCGCCGCGGATGTCCGCTTCGTCCTCCTCGAAGGAGACGTACACCCCTCGCTCGCCGTGCTCGGTGACGCCGTGATGGAGGTACTGGATCCCGAAGATACTCTTCCCGGTACCGGGGTTTCCGGAGACGAGTACCGTCGATCGCTCCGTGATACCGCCGGTGAGGATCGAGTCGAGCCCCTCGACCCCGGTGGAGACGAGTTCTGACATTCGTCCCGTTGTTGGCGGTCGGTGTATATAAAAGACGATCCGACGGGCCGACCGCACGGACGCCGACAGGTTTATTCCTCGACACACCGCCCCTTCGTGTATGCCCGGTGAAGCGTCCCCCGTCGACTCCGGCGGTGATCGGCGGTGAGCGAGCCGTCAGTCCTCGTTGTTGAGGACGAGCCCGACATCGCCGCGCTGTACGCCGGCTTCCTCGAAGAGCGGTACGACGTCGACCTCGCCGAGACCGCCGCCGAAGCGATCGACCGGGTCGACGGCGCGGTCGACGTGGTGTTGCTCGACCGACGCCTCCCCGACGGAAGCGGCGACGACGTGCTCGAACACATCCGCGAGGCGGGCTACGACTGCCGCGTCGCGATGGTCACCGCGGTCGAACCCGACTTCGACATCATCGACATGGGGTTCGACTTATACCTCACAAAGCCCGTCAGCCGCTCGAAGCTCCTGGCGGCGATCGACACGCTGTTGACCCGCAGCGAGTACGACGACCTGATCCAGGAGGCTGCGGCGCTAGCGAGCAAGCGCGCGGTGCTCAACGCCCAGAAACCGGCGGCCCAACGCGAGGGAAACGAGGCGTACGCCGAACTGGTCGAGCGGCTCGAAACGCTCGACGCCGACATCGACGAGCTCGGTGAGTCGCTGTCGTCGGACGACTACCGCGCGATGTTCCGCGACCTCGGCGAGGCCTGACGCGTCGTCGCTCTCCCGTCGATCCGATTCTTCCTCGTCGCCGTCAATACTGACGACGTGGGGCTCTCCCAGCGATTCCGTCTCTCCCGGCGACCCCGTCTCTCCCGGCGACCCCGGCGTCCCAGCCAGATTCCGACCCCGAGACGGCGCTCCGATCCCGAACGAACTTTGAACGGATCCCGTCCCGACTCTGACCCAATGTTGTTTGGTTGTTGAAAAATCTATATCCCTGTCATCGTCCTCGCGGAGACCATGACGGAACACGACACGCGGCGACGGTTCCTGGCGACGAGCGGTGGACTCGCGACGCTGGCGTTCGCCGGCTGTCTCGGCGGAGACGGGACTGATGGAGAGATGGAGAACGACGACGAGATGGACGGCGACGACGGAATGGGTGGCGATGGCGACGGGATGGGCGGAGACGATAGCGGCGGAATGAGCGACGACGGCGACGAAATGGGTGACGACGGCGAGGAGACGGACGGCGACGACGGGATGACGGAGTCCGTCCCGGTCCGGGTCCGGATCGAGAACGTCGCCTCCTCGTCGTTCTACCCCGCGGACACGTCGACCGACGGCGACGTGTGGCTCACGCCGGGCGCGTACGCCGTCCACGAGGGCGCGAATCCGATGTACGAACTCGACGGCTCGGCGTCGATCGGGCTCGAAGCGCTCGCCGAGGCCGGGCTGCCGACGGGGTTCGAGGGCGAAGACGGGCTCGTCGACGAGCTCGGTGCGTCGATGGAGGTCCACCATTCGGGCGCGTACACCCCCGCGGAGACCGTCGCGGACCCGAACGATCCGACCGGAGAGGTCCCGGGAGCCCCGCCGATCGCGCCCGGCGGCGCCTTCGAGTTCGAGACCGAGGTCGCGCCCGGCCAGCGGCTCTCCTTCGCCTCGATGTTCGTCCCGTCGAACGACGTGTTCGTCTCCACCGGCGACGAGGGGATCTCGCTCTGGCCCGCGGACGGCGAGCCGGTCGACGGCGACGTCACGGACGCCGTGGCGCTGTTCGACGCGGGCACGGAGCCGAACGCCGAACCGCCGGGCACCGGTCCCGACCAGGCGCCGGCACAGGACGCGCCTACCCAGGGCGCCGAGGAGGGAGGCACCGTGCGCCGGCTGAGCGACGTCGATGACGGCCACGAGTACCCCGCCGCCGAGGACGTGGTTCAAGTGACTGTAACCCCGACGTAGATCATGATCGACGTTACCGAACACCGAGAGGCGTTCCTCGCGGCGGCGGCCGGAACCGCTGCGGTCGCCGGATCGTACCTCGTCACGGGGTGGTCGCCGTCGTTCGTCGTCCGACCCGTCGACCAGGCCATCGTCAACCTGACCCCCGGGCCGATCGTGACGTTCATGATCGAGACCGTCGGCGACGCAGGCCACCTCATCCACATCGCCATGGCGTTCGCGGCCGTGATCGGGCTGTTCGGTGCGGTCGCGCTCGCCGGCCTCCGGATCGGAGCGCGCGTCGACCGCTCCCTGGTCGGCGCCGCGGCCGCCGGCGCGGCGTCGTGGCTGCTCGCCGCGGGACTGACCGGTATCTCGGCGCAGGCGCTGGGTGCGGCGCTCCCCCCGGCGGCCGTCGTCGGGATCGGCGGGCTCCCCGCTCCCTCGAACTCTCCCGAGCCGACCTCCGGGGACGACCCCTCTGCCTCGGAGGGGCCGACCGGCGCCGTCGACGCGGTGCGTCGCCGGACCCTCGGAGCCGTCGCGGGGGCGCTGGCGTTCGTCGCCGCGGCGGTCGTCGGGCGGCGGTCGCTCGGGGGAGACGACGAGCCGCTCGCCGACGCCCCGCGGTCCGAGGGCGCGACCGCGCGGCTTCGGGAGGTCGAAGCGTCCGCGCTGGCGGTCGAAAGCGACGATCTCCTCGGTACGGTGAGTCCGATCGGCGAGTTCTACAACGTCGACATCGCGGAGTTCGACCCGCAGGTCGACGCGACCGAGTGGTCGATGACGTTCACCGGCGAGACCGGTGCCGAGCGAACGGTGACCTTCGACGAACTGATCGACCGCCCCGTCGAACACCGCGCGGTGACGCTGCGGTGCGTCGGCGAGGATCTGAACGGTCGCAAGTTGGACAACGCCGTCTGGACAGGGACGCCGATCCGCCCGCTGCTTGAGTCCGTCGACCCCGAGGGCGACTGCGACTGCGCGATGCTGCGCGGCGAGGACGGGTACTACGTCCAGTTCCCGGTCGACGTGCTCGCGGAGGGGTTCCTCGCGTGGGGGATGAACGGGAAGGAGCTCCCCGCCGGCCACGGGCACCCGGTCCGGGTGTTGATCCCGGGCCACTGGGGGGAGACGAACGTGAAGTGGCTCTCGGAGATAGAACTGCTGAACGTCGAAGAGGACGGCTACTGGGAGGAGCGCGGCTGGGAGGGGACCGGCGAGGTGAAGACGGTCGCCAAGCTCTGGGACGAGGGAGTCACGGAGATCGACGACGGTCGGATCGAGCTGGCCGGCCACGCCTACGCCGGGACGCGCGGGATCGAGCGGGTCGAGGTCTCGACCGACGGCGGCGACTCGTGGACCGACGCTGCCCTCTCCGATCCGCTCCCCGACGCCGACGTCTGGCGGCAGTGGCGCCACGTCTTCGACCCCGACGGCACGCACGAGGTCGTCGTCCGCGCGGTCGACGGCGAGGGGAACCGCCAGATCCGAGAGCCGTCCGACCCGTCGCCGACCGGCTCGTCCGGCTGGGTCCGCCGGACGGTCGGCTGACGCGCCGCCCGTGGCCTCTCGATCCTTCCCCGGGCCGCACCGTTCGCGCCGAAACGACTTTCATAACCTACCCAACACAACAGTACACCAGATGGAGAAGGCCCTGTGGTACCTGTTCGTCGCGAGCCGCGGTGGTGCCAACAGGGTCCGGATCGTCCGGGAACTCCGTGCCCGCCCCCGGAACGCGAACGAACTCGCGGAGGAACTGGACGTCGACTACAACACGATCACTCACCACCTTGAAATGCTGCAAGACCACGACGTCGTCGAGCCGAGCGACCACGACTACGGGAAGCTCTACTTCCCGACCGACAGCTTCGAGCGCCACGCGGAGACGTTCGAGGAGATCACCTCGGAGGTAGACGCCGAATGAACCCCGTCACTCCCACCGCAGTCGGCATCCTGATCACGGGGGTCAACAGCGCGCTGTTGGCGGTGCTGGCCGCGGTCTGGCTCCGCAACTACCGCGAGTTCGGCTCGACGCTACTGCTCGGACTGCTGGGGTTCAGCGCGGTGCTACTGATCGAGAACCTGGTCTCTATCGCCTTCTTCTTCAGCAGCATGCGGACGCTGTACGCGATGGATCCGCTCGTGGGACAGGTCGTGCTCGGGATGCGCGTGCTGGAACTGCTCGCGGTGTCGCTGCTGACCTACGCGACGCTGAAGTGACCGGCGCTGAAGTGACCGGCGCTGAAGCGATCGGGGCTCCGTCGCGGTCGGGCCGAGAGCCGCGACCCCCTCACGAGAGCTGTTCGCCGACCAACCGGTCCGCCTCGGCGAGGAACGCGTCCCGCTCGGCGATCGGGATCGTCGCGCCCGCGGCCACGTCGTGTCCCCCGCCGTCGCCACCGACGGCTTGGCTCGCTTCCTGCATCACCGCTGAGAGGTCGAGTCCCCGTCGAACCAGCGCGTGCGATCCGCGGGAGGAGACTTTCAGCTCCTCGGCGCTCTCCTCCGCGAACGCGATCACGGGCTTCGAGCGGTCGAGGGCCGGCGAGCCGATCGCCATCCCGGCGACGATGCCGACGATCGTCTCGCGGATCCGCGAGCCGGCGTCGAACCACTGGAGGTTCTGCTCGTCCGTGACGCCTTCGCTTTTCACCCACTGAAGCCCCTCTGAGAGGTTCTTCCGATGGTTCCGGAGTAGTCTGCGCGCCTCGGCGAGGGCGTCGCCGCGGTCGCCGAGGCACACCGCGAGCCCCACGTCGGCGCGCTCGTACCGAGCGGTGGCGTTGAGGAGGGTGGAGAACTCGCTCACGTCCCGCAGCTCCGTGCCCGGCTCCTCGTCGACGAGGGTGTATGAGGTGCCGACGAGCGCCTCGATCCGGTCTGCGGGAACGCCGGAGGCGACGGCGCGGCGCATCAGCGCGGACGCGAGCGCCTGTCGCTCCTCGGCGTCGAGGTCGACCCAGCGCCGCCACTCCCCGTCGCGTTTCACGTCGATATCGAGGTCGGTGAGGAAGGCGATCGCGCCCGCCTCGTCGTTCGAGACGCCCGGGATCTTCACGTCGGAGGCGTACTCCAGCAGCTTCGGGAGCGGGCGCGTTTGCCTGCCGTATAAGTCGAGGTCCGTCCGCGTCTCGATGACGCCGGCGTCGACGCCGTCGGCGACGATCGCCTCGTTGGCGCCGACGAGCCCCCCGTCGGAGTCCTGCATGTCGCCGACGGCGCCGACCACCGCCAGCGCGGCGAGGTCGCGGTTGTCGCCGTCCCTCCCCTCCAGCGCGCGGGCGAGCACGTAGCTCGCGCCGGCGCCCGACAGCTCGCTCGCGCCGTCGAGCCCCTCCAGTAGCGGATTGAGATGGAACTCCGTGTCGCGGTCGGCCGGCTGGTGGTGGTCGGCGATCACGGGGACGAAGTCGCCCCGATCCTCGTGGTCGGCGATCACGTCGAGCTGGCCGGAGCCGAAGTCGGTGAACAGCACCACGTCGAACTCGCGGGCGGCGATCCCCGCGATCGACTCGGCGTCGAGCTGCTTCTCGAAGACGATCTTGTGGTCGATCCCGGCGCGCGCGAGCGCGGTCGAGGCGACCGCGCCGCTGGTGAGCCCGTCCGCGTCGATGTGGGACGCGAGCAGCACCCGGTCCGCGGCGCGGAGCCGGTCGGCGCAGGCGTTCGCGCGTCCGGTGAGTTCCGGAACGGGAGGATCGGCGACTGCCATTACCGACCGTAGGCTCGCGACCGGGGATAAACTCACGCTTCGGCCGGGCGGCAGGCGGCCGTCGTGCGACTGCTCGCCCCCGCTCTGACACAGGCAGAGGCATCACTTGCCGTAACTGTGGGTTATAGACGTTTGTAGATATATGCACTACACACATGACACGTGGGTTCAACACCCGGAGTCTCCACGCCGGCGCCGAGGCCGACCCGGCGACCGGGTCGCGCGCGACCCCGATCCACCAGACGACCTCCTTCGTCTTCGACGACGCGGACACGGCGGCGGAGATGTACGCGCTCCGGGCGGAGGGCCACATCTACTCCCGGCTCTCCAACCCGACCGTGAGCGTCCTCGAAGACCGCATCGCCGACCTGTCGGGCGGCTCCGACGCGGTCGCGACCGGCTCGGGGATGGCCGCGCTCGACGCGATCGCGACCGTGCTCGCCAGCGCCGGCGACAACGTCGTCGCCAGCTCCGAGATGTACGGCGGCACGGCCGCGTACCTCACGAGCATCGCGAACCGCCGGGGGGTCGAAGCGCGGCTCGTCGACACCCTCGACTACGAGGCGTACGCCGACGCGATCGACGAGGACACCGCGTTCGTCCACGTCGAGACGGTCGCGAACCCCTCGCTCGTCACGCCCGACTTCGAGCGGCTCGCCGAGATAGCCCACGAGCACGCGGTTCCCCTCGTCGTCGACAACACGTTCGCCACCCCCTACCTCTGCCGGCCGTTCGAGCACGGCGCCGACATCGTCTGGGAGTCGACGACGAAGTGGATCACGGGCAACGGCACGACCGTCGGCGGCGTCGTCGTCGACGGCGGGCAGTTCCCGTGGGACCACCCGGACGCCGACTACGACGAGCTCGACGGCCAGTCCCCGGCCTACCCGATCGACTTCGTCGAGCAGTTCGGCGACGCCGCCTTCGCCAACGTCGCCCGCCAGCGCGGGGTGCGCCCGACCGGCGGCCAGCAGTCGCCGTTCGACGCGTGGCAGACGATTCAGGGGCTCAACACGCTCCCGCTCCGGATGGAGCGCCACTGCGAGAACGCCCGGACCGTGGCCGAGTTCCTCCGCGACGACGACCGGGTCGACTGGGTGGCGTACCCCGGCTTCGAGGACCACCAGAGCCACGGCAACGCCGCCGAGTACCTCGACGGCTACGGCGGGATGGTCACCTTCGGCGTCGACGGCGGCTACGAGGCCGCCAAGACGTTCTGCGAGGCGGTCGACCTGACGAGCTTCCTCGCGAACATCGGGGACGCGAAGACGCTCGTCATCCATCCCGCCTCCACGACCCACGCCCAGATGGACGAGACCCAACAGCGGCTCGCCGGCGTCTACCCGGAGATGCTCCGGCTCTCCGTCGGGATCGAGGACCCGGACGACGTGATCGCCGACCTCGACCGGGGGCTCGCCGCCGGCGAGCGCGCCGCGGAAGGGCGGACAGCGGACGGCCCGGAGGTGTGACGCCGTGAGCACCGTCCCGACCGACCACGGCGTCGCCTCGCTCGGGGAGTTCACCTTCGAGTGCGGCCAGTCGGTCCCGAACCTGGAGGTCGCCTACGAGACCCACGGCGAGTTCGACGGCGACAACGTCGTGTTGGTGTGTCACGCCCTCACCGGCAGCCAGAACGTCGCCCGGTCGCCCGCGCCGGAGCGAGACGAGGGGACCCGCGGGGCCGGGCAGGCCGGGCAGGCCCGCGCGTGGTGGGACGACATCGTCGGCCCGGGGAAGGCGATCGACACCACCGAGTACTACGTCGTCTGCGCGAACGTCCCCGGCTCCTGTTACGGCACCACGGGCCCGGCGAGCGAGCGCCCCGCCGACCTCGACCTCCCCGAGGAACCCGACCACGACCGGTGGGGGACCGCCTTCCCGCCGGTGCAGGTCGAGGACTGGGCGCGCGCGCAGCGCCGCCTGCTGGACCACCTCGGCGTGGGCCGGCTCCGCGCCGTCGTCGGCGGCAGCGTCGGCGGCATGAACGTTCTGGAGTGGGCGAAGCGTTACCCCGACGATGTCGACCGCGTGGTCGCCATCGCGACCGCCGGGCGCCTCGACGCGCAGTGTCTCGCGCTCGACGCGGTCGCCCGACGGGCCATCCGCGCCGACCCGAACTGGAACGGGGGCGACTACTACGGCGAGGGACGCCCCTCGCCCGACGAGGGGCTCGCGCTGGCCCGTCAGATCGGCCACATCATGTACCTCTCGAAGGCGTCGATGGAGCGGAAGTTCGGGCGGCGCTCCGCGGGCCGGGACTCGCTGACGCGCGAGGAGGGGGACCTGGGACTGCCGCCGGAGCCGACGGCGGCGTTCTTCCCGTACCGCGAGGTGGAGTCGTATCTCGACTACCAGGCGGAGGGGTTCAGCGACCGGTTCGACGCCAACAGCTACCTCTACCTCACGCGCGCGATGGACGAGTACGACCTCGCCGCGGGCCACGGCACCGACGCCGACGCCCTCGGGGCGTTCGAGGGCGAGGCGCTGTTGTTGAGCTTCACCGCCGACTGGCACTTCACCGTCGAGCAGTCGTCGTCGCTCGCCGACGCGTTCCGCGCCGGCGACGCCCCGGTCGCCCACCACGTGATCGACTCCGACCACGGCCACGACGCGTTCCTCGTCGAGCCCGAACACGTCGGCCCGCCCCTCCGCGACTTCCTCGCCGACGGGACCGCCGGGCGCGCCGTCTCCGACGGCGGCGGCGGGGGCGACGAGTCCCCGCGCCCCGAACCCGACCACGCGCCGGTCCACGCGAGCCTGTTCCGGGGGTAGCGCTCGCCTCTCGCAGCCGACGCGTTCTATCTTCACGATCAATCATGCGAATGTTCATAGTTCTCGACCTCGTGGTGTGTGAGGTATGCCCGGTGGACACTCCCAGACGCTCCGACCGTTCCTGTGGCGCGCCGAACGACTGTATCCGGACACCGAGATAGTCTCCCGGACTCACGAGGGGCGCACGCGGCACACGTACGCCGAGTACGCCGACCGCACGGCGCAGCTCGCCAACGCCTTAGACGAGTACGGCATCGAGCGCGGCGACCGAGTCGCGACGTTCTGCTGGAACCACACCCGGCACTTCGAGACGTACTTCGGCGTCCCGAACACCGGCGCGCAGCTCCACACGATCAACCCCCTCCTGCCGGACGAGCACATCCGGTTCATCGTCGAGGACGCGGCCGACGAGATCGTCTTCGTCGACCCGTCGCTGGCGCCGAAGCTCGCCTCGGCCGCCGGGGGCGACGAGGGCGAGGCGGACGGGGCCCCGGAGTTCGACGGCGTCGACTTCGTCGTCATGGGATCGTCCGAGACCGACGCGCTCGACGCGACCCCCTACGAGGAGTTCATCGCCGACCGGTCGACCGAGTACGACTGGCCCGACCTCGACGGCGACCGGCCCGCCGGCCTCTGTTACACCTCCGGCACGACGGGGAAGCCGAAGGGCGTCGAGTACACCCAGTCGATGCTGTGGAGCCACACGATGGCCTCGCAGACGCCGCAGGGGATCCCGATGGAGGACTCCGACGTTGTCATGCCGGTCGTCCCCATGTTCCACGTCAACGCGTGGGGGATGCCGTTCACCGCGACCGCGGCGGGCGCGAAACACGTCTACCCCGGGCCGTCGCCGGAGCCGTCCGACCTCGCGGCGCTGATCGAGGAGGAGGGCGTGACGATCTCCGCGGGCGTCCCGACGGTGTGGCTCGGGCTCCGGGAGTACATCGCCGAGGGCAACGACGTCGACCTCTCGACGCTCGACACCGTGATCGTCGGCGGCGCGGCCGCCCCGCGGTCGCTGATCGAGTGGTACGACGACCGGGGCGTCGAGGTGCTCCACGCGTGGGGGATGACGGAGCTGTCGCCGATCGGCACCGTCTCCCATCTCACGAGCGACCTCCGCGACGCCGACTACGAGACGCAGGTCGACAAGCGCTCGAAGCAGGGGCTCGTCGTCCCCGGCCTGGAGTTCGAGGTGATCGACGAGGACGGCGAGGAGATCCCGTGGAACGGCGAGGCGTTCGGCGAACTTCGGATCCGCGGCCCGTGGGTGACACAGGAGTACTTCGCGCGCCCCGACGCCAGCGAGGAGGAGTTCGTCGACGGCTGGCTGAAGACGGGCGACGTGGTCACCGTCGACGAGGACGGGTATCTCCAACTCGTCGACCGCACGAAAGACGTGATCAAGTCGGGCGGCGAGTGGATCTCAAGCGTCGAGTTGGAGAACGCGATCATGGCGTACGACGGCGTCAGCGAGGCGACCGTGATCGGCGTCCCCCACGAGCGCTGGCAGGAGCGCCCGGTCGCGTTCGTCGTCGCGGGTGAGGGTGTCGACCGCGAGGCGCTCGTCGAGGAGATCGAGTCGGGACTCCGCGAGGAATACCCGAAGTGGTGGGTGCCCGACGCGGTGGAGTTCATCGACGAGGTGCCGAAGACCGCCACCGGGAAGTTCTCGAAGAAAGACCTCCGGGAGCGGTACGCCGACCAGTCGCTCGTCGAGGGAGCGGTGCCGGAAGACGACGCGCCCGAACGGGAGTAGGTCGCTCGCGGGGGCTCTACTCGGCGTCCCGCTCGCCGACGACCCACTTGTGCGAGTAGCTCTCCCCGCAGGTGCAGTGGGCGTACGCGTGGACCACGTCGCCCTCGGCGTAGAGGCCGCCGACCTCCTCGTTTTGCGCCTCCGCGAACGCGAAGACGAACCGGATCTCGTGGTCGTCGTCGGGTGCCTCCTCGGCGAACGGGCACGTCCCGTCGTCGAGCGAGCCGGCGATCTCGCCCTCCGCGCCCATCGCCGTCTTCGCGAACTCCATCGCTCCCATCCCCGTGCCGGCCTCGAACGCGGACCGCCCGGTCTCGCCGTCGAGGATCAGTCGGACCCCGCCGTCCGTCTCGGTGCCGACGCTGCGGAGTCGGGAGTCGTCGTCGAGGTACGCGTCGCTCAGGTAGAAGACCACGTCGTCGAGCCGCTCGCCCGCGAGGAACTCGTCGAGGTTGCTCATGCCGGCAAGAGGCGCGTGAGCGGTAAAAGGGGTGCGAGTCCCGTTCGTCGCTGGACTGATGCCGAATTGCGTGGAATCGGGGTAACTGTTAATACGTACCACTGAGATCCGTCCCCTGATGAGTGCGCAAACGCCATCTGGAGACCGGCTCGTAGAGTGGGCGGAGCTGGTCGACGAGGACGTGCCGGAGGAGTTCCGAGAGGAGCGCTCCGGCGACCGATAACTTTCACCCCGCTTCGCGAAGGCTTTAGGCCGGTGCCGGCCAAGAGCCGCCGATGGCGACCGAGGCCGCCGGCATCGACAGACCTCTGCTCGTCGACGACTTCCTCCAGGAGCGCCGCTACCAGCTCCAACTGGCGGACGCCGCCGCCGACGAACACACCCTCGTCTGTCTCCCGACCGGCCTCGGCAAGACGACGGTCAGCCTGCTCGTCACCGCCGAGCGCCTCCACGAGGCGGGCGGGAAGGCGCTCTTCTTGGCCCCAACCAAACCCCTCGTCCAGCAGCACGCCGACTTCTACCGAGAGGCGCTCTCGGTTCCGGACGACGAGATCGTCGTGTTCACCGGCGACGTGAAGCCGGACGACCGCGCCGCGCTCTGGGACGACGCCCGGATCGTGATCGCGACCCCGCAGGTCGTCGAGAACGACCTGGTCGGCAACCGGATCTCGCTGCGCGACGTGACCCACTGCACCTTCGACGAGTGCCACCGCGCCACCGGCGACTACGCGTACGTCTACATCGCGGAGCGCTACCACGCCGACGCGGCCGATCCGCTCGTCACCGGGATGTCGGCCTCGCCCGGCGGCGACACCGAGGAGATCGAGACGGTCTGCGAGAACCTCGGGCTCGTGAACGTCGAGGTGATGACCGAGGAGGACGCCGACGTCGACGAGTACACCCACGACACCGACGTGCGGTGGGAGCAGGTGACGCTCCCGGACGAGGTCCTCGACATCCGTGACGCCCTCAACGAGGTGATCACCGACCGACTAGAGAAGCTCAAGTCGCTCGGCGTGACGAACACGACGAACCCCGACCTCTCGCAGAAGGACCTCAACAAGATGCGGGGGCAGCTCAAGCAGATGATGGACAACGATCAGTCGGCCGGGTACAAGGGGATGAGCACCCACGCCGAGGTGATGAAGCTCCGCCGCGCCACCGAGCTGGTCGAGACCCAGTCGGTCGAGTCCGTCCGGCGCTACTTCGAGCGCCAGCGCGAGGCCGCCCGCTCGTCGGGCGCGTCGAAGGCGAGCCAGCGGATGGTCGCGGACCCGAAGGTGCGCGAGGCGATGCGGAAGGCCGAGTCGTTCGACGGGCTCCACCCGAAGTTCTCGAAGGCTCGGATCCTGCTGGCGGAGACGCTCGGGATCAACGAGGGCGAGCGCGCCATCCTGTTCACCGAGTCCCGCGACACCGCCGAGGCGCTCGTGGAGTTCCTCTCCGCGAGCTTCGACGTGCGGAAGTTCGTCGGCCAGGGCGACAAGGAGGGCTCCGACGGGATGAGCCAGACACAGCAGCAGGAGACGCTCGACGAGTTCAAGGACGGCGCGTTCGAGGTGCTCGTCTCCACGAGCGTCGCCGAGGAGGGCCTCGACGTTCCCGAGGTCGACCTCGTCTGCTTCTACGAGCCGGTCCCGACCGCGATCCGCTCGATCCAGCGCAAGGGTCGGACCGGCCGGCAGGCCGAGGGGAAGGTGGTCGTCCTGATGGCCGAGGACACCCGCGACGAGGCGTTCTTCTGGATCTCCCGGCGCCGCGAGAAGAAGATGGCCAGCCAGCTCGCGGAGCTGAAGGAGGCCACCGACGACATCGAGGAGACCGTCGGCGACGACGGGCAGGCGGGCCTCGACGCGTTCAGCGGCGGTTCCGGGGATTCTGCCGCCGACGACGCCGAGGCAGAGATCGATGACGACGAGGGCGCCGAAGCGAGCGACGACGAGGACGCCGGCCTCACCGACTTCGCGGAGGAAGCGCGAGACGGGGACACCGACGGAGAGGCGGACGACGCCGGATCCGAGGCCGAGACGAACGAAGGCGACGACGGCGTCGTCGCCACCGCCGGCGTCGACGAGGGCGTCGAGGTCGTCGTCGACCAGCGCGAGCTCGACTCCTCGATCGCGAAGGACCTCTCGACGCGCGACGGGCTCGTCACCCGGCTTGAGACGCTCGCGGTCGGCGACTACGTGCTCTCGGACCGCGTCGCCGTCGAGCGCAAGTCCGCGGCCGACTTCGTCGACTCGATGCTCGATTCCGATCGCTCGATGTTCGAGCAGATCGGCGAGCTCTCGCGGGCGTACGCCCGACCCGTGATGGTCGTCGAGGGGACGAACCTCTACGGCCAGCGCGACATCGACCCCAACGCGATCCGCGGCGCGCTCGCGTCGCTCGCGGTCGACTTCGACGTGAGCGTCCTCCGCACCGAGGGCGAGGACGACACCACCGAACTGCTGGCGACGATCGCCAAGCGCGAGCAGGAGACGCGCGACCGCGAGGTGAGCGTCCACGGCGAGAAGACGACGAAGACCCGCGCGGAACAGCAGGAGTACGTCGTCTCCTCCATCGCCGACATCGGGCCGGTCACCGCGCGGTCGCTCTTGGAGCACTTCGGTACCGTCGAGGCCGTGATGACCGCGAACGAGGACGATCTGCTCGAAGTCACCGGCGTCGGGCAGGTGACCGCAGAGCGCATCCGCGAGGTCGTCGGGAGCGAGTACGAGTAGTCGGCCCCTCCACCCGGACTGCCGGCGAGCCGGCTACTCGAACCCGCTCACCAGCGTCACGACCCACTGGCCGAGATCGTACTCCAACCTGACCTCCACGCGCGTCACCCACTTCACCCACTGGAATCCGCGGCGGTCGGGCGCGACCAACCGGGCGGGCGCGCCGTGGCCGTGGCTCAGTCGCTCGCCGCCGACGCGGGTCGCGAGCAGGGCGTCTCTGGCCTCGTCGATCGGGAGGCTCCAGCGGTACCCCGTCACCGAGACGAATCGCACGTACGCGGCGTCGTCGTCGAGTTCGCCCGCCGCGTCCAGCAGGTCGCCGACCCGGATCCCGCCCCACTCCTGGACCGTGTACCAGCCGCTGGTACAGTCGAGCAGGGCCTCCGTCTCGTGGCCCGCCGCCAGCTCGTCGGCCGTCAGCTCGACCGGATCGCTCACGAGCCCGTCGACCGCCAACCGGTAGGACTCCCGGTCGATCGGATCGGGGTCGTCGGCGACCCACGAGGTGATCGGGAACGCCCCGTTTCCGTCACCTTCGCGGGGCTGCGACCCGGTGAACCGCCGGTCCGCCCCGGCGGTGTCGAGGGCGTCGTTGACCCCCTGCTGGAGCCGGTACGTCGCCGCGCCCGCGGCCAGCAGGACGGCGTAGCGCACCGCCGTCCGGCGGCGCTCGAAGTCGACGCGGCGCGGGAGCCGGAACCGGGTCGTCGCGTGCGCGGCCACGAGCGGAACCAAGGTGAGGCCGAAGCCGACGTGGACCGAGAGGAGCGTCCAGTAGGAGAGCCGCATGTCGAGCCCGAAGACCCACGCGATCCCGGTCGAGAGCGCGCCGAGGGCGGCGACCAGCGTCAGGACCGACAGCGCGGTCGACCGCCGCCACAGATCGGGATCCGCGAGCCGGCGTCGGACCCGCGCGAGCTTCCACGCGAGCAGGGCGATAATTCCGATCCCGAGAGCGTGGTGGAGCCAGAACAGCGGCCACCCCTCGGGGACGCCCACCGTGAACGAGACGAGACCGGTGACGGCCTCGGCGACGACGAACGCGAACAGCGACCAGTCGACCGCGCGCGGCGGCGGCTCGACGCGGTCGAGCGCGTCGCGGAGCCTCCCGGCGATCCCGGATCGCGTACCCATCTCGACCCTGTTACGTGCTACCGAGACAAAAGGGCACAGTTCGAACGCCCCGCGCCGCCGCTCGTCGGCTACAGCTCGTACACTTCCCCGTCCACCGCCAGCGGCTCTTCGAACGCCTCGTCTGGCGGGTAGTAGTGCGCGAGGTGGACGAGGCGGGTTCGGTCGGCGTCCAGCTCGTCGGCGAGCGCGAGCGCGCCCTCCCGGGTCATGTGCTTCGTGCCGAACGTGCGGGGGACGCTGTCGGGTCCCTCGTGGCGTCCGCCGATCGGGTGGTGCTCGCAGAGCGACGCGGGGACGATGGCGTCGGCGAGCAGGAGGTCGGCGTCGGACAGCGCCTCCCGAGACCGCTCCGGCACGTCGTAGCTCGTGTCGCCCGTGAGCGCGAGCGTCCCGCCCGTCGCGGGGTCTTCGATCACGACGCCGTAACACAGGAGCGGCGGGTGGTCGACGGGGACGAACCGGACCTCGAACCCGCACGTCTCGAAGGGCTCGAACGGCTCGCGGGAGTGGACGCCGATCCGGTCTTCGAGGTAGTCGTACTTCGCGCGGATCGTCTCCGCGACGCTCTCGTCGGTCGCGGGGTCGGTCTCCGACGGCGCGTGGACGGGGAGCCCGTCGACCAGTCGGTAGACGTTGCCGAGCCCGTCGAGGTGGTCGAAGTGGATGTGCGTCACGAGCCCGGCGTCGGGCAGCGACACGTCGTGATCGAGGAACTGGCTCCGGAAGTCGGGGCTGAAGTCGACGAGAAGCGACTCGCCCGTGCGCTCGTTGGCGACGTGGACGGAGAACCGCGAGCGCGACACCCCGCGCTCGCGCGCCGCGGCGCAGGTGTCGCAGTCGCAGCCGACCGTCGGCGTCCCGGTGGTGTCGCCGGTGCCGAGGAGGGTGACCCGCATCTCGGATCGGCGTCGGCGTCCCACCGACTTAGCGTCCGTGGTCGCCCCGCCGGATCTGGTGGTCGCGTGCGCGGCGCCGGTCGGCGGCCGCGACGCGGCGCCGGCGACCTCCGCGCCCCGATTTATAAGCCTCTCAGCACCGACGCTTCGGTATGCACGACGCTCGCGACCTCGTCCTCGCGCGGCTTCCCTCGGGGGTCCCGATCCGCACGACCGTTCACGTCTACGGCGAGGGGGACCTCGTCGACGGCCCGGACGGTCCCGAACTCGACGTTCCCGCCGGCGGCGGCCCGGTCGTCTACGCGCAGGCGGCCCAACACGGCCGGGAGGTGAACGGGACGGCGGCCCTCCGGCGGCTCCACGAGCGGCTGACGGGAGCGAGCGAGGACGCGGTCGACGCGGAACTCGCCGGAACCCTCGTCACCGTCCCGGTCGCTGACCCGCTCACCTTCGACCGCGTCTCGTACACCACCCCGGAGTCGCTCGACGCGATCCACTCGAACATGAACCGCTGCTGGCCCGGCGACGCCGACGGGACCCTCCACGAGCGGATGGCGGCCCGGCTGTGGCGGTTCGCGAGCGCGGCGGACGCGGTCGTCGATCTCCACACCGGGTCGCCCGCGATGCTCACTCACGCCGTGTACATGCGAGACGACGCGGCCTGCCGGGGGCTCGCCGAGGCGTTCGGCACCGACCTCCTGCTCGCGGAGGCCGCGGGCGACGATCGCAACTCCGAAGATTTGCGAGCCGATCAGAACTCGACGAGTTCTGATGACGAGGCGAACACGGAGTGGGTCGAGCGCGGCTTCGCCGGCAAGCTCCGCGTCGCCGCCACCCGAGAGGGGATCCCGACCGTCACCCCCGAACTCGCGCACAGCCGCGAGGTCGTCCCCGAGGCGGTTGCCGCCGGCGTCGACGGGATGCTCGGCGTGCTCCGCCACGAGGGACTTCTCCCCGGAAAGCCGGCGCCGTGGGACGGCACGGTCGCGCGGAACCACCTCGGGCGCGTCGAGGCCGCCGAGTCGGGGCTGTTCACCCCGGAGCGCGGTCTGTCGGTCGGCGACGAGGTCGCGGCGGGCGACCCGCTCGGCGTCGTTCACGACCCGACGACCTTCGAGTCCCTCCAGACCGCCGCGGCCGACCGCGACGGGATCGTCTACTCGATCGCCCGCGAGGCGACCGTGACCGCGGGCGCGACGCTCGTGGGGGTGGCAGAGCGGCTGGAGGAGTGACCTGACGCGGAAGAACGGTTTTCGTCGTCGCTCTAGGGCCGCCGCACCCGGATCGTCCCCGTGGCGTCGACGGTGACGAACAGCCGGTCGCGCACCTCGCGCCCGTGGACCGCGTCGCCCGCTCCCTCGCCGATCGTCTTCATCAGGTCGGGCGCGGTCTGGTTCACCTTCACGCCCGCCTCGTCGCAGGCGTCGTACACGCGCTTCGGCGCGTCGTAGAGGTCGGTCCCCGCCTCGATCTCGACGCGGACCGGGGCGGCGAGCGCCTCCGCGAACGCCACTGTCTCGCGGGCGCTCGCCACGTTGTCGCGGGCGCTGGCCTCGACGCTGGAGACGTTGGCGCGCGACGTGCCCAGCCGGTCCGCGATGTCGGACTGGCGGAGCCCCCGCTCGCGGAGGGCCAGCACCTCGGCCTGTCGGCGGGTGAGGACGCTCTCGTCGGCGTCGAACCCCGCGCGCTCCAACAGCGCCTCGGCGTCGATGTCGTCAGGATCGGGGTCCGGACCGGGATCGGAGGTCCCGTCGTCTGCGACCATACGCGTCGTCAGGGGACGCGCGCTCAAAAAACGGCGGTTTCGGCGAGGCTGGATGGAACGGTGAGGCCGAAACGAGATGCGAAACGAGATGCGAATCGGCGGATATCGGCGGCGTCCGGACTGTCCGTGGGGTGGGGCCGCCCCCGAGACGCACCTACTTGCCCCAGAAGTTCTCGCGGCTGCCGAGCCGCTCGCGGTCGGGGCGGTCTCGGCGCCGGTCGCCCTCGTCGTCCTCGTCTTCGTCGCCGCCGGCGTCAGCGGCGTTTTCGGGGCCGTCATCGTCGTCCTCCTCCGGGTCGTCGGGGAGGCGTTCGACGACGTCCTGTGCGGTCGCGTGGCTCGACTTCACGCGATGGATCCGGACCTCGGCGCGCGCCGGGGGGAGCAGGCCGTCGACGAGGACGATGAAGCCGTCGTCGGTGCGGCCGACGCCCGCGCCGCTCTCGTGGATGTCGTCGACCTCGACGACGACCTCTTCGCCGGGCTGGACCGGCTGCTGTTTCAGCTCGTAGATGGGCATGTCGTAGTGGTTACACCACTCCGCGCCGCCCTTGTTGCCGTAGTGTTGACACCCCATCCCCTCGATTCGTTCGTCGAAACTGGGGCAGTCGTCGGCGAGTGGACAGTCCGCCATACCGTAGGGGAGACCGGCCGCCGTTGTAAACGTTTTCGACTGACGGGGGGAAAATCCGACGTATCGGCGTTTCATCCGGGTGAGCGGCGGCTGTCCAGGCTGTCCGATTCCGCTCAGCGCCGGCTCACAGGAACTCTCGGACCTCCGAGTACCACATGTCGTGGTGATCGACCGCGTCGACCGCGTCCGCCACGTCGACCGCGATCGCGTGCCAGCACCGCTCGGAGGGGTCGTCGGCGTCGAGGTTGTACGTCGCGTCGGCGCAGTTGCACTCGCCGTCCTCGACCACGTACTCGTCGTCGTGGCCGACGACGACGGTGAAGTCGCGGTAGCGTTTCACCCGTCCCTCTCCGACCGCCTCGATCGCGCGTTTCCCGCGGTCGCCGTGCTCGTCGACGACGGCCGCGGCGATCGGGCCGGTCAGTTCCCCGGCCTCCGCGATCGCCGCCTGCCAGTCGTCGACCGGCTCCATGTCGCCCCCTTTTCGGGCGTTCGGTTAAACACCGTCGGTCAGGACGGTCCCTCTGCCCCGACGCGTGGTTTCAAGCCGCTTGCCCGCCTCCGTCCGATATGGTTGAAGCGTGTCCACACTTGACGTATCGCGAGGCGGGTGACGGGGCCACCTTCGACGGGGCCGACTTCGGCGAGCCCCGAGCGTTCTGTACCGTGACGGAGTCGTTCGTCCAGCCCATGCGCGCCGACATCTGCAACGCCCGATACGGCCTCGACCCGGAGACGGACTGCGAGTTCTACGTCGAGCCGGAGTCCTCGTCTGACGAAAGCGAGCACCCCGACGCCGATCGATGACCTACGACGACTATCTCGGCGGAAAGCCGGTCGTCGTCACCGCGGCGCTGACGGGCGGCGTCCACGGCAAGGAGGCTCATCCCGACCTCCCCGAGACCCCCGAGGAGATCGCGGCGGCCGCGGCGGCCTGCGAGGACGCGGGCGCGAGCGTGCTTCACCTCCACGCGCGCCGCGACAACGGCGAGCGCGCCTTCTCGACCGAGCGCTTTCAGGAGGTCGCCGACGCGGTCCGCGACGCCACCGACGACGCGGTCCTCCAGCACTCCACCGGCGGGACCGGCGCGCCCGACGCCCTCCGACACGAGCCGCTGCGGACCGATCCCGCGCCGGAGATGGCGTCGCTCGACATGGGACCGCTCAACCGCTACGATCGGCTCACCTCGGAGAACACCCGGGAACTGGTGGCGTCGCTGCATTCGGAGATGCGCGAGCGCGACATCAAACCCGAACTGGAGGTGTTCAACGACGGCCACCTCAACGAGTCGCTGGCGATCCTGGACGACCTCGATGAGCCGCCGTATCTCAACTTCCTGTTCGGCGGTGGGACCACGTCGCCGCCGCACCCGCGGAACCTGATGAACCGGGTCGAGGCGCTCCCCGAGGGCGTCGAGTTCAACGTGATCGGGTTCGGCCCCCACCAGCTCCCGCTGACGACGCAATCGATCCTCCTCGGGGGGCACGTCCGGGTCGGACTGGAGGACAACCGGTACTACGAGGAGGGCGGACTGGCGAGCAACGAGCAGTTAGTGGCGCGAGCGGCGCGGATCGCAGAAGAGCTGGGCCGGCCGGTGGCGACGCCCGCGGAGACGCGGGAGATGCTGGGGTTACGGGGACGGTAGCCCTCCCTATTCCAGCACGATCAGCACGTCGCCCATGTCGACGCTGTCGCCCTCGCCGACGTGGACGCTCGCGACGGTGCCGCCGCGTTCGGCGACCACGTCGTTCTCCATCTTCATCGCTTCCAGCACGCAGACCACGTCGCCGGCGGCGACCTCGTCGCCCTCGTCGACGTCGACCGAGAGGATCGTCCCCTGCATCTCCGCCTCGATCGCCTCGCCGCCCTCGGCCACGTCGACGCCGCCGTCGTCGGACTTCGCCTGCGGGGGGCGCTGTTGGCCCCCGGCACCGGCGCCGCCCGCCCCGCCCTCCGGCACCGCGATCGCGGGCGCGCCGCGCTCCTCCAGTTCGACCTCGAAGCGCTTGCCGTTCACCTCGACGGTGAACTCGCGTTCGGACACCTCCTCGTCGTCGTCGCTCGCCGACGCCGACTCAGTGCCCCACTTCTCCTGTGCGTCGGCGACGAGGTCGGCGTCTAACTCCTCGTCGAGGTACTTCGTCGTGTGCGTGCCGTCGACGAACCGCTGGTCGTCGAGCATGAGCCGGTGGAACGGGACGATGGTGACGACGCCGTCGAGCTCGTACTCCGCGAGCGCGCGCTTCGACCGGGCGAGACACTCCTCGCGGTCCGGGGCCCACACGATCAGCTTCGCGATCATCGAGTCGTAGTCGGTGACGAGCTCGTCGCCCTGCCGGAGCGCGTCGTCGACGCGGACGCCGATCCCGCCCGGCGGGTCGTACGTGTCGAGCCGCCCCTCGTTGGCCGGCTGGAACTCCTTCGCGGCGTTCTCGGCGTTGATCCGGAACTCGATCGCGTGGCCCCCTAACTCGACGTCGTCCTGCGAGACCGAGAGGCCCTCCCCGGCGGCGACCCGGAGCTGCTCTTTCACGATGTCGATCCCGGTGAGCTCCTCGGTGACGGTGTGTTCGACCTGGATTCGCGTGTTGACTTCGAGGAAGTAGAACGGCGTGTCAGGCCCGAGCGGCTCCGACGGGTCGCGGTCCACGTTCTCCTCGACGAGGAACTCGACGGTGCCGGCGTTGGTGTAGTCGGCGGCGGCGACGCCGCGGCGGGCGGCCTCGCCGATCCGCTCGCGCAGTTCGTCGGAGAGCGCGGGGGAGGGACCCTCCTCGATCACCTTCTGGTGGCGGCGCTGGAGCGAGCAGTCGCGCTCGCCGAGGTGGACCACGTCGGCCTCGTCGAGGGACCGGTCGGCGTCGTCGCCCGCGTCCCCGTCGGGGTCGTCCGCGACGATCTGCACCTCGATGTGGCGGGGGTTCTGGAGGTAGCGTTCGAGGTAGACGGAGTCGTTCGAGAAGTAGGCCTCGCCCTCGCGCTTGGCGGATTCGAGCGCCTCCTCGGCCTCTCCGGCGCTTTCGACGACCTTCATCCCGCGGCCGCCGCCGCCTCCCTCGGCCTTGATCGCGACGGGATAGCCGTGTTCGTCGCCGAACTCGGTCACCGCGTCGACGTCGGTGACGGGCTCCGTCGTCCCCGGGACGATGGGCACGTCGGCGTCGTCCATCACGCGGCGCGCGTGGGTCTTCTCCCCGAGCCGCTCCATCGCGTCGCTGGAGGGCCCGACCCAGGTGATCCCGGCGGCGGCCTCGACGCGGGCCGCGAAGTCGGCGTTCTCGGCGAGGAATCCGTAGCCGGGGTGAATCGCGTCGGCTCCGGCCGCTCGCGCGGCGTCGACGACCGCCTCGCCGTCGAGGTACGAGTCGGCGGCGCGGGCGGGCCCCACGTTGTACGCCTCGTCGGCGTACCGGACGTGCCCCGCGTGTTTATCCGCGTCGCTGTAGACGGCGACGGTGTCGACACCCAACTCCGCACACGCGCGCATCACCCGAACCGCGATCTCCCCGCGATTCGCGACCAGAACCTTGTCGAACATTCCTGCACGTTGTTTCCACCATAGCCCACCTCATTCTATCGGTCCGTGACGACGATCGGTGACGACGATCGTCGTAACGTGTCGACGGTCGTCTCCCCGAGACGGTTAAGAGCCTGCCGCCCGCCATATCCGGACATGCTCTCGGCCGGAAATCCCTACGTGTTGCCGTCGGTGCTGGTCGCGGCGGGCGCGTACCTCGCCGCGACGCTTTTGACCGACGCATCGCTGCTCGTTCGGATAGGTATCCTCGCGCTCCTCGCGGGCGTCGTGCCGATCGTCCTCAACCGACTCCTCGATGGCGGCTCGGCGGAGGAGTGGCGCCCCGAGTCGATCGAGGACGCGGGGGACGGCGACGCCGACGAGTCGCGCGAGGTGTGAGCGCTCCGGCTCAGAACCGATCGGCGCGGCCGGCCGCGGTCCACGGGTCCGTCGGCGCGTCGACGGGAACGCGGACCGACCGGTTCTGCAGGCGGTCGACTCGACCCGCGAACGACCAGCGCTCGCCCTCCCAGTCCGGCTCGTCGTCCGCGGCGGCCGCAGCCGCCGCACGCTCGCCGTCCCGGAGGTGAGCCGCGACGGCGACGGCGATGGCGGCGGCCTCGGCGTCGTCGGCGTCGTCCGGGATCGACAGGCCGTCGAGGGCGACGCCGTCGTCACCGGACGGTGCGGCGTCGCCCGACCCGGATGCGGTCTCGTCCGACCCGGATGCGGTCTCGTCCGATTCGGATGCGTCGGCCGCCATCAGATCGGGATGTTGCCGTGTTTCTTCTCGGGCGCCTCCGAGCGCTTCCCCTTCAGCATCTGGAGGTCGTCGATCAGCCGTGCGCGGGTCTCTGCGGGCTCGATCACGTCGTCGACGAAGCCCCGGTCGGCGGCGCTGTACGGGTTCGCGAACTCCTCGCGGTACTCGTCGATGAGTTCCTGTCTGCGCGCGTCCGGGTCGTCGGCCTCGGCCAGCTCCTCGCGGTAGAGGACGTTGACGGCGCCCTTTGGCCCCATCACCGCGATCTCGGCGGTGGGCCACGCGTAGTTCACGTCGCCGCCGATGTGTTTCGACGACATCACGCAGTAGGCCCCGCCGTACGCCTTCCGGGTGATGACCGTGAGAAGCGGCACCGTCGCCTCCGAGAAGGCGTACAGCAGCTTCGCGCCGTGACGGATGATCCCGTTGTGCTCCTGATCGGTGCCGGGCATGAACCCGGGCACGTCCTCGAAGGTGAGGATGGGGATGTTGAACGCGTCACAGAAGCGGACGAACCGCGCGCCCTTCTGGCTCGACTCGATGTCGAGCGTGCCCGCGTTCACGCGGGGGTTGTTGGCGACGATCCCGATCGAGTGGCCGTCGAGTCGACCGAACCCGACGACGACGTTCTTCGCGAAGTTCTCCTGCACCTCGAAGAAGGAGCCCTCGTCGACGACGCTGCCGATCACGTCCTTCATGTCGTACGGCTTCCGCGGCGCGTCGGGGACGATGTCGCCCAGCCCCTCGTCGGCGCGTTCGGGGTCGTCCCACGGCTCGACGCGGGGCGGGTCCTCGACGTTGTTGGCGGGGAGGTACGAGAGCAGCCGCGCGATGTCGTCTAACGCCTCCTCCTCGCTCTCCTCCGCGAAGTGCGCGACGCCGGAGGTCGAGGTGTGGGTGACCGCGCCGCCGAGCTCCTCGAAGCTCACCTCCTCGCCCGTGACGGTCTCGATGACGTCCGGGCCGGTGATGAACATGTGCGAGGTGTCCTTGACCATGAACGTGAAGTCCGTGATCGCCGGGGAGTAGACCGCTCCCCCCGCGCACGGGCCCATGATCGCCGATATCTGTGGGATCACGCCGGACGCCTCCGTGTTGCGCCGGAATATCTCCGCGAAGCCGCCGAGCGCCTCGACCCCCTCCTGAATGCGGGCGCCCGCGGAGTCGTTGAGCCCGACGACCGGCGCGCCCACGTCCATCGCCCTGTCCATCACCTTGCACACCTTCTCGGCGAACACCTCGCCGAGCGACCCGCCGAAGACGGTGAAGTCGTGCGCGAAGACGAACGTCTTCCGCCCGTTCACCTCGCCGTACCCCGTGACGACGCCGTCACCGGGAATCTGCTGTTCCTCCATTCCGAACTTGTGGTTCCGGTGGGTTCGGAACCGGTCGAACTCGTGGAAGGTTCCGTCGTCGAGGAAGTAGTCGATGCGCTCGCGCGCGGTCATCTTCCCCTTCTCGTGTTGGGACTCGATCCGGTCTTCGCCGCCGCCGAGCGCCGCTCGCTCACGTCGCTCGCGGAGATCCTCGATACGGTCGTCCATCGTCACGCCGGACCACCCTGAGTCATTACCTCGTGGGTTGGCGAGCGGCATCAAAAGGGTTCCCCTATGCGACGTTCTCTCTTTCGACGCCCGTCGAACCGGTGTTGGTGGGTCGACGCGCGAACCGCCCGCACGTCCCCTGTCTCCGGTTCACACCCGGACCGGCGGTTCGACGCTTTTAAACCTCCGATGAACCACTTTCCGGTGAGACAGGCTTCGCCTGTTTCACTGACCCGTAGGAGCGACCTGCGTACTACGGAGGTGAAAATGGCAGACACAATACAAGAGGCCGTAACCCTCGCACTCGACGATGCGCCCGAGCGGAACTTCCGCGAGACCGTGGACATCGCGATCAACCTGCGAGATCTCGACCTCAACGATCCGTCGAACCGCATCGACGAGTCCGTCGTGCTGCCGGCTGGAACGGGGCAGGAGACACAGATCGTCGTCTTCGCGGAGGGCGAAACCGCCGTCCGCGCAGAGGAGGTCGCTGACGAAGTGCTCGACAGCGACGACCTCGAAGACTTAGGAGACGACGACGACCGCGCAAAGGATCTGGCCGGCGAGACCGACTTCTTCGTCGCAGAGGCCAGCCTGATGCAGGACATCGGTCGGTACCTCGGTACCGTCCTGGGTCCGCGCGGGAAGATGCCTACCCCACTACAGCCGGACGACGACGTCGTCGACACAGTCAACCGGATGAAAAACACCGTGCAGCTCCGGTCGCGCGACCGGCGCACGTTCCACACCCGTGTCGGTGCCGAAGACATGGGCCCCGACGCGATTTCGGACAACATCGACGTCATCATCCGGCGACTCGAAGCGAGCCTCGAGAAGGGGCCGCTCAACATCGACGGGATCTACGTGAAGACCACGATGGGTCCCGCGAAGGAGGTGCCCGTATGAGCTCGGTCCGCAAGACCGAGACGATCCCGCAGTGGAAACAGGAGGAGGTCGACGAGCTCGTCGACTTCATCGAGTCGTTCAACTCCGTCGGGATCGTCGGCGTCGCCGGCATCCCGAGTCGACAGCTCCAGGCCATGCGCCGCGAGCTGCACGGCTCCGCGGACGTCCGGATGAGCCGCAACACGCTCACCGTCCGCGCGCTCGAAGAGGTGAACGACGGCGTCGAGGAGCTGACCCAGTACGTCGCGGGTCAGGTCGCGCTCATCGGCACGAACGACAACCCGTTCGGTCTCTTCAAGCAGCTGGAAGCCTCGAAGACCCCCGCCCCGATCAACGCGGGCGAGGTCGCCCCCAACGACGTCGTCATCCCCGAGGGTGACACGGGCGTCGACCCGGGGCCGTTCGTCGGCGAGCTCCAGACGGTCGGCGCGGCCGCCCGCATCCAGGACGGCTCGATCATGGTCACCGAGGACTCCAAGGTCCTCGAAGAGGGCGAGGTCGTCGACGACGACCTCGCGAACGTCCTGACCGAGCTCGGCATCGAGCCGAAGGAAGTCGGGCTCGACCTCAAGGGCGTCTACTCCGAGGGCGTCCTGTTCGAGCCGGACGAGCTCGAAATCGACGTCGACGAGTACGAAGCGGACATCCGCTCGGCGGCCGCCGCCGCGCGAAACCTCTCGATCAACGCCGAGTACCCGACGGCCGCCACGGTCGGAAGCCTTCTCGCGAAGGCGTCCGGCGAGGCGAAGTCCGTCGGGCTGTTCGCGGAGATCGAGAGCCCGGACGTCGTGCCCGACCTCATCGGGAAGGCCGACGCCCAGCTCCGCTCGCTCGCGGCCCAGATCGACGACGAGGAGGCGCTCCCCGAGGAGCTGCAGGGCGTCGAAGCCGCCCCGGCTCCCGAGACGGACGACGCCGACGAGGAGGAACAGGCGGAGGAAGAAGACGACACGGACGACGCTGAGGCGACCGACGACGACGCCGACGACGACGGCGGCGACGGCGGCGACGGTCTCGGCGCGATGTTCGGATAACACTACGAGGACACACCAATGGAATACGTTTACGCTGCGCTCATCCTGAACGAGACTGGCGAAGAGATCAACGAAGACAACGTCACCGGCGTGCTCGAAGCCGCCGGCGTCGACGTCGAGGAATCCCGCGTCAAGGCGCTCGTCGCCGCGCTGGAGGACGTCGACATCGAGGAGGCCGTCGAGACGGCCGCCGCGGCCCCCGCCGCCGGCGCCGCCTCGGGCGGCTCCGCGGACGCCGCTGAGGCCGACGAGGCCGACGAGGAGGAGGACGAGGAAGAGGAAGCCGCCGAGGAAGCGGCGGACGACGACGAGGAAGACGGCGACGGCGGCGAGGGCCTCGGCGAGCTCTTCGGCTAACGCCGGACGACCACCGAGACTCAGACCGCGTCGACGACTCTCGAACTCCACTTTTATCGAACCCGCTATCCGGAGTGATAACGCCGTCCGCGACTTTATATACCGATCTCGGGAACGGGGAGGTGATGAAGATCGTCGACGGCGACAAGGTCGAGTGCGATCGGTGCGAGTCGGTGTTCCCGATCGGAGCCGTCTCGCTGCTGGAGAAGGAGACGAACCGCGACTACGAGCGCGTGCTGTGCGAGGACTGTCTGGGGGCTGTCGGGGTCCCGAAGGGATACACGCTCCGCCGCGACATCAGTCACCTCGCCGGGTGAGCCTGGAGGCGGGGAACCCGTACCGGTCGCAGTCCGCGACGCTCCGGCCCGGACGGACCGACTCCGCGTAGACCGCCTCGACGACGGGCTCGTGGACGCCGTACTCGGCGTTCGTCGGGTACTCGGCGACGGCGCGTCCCTCCTCGGTCCGATAGGCGTCGGCGCGCTCGGCCGTGACTTCGACGACGACGAGCCGCTTCCCCGTCTCGCGGTCGCGGACGACCGTGCCCGGCTCGAACGCGTGCCGGTCACAGAGGTGCGCGCCGCCGGCGTCGAACGGGACGAACGTCTCCGCGCCGCAGACCGCGCAGGCGCCGACGCGCTGGTCGGGCGCGGGGACGGACGCCGCGGTCACCTCCATCGCGACGCGGCGGAGGTGCTTACAGCGTGAGTCGCGGATCGCGTGGTCCGGACAGGTGCAGGTGCCGGCGTCGAGCGCGACCACGTAGGTGCCGCCGTCGGTCTCGACGACGTAGCGTCGGTCGCGGAGCGGGCGGACCGTCATCTCCTCGGCGGCGGCGCGCGCGGAACGGTCGTCGGGTGTGTCGGGGTCGGCCGACGGTGGTGCCGTCGACGGAGTTGCGGACGGCTCTCGCGACGGGGCCTGTTCGGCGGCTGCTGACGCGGGTGTGTTTCGAGCGTGCGTCATGGATGATCGCGAGGGAGACCCTCGCTTCGCGCCGAAATAGGGGACGGAAACGGATAAGACCGCCGCTGAGACGGGTCGAACGGGCGATATTCTCTGTTCGAACTGTTTCCGCCGGATCGGTCACGCCGACCTCGCCGCCCTCATCGAAGTCCTTTTTTAGCGGCGACGGAAACTCGCGGACATGGAAATCGACGCGGAGCTTCGTCGGCAGATCGCGGTCTCGCTGTCCGCGGCCGCGGTCTTCGTCGCCGGACTGGTCGGGATCGGGGTCGCGTTCGGCGGTCCCGACGGGCTGCCGGAGACCGGTGCGATCGCCCTCGTCGCGCTGCTCGCCGCGTTCGTCCTGTTAATGGCGCTCGTCGGTGCGTACCTCATCCGCGCGAACGGCGACGACGCGTAGGGCGGCTACTCGCTCCCGGCTTCTGCCGCGTTCTCCTCCCGCCAGTCGGTGATCTCGTCGGCTTCGGCCACACGCTGCTCGTAGTACGCGAGCGGGTCGGCGGCGACCTGCATGTGGTCCGCTTCGTTGTGACAGATCCCGTAGTTCGCCAGCGTCTCGCAGGTCGGCGGCGGGTACTGGCTCCCTCGGTCGTCGCTCAGGTACTCGGTCTGGTACCGGATCCCCTCGGCGTCGAGGCTCGTGTCGGCGCAGAACGCGACCACTTCGTCGGGACTCATGCCGATCCCGACGAGGAACGCCATCAGCGCGAACGACTCCGGCGGGGAGAGATCCGTGCCGCGCTCGGCCTTCTCGATCAGGTTCCGCATGCAGGGCGGGAACAGGTCGGGCGCGACCACGTCGACCGGGCCGGCGTAGGTGCGCTCGGAGAGCAACCGCTTGAGGTCCGCGACGCCGGACTCGAGCTCCGCGGCGATCCCCTCTCCCGCCGCCAGTTCGAACGGCAGCCCCTCGCGGACTCGGTCCTCGACCGCGGCTTCGAGCGCGTCCAGCAGCTCCTCGCGGGAGACGCGCACCTCGCCGTCGGCGAGCGCGCGGTTGACGAGCCGCCACGACTCGCCCCACGAGGGCGACGTGAGCCGGAGGTACGGCCCCACGGCGATCCAGTAGTGCTCCGGGTCTCGGCCGGTGCCTGACTCGCTTCCGGTCGCGGTCGCACCGGCGGCTCCCACGTCCGATCGGAGGGACTCCGGTCGCACCGCGTCCGCGAGGTCGAACTCGGCGAGCACGTCGTCCAGCGCGACGGTCGGCGTCGACGTCGACCGCAGCTCGTCGTCTGTCGCGAGGTCTTCGCGGATACGGTCGATCGCGGTCGCGGCCTCGGCGGCGGCGTACTTCTCGATCGCGGGCTCGGAGTCTAAAAGCGAGACGAGGATCCGAGCGATGGGGTACGAGAGCAGCTCCGCCTGCACGTCGTACGCCGACTCGGCGGGGAAGGCGCCGCTCTCGGAAGCGATCGTCCCGTCCATCAGGGCGCGCTCGACGCGCTCTCGGGCGCGCTCGACCGCCGGCGCGTCGGCCGCGACGAGCTCCGGCAGCGACACCGCGGCGTCGGCGACCGCCTCACGGGCGGTCGCGAAGAACGGGTACTTGGCGTCGAGCGCGTCCATGTCCGGGCCGAGGTAGCAACGGGCGGCGAATAAGCGGTGCGGTCCGCGGCGGCGCGGACGGGATCAACGGGAGGTCAGAACTGCCCGCGGAGGTAGTGCCCGAGAACCCCGCCGACGATCCCGGACCCGAGCGTGTAGGCGGCGGCGACCCCGACCACTAACAGCGCGATGATCCCGAACTCTGCGGGCGCCCCGGCGAAGCCGAGGACGAACAGCAGGAAGAACACGATGGCCGCGAACGGCAGCGTCATCACGACCCCCGCGACCGTGCCCGTCTTGAGCGCGTCCGCCGTCCGGCCGCCACAGAGGTAGCCGGCGATCACGCCGCCGAGGACGGTGGCGAAGGGGACGAACGACAGCACCGAGCCGGCGATGCCGCCGACGAGCCCGTAGAGGAGCACGTCGACCAGGTCGGCGGGCGCGTCGTCTCCCGGTGTCAGGAAGTCGTTCGAGGCGGTGCCGCCTACGGCTTGGGAGGCAGCGTCGGCGGAATCGATGTCGTCGGTGGAGGTGGTGTCGTCGGGGACCATCGTTCGACTACTCCTCCTCACCCTCTTCGTCGATCGCCTCGTCGTCTCCCGGCTCCTCGACCGCGGCGCCGGGCGCGTTCGACTTCACGCTGTTGAGCCCCTGTTTCGCCTTCTGCTTGGAGGCGTACCCCTGCCCGCCGTCGGCGATGACGTTGCCGTTGGTGTGGCGGAGTCGCCAGCGGTAGTCGTCCGCCTTGTCGCGGAACAGCTCGAAGGTGGCGTTGCTCCCCCCCTCGTCGGGCGTCTCCTCGTCGCGGGAGACGTCGATCACGTGGGCGCCGGGCGCGTTCCGCTGGACGCTCTCGATGCCGGACTCGGCGTCCCGCTTGTCCGAGTACCCCTCGCCGCCGTCGGCGATGATGTTCCCGTTGTCGTGGACGAGCCGCCAGCGCCACTCGTCGGCGTTGTCCGCGTACAGCTCGAAGGTCCCCTTGCTCGCGGCGGCCTCGTCGTCGATCTGCCCCTCCGCCTCCGGCCACTCCACCTCGACCTCGAAGTGGACCGTCCCGTCCGCGCGTTCGAGTTCGATCTCGACCTCCTGTTTCGCGGCCGGATCGACCGTCACCGTGCCGGCGTCGTCGACGGGAACCGGCTCTCCGCGGCCGAGCGCCCGCGCGATGCGTCGGAAGTAGGTGGCAAGCGCCTGTCGGCTCCGCGACTGCCGCGACTCGTGAACGGTTTCTTCGGGCATACGGGAACCACGTCACGGCGAGCGCACAAAACGCTGTGGCCGATCCCGGCTCGTTCCGAGGACCGGGAGACTTCGGGCTCGGGCGGGTTCGAACCTCACTCACTCCGCTCCCTGCTTCGAACCCGCTCTCAAACAGTCACAACGGCGCCGCTCACGAGTTGTTCGCGGCGCCGATTAGTGGGCTCGGGCGGGTTCGAACCGCCGACCTCAGCCTTGTAAAGGCCGCGTCATGACCAGCTAGACCACGAGCCCTCACGGTTTCAAACCCGCCGAGAGCGGAAAACGGTTTCTTTCTCCGGCGCGAGGATCGGCCGTGAACCGCCGTCTCCTCGCGATCGCCGGCGCCTCAGTCGCCCTCGCTCTCCTCCTCGCCGCCGCGATCGCGGTGAACCCGTCCCTCCTGATCGCCGGCTACGACACCGCGACCGCCGAGGCGGTCGACGGCGAGACGGGGGAGTCGCTCGCGACCGTCGAGGCGCGCGTCGCCGACGGCCTCGCCAAGCGGTACGTCGGCCTCTCCGAGACCGACGATCTCTCCGACGACGAGGGGATGCTGTTCGTCCACGACGAGACGGGCGAACACGCCTACGTGATGCGGGACATGGCGTTCGCGCTCGACATCGTCTTCCTCGCGCCGAACGGAACCGTCACCGCGATCCGCGAGGCGGAGCCCGGATCGCGCCCGTACACTCGGTATCGCGGCACGGGGAAGTACGTCCTCGAAGTGTCGCGCGGTTGGAGCGAGCGCAACGGCGTCGACCCCGGCGATCGGCTCGTCTTCGATCTCGACTGATCTCCGACGCTCCCGCTCTCTCGCTTCGAGCCCGCTCCACCGCGACGAAACCGATTTGCCCCTCGCGGGCGTCGACCAAGTCATGAACGGCCTCCCCCGGCGGATCGCGTGGAACGTCCGCCACCGCTGGCGGCGGATCTTCGCGGTCCTCGTTGTCGGCGCCGGCGTCGCCGCCCCGTTTCTCACCGGGCTCTGGTGGTCGCTGCCGCTCGTCTGGTTCTTCGGCCTCTGCGTCGCCCTGCCCGTCCTCCACACGCTGACGAAGCCGGTGCCCGACGAGGACGGCGACGGCGACGACGCCGGCGCGCCCGACGACCCCGCCCTCCGCGCGCTCCGCGAGCGCTACGCCCGCGGCGAGATCGACGAGCGCGAGTTCGAGCGCAAGCTCGACCGACTGCTGGAGACCGAGGACGCCGAGACCGCCGACCGCGGCGACGCCGAGGACATCGCGGACCGCGTCCGCGACGGGCTCCGGCGCGAGGTCGATCGGGTTCGCGAGTAACCCAGACCGCTCGTGTCGCCCGGTTTACGCCGCGATAGCGGGTGTCTGACGTGTTCCTCTCGCCGGCGTGGCGCTCCTACCGGCGGCGTCGATCACCACGGCGCGGATCGGCGGCCGGACCGACCGATTCTTGAGCGCGTGGCCCGGAGGACGCGACATGGAGGGACCGCTATGGATCGACGCGCACGCCCCAGCGCTCGACGAGATCCGACAGGACGAGGCCCGCGAGCGGTTGGAGCGCGCGGTCGACCAGCCGATGAACCTCGTCGTGCAGGGACCGCCCGGCGTCGGGAAGACGGCGGCGACGCGGGCGCTGACGCGGGCGGCCCACGAGAACCCCGAGAGCGATCTGATCGAGATCAACGTCGCCGACTTCTTCGGTCGGACGAAAAAGGAGATCCGGACCGACCCCCGGTTCGAGGGGTTCCTGCAGGGCCGCAGCCGGATGGCGAAACGCGACATGATCAACCGCGTGCTGAAGGAGTCGGCGTCGTACGCGCCGATGTCGGGCGAGTACAAGACGGTGCTTCTGGACAACGCGGAGGCGATCCGCGAGGACTTCCAGCAGGCGCTCCGTCGGGTGATGGAACAGCACCACCGCACCACCCAGTTCGTGATCGCCACCCGCCAGCCGTCGAAGCTCATCGCGCCGATCCGCTCGCGGTGTTTCCCGGTCCGCGTGCGCGCGCCGACCACCGACGAGACGATAGACGTCCTCGAAACGATCTGCGAGCGCGAGGGCGTCGACTACGACGGCGACGGGCTGGAGTTCGTCGCCAGCGCGGCCGGCGGCGACCTCCGGGAGGCGATCCTCTCGGCGCAGGCGACCGCGGTGGAGGGCGACGAGATCACCATGTCGACCGCCTACGAGACGCTCGGTGAGGTCGGCGACGACGACGCGATCCGAGAGGCGCTCGCCGACGCCCGCGCCGGCGATCTGAAGGACGCGCGCTCGACCCTCGACGACCTTCTCGACGAGGGCGGGTACGACGGCGAGGAACTCCTCCGGGAGGCCCTGCGCGTCGCCCGCGCCGGCTCCGAGTACGGCGGCGACGACCTCGCGCGGCTCCACGTCCTCGCCGGCGAGGCCGACCTCGACCTCGTCGACGGGCTCGACGACCGGACCCATCTCACCCATCTGCTCGCGGCGTGGGCGGCGGGCCGCACCGAGCTCCGGCCGGACCTGCGGGACCCCGTGGAGGCCTGATCCATGGCCCGGAACCCCCCGCTCGCGACGGTGCTCCCCTTCGATGTCGTCGACGAGGCGTGGGGGCTGGCGCTCGCGCCCGCGCTCGCCGCCGCGGTGACGCTCCCGTTCCTCCCCCCGGTCGGAATCGGCCTGCTCGCGCTCGCGTTCGGGATCCTCTGGTTCCACCGCGACCCCGAGCGCGCGGCGCCCGACGGCGACGGGGTCGTCGTCTCGCCCGCCGACGGCACCGTGAGCGTCGTCCGCGAGGAGGGCGAGCGCCTTCGCGTGGGCGTGTTCATGAACGTCACTGACGTGCACGTCAACCGCGCGCCGCTCGCGGGCGAGGTCCGCGAGGTGCGCCACCGGCCCGGCGCGAACCGCCCCGCCTTCGACAAGGAGTCCGACCGAAACGAGCAGGTCGCGATCGACTTCGGCGAGTACGAGCTGTTGGTCATCGCCGGCTGGTTCGCCCGGCGGATCCACCCCTCGGTCGAACCGGGCGACGCCGTCGACCGCGGCGAGCGCGTCGGCCACGTCTCGTTCGGTTCGCGGGCGGACGTGATCTTCCCCGCGGACGTCGACGAGAGCGACCTCCTCGTGAGCGAGGGGGACGCGGTGCGCGCCGGCGAGACGATCATCGCCGAGCGGGAGTGAGCCCGCGGCGACGCCGCCGATACCGACCCCCGATCTCCGACTCAGACCCCGAGCGCGTCGGCCAGCTCGTGGATCGACTCGATCGTGAGGTCCGGCTCACCCGCGAACGGCTCCCACGGCGCGCCTTTCCGGTCGACGCGGACCGCCTGCATCCCCGCGTGCGACGCGCCCAGCACGTCGAACCAGCCCGCGGTGACGTGGACGATCTCGTCGATCGGCGTCCCGGTCCGGGCGGCGCCGTGGCGGTACAGCTCGGCCGCCGGCTTGAACGTCTCCACCTCGTCGGCGCTTATCGTTCCGGCGACGATGTCGCCGATCTCGGCGTGTTCGACCATCGAGTCGAGCATCTCTGGGTTCCCGTTCGAGAGCACGTACGGCTGGTACCCCCCCTGGCGAAGACGCTCGATCCCCGACCGCACGTCGTCGAACACCTCCAGCTCGTGGTACACCGCGAGGATCTCGTCGCGCTCGGCGGGCGGCAGGTCGACGCCGTGAGCCGCCAGCGCGTGCGTCAGCGCGTCGCGGTTCATCTCGTAGAAGGGCTGGTAGGCGTCGATCGCGTTCGCGACGAATGTGTACGCCAGCGAGCGCGACCGCCAGAGCCGCGACACCGGCTCCGGGTCGGGGACACGGTCGGCGAGCGCCGCCTCGGCCGCCTCCACGTCGACGAGGGTGCTGTACGAGTCGAAGGTAACGGTCCGAACGCGGTCCGGGTCGAATGACATTCGGTCGCCCCTTTGGCGGCCCGTGTTATCATACCTCGTTCTGTCCGCCCGCCGCCCGATGGCGGGCGAGAGTCGTTATAAAACGAACGGCCCCTGCTGCCGGATCGGCTCGCCGTGCGGTCGGCCGGAGACGGCGACGAAGCGGAGCTCTTCGCCCTCGTCGCTCTCGACTATCACGTCCCGCGCGTCCGCGTTCGGGAGCACGTCGCCCGCGCTGAACTCGCGGGCGGCGTCGGCATCGTCGCCGGCAGCGTCCCTGACGGTCCCGCTCCCCTCGACGCCGTAGAGGAACCCGGTCCACTCATCGGGAATCTCCCACGTCCACCCGTCGGTGACGCGGACGTCGAGGTACTCCATCGGTGTGTGGAGTTCGATGGGGGAGCCCTCGCCCACGACGGTCGTGACTGTCGCGCCGTTGAGTTCACTCGTCGGAAGCTCCTCGGCGCTCGCGTCGACGTAGTCCGGGTCCGCCTCCTTCTCCTCGCGGGGGAGGTTCACCCACAGCTGGAGCCCGTTACAGGCCTCGCCGTCGGCGGGGAACTCGGAGTGACGGATCCCGCTCCCGGTGGTGATCCGCATCGCCTCGTCCTCGCGGGCGGTGTGCTCGACGCCGAGCGAGTCCGCGTGCTCCATCCCGCCTTCGATCATGTACGAGACGATCTCGAACCCCTTGTGCGGATGCATCGGGAACCCCTTGTCCGGGTCGATGTAGAACCGCTCGAACAGCACGAACGGATCGAGGTTGTCGGGATGGCCGTCCGTCGGGAACGCGCGGTCGGAGTTCACGCCCGTTCCGTGTCTGACCGTCTCGCCGGAGAGCGGCTCGACGCCGCCCGCGGTCGTCTCGTCCGGTGTCATACTCGATCTGATGAGTCCGGCACAGATAAGCCCCGCGCCGCCGGTAGCCGAGAATGGACAGATTGCGTATTGTTTTTCCCCAGATACAGTTTTGGAGGCGAATAACTGTATGATATAGTATTTAAGAAATAACAATATTGTTACTGAAATGCGCTACAGAGAACGTTCTTCCCCGTCCCGCGCATAGACAGGAATGTAACATGAGCTACGAACTCGATCCGCTGCCGTACGATTACGACGCGCTGGAGCCGCACATTTCCGAGCAGGTGCTGGAATGGCATCACGACACCCACCATCAGGGGTACGTGAACGGGTGGAACTCGGCCGAGGAGACGCTCGAGGAGAACCGCGAGGCGGGCGACTTCTCGTCGTCGGGCGGCGCCATGCGGAACGTGACGCACAACTCGTCGGGGCACATCCTCCACGATCTGTTCTGGCAGAACATGTCGCCGGAAGGCGGCGACGAGCCCTCGGGCGCGCTCGCCGACCGGATCGAGAAGGACTTCGGTTCCTACGAGGCGTGGAAGGGCGAGTTCGAGGCGGCGGCGTCCGCGGCCGGCGGCTGGGCGCTTCTGGTGTACGACACGTTCTCGAACCAGCTCCGGAACGTCGTAGTTGACAAGCACGACCAGGGCGCGATCTGGGGC